>Ga0066790_10000179_pt1 | contig 21384 bp, 24 predicted proteins | sample OrgsoiDNA2013050_FD_70963 | JGI IMG/M metagenome (GOLD analysis project Ga0066790, IMG submission 70963) | Permafrost soil microbial communities from the Arctic, to analyse light accelerated degradation of dissolved organic matter (DOM) -... | ecosystem: Environmental > Terrestrial > Soil >...
GAGGGCATTGCCTCCGTCACGATCCGCACGCCGGATGGAAGGGTTGTGAGCCGGTGCTCCTGGATCACGTCGGTGAGTGCTGGCAACCGGGCTACGAGCGGTCGGGGTCGCGGTCGCGAACGCGCCCGCGATCGCCCTCCCGGCCCCGGTCGCGACCGTCGCGGCCGCCTCGGCCGCCACGATCTCCGCCGCGGCCGCCGCGGTCACCGCGATCCCGCCGGGGCGGTCCGCCGTCGCCGCTGCCCACGTTGGCGAGCTCCTCGACCGACTTGCCGGCCACGTCGGGGTCCGAGGCCAGGCGCAGGCCGATCCGGCCGCGCTCGCGGTCGACCTCGACCACCAGCACCTGGATCTCGTCGCCCTTGTTGAGGACCTCCTCGACGGTGTCGATGCGGCGCCCGGGAGCGACGTTGGAGATGTGCAGCAGGCCGTCGGTGCCCTTGGCCAGCTCGACGAAGGCGCCGAAAGTGGTCGTCTTGACGACCCTGCCGGAGAACGAGTCGCCGACCGCGACCTCCTTGGTCATCGAGCGGATCCGGTCGACCAGCGCGTCGCCGCGCTCGCCGTTGGCCGCGTAGACCAGCACCTGACCCTCGTCGTTGACGTCGATCTGAGACTCGAACTCCTCCTGCAGCGAACGGATCGTCTCGCCGCCCTTGCCGATCAGCAGACCGATCTTCTCGGGGTCGATCTTGATCGTGGAGATCCGCGGCGCGTGCTTGGAGAGCTCGGCCCGCGGCGCGTCGATGACCTTCTTCATCTCGTCGAGGATGAAGTGGCGCGCGACCTTGGCCTGAGCCAGCGCGTCACGCATGATCCCGAACGTCACGCCGGTGATCTTGATGTCCATCTGGAGCGCGGTGATCCCGTTCTCCGTGCCGGCGACCTTGAAGTCCATGTCGCCGAGATGGTCCTCGACCCCCGCGATGTCGGTGAGGATGATGTACTCGTCACCCTCCTTGATCAGCCCCATGGCGATGCCCGCCACTGGATGCTTGATCGGCACCCCGGCGTCCATCAGCGACAGCGACGAGCCGCACACGCTGGCCATCGAGCTCGAGCCGTTGGACTCGAGGATGTCCGAGACCACGCGGATCGTGTAGGGGAACTCCTCCTGGGACGGGATCATCGGGACCAGCGCCCGCTCGGCGAGCGCTCCGTGCCCGATGTCGCGGCGCTTGGGACCGCGCATGAACCCGGCCTCCCCGACCGAGAAGGGCGGGAAGTTGTAGTGGTGGAAGTAGCGCTTGGTCGTCTCCAGCCCCAGCGTGTCCAGACGCATCTCCTCGCGCGTGGTGCCGAGCGCCGCGACGCTGAAGGCCTGCGTCTGTCCGCGCGTGAACAGAGCCGAGCCGTGGGTGCGCGGAGCCACCGAGACCTCGATCGAGATCGGGCGGACCTCCTCCGAGCCGCGACCATCGGGGCGCTTCTTGTGCACCGCGATCCGCTCACGGATGATCGTCTTCTCGAGCTTGTCGAACGCACGCTGGACCTCCGCGCGCCGCTCGGCATAGCCCTCGGCCTCGGGATCGGGGGTGAAGCTGGAGAGGATCTCCTCCTCGAGCGCCTTCGTGGCCTCCTGGCGCTCGAGCTTGTCCTCGACCTGCGTCGCCGCGTCGAGCGCCGCGCCGTGAGCCGAGCGGATCTGCTCGTAGAGCTCGGGGTCGACCTGCGGGACGACGACCTCGACCTTCGGCTTGCCCGCCCTCTCGGCCAGCTCGCGCTGGGCCGCGACCAGCTTCTTGATCGCATCGTGGGCGATATCGAGAGCGTCGAGGATCTCAGCTTCGGGAATCTCGCTGGCGCCGGCCTCGACCATCAGGATCGCCTCGTCGGTGCCCGCGACGATCAGGTCGAGCTCGGTGTTCTCGAGCAGGTCCTCCTCGTCGGGGTTGACCACGAAGTTGCCGTCGACCTTGCCGATCCGCACCGCGCCGACCGGCGTCGGGAACGGAATGTCGGAGACCATCAGCGCCGCCGAGGCGCCGTTCATGGCCAGCATGTCGTAAGGGTTCACGTGGTCCACCGACATCGGCAGCGCCACGAGCTGGGTCTCATACCGCCAGCCCTTGGGGAACAGCGGCCGGATCGGGCGGTCGATCAGGCGCGCGGTCAGCGTCGCCTTCTCCCCCGCGCGGCCCTCACGCTTGAAGAACGAGCCGGGGATCTTCCCGGCCGCATACATACGCTCCTCGACGTCAACCGTCAGAGGAAGAAAGTCCACGTCGCGGAGATTGCCCCGGGTGGCGGTGGACAGGACCATCGTGTCGCCCGCGCGGACGACCACGGCGCCGGAGGCCTGCTTGGCCAGCTTGCCGGTCTCGAACGAGATCTCTTGACCGGCGATCTCGACGGACACGCGCGTAACGGCGTCAGACATATTCAATTCCTTCCAACTCCGCCCTTCGGTCGGCAGAGTGCTTCTAGATTCTCATCTTTTCGGTTCCGAACAGAGCAGATGCTAGCGGGTGTGGGCGGCTCCGCGGTGTCGCGCCCGCCATCGCCGCCCGCCCCGCGGGACCCCTGGGTTCAGCGAATCGCCGCGTCGATCGCCACGGCGACGAACAACAGCGCGAGGTAGAGCAGCGTGTAATGGAACAGCGCTCCGGCATGGCGCGGCGTGCGCTCGCGTCGCAGGCGCCACGCGAGCGCGCAGAGAAAGCCGTCGAGCACCAGCGCCGTGGCCAGGTAGAAGGCCCCGAATGTGCCCGTCAGTGCGGGCAGGAGCGTGAAGGTGATGAGCGCGATCGTGTACAGCAGCACCTGCTGCGCGGTGACGCGCTCGCCCCGCACGACCGGCAGCATCGGGACTCCCGCGGCGCGGTACCCAGGGGCCAGCAGCAGTGCGAGGGCCCAGAAATGCGGAGGTGTCCAGAGCAGCACGATCACGAACAGGAAGCCGGCCCCGAGCCCGAGCCGGCCGTGGGCGGCGGCCCAGCCCGCGAGCGGTGGGAAGGCGCCGGCCGCTCCCCCGATGACGATGTTGTGCGGCGTGGTGCGCTTCAGCCACAGCGTGTAGACGAGCACGTAGAAGGCTCCGCCGCTGATCGCCAGCACGGCGGCGAGGAGATTGGCGAACGCGGCCAGCACGAGGAACGCCAGCGCCGAGAGGCAGAGGCCGAAGGCGACCGCCCGGGCCGGCGAGATCCGTCCCGCGGCAACCGGCCGCGACGCGGTGCGCGGCCCCATGAGACGGTCGATGTCGCGGTCGAGCACGTGGTTCAGGGCGCTTGCGCCCCCGCAGGCAAGGGCGCCGCCGAGTACGAGCGCGGCCAGCGGCGCCGGCGCCGGCGCCCCGCCGGCGGCCGCAACCATCGCGCACACCGCCGTCAGCACGAGCAGCGACATGATGCGCGGCTTGGTCAGGGTCACGTAATCGCGCCAGCCGGCCTCCGTCGCGGCGCGGCCGAGCTGGGCGCGCCCACCCGCCGGGGCCGGCAGCGCCTCCGCGATCGCGGCCACCGACATCGTTTCGTGGATCTCGGCCACGGCCATCGTCAGCCCTCGCGCCCGCTCGCGAGCGTCCGCAGGTCGGAGGTCACGAAATGGGGAACGAACGGATACAGGTAGGCGGAGCGCTCGTAGCCACCGCGATCGATGAGGTACAGCGCCTCGGTGTGGCTGATGTCGCCATGGGCGGGCGGAGCGACGAAGATGCGGTACGCCTTCCACACCAACGCGAGCTGCGCGTGGCTGCCTCGCAGCCAGTGCCACGAGCCGGTCTGCGCCAGGCCCCACCGCCGTACGGCGTCCCGAGTGCTCGCGGGCGTGTCGCGAGGATTGACGCTCACCGCCACCAGCACCGGCCGCTGGGCTGCGGGCAGTGCAGCCTCAGCGACGGCCAGGGCGCGGCCCTGCAACGGGCACGCCTGCCTGCAGTAGGAGTCGAAGAACACCATCGCGACGGTGCGGCCGCGCAGCGAATTCAGGGAGAACAGCCGCCCCGTCTGGTCCCGCAGGGTCGTGATCGGCGGAGCCGCTTGCGCCCCTGGTGCCCAGGTGGCCTCCCCATCGAGCTTCACGGCCGTTGCTGCCGCGGCCGGCGCACTGGCCGGCTTGGCGAGCAGGTAATGCAGGCCCACCCCGAATCCGATTGCGACGCCGGCCAGCGCCGCCCAGGCCGCAACGGCTGCGATCCGCCTCGCACCGGGGCGGCGGCGGTGCGGGGTGGCGTGGGTGCGGGCGCCCGCCTCCATCACGCTCCGGACGCGGGAGGCTCTTGTTGGGTGCCCGCCCCGCCGGGCGGGATGTCCGAAGCGTGCGTCTGAGGCGGCAGCGGCTTGGTCGTGCCCTCGGGAACCCGCTTGACCGCGATCACGTACCAGATCGCGATGGCGATCAGCAGGCCGATCGGAAGCAGCAGCGTGATCAGCGAGCCGGCCAGGAAGTTGTCGGCGAACGGAATCGGTGGCATGTCGTGCTGGGTCCTCCTCAGGTCGTGAGCGCCGGCCGATGCGCGCGAGCCGCGCTCTCGGGCTCGAGCCAGCGATAGAAGCCGAACACCATCGCGATCCCATACGCGAGCGAGCCGGGAACCCACATCATCCCCCCGGCGATCTGCTGGTCGGTCAGGGCCGAGATCCCACCCGGCCGGTGCGCGAGCGCCGCGTAGTGAGGGTAGAGCGGGTCCGGGGACAGCACGAGCGCGATCGCCAGCACCCAGCCGACGACCATCGCACCGACCACGTAGGCGATCCGCCCCGGCCAGCTCAGACGCGGTCGCAGCGGCCCGGGGTCGATCACCCGGGCCCAGAACAGCAGGCCGGTGAAGAAGAACATCGCGTGCTCGGCCAGATGGACGACGCTCGAGGTCAGCGTCAGGTCGTAGGCCTGCGGTATGTGCCACAGCACGATCGTCGCGTTGAACAGGATCCAGGCCGGCAACGGGCGCGCCAGGCGGCGCAGCGGGGCGGTCCAGCGAGCACGCGCCAGCCCCCTCCCCAGCGCCGTGCGCCACTTCAGGGGCAGCCCGCGCCACATCCGTGGCCACGGCCGGCCCAGGAGGATCAGCGGCGGGGCCACCGTGAGCAGCAGGATGTGCTGCGTCATGTGGGCCCAGAACAGCTGATCGGAGTACGTGTCGAGCGGGGAGTCGAGCGCGAGCACGATCGTCACCAGCCCGGCTGCGAACGACGCCGCACGCAGCGGCTCCCTCTGCGCGGCGCTGTAGCCGCGTCCGCCGAGCGAGTACAGGAGCCCCGCCAGGATCACGTAGGCCAGTGCGGGCTCGATCGACCAGCCGGCCCAGGTCATCTCAGTGTGCTCCTCGCCGTCGGAGCACTTAGACCACGTAGAGGATCACGAACGCGACCACGCCGATGGCCACGTAGAACGCCCAGAAGAACGAGCACGCCTCGAGACCGGCGCTCAACAGCTCGCGGTCGTCCCCCACCACGCCCTCGTGCCGGCGCTGCCGAACGCCCTCGCGCTGGCTGCGCCACGCGGTGGCGACCTGGGTCTCGATCCAGTAGGCGCTGGTCACGGCGAATACGGCGTAGAAAGCTGTCCACCCGATGAACACGCTCGCGTAGCCGCCGCTGGCCGGCCCGAAGCCGAGCGTCGTCCACTCGATCACCTGCAGCACCACCGCCAGCAGCGCGAGGCCCAGGGCCCCGACGCCGAGGGCCACGACCTTCTCCGGGCGGCTGGTGGCGAGCCGAAGCAGCACGGCGCTGAGGACCAGCGCAACGGCGATCGCCAATCCGAACCCGAAGGGGACGTTGACCGAGCCGATCTTCCAGCTCTTGTTGACATCCAGCGAGCGCAGGTAGAAGTAGGCGAACACGAACGCCATGAAGAAGAACGCGGCGGCGCCGCACAGCAGCCGGGCACCGACCCACAGCGCTCGCGGCTGCCACTCACGCGGCTCGGGCTCGATGTGTGCGGCTGCGGGGGCGGAGGCTTCCATGGACTAACCAGCTCCGCCCGCGGGCGCGAACGCCGGTGGTCCGGGTCGCTCGACTCCGTACGGATAGGGATCCTCGTCGAATACCGGGAAGGTGTCGAAGTCGTGCAGGGGCACCGGCGTGGGCAACTGCCACTCGAGCGATTTCGAGCGCCAGGGGTTCGGATCGGCCGGCTCGCGCTTGAGGACCAGAGACCAGACCAGGTTGACCAGGAAGACGATCATCGACAGCCCGATCACGAACGCCGATACGGACACCCAGTCGTTGAGCGGCTGCAGGTTGGCCGGATAGGTCACCACGCGTCGCGGCATCCCCAGCATGCCGAGCGCGAACAGCGGCGCGAAGGTCGAGTTGAAGGCGATGAACAACGACCAGAAGTGGATCTTGGACAGACGGTCGTTGAAGCGCACCCCGAACATCTTCGGTCCCCAGTAGTAGATCGCGGCGAATAGCGTGAACACCAGGCCGCCCATGATCGTGTAGTGAAAATGGGCCATCGAGAAGAAGCTGCCGTGGGTCGTCACGTCGCTCGGCACGTCGGACAGGAACACGCCGGAGATGCCCCCGATGAGGAAGTTGAACACCCACCCGAGGCAGAACAGCATCGGCACGGTGAATCGTATTCGCCCCCGCCAGATCGTCCCCATCGCGCACAGGAAGATGAAGCCGGTCGGGAGCGAGATGAGCTCGGTCGAGAGCATGTAGAAGGGACGCAGGTCGGCGTTGATCCCACTCACGAACAGGTGGTGCTGCCAGACGAAGAAGCTGAGCAGCGACACCCCGAGCATGCCGGCGACGGCGAGGCGGTATCCCCACAGCGGCTTGCGCGAGAACACCGGCAGCAGCTCCAGCACGATCCCGAAGCCGGGCAGAGCCACGATGTACACCTCGGGATGGCCGAAGACCCAGAACAGGTTCTGATACAGGTACGGGCTGCCACCGTTGCCCGGGATGAAGAAGGCGGTCTGCGCGGTGCGATCGAGCGCCGCCATCAGCAGCGTGGCGATCAGCATCGGGGCGGCCAGGAGCATCAGCACGGCAGTGGCCACCACGCTCCACACGAAGATCGGCAGCCGCGACCACGTCATCCCCGGCGCCCGCATCGTGATGATCGTGGCCAGGAGGTTGAAGCCGAGCAGGCACATCGACACCCCGATCAGGGCGAAGAAGCCGATGTAGGCGTCATATCCGGCCGTGCCCTGGTCGCTCAGCGGGGCGTAGCCGGTCCAGCCGGTCTGGAATCCGCCGAAGAAGATCGTCGTGACGAGGATCACGCCGGCCGCCATCAGCAGCCAGAAGGTGAACGCCTCGATCCGCGGGAACGCCATCCGGCGGGTACCGATCATCAGCGGCACGAGCCAGTTGGCGAACGGGCCGAGGATGACCGAGGTCATCATCCCCATCATCATCGCGCCGTGCATGCCGACCAGCGTCAGGTACTGGTTGGCGCCGAAGACGTGCGTGTTCGGCTGCAGCAGCTCTGTCCGGATCAGCATCGCGTTGATGCCGCCGACGAGGAAGAACACGCCGATCCCGATGATGTACTGGATCGCGACGACCTTGTGATCGGTGCAGAGGCGGAAGTAGCGGCCCATCCCCTCGCCCTCGTCCTCGTGCTCGGCCAGCGTCGGCGGGTGGCCGAGCAGCCTCCGCACCGGGTAGTTGGCGAAGCCGAGGCCGATCAGGAAGCCGATCACCCCGAACAGGTAGCCGAGCAGGATCGAGATGTCGTTCTGCCCGGCCGAATCGGAGTAGTAGTCGAGGCTCGGCGCGTGGATCGCCTTGCCGATCTCATCGCCGATCAGCCAGCCCACGATCCCCAGCACGATTCCGGTGAGGAGGTTGAAGCCGATCAATCGCCGCCATGCGGGGCGCCTGTCGGCGGTCACTGCGATCGCGCTCATCCACCTCTCCTCTGTGGGTCCGGGAAGTACTGCTTGGAGTACGGCACCAGCGACTTCTGCACCGGCGCGTACTGCTGCTGCTGCTGGTGGATCCAGGCCGCGAACTGACTCTGAGCGACCACACGTCCCCGCTCGAACATGTATCCGTGCCACACGCCGCACAGCTCGGCGCAGTGGACGTTGAACGTCAGCGGCCCCTTTGTCTGCACGTAGGCGATGTTGTCCACGCCCGGGTTGGCATCGGCCTTGACGCCGAGCTGGTAGGCCCAGAACGAATGGATCACGTCAAGCGAGGTGACATGGAGCGCGACCACCCGGTGGGCGGGAAGCTCGAGGTCCGCCGCCTCCAGGCCGCCGTAGGACGGGTAGCGATAGGTGAACTTCCACTGCTAGGCGATCACCTGCACCTGCAGCGCACCGGCCGCACCCGTGGGCTTGGCGATCGGGTTCGGCCCCTGCCCCCCGCCCGAGCCGTCCTCGAGCATCCGGATCGAGCCGTAGGCGGCGAGGAACAGCACGATCGCCGTGGTCACCACCAGCCACGTGGTCTGCACCCCCGAATGGCCGCGCACCGGCGGGCCGTCGAGCACCGCGCTCTGATCTCGCTCGCGGAAGGCGACCAGCGCGTAGAAGAAGTACACGAGCACCGCCAGGGCAACCGGGGTGGAGACCCCGAGCAGCACGGCGTTGTCGACGACCTGGCCCGAGGCCTGCACCGAGCCGTTGCCGGGTGGAAGACCCGGAGCCAGCACGAACACGACCAGCGGCGTCGCGATCACGCTCGCCACGAGCCAGACCAGGCACAGGCGGCGGAAGTGATTGACGTCGTCCATTGCCCCGTGCCTCACACGACCTTGATGAAGCCGTCCATGTAGCCGACGGTCTGCATCGGCCCCCCGAACCCCTGGATGAACCCCGCGGCGCAGGGAACGAAGCACTGCCAGCGGTAGAGTCCGCGTCCCGGCGTGCGGAACGTGAAGGAGATCGTGTGGTGGTCCATGCTGAGCGCGCACGGCGCGTTGTTGCACGGATTCTTGGCGCTGTCGGCGATCCCCTCGAGCGGGACCGCGAGGCCGATCTGCGGAATTGCGAAGATGTGCGAGGCCGTGTCGGGATCGATCGCCTGCGTCGGCTTGCCGTCGAGCACGAAGCCGCCACCCACCGTGCCGGTGGCCTGCGAGAGGAACGAGTTGCGCAGGCCCGACTGCCCGTCGTACTGATAGACGGTGACGCGCACCAGGGTGTTGGCGGGCAGCACATAGGTCGTCGCGTGCTGCCAGTGCTCCGACTTGGAGTCGACGGCGTAGTAGGACACCCAGGTCGGGTGCGGATCGTCGAGCGCGGCCGCCGGGACCGTCCCGAGGTACAGCTGTGCCCCCACCGGTGTCTGGGCAGCGGAAGCGTCTCCGGAACCCGGCGAGCTGGTCAGATACAGCCCGATGAACAGACCGATCAGCACGCCGGCGACCACCACGCCCAGCGTCACTCCGAGCACCCGTTTGGCGTGCACGCTCATCCTCACACTCCTTTCAGGGAGGCATGAATACCGCCTCGGTGTCGCCGCCGCCCGTCAGATGACCTCGATGTCATCCGGCGGTCATTTACAGGTCATGTGCCAGCGGATATCGTGCCGCCGGGAAGGAGACAGACGGTGCGCATACTTGTAGTCGAGGACGAAGCACGGATCCGCGCTTTCCTCGCCCGGGCGTTCGAGGCGGAGGGCTTCGCCGTGGATGTGGTCGAGAACGGCGACCAGGGACTCGAGCGCGCGCTCACCGACAGCTACGAGTTCGTGATCCTCGACCTGCTGCTGCCGGGGCGCGACGGCCTCGACGTGATGCGCGAGCTGCACCGCCGGCGGCCGGACCTGCCCGTCCTGATCCTGTCCGCGCGCAGTGACCTGGCCACCAAGCTCCGCGGGTTCGAGCTGGGCGCGGTCGATTACCTCGCCAAGCCGTTCTCGCTGGATGAGCTGCTCGCCCGCGCTCGGGTACAGCTGCGCCGCGCGCGTGTGGTCGGTGACGCCCCGGTGGTCCGCGTCGGCCAGCTCGCGCTCGACCTGGCCAGCCGGCAGGCGCGGGTGGGCGAGACGGTGGCCGATCTGTCCGATCGCGAGTTTCGCCTATTGCACTTTCTGATGCTGCATGTGGGCCAGGTGGTCAGCCGCGAGCGACTGCTGTCGGAGGTCTGGGGGTACGACTTCGACCCGCGCTCCAACGTGGTCGACGTCTGCGTCCGGCGTCTGCGCCGGCGTCTGGGCCCGGACGCTCCGATCGAGACCGTGCGCAACGCCGGCTACCGCGCCGCAGCGTGAGCGTGGCCCCGCCGCTACGGCGCTACCGCGTCGAGCTCCTGTGGCTCGCCTTTGCCGCGGCGAACTACGCGGCCATGATCGCCTGGCCGAGCTGGGAGACGATCCCATTCCATTTCGTCTGGATCAGCCTCACGCTGCTGTACGGGTTTCGCGTCTGGCCGATGACGGCCACGCTGATCGTGCTGGCCGGCGTGATGATCGCGACGGGCGCCTCGATCGGGCTGGACGCCTTCCATGGCCTCCAGCTGTGGGGCGAGCTGTTCGAGGTCCCGCTGATGGCGGCGATGTTCCTGGCCATGGTCTGGCACGCGCGCCGGCGCGTGGAGGCGCAGGCGATCGCCGAGGGGCGAGCCGAGGATCGCCACTCGCTGCTCACGCGCCAGGAGCGCTTCATCCACGACGCCTCGCACGAGCTGCGCACGCCGGTGACGATCGCCCGCGGTCACCTCGAGCTGCTGCGAGCACACGGAGAGGACGCGCCGGAGCTCGACGTGGCCCTCGACGAGCTGGCGCGCATCGACGCGATTGTGGAGCGACTGCTGGTGCTCGCCACCGCCGACCAGCCCGACTTCCTCTTGACCGGGGGCGTCGAGCTGGAGCCGTTCCTGGAGGAGGTCTTCGTACGCTGGACCGAAGTCGCCCCGCGCGCCTGGCGACTCGGCCCGCTGGTGGCGGGCCGGGCCTCCGTCGACGTGGAGCGCCTGCGCACCGCGCTTGACGCGCTGCTGGAGAACGCGGTCAAGTTCACCGGCCAACATGCGGCGATCGAGCTGCGCTCTCGCTACGACGGCGCCGGGCAGGTGGTGATCGAGGTCGAGGACGAGGGCTGCGGCGTGCCGGAGGACGCGCTCCAGCGCATCTTCGACCGCTTCGCCCGGGTCGACGCGGCACGGACGCGATCGGCGGGCGGCGTCGGCCTGGGTCTGGCCATCGTCGATGCGATCGCCAAGGGCCACGGCGGTCGCTGCACGGTCTCGAGCACGCCCCACGGCTCGATCTTCGCGCTGTACCTGCCCGGGTTCGTGCCGGCCGCCTCGCGGCTCGCAGCGCCACCGCTCACGCACTAGGGATTGGCGCCGAGTGGAGAGCAGGTGCCGCCCGGGCGGGGCCGGAACCGCCGCAGCGCGCCTGCCGCCACCCGCACGGAGCCAGCATCTGTTACAGGACTCTAATGCTCTTCCGACGCTCGTCTGTTCATCGACCGAGACCCTGGGTAGGCGTAATCAAGGCCCACGAAAGGAAGACCTCGGATGAGCGCCGTACTGATACTGAACATCTTCTTCATCACCTTCGTCGTCGTCGGCATGCTGCTGCTCCTCGGCTGGGGCATCGTCACCGACAGGACCGTGGCGACGCGCCGTACCCGCCTGGCCCGGCGCCCGGCGCGGGCTGGCCCGCCGCATCCGGCCCGCGCGCACCACGCTCGGCGCGCTGGACTTCAGCCCCCAGTGACCTGAAGGGGGGCCGAGCGCGTCCGCCGCGGCCGGGCGCAGTGGAGCGAGGGCGCGCGCCGGAGACCCTGAGGTCGCCGGCGCGCCCAATACCGGGGGCTGGTCCTCAGTACGCCGCGGCGCTCAACTCGTCGAGCGTGCGGGACTCGAGCCGTCCGGCGTGCATCTTGGCCCCGATGAACACGGTGGGGGTCGTCACGACGCCTGCGCGCACCCCGGACTCGAAGTCGCGCCGCACGCGGGCCTGGACGTGGGCGGCCCGGCGATCGGAGTCGAAGCGCTCCAGATCGAGCCCGAGAGTCCGGGCCCGCTCCCATAGGTGGGGATCCTCCAGGCGCCCCTGGTCGGCGAACAGCCGGTCGTGCATCTCCCAGAACCGGCCCTGCCGTCCCGCGGCCTCGGCCGCGCACGCCGCGGCCCACGCCCGGGGGTGGCTGGACCGAACGGGGAAATGCCGGAACACGCGCCGCAGAGGGCGGCCCGCGAGGTGCAGGCTGAGTGCGGCGCAGTGCGGACACTCGAAATCCGCGTACTCGATCAACGTCGGCGCGGCAGCGGGTCCTCGGCAGTGGTCCTCGGCCGCCGGCTGCGGGACCGGCGCGGAACCGAGCTCGCTCAAACGGCCAGCCCGTCGAAGATCAGGTTGGCGCCTGGAAGATCACCGGGCGATGGAGCCTGGTAGCTCCACTTGATCACCGCGTCAGGACCGATGATCACGAGCGCGCGCTGGGGAAACCCACCCGGGTGGTAGACGCCGAACGCCCGTGATGCCGAGCCCTTGGGCTCGAAGTCCGAAAGCTGCGGAATCGTCAGGCCGAGCTTCTCACGGAAGGCCGTCTGCGACCAACCGGCATCGCAGGAGACGGCGTACAGCGTCGCGCCGCGGGCCTTGAACTCGTCCAGGACCTCCTCGTAGAGGTTGAGCTGGTCGGTGCAGACGGGGCTGAACGCGAACGGGTAGAAGACCAGCACGGTCGTCTGCCCCTTGAGATCCTCGAGCGTGAACTCGTCGCCGTTCTCGCGGCGGAGGGTGAACTCTGGCACCGGCGTGCCGGGGGCGATCACCCCGCACGACGCCTCGGTGCTCACTTACTTACGGAGGCCGAGCTCCCGCAGGAGAGCCCGGTAGCGCTCGAGATCCGTGCGCTGGAGATAGCTGAGGAACCGGCGGCGCCGGCCAACCAGCATCAGCAGGCCGCGACGCGAGTGGTGGTCCTTCTTGTGGGCGCGCAGGTGCTCGGTAAGCTCGTTGATCCGCTCCGTGAGCAGCGCGATCTGCACCTCGGCCTTGCCGGTGTCGGCGGGCCCGTCGCCGAACTTGGCGACCAGCTCCTGCTTGCGTTCCTGAGTAAGGGTCATGCGGTGGCCGAGGGTAGCAGAGGGCGTCGGACGGGTACGCGCTGCTGGTTGCGCGGCAGCTCGCGGGTGTCGCCGCTCACCGGCACAGCTCGCGCGTGCGCTCCACGTCGTCGTGCATCTGCTCCACCAGTGCCTCCACCGAGTCGAAGCGCCGCTCCCCACGCAGGCGCTGGATGAACTCGATCGTCAGCATCCGGCCGTAGAGGTCCTCGTCGCGATCGAGCAGGTAGGCCTCCACCAGCACCGCCCGCCCGGTCCCAAAGGTCGGGCGCACGCCCACGCTGACCGCCGCGCAGGCACCGTCCGTGCGGGCCGCGTACACGCCGTGCCCGGGGCACACGAGCGCCTCGTCGGGGACGATGTTCGCCGTCGGGAACCCCAGCTCGTGTCCACGGCGGTCACCGGTGACCACCTCGCCGCGGATGCGGAACGGAGCGCCGAGCAGTCGCTCCGCGAGCTCCACCTCGCCGGCCAGCACCAGGCCGCGAATGTGGCTCGAGGACACGACCTCGCCGTCCACCTCGACGAGCGGGACCACCCGGGTCTCGAACCGGGGATCGGCGGCCAGCATCGCTGGAGCCCCGGCGGCCCGGTTCCCGAAGCGGAAGTTCTCGCCCACCGACACGTGGGTCGCCGTGAGCTGCTCGTCCAGGATCCGGTCGATGAACTCCTGCGGCGTCTGGGCGGCGAAGCCCTTGTCGAACGGGATCATCACGAGCTCCTCCACCCCGAGCGTGGCGATCAGCTCCGCCTTGGACTCGACGCTCGTGAGCAGCTTCGGCGCGGCCTCGGGCCGGACCACCTGAAGCGGATGGGGCTCGAACGTGAGCACCGTGTCGTTACCGCTGATCACCTCGCGGTGACCCACGTGCACGCCGTCGAATTCGCCGACCGCAACCCGCCGCGGTCGCGGTAGCGCGTCTTGGAGCATCGTCACCCGCATCGGCGCGGAAGCCTAGTGTCTCGGTGCTGATCTTGGGTGCCACCGTCGGCCGAGGACGCGGCGCAGCCGCCACACTCACTGCGCGCAGACGCTCGCGCCGAGCTTGGTCGCGGTGGTCGCGACCTGCTGGCCCGCGGGCTGGATCTTGGCCAGGTACTGAAGGCCCGATGGGTCCTTCGCATCGGCCTTCTGACGGATCGACTGCAGGAGCGTGTTCGCGGCCTGCTGAGCGGTGATGAAGGCGTTCCAATCGGCGCCGCTGGCGCTGTCGGGCTTGAGCGCCTGCAGCTGGGAGGTCTCGCGGGCGGCGATCGGGGCGATCTGGTCGAAGTAGGGCGCCGCCTGCGATGCGTCCTGGATGCTGGCCGGCGGCGGCACCGCCTTGGCCTGCGTCTGGGCGGTGGCGCAGATCGCGTTCGCCGTCTTGACCAGCTCGCCGCGCGAGAGCGTGTTGCTCGACGAGCCGCCACAGGCCGCCAAAGTGGTCGCCGCGGCGCCGGCCGCGATCAGCACGCTCAGCTTCTGGTTCGTCATCGCGGGGCGCTCATCGGGTCTCGGCAGGCAGACTACCGGTCCGAAATCCGGGACAACATCGAGCGGCCCACGCCTGGAGGCCGTGGGCGGGCCTGAGGACGCGTGCCTCAGGCCCGCAGGCCCACGATCGGTTTCAGTCCCTCGCCGGAGGCGGCGGGCGCGGCCAGGGCGATCAGCCCGTCGCCATCGGTGAGCCGGACCACGCCGTGGGCCTCCCCGGGCACGACGACGCCGTGCCCGGCCCGCCGCGCGTCGTCCGGGGCGAGCCGGACCTCCGGCATGAAGCCGAGCGCCTCGGCCAGCGGGATGATCCGCTCGGGGTCCGCGCTCGTCACCGCGAAGTCGCCGATCGCCGTCCGGCGCAGCTGCTCGCAGTAGGCGTCACCGAGATCGGCGATCAGGGTCCTCACGTAGGTGCCGGAGGAGCACTTGATCACGTAGCCGCGCCGCGGGTCCGCGCGCCGGCTCTCGCTGAACCGGTACACGTCGATCTCGCGCTCGGCGAGCTCGACCTCGACCCCGGCCCGGGCCATGGCGTAGGCCCGGCGCCCGGAGACCTTGACCGCCGAATAGGCCGGTGGGCGCTGCATCAGCGTTCCGGTCGGCAGCGTCAGCTCGCCGTCCGGGACGAGACCCGTCTCGGTGATCTCGCCCTCTGGGTCGCCGGTGGTGGAGACCGCTCCGAACCGCGCCACGGCCTCGTAGGTCTTGGGCAGCGCCATCAGGAACCTCTGCACTCGCGTCGCGCGCCCGACCAGCACCAGCAGCAGCCCTGTTGCGAACGGGTCGAGCGTCCCTGCGTGACCGACCTTGATCCCCTGCCCCAGGGCTCGCCGGACACCGACCACGACGTCGTGTGAGGTCACTCCGGGCGGCTTGTCGAACAGAATCACGCCGCTCGGTGCGGCGGCCGGCTCCACGTCACGACTGCTCGCCGGTTCGGCCACGGACCCTGACCTACAGCTGTTGCGCGATCTGCTCGCGGAGGAAGCCGACCAGCTCCTCGCCGGTAAGCGCGGTGGAGAACCCGGCGGCCTGACGGTGGCCGCCTCCGCCCTGCGCCCGGGCGATGCGTGACACGTCGATGCGATCGTCCCCGGAGCGCAGCGACACCTTGATCGGCGGCGCGTCTTCGGCGGCGCCGATTCGCTCGCGCACCAGCGCGGCCACCGCCGTGCCCTGGACGGCCCTGAGGTGATCGATGACGCCCTCCGAGTAGCTCTCCTCGGCCCCGGACTCGGTGAAGTCCTGGGCGGTCAGAGAGGTGAGCGTCAGCCGGCCCTCGTCGTAGCGCTCGACCTTGGCCAGCCCGCGCGCCAGCAACGCGAGCTTGCCGTACGGAATCCCCTCGTAAACGCGCCGGTAGATCTCGTGCACGTCGACGCCGGCGCCGATCAGCTCGGCCGCCATCTCGTGGGCGCGGGTGCCCGTGTTCTCGTACATGAAGCGCCCCGTGTCCGTGATCAGGCCCACATACAGCGCCTCGGCGATCGTGATCGTCGGCTCCACCCCGAGGCCGTGCAGCAGGTCCCACACGATCTCCGCCGTGCACGAAGCCTCCGGGTCGACCAGGTTCACCGTCCCGAAGCGGGTGTTGTCGTGGTGATGGTCGATGTTGAGGATCCGTCCGTCCGGTGGCTTGAGTGCCTCCGCCGGGTTACGGTCGAGGCTCCCGCAGTCGAGAAACACGATCGTGCGCTCGCCGAGGTCGTCGGGCGGCGTCGATACGAGCCCCGGGAGCGGGAAGAATCGGTATTCGTAGGGGAGCGGGAACTCGCCCGAGTCCATGAACATGACCGCGTCCTTGCCGACCGCGGTCAGGATCTCCTGCATCGCGATCAGTGAGCCGAGGGCGTCGCCGTCGGGATTCTCGTGCGTGACGACGATGACCTTCTCCGCCCCGCGGAGCTCGTCGAGCACCTCGTCGCGGCTGGACTGGCGACCGTTCTCGCTCATGCCTCAGGAGCCGCCTCGTCCTGGAGCAGCTCGGTGATCCTCATGCCGCGATCGACCGACTCATCGTAGGCGAAGGTCAGCGTCGGGGTGTGCTTGAGCACCAGCTCGCAGGCCACCCGGCGCTGGAGAAAGCCGTGCGCCGAGCGCAGCCCGTCGAGGCTCTCGGCACGCACGTCGTCATCGCCGAGGACGCTGACGTAGACGCGGGCGTGTCGAAGGTCGGGACTTGTCTTAACGGAGGTCACGGTGACGAATCCCACGCGCGGGTCCTTGAGCTGAGTGGCGATCGCATCAGTGAGAACAGCGCGCACGGCCTCATCAACGCGCCGCATCCGGGGGCTTGCCATCCTACCCATCCTCGGGCTTGCTTGACGGTACGGTGCGGTTCATTGGCGCAGGTCCTCCACGGAGGCCACCAGACGCTCGACGCTGACCCCCTGCGGGAAGCGCGCGTCCAGCCATCGCTCGACGTTGTCGGCCGCGCTGCTGAGCGTCGCCAGCGAGCCGCCGGTGAGCGCCGCGGTCAGCGTGGAGCGCTGCCACAGATCCTGGTGGCCGGTCTCCGACACCGCTGCGCCGTGCCGACTGTGGAGCTGCGCCTTGACCGACGAGAGCTCCCTGCGCTTGCCCTTGAGGCTCTCCACGTCGGGAAAGTGAAGCTCGATCACCAGGACGGCGACAAAGCCGCTCCCGGACACAGCACGCGCCCGTCGAGCTCAGCCTAAGCCAGCTCGCGCTCGACCTGGCGCGTAGCGTAGGTCTCGAACACGTCGCCTTCTTTGACGTCGGCGAAGTCCTTGAGCACGATCCCGCAGTCGAACCCGGCAGCGACTTCGCGCACGTCGTCGTTGAAGCGGCGCAGGCTCCCGATCTCGCCGTCGTAGACCACGGTCCCGTCGCGGACCAGCCGGACCTTCGAGCCGCGGGTGATCTTGCCCTCGGTGACGTGGCAGCCCGCGATCGTCCCGACGCGCGAGGCGCGGAAGATCTGCCTGACCTCGGCCGACCCGAGCGACTCCTCCACCTCTTCGGGGGCGAGCATGCCCTGCATCGCGCTGCGCAGCTGCTCGATCGCGCGGTAGATCACCGAGTAGTGACGGATCTCCACGCCCTCGCGCTCGGCCACCGCGCGGGCATCCCCGACCGGTCGCACGTTGAAGGCCAGGATCACCGCGTCGGAGGCGGCGGCCAGCATCACGTCGGACTCGGTCACCGCGCCGACGGCGCGCCGGATCACGTTCACCGACACCTCGTCCTGGGGCAGCTTGGCGATCTCGTCCTCGATCGCCTCCAGCGAACCGGCGACATCGGACTTGATGACCAGGTTCAGCTCCTGCAGGCCGCGCTTGAAGATGTCCTCCAGTGAGATCTTCTTGCCGCTGCGGCGGGCCAGCGACTCGGTCTTCAGCCGGGTCGCGCGCTCACCCGCGAGCTGGCGGGCCCGACGGTCGTGGTCGACGACCCGAACATGCTCGCCGGCCTCGGGCACGCCGTCAAAGCCGAGCACCTCGACCGGCTCTCCGGGGAGCGCCTGCTGCACGCGGTTGCCGAGGAAGTCGTTCATGGCCCGCACGCGGCCCCAATGGGCGCCGGCCACGAGGGCGTCTCCGACCTCGAGCGTGCCGCGGCCGATCAGGATGGTGACGACCGGTCCACGGCCGGGATCGAGCTTGGACTCGATCACCGTGCCAGAGGCGGCGGCGCTCGGATTGGCGCGAAGCTCCTCCACCTCGGCCATGACCAGGATCGTCTCCACCAGGTCGTCGAGACCCTGCTTGGTCTTGGCCGACACGTCCACGAACTCGGTGTCACCGCCCCACTCGACCGGCTGCAGGCCGAGCTGGGTCATCTCAGTGCGCACTCGGTCGGGCTGCGCGCCCTCCTTGTCGATCTTGTTGACGGCCACCAGGATCGGCACCTCGGCCTCCTTGGCGTGGTCGACGGCCTCCTGGGTCTGAGGCTTCACGCCGTCATCGGCGGCGACGACGATCACCGCGATGTCGGTGGCCTTGGCGCCTCGGGCACGCATAGCGGTGAACGCCTCGTGGCCCGGCGTGTCGAGGAACGTCACGGTCTTGTCGCCGTGATGGACCTGGTAGGCGCCGATGTGCTGGGTGATGCCGCCGGCCTCGCCCGCTGCCACCTCGGTCTCCCGGATCGCATCGAGCAGCGACGTCTTGCCGTGATCGACGTGGCCCATGATCGTGACCACGGGCGGCCGGTCGACGAGGTCCTCCTCGGCGTCGTTGAACACCGGCTCGGAGATCTCCTCGTCCTCGGAGTGGACGATCTCGACCTCGCGGCCGAGCTCGGACGCGAGCACCAGGATCGACTCGTCCGATAGCGTCTGCGTGACGGTCTTCATCTCGCCGAGCTGCATCAGCTTCTTCATGATCTCCGCCAGCGGCACGTCGAGGTACTCGGCCACGCCCTTGACGGTCGAGCCGGAGTTGATCCGGACAGTGTTCGGCTCGGCGAGGGCGGTGCGCGAGGCCGCCGGACGCGACTCGGCCTCTTCGTCGTAGACGCCACGCCGGCGGCGGCCGCGACGCTGGCGCCGCGGCGGCTGGTTCGATTGGCCCGGTCCGCCGCCCGGGGCGCGGCGCGAGGCCTGTGAGTCGATGACCACCCGGCGGCGGCCGCCCGCGATGCCGGGGGCGCGCTCGCCCTGCAGCGAGTCCCGCGTCGGGCGCTTGTGTCCCTGCTCGCCGTTGGGAGGCGCAGCACCGGCCGAGCCGTCGTCGGGTGCCGGTGCCGGTGCCGGTGCCGGTGCCGGCTCGGTCTTGGCGGGCGCGGGGTCGGCCGGAGCCGCCACATTCGCCGCGGGCGGAGCCTGCGTGGCCTCGGCCGCCGCCGGAGCGTCGGCGGCGGGAGCCTTGGCGGCCGCTGGGGCCTTCGCGGCCGCCGGGGCCTTGTTCGCCGCCGATCCATCCTTGGGGGTGCTCGGAGCCTTGGCGGCCGGAGGCGCCTTCGCGGTCGTGGCCGGCGCTGCGCCACCGTTTCCGAGCACGGCGAGCGCCGCCGCTTCGTCGACGGCTGACGATGCGGCCTTGACGTCGAGTCCTCCCGCCTTGAGGCGTGCGAGCACGTCCTTGGCCGGCAGGCCACGTTCCTTCGCTATCTCGTGTACACGCTTTTTCATCTGCTGTTCCAGTGTAGGGGCACAGGCCAGCTGCGACGGCCCCCCGGTCCCGCGGGGCCTACGATGCCGCGCCCTCTGCCGGTTCGGTCTCAGGCGAGCCCGCCGCGCCGTTGTCGGCTTCGCCCTCGCCGGCGCCGTCGACGACCTGATCGGTGTCCTTGCCGGCCAGCGCCTGGTGGGCTTCGATGCCGCAATACCGAGAGCCGGGGAGCGCCGCATTCGGGCAGCGGCGGCCGTTGGACAGGATCGCCGCGCAGCGTCCCTGGGCCTCCTCCTGCTCGTAGCCGTGCTCCGCCTCCTCGGCCGCGAACTCGGTCTCCGAGCGGATGTCGACCCGCCAGCCGGTCAGTCGCGCGGCGAGCCGCGCGTTCTGCCCCTCACGGCCGATCGCCAGCGATAGCTGGTCGTCAGGGACGATCACTGTCGCCTGCTTGTTGGCGTCGTCCACGAGGACCTCGCGCACGCGGGCGGGCGACAGCGCCTTGGCCACGAATCGGGCCGGCTCGTCGTTGTAGGGAATGATGTCGATCTTCTCGCCGCGCAGCTCGGAGACGACCATCCTGACCCGCGATCCGCGCGGGCCGACGCAGGCGCCGACGGGGTCGACGCCGTCAACATGGGAGACGACGGCGATCTTGGAGCGGTAGCCGGGCTCGCGGGCGACGCCGGTGATCTCGACGAGGCCGTCGGCGATCTCCGGGACCTCGAGCTCGAACAGCGACTTGATCAGCTCGGGGTCGCGACGGGAGACGATGATGCTCGGGCCCTTGGTCGAGTTGGAGACATCCTTGATCACGGCCTTGATGCGCTGGGAGTGGTCGTAGCGCTCGCCGTCGACCTGCTCCGACTTGGGCAGCAGGGCCTCGACGCGCTCGCGGAGCTGCACCAGCGTGTAGCGCGAATCCGACTGCTGCACGATGCCGGTGATCAGCTCGCCCACGCGGTCGCGGTACTCCTCGAACATCATGTCGCGCTCAGCTTCGCGGATCCGCTGCAGGATCACCTGCTTGGCGGTCTGGGCGGCGATGCGCCCGAAGTCGTGCGGCGTGACGTCCTCGGTCTCGATCTGATCCTCGTACTCCTTGAGCTTCTCGAGGTCGATCTCCGGCTCGGGGGGCTCGCGCATCTCGCCGGTCTCGGGATCGACCGTGGGCGGCTGATCGACCGTCGACTCGACGAGCAGCTGCTCCTCGAGCTCCGGTGGGATCTTCAGCTCCCAGACGATGAAGTCGCCACTGTCGCGGTCCATCTCGACCTTCGCGTAGGGCGCGGATCCGGGTGTCTTCTTGTACGCCGACAGCAGCGCATCCTCGAGCGCCTCCATCAGCTTCTCGCTGGAGATGTTCTTCTCCGCTGCGAGGCCCCGTACTGCTTCCACGATCTCCTTGGACATGGGCTTACTCTCCCGGGACGAGGTTGGAGCGGACGATCTCGGCATAGGGAATGGTCACGACGCCCGTCTCGGCGGCGATCGTCACATCTCGGTCAGAGGCGCCGACGAGCTCTCCGGTGAGGCTCTTGTGTCCGTCACGCGCGTCGCGCAGCCGCACTCGAGCATGCCTGCCGAGGAAGCGCGTGTAGTGCTGTGGCTTGGTCAGGGGACGATCCTGGCCCGGGGAGGAGACCTCGAGCGAATACCGGTCGCGGTAGTCGCCGAGATGCCCGGTGACCCGCTCGCACACCGCGAGCGTGACGCCGTCCGGGTGGTGGATGAACAGACGAAGAGTGCTGCCCGAGACCAGTTCGGCAAGCAGCACCTCGACCTCGGGCTCGGCCTCTTGCAGCCGAGCTTCGATCTCCGTCTGAAGCGCGCTCACTGTCACCTCCGTGTTCATAAAAGTCATAAAAAAAAGCGGGCGGGCGCCCACTTTCGGT
>Ga0066790_10000180_pt1 | contig 21320 bp, 21 predicted proteins | sample OrgsoiDNA2013050_FD_70963 | JGI IMG/M metagenome (GOLD analysis project Ga0066790, IMG submission 70963) | Permafrost soil microbial communities from the Arctic, to analyse light accelerated degradation of dissolved organic matter (DOM) -... | ecosystem: Environmental > Terrestrial > Soil >...
CACCTTGCTCGACGTGGGCCACCTCAACGATTGCGTGCAGCTGGCCGTCGACGCCGGGGTCGGCGAGATCGACGCGCTGGTCATGGCCACGCTGCGTCCGGCCGAGTACCACGGCTTCACCGAACTCGGTGCTCTCGGTCCCGGCTACCAGGCCGACGTCTTGTGCTTCGACACCCTCAGTGGTTTTCGCCCCTCCCGGGTGTTCCAACGCGGACGTCTGGTGGCTCACGACGGTGCCGCGGTGCCCGGTGCGGTGATCGATACGCCAGCGCCGGAGTTCATGCGACATTCGGTGCACCTGGCCACCCCGCCGCCGGCTGCGTCCTTCGACATCGGCCACCATCCTGGTGCCCGCGCTCGCACCATCGGCATTCGGGAAGGCTCGCTCTCGACGTCGTCGCTGATCACCGATCCCTCGGACCCGTCGGCCAACGTCGCCCGCCTGGCCGTGGTCGAACGCCATCGGGAGACCGGCCGCATCGGCCTGGGCTGGGTGCAGGGGTTCGGTCTCGCCCGAGGTGCTCTGGCGTCGACCGTCGGCCATGACGCCCACAACTGCATGGCCGTCGGCTCGGCCTGCGATCACGGCCCCAGGGCCATGGCCGCCGCGGTGGCCCGGCTGGCCGAGCTCGGCGGGGGCCAGGTCGCCGTCGACGACGACGGTCGGGTTCTGGCCGAGCTGGCCCTTCCCATCGGCGGCCTCATGAGCGACCAACCGGCTCACGTCGTCGCCGAGGCGTTGCACCATCTGGTCGAGGCAGCCCGCACGTTGGGCACGTCGATCGGCGCACCGTTCATGCACATGAGTTTCCTGGGGCTCTCGGTGATTCCCGACCTGCGCCTGACCGACAAGGGCCTGGTCGACGTGGGCGCCTTCGAGCTGGTGCCGGTGGCGGTCGATTGAGGCCAAGCATCGGCGGCGGGGCAGCGGTCGAGCCCAGCTCCTTACCCGGCCCATCCCCGGTGGGTGCCGGAGGAGTCCAGGAGCAATCAACCGCTCTGGTGAGATGATGCTCCGATGAAAGCGCCGAAACGGATCGTCGTATGGGGTACCGGCTTTGTCGGCAAGATGGTCATCCCCGAGGTGATGGGCCATCCAGATTTTGAGCTGGTGGGTGTCGGGGTGAGCAACCCGGACAAGGTGGGCCGCGATGTGGGTGAGATCTGCGGGATCGGGTCGATCGGCCTGGCCGCGACCGACGAGGTTGACTCCCTGATCGACCTGCGACCCGATGCTCTCGTGCACTACGGGCCGACCGCCGCCCATGCCACCGACAACCTGCGGGACATCGGTGCCTTCCTCAGGGCCGGGATCGATGTGTGCTCGACGGCCATGACCCCGTGGGTGTGGCCGAGTATGTCGCTCAATCCACCGTCATGGGTCGACCCGATCTTCGATGCGTGCGCGTCGGGCGGTGCCTCGTGTTTCACCACCGGCATCGATCCGGGTTTCGCCAACGACCTCCTCCCGATGACCCTGATGGGCCTGTGCGGGGAGGTTCGCCAAGTCAAGGCGCTCGAGATACTCGACTACATCAACTACGAGGGCGACTACGAGGACGAGATGGGCATCGGCCGACCGCCCGAATTCACGCCGCTGCTCGAGCACACCGACATCTTGGTGATGTCGTGGGGGGCCACGGTGCCAATGATGGCCCATGCTGTCGGCATCGAGCTCGACGAGATCACCACCACGTGGGAGAAATGGGTGACCGACAAGTCGATCGTCACCGCCAAGGGAGTGATCAATCCGGGGGAAGTCGCCGCCATCCGCTTCACGGTCAACGGGATCCACCGGGGCGAGCCTCGCATCTGCCTCGAGCACGTCAACCGGGTCGGAGGAGATGCCGCACCGGAGTGGCCGCGCGGCACCCAGGACGACGTCTACCGGGTGGAGATCGACGGGTCCCCGTCAATTACCCAGGAGACCACCTTCCGTTTCACCGACGGCAGCGGCCGCGATGCCGCCGCAGCCGGCTGTCTGGCCACCGGCCTGCGAGCCCTCAATGCCGTGCCGGCGGTCAACGACCTCCCGCCCGGGTGGGTGACCGCGCTCGATCTCCCGCTCATTCCGGGACACGGGACCATCCGTTAGGTCGGCCGCAGGCGGGGAGACCACCCCCATCGGTCAGGCCTAAGGCCTGCTCAGGCCGAGGGCAGAAAGCTCGGCCGCCGCTCCTCGTGAGCGGTGATGGCCTCGGCGTGACGCAGTGACAGCCCGATGTCGTCCCACCCGTTGAGCAACCGCTGGCGTGTGAACTCGTCCAACGGGAATTCAGCCGTCAGTCCGGCCGCCGGCGCCTCGATGGTGCCCCGCGCCACGTCGATGGTGATTTCGAGCGTGGGGTCGGCCTCGACCGCCTTCATCAACTCGGCATCGAACGCCGGCGTCACCTCGACGGGGAGCAGACCCTGCTTGATGGAGTTGTTGCGGAAGATGTCGGCAAAGCGCGACGAGACCACCGCTTCGAATCCGTAGTCCATCAGGGCCCACACGGCGTGCTCCCGGGACGAGCCGGTCCCGAAGTTGTGGCCCGCCACCAACACGGTGGCACCCACGAATTCCGGGTGGTTCAGTACGAAGTCGCGGTCATCGCGCCACTCGGAGAACAGCCCGGCACCGAAGCCGGTGCGCTCGACCCGCTTGAGCCAGTCGGAGGGGATGATCTGGTCGGTGTCGACGTCGGTGCGATCGAGAGGCACGGCTCGGCCGGTGATGACGGTGACGGGCTTCATCGGTCGAGATCCTCCGGCGTGGCGAACGTCCCGGCGACTGCCGTGGCGGCGGCGACGATGGGCGAGACCAAATGGGTGCGGCCGCCCCGGCCCTGACGACCTTCGAAGTTGCGGTTCGACGTCGAAGCGGCCCGTTCGCCCACGGCCAGCTTGTCGGGGTTCATGGCCAAGCACATGGAGCATCCCGGTTCACGCCATTCGAATCCGGAGGCCAGGAAGATCTGGTCGAGCCCTTCGGCTTCGGCCTGGCTCTTGACCCGGTGCGAGCCGGGCACGACCAGCGCTCGCACGCCGGTGTGGACCGTCCGGCCTTCGAGGACGGCGGCGGCGGCCCGCAGGTCCTCGATGCGCGAATTGGTGCACGAACCCAGGAACACCGTGTCCACGCTGATCTCCCGCATGGGCGTGTTGGCCGCCAGGCCCATGTAGGCCAGGGCGCGCTCGGCCGAGTCGCGCTCGCCGGCATCGTCCATGGTCTCGGGATCGGGCACGTTGCCGCTGATCGGGATGACCTGGGCCGGGTTGGTGCCCCACGTCACGTGCGGGGTGATCGACGCGGCGTCCAGGGTCACTTCCTTGTCGAACACCGCGCCCTCGTCGGTGACCAGGGTGCGCCAGTAGGCCACGGCGGCTCCCCAGTCGTCACCGAGCGGTGCGTGGTCGCGGCCCTTGATGTAGTCGAACGTGGTCTCGTCGGGAGCGACCAACCCGGCCCGGGCCCCGCCCTCGATGCTCATGTTGCAGAGCGTGAGGCGGCCTTCCATCGACAACGAGCGAATGGCCGAACCTCGATACTCGATGACGTGCCCGATGCCCCCCCCGGTCCCGATGGCACCGATGATGGCCAGCGCCACGTCCTTGGCCGTGACGCCGGCGCCCAACTCGCCCTCCACGGTGACGGCCATGGTGGCCGGCCTCACCTGCCCCAACGTCTGAGTGGCCAGAACGTGTTCGACCTCGCTGGTGCCGATGCCGAAGGCCAGCGCCCCGAAGGCGCCGTGGGTGGAGGTGTGGCTGTCGCCGCACACGATCGTCATTCCGGGCTGGGTCCAGCCCTGCTCGGGGCCGATCACATGGACGATGCCCTGGTTGGGATCGCCCATGGGGTAGCAGGTGATGGCGAACTCTTCACAGTTGTCGCTGAGCACCTTGAGTTGCTGGGCCGAGATCGGGTCTGCCACCGGCCGGTCGATGTCGAGGGTCGGTACGTTGTGGTCGGCCGTGGCCACCGTGAGGTCGGGCCGCCGCACCGTGCGGCCGGCCAGCCGCAACCCATCGAAGGCCTGGGGCGAGGTCACCTCGTGCACCAGGTGCAGGTCGATGAACAGGAGGTCGGGCTCGCCTTCCGTGGCGTTCACCACATGGGCATCCCAGATCTTCTCGCTCAAGGTGAGGGGTACCGCCGCCATCAGCGGTCCACCGCCACGATCTCGACCCGGAGCATGCCCCCCGGTGCGGTGTACTCCACCGTGTCGCCCGCCTTCTTCCCCATCAGGACCTGACCGAGTGGCGCGCTCGGTGACAGAACGGGCAGGCTCCCCTGCCGCTCTTCAATCGAGCCCACGAAGAACTGTTGCGTGTCGTCCTCGTCGTCCCCCTCGTAGCGCAGCGTCACCGTGGTACCGGTGCTCACGCTGCCGTCACCCGCGTCGGACTCGTCGACCAGTTGGACCTCCTTGAGCAGGGCCTGGAGTTGACGAATGCGGGCCTCCATCTTCCCCTGGGAGTCCTTGGCCGCGTGGTAGTCACCGTTCTCCTTGAGGTCGCCCAGGGCGCGGGCGGTCTCGATCTGCTCGGCGATCTCGACCCGGCCACGGGTGGTCAGGTCCTTCAGCTCGGCGGTCAGGCGCTCGAAGGTGCCCTGGGTGAGCTTGGTCGCTTCGGTGTCGTTGAATGATGCGTTGGTCACTACGTGCCCTTCGGGTGGAGGGTGCCGGGGGTCCGGGGGGACACCTCGACGGCGGCAACCAGGCTAATCGCCCGGAAGGGGCCTGACGCCCCAGATGTTGACGAAGGCCTCCCGCCGCGAGAGACTGACACCCGTATGTACCGTCTTGAGCACGTTGTAGGCATTATTCATTAGGCGCGCCACATCCCCGCGCGCCGTCAAACCGTCCACTGGGTGGACGGTTTTTCAATTCCCGGCACACTCGATCATGGGAGCAACACCAGTGAGCAACAGCACGACAGGATGGCGTATCGCCGTCATCGGCGGGGACGGCATCGGGCCCGAGGTCTGCGCCGAGGCCCTCAAGGTGGTCGCCGCCGCCGGTGTCAACGTGACGACCACCGACTTCGACCTGGGGGCGGCCCGCTACCTCCGCGACGGCACCGTGCTCCCGGACGAGACTCTCGAGGAGCTCCGGGGCTACGACGCCATCCTCCTGGGCGCCATCGGCCCACCTGTGGGCGACACCTCGGTGCCGCCGGGCACCCTCGAGCGTGGCCTCCTGCTTCGCCTCCGCTTTTCGCTCGATCTGTACGTGAACCTCCGTCCCTTCACCGGCAGGCCCGGTTCGATCGCCCAGGGCGCCGACTTCGTCGTCATCCGGGAGAACACCGAAGGCACCTACGCCGGCGAGGGCGGGTTCCTGCGTCACGGGACCCCCCACGAAGTGGCCACCCAGGGGTCGGTGAACACCCGCTTCGGCGTGGAGCGCTGCGTGCGCTTCGCCTTCGGGCTGGCCAACGATCGACCCGGGCACAAGCTGACCCTGGTGCACAAGACCAACGTGCTCACCTTCGCCGGCGACCTCTGGCAGCGCACCGTCACCGCGGTCGCCCCCGAGTACCCCGACGTCTCCTGGGACTACAACCACGTCGACGCCGCCTGCATCTACCTGGTGGAGCAGCCCGGCCGATACGACGTCATCGTGACCGACAACCTCTTCGGTGACATCCTCACCGACCTGGCCGGCGCGGTCAGCGGTGGCATCGGCTTCGCCGCCTCGGCCAACCTGAACCCGGACCGCACCGGGCCGTCCGTGTTCGAACCGGTCCACGGTGCCGCCCACGACATCGCCGGCCAGGGCGTCGCCAACCCGCTGGCCGCCATCCACTCGGCCGCGCTGATGCTGGCCCACCTGGGCGAGACCGATGCCGCCCAGCGTGTCCTCAAAGCGCTGTCCGAGCAGTCCAACGCCATGTCGAGCACGACGCTGTCCACGACCGCCGTGGGCGATGCCATCGCAGAGAGGCTCTGAGCATGCCCATCACCCCGACCGAGAAGATCTGGATGGACGGCGAGTTCGTCGACTGGGCCGACGCCACCGTGCACGTGCTCACCCACACCATGCACTACGGCTCCGGCGTGTTCGAGGGCATCCGGGCCTACCCGACCTCACGCGGTGTGGCCGTCTTCCGCCTGGGTGACCACATCCGCCGGCTCTTCGCCTCGGCCAAGATCTTCATGATCGACGTTCCGTTCACCGTGGATCAGATCATCGATGCCACGCGTGACCTGGTGCGGGTCAACGGGCTCAACGACGGCTGCTACCTTCGCCCGCTGATCTACCTGGGCTACGGCGAGATGGGCTTGAACCCGCTGCCCTGCCCGATCAACGTCTCCATCGCCGCGTGGCCCTGGGGCACGTACCTGGGCGACGACGGCGTGGCCAACGGCGTGTCGTGCAAGATCAGTTCCTGGCAGCGGCACGATCCGAACGCCGTGCCCACCGCGGCCAAGGGCACCGGCATGTACATCAACTCGTCGCTGGCCAAGGTGGAGGCGATCAAGGCCGGCTACGACGAGGCCATCCTGCTCGCCCCCAACGGCACGGTCAGCGAGTGCACGGGTGAAAACATCTTCGTCGTGCACGAGGGGGTCATCATCACCCCGCACACCTCGGACTCGGGAGCCCTGGCCGGCATCACCCAGCAATCCATTGAGACCATTGCCGGCGACCTCGGGATCGAGGTGCGCCACGAGCCCATCATCCGCACCGACCTCTACCTGGCCGAAGAAGCCTTCCTCTCGGGCACGGCGGCCGAAGTGGTCCCGATCCGTGCCGTCGACGACCGCCAGGTCGGCACCGGGCGGCCGGGTCCAATCACCAAGAGGATCCAGGAGACCTACTTCGCCACCGTGCGGGGACAGGTCGACCAGTACAAGGACTGGCTCGATCATGTCGACTGATCGTCACACCCACGCCGACGGCCGCACCCACCGCGCCCACGACTACGAGATCCCCGAGCTTCCCGAGTCGGTCGACATCTTCGACACCATCTTGCGCGACGGCAGCCAGCAGGAAGGGCTCTCGCTCTCGGTCGACGACAAGCTGCGGGTGGCCGAGCAACTCGATCACCTCGGGGTCACCTTCATCGAGGGTGGGTGGCCGGGCGCCAACCCCAAGGACGTGGAGTTCTTCGCCCGAGCCGCCCGAGAACTGCACCTCGAGCGGGCCACCCTGGTGGCGTTCGGCTCGACCCGCCGCGCCGGCGCCCGACCCGAAGATGACGCCGTTCTGGCCAACCTCATCGGCGCGGGCGCTCCGGTGGCCTGCATCGTGGCCAAGACCTGGGACCGTCACGTGGACGAAGCTCTCCGCACAACGCTCGACGAGGCCGTGGCCATGGTGCGCGACTCGGTCGAGTACCTGACCGCCCATGACCTCCGTGTCTTCCTCGACGCCGAGCACTTCTTCGACGGCTACCGTCGCAATCCCGACTTCGCGCTGTCGGTCCTGGCTGCCGCCGAGGAGGCCGGGGCCGAGGCGCTCGTGCTCTGCGATACCAACGGGGGCTCACTGCCCGACGAGGTGGGTCAAGCCGTCGCCGAGGTGCGGGAGCGCACCAGTGCACAGCTCGGCATCCACTGCCACAACGACGCCGGGTGCGCCGTGGCCAACTCAATGGTCGCCGTCCAGGCCGGGGCCACCCAGGTCCAGGGGTGCATCAACGGGTACGGGGAGCGGGCCGGCAACACCGACCTGTCCGCCGCCATCCCCAACCTGTCGTTGAAGCTCAACATCCGCACCATTCCGAGCGAACGCCTGGAATTGCTCACCCCGGTGGCCCATCACATCGCCGAGCTGGTCAACATCCCCCCGAACCCCCAACAGTCCTATGTCGGGAATTCGGTCTTCGCTCACAAGGGCGGTCTCCATGCCAGCGCGGTGGCCCGGAGCGCCGACCTCTACGAGCACATCGAGCCCAACCTGGTCGGCAACGGCACCCGGGTCGTGGTCTCGGAGATGGCCGGTCGCTCCACCCTGGCCATGAAGGCGGCCGAGCTCGGGCTCGATCTCGACGGGGAAGTCCTCGGCCGCGTCCTCGATGAGCTCAAGCGCCTGGAGCACGAGGGCTACCACTTCGAGGTGGCCGACGGCTCGCTCGAGCTCTTGCTCAAACGAGCCACCGGCTGGACACCCGACTACTTCAGCGTCGAGTCCTTCCGTGTCATCACCGACCACACCGACTCCCCGGACTCGGCTCCCCATGTCGGCGGGGCGTTCGGCGTGACGACCGAGGCCACGGTCAAGGTGCACGTCGGGGTCGAGCGCATTGTGGCCACCGCCGAAGGGAACGGCCCGGTCAACGCCCTCGACGCCGCCCTGAGGGCCGCCATCGGACCGAAGTTCCCCGTCCTCGCATCGATCCATCTGACCGACTACCGGGTGCGCGTCCTGAGCTCGGGTCAGGGCACCGGCGCGGTCACCCGGGTCCTGGTCGACACCACGGACGGATCGGTCACCTGGACCACCATCGGCGTCTCGGAGAACATCATCGAGGCCAGTTGGCAGGCCCTGTACGACTCCGTCGTCGTCGGTCTGCTGCACGGGGCCTGAACGGGGCCTGACCATTGCCATGACGCTGCTGAGTCGAATGGCCGGCGCCTTGGCCCACCTGCCCCGGGCCGATACGAGGCGGGTGATGGTCGAACGTGATCTGGCCACCCCCATGCCCGACGGGACCATCCTGCTGGCCGACCGCTGGTATCCCGCCACGTTGCGAGTCGGCACGGCGCCCACCGTCCTGCTCCGCTCCCCTTACGGGCGGCGGCAGCTCGGCATCGTCGGTCGCCTCTTCGCCGAGCGCGGCTACCAGGTCCTCATCCAGAGCTGCCGGGGCACCTTCGGTTCGGGTGGGGACTGGGTGCCCATGCGAAACGAGCAGGCGGACGGCCAAGCCACCCTGGCCTGGGTCGCCGCCCAGACCTGGTTCGACGGCCAGCTCTTCACCTTCGGCCCGAGCTACCTCGGTCTCACGCAATGGGCCGTCGCCGAGGACGCGCCGGACTTCGTCCGGGCCATGGCGCTCACGGTCACGTCGTCGCGGTTCCGTGATGCCGTGGTCTACCCGGGCGGCGTATTCGCCCTCGAGACAGCCATCGCCTGGCTCCATCAACTCGAGCACCAAGAGGGTGGCCCCCTGGCCGTGCTGCGGGCGCAACGGGCCGCGGCCGGGATCGTCCGGAAATCCTGCGACGTGTTGCCCCTACGCGACGGCGATCGTGCAGCCGTCGGGCACCCCTCCGCCTTCTTCCAGGACTGGCTGACCTACGACGCGCCCGGCGACACCTGGTGGGATCCGGTCGACTTCGGCCGCCGGCTGGCCGACGTCCCCCCGTCCACGCTGGTCGGGGGGTGGTACGACGTGTTCCTCCCCGCGCAGATCGCCGACTACGAGGCGCTCGGGGCGGCGGGCCGGGACGTGAGGTTGACAATCGGCCCGTGGACCCATGCCAGCCCGCGCGGGATGGGTGAGGCGGTGCGCGACGGTCTTGAGTGGTTCGATCATCATGTCGGTGCCGCACGTTCGGGTTCGCGCCGCGCCGCCGTCCGCCTCTTTGTGATGGGCGACGGCCGCTGGGAGGACTTCGAGGCATGGCCGCCGCCGGCCGATCTCCAGACCTGGCACCTCGGGAGCGGTGGCACGCTCAGCTCCGAACCGGACCGGTACGGTCCGCCCGATCGGTACCACTACGACCCGGCCGATCCGACTCCGGCGGTCGGCGGACCGGCGCTGAATATGAAGAGCGCCGGGCCCAAGGATCAGCAACCGAGGGAGGATCGAGCCGACGTGGTGACGTACAGCACCCCCGTCCTGGCCGCGGACCTCACCGTCATCGGCCCGATCTCGGTGCAGCTGTACCTTCGGTCGACCCTCGACGACACCGATGTCTTCGTCCGTCTCTGCGACGTGTCCCCCAAGGGGCGGTCGATCAACGTCAGTGACGGCATCATCCGGCTGAGCCCGGCGAATGTGACCAGGGACGCCGACTGGGTCTTCGCCACCACCATCGCCATGTGGCCGACGGCGAATACGTTCAAGGCCGGTCACCGGATCCGGCTGCAGGTCTCCAGCGGCGCTCACCCCCTCTTCGCCCGCAACACCGGGAGTGGCGAGGCGCTGGCCACCGGCACGAAGCTCTGCGCGGCCGACCAGGAGATCTGGCACGACGCCGCGCACCCGTCCATGTTGGTGCTGCCGGTCGTCACCACTGGGGGTCCCAGGTCGCTGCGGTAGTCTGCCGGCGTGACGCAGCCGACGTTTGTCCCCATCACCGACGCGGACCAGGTGCGGCCGGCTCGCCACCTGCATGTCCCGACGGCCTGGATCACCGATCGTCCGGCCGAGCTCAGCGTCCCGACGGCGCTCAAGGGCCCGAGCGTCGGCACGCCCGGCCCCGACGCCGGGTTCGCCCTGCGACTGGCTCGCCGCTACGAGGACGAACTACGCCTGGGCGAGGGTGAGACCATCCACGACTCGCTGCTGGGTTGCGCGCTGATCGCCGCCCGCCGGGCTGCCCTGGTGGGGCGCGCACCCTGCATCTATGACGTCCAAGTGGCCCTGGCCCTCTGGGGCTTCCTCATCGATGCCCCGCAGGAGCTGCGCCACGCTCGCCGCCAGGCCTTCTCATCCGTCTCCCATGACTACGAGGCGCAGCGCGCCCTGGTCGACGCCGTGAGCGAGGAGACATTGCGCCTCACGCCGGCCGAGGCCCACGCCCGGGTCGGCGATCCCATTTCCTAGGGCGACACGCTCACCACCGGAGCCGGACCGATGAGCACGGCCGAGTGATCGACCAGCACGACGTCGCGGCGAACGGCCTCAGGTTCTCGGTTCGGACGGCCGGACCCGCCGACGGCCGGCCGGTCCTCCTCCTCCATGGCTTCCCGCAGAACTCCTGGTGCTGGCGGTCGCAGCTCGATGTGCTCGGCGACGCCGGATACCGCGCCGTCGCGCCGGATCAGCGCGGTTATTCCGCCGGTGCTCGGCCGGAGGAGGTCGCCGACTACGCCGCCGCGCATCTCGTGGCCGACGTGGTGGCTCTGGCCGACGCGCTGGAGATGGAGACGTTCGATCTCGTCGGCCACGACTGGGGTGGCATGGTGTCCTGGCTCACAGCCGCCCGTCACCGGGACCGGGTCCGTTCACTCTCGGTGGTCTCGACGCCCCACCCGCTGGCCCTCCGCCTCGCCCTGTTCAGCGAGGATCCCGAGCAGGCGAACCCCACGGGTTTCACGGACGCCTACCGCCAGCTGGAGGTGCCCGAGACGCTGTTGCTCGGCCCCGACGGTTCGGGTACGGGACTGCGGACGCTCCTGGCCTCGAGTGGTCTCGCGGCCGAGGCGGTCGACGCCTACGTGAAGCCCCTCACGCAACCGGGTGCCCTCACGGCCGCCTTGAACTGGTTCCGAGCCATGACGGGCGATGAGGTTTCCCACCTTCCCGCCGTGACGGTACCCACCCTCTACGTGTGGTCGACCGGCGACGCCGCACTGGGTCGTACCGCGGCTGAGGCCACAGCGGTTTATGTGAGCGGACCGTATACCTACGTCGTGCTCGAGGGTGTCTCGCACTGGATTCCCGAATCAGCACCGGACCAGCTGTCCGAGCCGCTCATGGCGCATCTGTCGTCGACCTGAAGCTCACTGCCGCGTCATCGGATGGCCAGGTACGCCGCGTAGCCGGCCAAGCAGACCAGGACGACGGCGGTGACCTTGCGGATGGTGGGCACATTGACGAACCGAAGGAGCGTTTGGCCACTGACCACCGCAACGCCCGCCACCGCCCACAGGGCCAACGTGGCACCGACCGCCACGGAGAGCGCGTTGTGGTAGTGGGCGGCCAGGTTGACCGTCAGGATCTGGGTCAGGTCACCCCATTCGGCCACGAAGATCACGATGAACGCGGTCAGGATGGCCCCGTGTTTGGAGGCTTCCTTCTTGGACAAGTCCTCTTCGTCCTTTAGTCCCTCTCTCCAGGCGTAGAGCGCGCCGAGGAGGAACATGCCGGCCACAATTCCCTCGACCACGCGGTGCGGCAGCAGCTTGAAGATCGCCACGCCGATGGTGGTGGCGATGATCACATGGAGCAAAAAGGCGCCTGCTGCTCCGAGCCAGACCTGAAGGGGAGCGCCCCGGGTCGCCAAGATCAAGCTGGCGAACATGGTCTTGTCGGGCAACTCCCCGATGAAGATGATCGGGAAGACAGCCAACGCGATCAGGGGATCCACGACGCTCATTCTCGCCGGGACCGGGGGTCTTGCCCATTCACCGCACAACGGTCACCGGCGCAGCACGTTTCGAGCGCACGCTGACGGTGGCGGTGGGTGCACGAACGGTCATTTCGGACAGGGCGAATCCCAGGCCATAGCGCCCCGCACGCTTATACTGCCCAGGTCGTTCCCAGCGACATCACAGTCATGTCCCCGGACCGAGAGCGAGCCCCCGTGAAATCGAGATTGCTTCAGCCCATGGCGCGCATCGCCACCGCAGCACTCTCGGTGGTAGGGGTCGGCGGCATCGCCCTGACCGTGATGGGCTCACCGGCCTCGGCAGTAACTCCGACTCCCGTGTGTGGTGGAACAACTTGCACCGTCACGTTTTCAACGGCCGGTACGGGCCAGACCTGGGTGGTGCCGGCCGGGGTCATGTCAGAGTCCATCACCCTCTACGGGGCCATCGGGGGAAGCACGAATATCGTCCTGGGCGGTGACGGCGCCAAGGTGACCGGCACGCTCGCCCTCTCGCCGGGCACGTCGGTCACGGTCGACGTGGGTGGTGCGGGAACTAACGGGGCATCTGCGGGAATCAACGGCGGAGGGGCGAGCGAACTCGGCACCGGTGGTGGCGGGAGCGACGTGAAAGTCGCCGGCGTCGACCAGCTGGCGGCGGGCGGCGGCGGGGGCGCCGGCAACCCAGAGGGAGAGAATGGCGGGACCATCTGCCCAGTTTCTGGGACCGCGCTCGGCGGAGCAGGGGGCAACGCCGACACGGCTGGAGTTGCCGGCACGGCCATCGTCGTCACCATCAGTGAATCAGCGGTCACGCTCAATCCCGGAGACGGGGGCGGCGCCGGGACCACTTCTGGTGGTGCGGGAGGTGCTGGCGGGACGGCCAGCGCCGCGGCCGACTGCAACGGAGCCACAGTCAACGGTTCGGTGGGCGGCACGGGCTCGAGCAACCAGGGCGGCGCCGGTGGCATCACCGGAGTCGATGGATTACTGGGCGGCGGCGGTGGGGGCGGGTACTTCGGCGGCGGCGGTGGCGGCGGCGCTTCGACCGATCCTGCCGGCAACTTTCCCGGCTTCAGCGGCGGGGGAGGTGGCTCTTCGTTCCCAGCAACCGATTTGATCTCAGACACCGCCAACGCCGCCAACATCGGCAATGTGGGGTCGGTCAACGGCGGAAACGGCCAAGTGGTCATTACCTACACGATCGCAGCTGCCACCACTCCAGGCACGACGACGGGCACGGGTGCGACCACCACACCGACCGCACCGACCGCCGCGAGCAGAGCGACCACGACTCCGAGTGCGCTGGCCGTGACCGGGGCCAACCTCACCCCATTGCTCATCGGTGGCGGAAGTCTCATCGTCGGAGGTGTCCTGATCCTCGGTGCGGTCTCAGTAGCGAATCGGCGGCGACGGTCTCCGAGCTGACGGCGCCGCTCTCCGAGTGGCAGGGGTAGCTCGCAGCTCGCAGCTCGCAGCTCGCCGCTCGCCGCTCGCCGCTCGCCGGGCGCCGGTCGGCGTCGTGGGCGCTGCCTCACGTCACGGTGTGGGACACGAGTCACTACGGTGTGAGCACGAGCAGGACGAACCCATGCGGAAAGATTGGAGACGAGCGATGACCACGAAAGCTGATTTCTCGACTGAGGAGTGGCAGCTCATCCTCGAAGCGCCACCGAGTGCCGGCATGATCGTGGTCACGGCCCAACGCGGCGGCACGTTCCGCGAAACCATCGCCATGGCCAAGGCCTACGTGGAGGCGCGTCAGCAGCACGGCGAGAGTGAGCTTCTCGATGAGATCGTTGCCGCGAAACCCGAACGGGATCACACCCACTATCACTCACCCGAGGAGCTCAAGCAGGCCGGAATGCAGCACCTACGTGATTCGGTCGCCCTACTTGAAGGCAAGGCCACGCCGGCGGAGGTGGACGAGTACCGTCGGTTCATCGTCACGCTGGCGCAGAAAGTTGCGACTGCTCACCGTGAGCACGGTCAGGACGTGAGCGATGCCGAGCAGGCCGCGATCAACGAGATAAAGGCAGCCCTGGACACACCCAACCAATAGGGAACGGTCAACGTCTGCGCTCAGCTGAGTCGGTGTCCATTTTTTCGTTGATGCGTCGAATCACAGGACGCGGGACGCGATGCCCGGATATTCGAGCACCAGCCCGAATTCATCGTAAATGAGCTGGGACGTGAAGCCGAAGTCTGGCGCGCTGTAGTCGTAGCGCTGGTGCGCACCATCGTCCTCCACTCGCAAGTAGTGCTGGTCGAGCCGCTCGAGGCCAAGATCCAGAGCACGGACATACACGGCCGGGACCTCGGCGGACTGTCCCACCACGAGCTCCAGGCGGTGCACGGGAATGGTGTTGGTCACCGACGATGACTCGAGGTCGACGTCGATGCAACCGTCGTACTCGGGCGCAGGGGAGCCGTTGACCAGCCATCGCCCCGGCCCATCGGATTCGACCCACAGTTCGCGCTGGCCTGTACTCGACCATCCCCAGACGCGCGCCCCCGTGGTGATCCAGTCTTCATCGAGTGAGATCACATAGCGAACGACCCAGGCCTGACCGCCTTCGGCCGCAGCAGTGTGCCCATCGAGTCGGTAGCTTGCGTCCGAGACGGTGATCGACACCACCTCGAATCCCTCTCGTCCATCTCCATGCCGCCAAGCGGCGGTCCCAGGAAGCTTCCTGAATGACATTGCGACGCTTCTCCCTTCCCCGAGGTGCACCCGGATCGCCGTATCGTGTGCCGGCGCTGGCGTCGGCGCGCTCTCGGGTTTGCCTGGTGCCTATCTCGGCGACAGGACCATCTGGGTACATCGGAAGAGCGCCATCAGCTTTTCCGTCGAGTCGTTTGTCACTTTGGCATCCCACACGTGGGTCTGTCGGCCGAGGTGCGCCGGCTCACAGCGACACGAGACTGAGTCACCGACACGCGCCGACGAGAGGAAATTGGACTTCAGTTCGATCGTCGTGAAGGAGGCACCTTCGGGGATGTTGTTGCCGCACCCGATGGCGGCGCACGTATCGGCGAGAGCGACCACGGCAGGGGCGAAGAGAAAGCCGGTCCCGGCAATGAGTTTCTCCGTGACCTCTATGTGCCCAACGACGAGATCTTTGGCGGAGTGATCAAAGGTGCAGCCGAGCATTCCCGGCACGAGGGGCTCAAAAAATTCGGTCGCCCAGCGAGCTCGGACCACGGGATCTTCGAGTTCTGGGGAGGGGCTCATGCGCTCGACGCTAGAACCGTCGGTGCCATCGTGCTGCGAGTCCGCTTCCTTGAGCGAGGTGACGAGCGCAGCCGGTCCCATTGCGCCCGCCGATCGGAGTCCCCGACTCGGCTCTGCGAGAATGGTCCGGTGGAAGCTTCGAACTTTGCCCTGACCGACGTCCAGCGCCAGTTCCGCGACACCCTCCGCCAGTACGCCGAGGAGCGGATCGCCCCCCAGGCCGCCGAGGTCGACCGCACCGCCGAATTCCCCTGGAAGTCCTTCAAGGCCTGCGTTGAGCTGGAGCTTCCGGCTCTGGGCATTCCCGAGGCCTATGGCGGGGCCGGGGCCGACATGGTGACGCAGGCCATCATGGCGGAGGAACTGGCCCGGGTCTGTGCCTCCACCTCGCTGACCATGTTGATCTCCAAGCTCGGCATGCTCCCGGTCATGAACTGGGGGAGCGACGAACTCAAGCGGCACTACCTGCCCAAGGTGGCCGCCGGCGAGATGCAGGCCAGCTATTGCCTCTCCGAAGCCGATGCCGGCAGCGATGTCGCCGCCATGAAGAGCCGCGCCGTCCGGGACGGGGACGACTACGTCTTGACCGGGTCGAAGTACTGGATCACCAACGCCGGGATTTCCGATGTCTACGTGGTGTTCGCCAAGACCGACCCCGTCGCCGGTGGGCGGGGGATCACCTGCTTCCTGGTGGAGCGGGACTGGGGCATCACCGTGGCCAAGCACGAGGACAAGATGGGGTTGCGGGGCAGCCCGACCGGTGAGGTCATGCTCAACGAGGTTCGGGTTCCGGCGTCACATCGCATCGGCGCCGAGGGTCAGGGTTTCACCATCGCCATGCACACCCTGGATCGGAGCCGGCCGACCATCGGGGCCCAGGCGGTGGGCATCGCTCAGGGCGCCATCGACTACTCGGCGTCGTACATGAAGCAGCGCCACGCTTTCGGCGGGCCGATCGCCGACCTCCAGGGCCTGCGCTTCATGCTGGCCGATATGGCCATGCGCACGGAGGCCGCCCGGGCCCTCGTCTACCGCGCCTGCGCCATGGTCGACGACGATCCGTCCGATGAGCTGACGCTCTTCGGTGCCATGGCCAAGGCCTTCGCTTCCGACACCGCCATGTCGGTCACCGTCGATGCGGTGCAGCTCCTCGGCGGCTACGGCTACACCAGGGACTTCCCGGTCGAGCGCTTCTTGCGTGACGCCAAGGTCACCCAGATTTACGAGGGGACCAACCAGGTGCAAAAGGTGGTCATCGCCCGCGAGATACTCAAGCACGCCTGATCGGGACCTTCGACCACCAGAGCAGCAGCCAACGCGGATGATATTATTAGAACAGGTTCTATATTCGGCCCAGTGGGGGCACCGGCCCGGGGCCGGGAGTTACAGCAGGAAGGGACGTGTCTCATGGCGCAGCCGGTAATCGTCGAAGCTGTCCGCACGCCGATCGGCAAGCGCAACGGGTGGCTCTCCGGCCTGCGTTCGGCCGATGTGCTCGGGGCCGTTCAGGTCGAGGTGATCAAGCGCTCGGGCATCGACCCGAGTGTGGTGGAGCAGGCCGTCGGCGGGTGCGTGACCCAGGCGGGCGAGCAGGGCTTCAACGTGACCCGCACCGCCTGGCTACTGGCCGGGCTGCCCTATGAGGTGGCGGCCACCACCATCGACTGTCAGTGCGGTTCCTCCCAGCAGGCCAATCACTTCGTCAACAACCTGATCGCCGCGGGCGCCATCGACACCGGCGTCGCCTGCGGGGTCGAGGTCATGAGCCGCGTCCCGTTGGGGGCCAACGCCTCGGCCGGAGTGGGTCGGGCCATCCCCGAAGATCTGCCCTACGACATGCCCGACCAGTTCACGGCGGCCGAACGGATCGCCTCCAAATACGGCATCACCCGGGAGGACGTCGACTGGCTGGGGCTCGAGTCCCAGAAGAAAGCCGCCGTCGCCGTGGCCGAGGACCGATTCGCCCGTGAGATCGTCTCGGTCGAAGCGCCCACCGTGGGTGAGGAGGGGCCACGCGGGGAGCACACCGGCGAGCGCCGAGTGATCAGCCGGGACCAGGGTCCCCGCGAGACCACGGCCGAAGGCCTGGCCAGGCTCAAGCCCGTGCTGCCCGACGGCATGCACCACGCCGGCAACTCCTCGCAGATCTCCGATGGCGCGGCCGCCGTGCTGTGGATGTCCGAAGACCGGGCCAAAGCCGAGGGCATCAGACCGCGCGCTCGCGTGGTGGCACAGGTCCTGGTCGGATCCGACCCCTATCTCCACCTCGATGGTCCCATCGCCGCCACGACCAAGGTCCTGGACAAGGCCGGCATGTCCATGAACGACATCGACCTCTTCGAGGTGAACGAAGCGTTTGCCTCGGTGGTCATGAGTTGGGCCAAGGTGCACGACGCCGACATGGACAAGGTCAACGTCAACGGCGGGGCCATCGCGCTCGGCCACCCGGTGGGGGCGACCGGCAGCCGCCTCATCACGACGATCCTCCATGAGCTGGAGCGACGTGACGCCACCTACGGCCTGGTGTCCATGTGTTGTGGTGGCGCCCTGGCCACCGGCACCATCATTGAGCGACTCTGATCGTCGCCCGACAACCCGTACCGGGAAGGAACCGTGGAATCGACTGAGCACCTGACGTACGAACGCGACGGCGCCACCGCCATCGTGACCATGAACCGACCCGAGGCGAAGAACGCCCTCAGCCTGCCCATGCTGGTCGGGATGGCCGACGCCTGGGAGGAGATCAACAACAACGACGACATCCGTTGCGCCATCCTCACCGGCGCCGGCGGCACCTTCTGCGCCGGCATGGACCTCAAGGCCATGGGGGGCGACCAGCCCGAGAAGTACAAGGCCCGCCAGCAACACGATCCCGATCTGCACTGGAAGGCGCTCCTGCGCCACTACGACGTGACGAAGCCGCTCGTCGCCGCGGTCGAGGGCTGGGCCGTGGCCGGCGGGACCGAGATCCTCCAGGCCACCGACATCCGGGTGGCCGGCGCCGGCGCCGTCTTCGGCATCTTCGAGGCCAAGCGAGGTCTGTTTCCACTGGGCGGGTCCACCGTACGGCTTCGGAGGCAGATCCCCTACACCGTGGCCATGGACCTCCTCCTCACTGCTCGCGAGGTGCCGGCTGCCGAAGCGCTGCAGATCGGCCTGATCGGTCACGTGGTCCCCGACGGCACCGCGCTCGACAAGGCGTTGGAGATCGCCGCGGTGATCGGGCAGAACGGCCCGCTGGCCGTCGAGGCCATCAAGCGCTCGGTGCGCGAGACCGAGGGCATGTCCGAAGTCGACGGCCTGGCTCGCGAGCTCGAGCTGGGCTGGCCCATCTTCGCCTCCAAGGACGCCACCGAGGGTCAGCGAGCCTTCGCCGAGAAGCGCCCGGCCAAGTTCACTCGCCAGTGAGCGACCTCGACCAGGCGCCTCGCGCCGAGACGCCGGAACCATCCTCAACCGGCGACATACCGATCAACCGGGCCGCCGCCGCCATCCGCCGCATCAGCGCCATGATGGTCGGTCAGCCACTGAGTGACGGTGCGCTCGCGGCCGCCGCCGAAGGGTTGGGATCGATCGCCGACACGCTCTCCTCGGAGGTGGCGACGTCCAAGCGTCCCCGGAGACAGCCCGATCCCTCGCGGCATCCGGCGGACTTCTTCCCGACCAGCCCGATGATCGGGTGGGCCAATCCGATCGCCCCTCCGGTCGAGGTGTGGGCCGAGGTGGGAGAGAACGGGCAGCTCGAGATCAGGGGACGGGTCACGTTCGACTACCCCTATGAAGGGCCGCCCACCTGCGTCCACGGTGGCGTCATCGCCGAGCTGTTCGACGAGCTCTTGGGCTCGGCCAACATCATCGCCGGCCAGGCGGGCATGACCGGGACGCTCACGGTGCGGTACCGCAAGCCCACGCCGCTCCTGGCTCCGCTCGATATCGTCGCCCGTCACACCGGGACCGAAGGCCGCAAGATCTTCACCTGGGGCGGCCTCTATCACGACGGAGAACTCACGGCGGAGGCCGAGGGCATCTTCATCGAGGTCAAGCCGGGACGCATGCTCGATATCGCGACCACCAATGCCCGCGAGTCGTCGTCGCCGGTGCTCGACCCCGAGTTCGCGCGACTCATCGCGGAGAACGCGGCCGACTGAGCAGAGAGTTTCGTGGACGGTCGGCACTACCATGCCGGTCATGCTGGAAAATGCCGAGTTGATCGCCTTCATCCCCGTGAGCAACCTTCAGGCGGCGCGCCGGTTCTATGAATCGACCCTGGGCCTGAGGGTGACCGACGAGAATCTGTTCGCCGTGGTGGTGGACGCCAACGGGACGATGCTGCGCCTGACCGAGGTGTCCGACCTCACGCCGCAGCCGTTCACCATTGCCGGCTGGCAGGTATCGAATATCGACGCCACCATTGACGCGCTGGTGGCGCGGGGCGTGGCCTTTCGTCACTTTGACGGTATGGGGCAGAACGCCAGAGGGATCTGGGAAACACCCGGCGGGGACCTGGTGGCCTGGTTTGCCGACCCCGATGGCAACACGTTGTCCTTGACCAGATTCGCCTGAGCGGGGTCAGCGGCGACCCCCGCCCGATCGTTGCCTCGAGTTTTTCCGTTCCTCGTTTGTCAACCGCCGGTCATTCTCGGCCGCGGCATCGGCGCTCTCCCCGAGCAACCTGCGGTAGCTGGCCAGTCGCTCGGCCGGCAGTGTGCCGGCGGCGATGGCGGCCAGGACGGCACACCCCGGTTCGTTGCCGTGGGCGCAGTCGTTGAACCGGCACTGGCCCTCGAGGTCGGTGATATCGGTGAACACGGCGTCGATGCCTTCCTCGTCCACCCACATGCCCAGCTCCCGCAGGCCGGGAGTGTCGATCAGGGTGCCGCCGGTGGGGACGACGACGAGCTCGCGCCACGTGGTGGTGTGGCGTCCCTTGGCGTCGGCCTGGCGTACCTCGCCCGTCTTCACCGCCTCGGACCCCATCAGAGCGTTCACCAACGAGGACTTGCCGGCGCCCGAGGTTCCCAGCAGCGCCACCGTGGTGCCCCGTGTGACCATGGCGGCGATGCGGTCGATGCCGACGCCCGACACCACCGACGCCGTCACGACCGTGAGGTCGCTGCCGATGGCCTCGGCGGCGGCCAGCGCAGCCGCTGCCGTCCCGCTGTCGACTAGGTCCCGCTTGGTCAGGACCAGCACCGGCTGCGCACCGCTGTCCCAGGCCAGGGCCAAGAACCGCTCGATCTGACGAGGCGAGAGGTCACGATCCAGGGGGACCAGGACGAGCACGATGTCGATGTTGGCCGCCAGCGCCTGGGGTTCGGCGCGGGAGCCGGAAGCCTGGCGAATGAGCGACGCCCGACGTGGCAGCACCTCGAGCAGCTCCGCCGCGACCCCTTGGCGGTCAGATGAGGGCAGAGGACGGACAAGGCACCAGTCCCCGACGCACACCGGCGCGACGCCCTTCGTGGCCACGGCGAAAGGGCCAACGGCCGTCAGCAGCTGGAATCGTCCGCGGTCGACCCGTGACACCCGGCCGGCCGTCGCCCCCGGGGGGAATTCGACCAGCCTCTCGTCGATGTCGCGGCACAGATCGGCGTCCGCTCCGAGTGCGGCCAGCGACGGCGCCGCCACTAGCTCCGGCCGGTGGTCACGAGGCGGGTTCGCTGCCACCAGGACATGACGAGCGTGGCGGGGCAGGCGGCAGGGGCAGGGGCACGGTGACGAGTGTTGTGGGCGACCCTCGGAAAGTCAACAGCCCCGACTCTCACACGGCGCGCTGGACGCCCTCCCAGTAGGGATCGCGCAGCTTGCGCTTGTAGAGCTTGCCATTGGGGTCGCGGGGCATCTCGTTGGTGAAGTCGATGGACTTGGGCGTCTTGAACTTGGCCAGCT
>Ga0066790_10000181_pt1 | contig 21309 bp, 15 predicted proteins | sample OrgsoiDNA2013050_FD_70963 | JGI IMG/M metagenome (GOLD analysis project Ga0066790, IMG submission 70963) | Permafrost soil microbial communities from the Arctic, to analyse light accelerated degradation of dissolved organic matter (DOM) -... | ecosystem: Environmental > Terrestrial > Soil >...
CTGGATCTTCCCGCGCTCACCACCGATCGAGCATGGCAGGATGTGGATGTGGGAGTAACAGTGCAGGTGCTGCGTTGAGGTAATGAAGTCCAGGTCGCTGGTTGTCTCGCGTGTTATAATCTTCCCTGAACACTCGTTCTTACTATGAGAAACATGCGAGATGCACAACGCTTTGCCGGGGGAGGGTATTATTATGTCGATACGACAACTGGAGCCTGATGTAGCCGCCAAGATCGCGGCGGGAGAGGTGGTGGAGCGGCCCGCCTCGGTCGTGAAAGAGCTGATTGAGAATAGTATCGACGCGGGCGCTACGCAGATCCGCGTGGAGTTGGCGCACGGCGGCTTGCAGCTTATACGCATAACCGACAATGGCTGCGGTATCGCCGCCGACGAATTACCATTAGCATTATCTCGGCACGCGACCAGCAAAGTATGGCAGATCGACGACCTGGAGCATATTCGCTCGCTCGGTTTTCGGGGAGAGGCGTTGGCAAGCATCGCGGCGGTCGCCGAGGTGACGCTACTGAGTCGGCAGCGGGACGCGGAGCAGGGCGCGCAGATCGGCGCGGCGAACGGACAGCTCTCCCCTGTGACTCCGGCGGCCTCGCCCGAAGGGACCACGGTGACGGTGCGCAACCTCTTCAGCGCCGTGCCTGCGCGCCTGAAATTTTTGAAGAGTCGCAACACCGAGGTAAGCCACTGCCATCATCTTCTGGAGCAGTACGCGCTGGCCTATCCCGAGATCCGTTTTAGCGTCTTCAGCGATGGACGCCAGATTCTCGCCACCCCCGGCGATGGTCAGCTTGCCAGCGTCCTGGTCGAGGTCTACGGCTTACAGGTTGCCGAGCAGATGGTGCCCGTGGCGAGCGAGCAACAGGGAGATGATAGCGAGCAGCCGCTGGTGAGCGGGTATGTCAGTCGACCGAGCTGTTACAAGAGCACGCGGCAGCACATCTCGTTCTTCGTCAACCGGCGCTGGGTGCTGAGTCGTATGCTCACAGCGGCTGTCGAGGGCGCGTACCATTCGCTGCTGCTCAGTGGGCGGCATCCCATCGCCGTGATCAATATTCAGCTCGATCCGGCGTTGCTCGATGTCAATGTGCATCCAGCCAAAACGGAGATCCGCTTCTTGAAGGAGAGGCGCGTCTTCGCCGCGATTCTGCGCGCCGTACGCGCCGCCCTATTGGAGGAACCGCAGATGCCGCGCTGGAAGCCACGCGAGGAGCGCGACGAGGGACGAGAGGAAGAGCCTGAAGCGCAAGGGTCGGTTGAAGCGCCGGGCGATAGCTTGCAGGACGAGGATATGGCCGCGCTATTCACCACGCAGAACGAGGAGCGCAACGAAGCGACCAGTTTTCCTCGTGACAATCCCTGGTTAACGGTAACGGAGGAGGAGAACGGGACGCGCCCGCCGCTGCTGTCCCGCCTGTGGCAGAGTCACGTGCATACAACAGAAGATGCGCCCACTGAAGCGGCACCGGCGAACTCTGGCGAGGCACCGACTAGAAGTGCGCGACGCGGGGCGCGTGCCAATGACGACCGGACACAGAGAGCGCAGGGAGCGCAGGAAGTACAGAGCGCACAGGAACCGATAGCGCCTCCCGCTATCCCCGAGCAGGAGCCAGACATGTTCCCGCGTGGAATTGAACAACAGGAGGAACTGCTGGCGGGCAAGAGCGTCGATCCGAGGCAGGCGCGCCGTTTGCCGCACCTGCGCGTCATCGGGCAACTGGGGCAGAGCTACATCGTCACTGAGGGCGAGCAGGGGATGTACCTGATTGACCAACACGCGGCGCACGAGCGCATCCTATTGGAACGTATGGTGGCAACGTTGAAGGCGCGCACACCGCTCTCGCAGCTGCTGCTCACGCCGATCGAGCTTGAACTGGCACCCAGCGAACTTGAAGCGATTGAGGAGTACATGGCGCAACTGGAGACCATCGGCTTCAAACTGGAGAGCGCGGAGAATCAGAGGTTGCTGGTACACGCGGTTCCGAGCGTACTCGTAAAGCAGATGAACGCTCATTCGTTACATGAGCTCCTGCTCGAAGTGACGGCTCCCGAGAGCCTGGGCCACACCGAGACCTGGGAAGAGCGCGCACTGGCGAACGTGGCGTGCAAGGCGGCGATCAAGGCAAACTACTTCTTAACGGTCAGTGAGATGCGCGAGATGATCGAGCAGTTGGAGCAGACGCGTGCGCCGTATAGCTGCTGTCACGGGCGTCCCACGATGGTACACTTTAGCCTGCCCGCGCTGGCCCACGAATTCGAGAGGCGCTAGAAGCATGCTTGCGAACGTATTGACCTCGGCGGGAAGCTGGAATAGCGAACAGCCGCTCCTGACCTATAGCGTTCCAGCCGCTCTAAGTGGGGGACTGCGGATAGGGCAACTGGTCTCGGTTCCCTACGGAGAGCGCCTGGTCGAGGGCATCGTCTGGGATATCTTGCCGGACGAGCAGGCGAAACGCGGCGGCACTACAGGGCTGCGCCCGATCACCAGCATCCTTGATCGCGAGCCAGCGCTTTTACCACACCAGCAGGCCCTGGCGCTCTGGATCTCCGAATACTACATCACGCCGCTGGCACAGGTCTCCTCGCTCATGCTCACGCGTGGCCTGATGCAGCGCTCGCAGTTCGTGCTGCGCCTGATGGAGGAAGACCTGAACGAAGCAAACGCGCAAGAGGTGTCCTTGCAGGTGCGCGCTCTGGTCGGCATGTTGCTCTCGGACGACGCGCTGGACATTGAGCAGTTCAAGAAGATGTTGGGGCCGACGCGCGCCAAAGCCTTGCTCAAGGATGCGCTGGCGAGCGGACTTGTGCAGCGCGAGGCCCGGCTACAGGCACCCGAAGCGAAGGCGCGCATCAAGCGTATTGTACGCCTGCTTGCTCAGGGTGAGAAGCTGGCGGCGTGGAGGGAGCGCGTCGAGGCCGTGCTGCAGGAGAGCCTTGCTGAAGCCAGAAAGAGCGGTGCTATGGATAGTGTGCAGAGGGATGAACTACCGCCGACGCGCAGTGGAGGGCGTAGAATGCGCGTCTTCGATCTGATGTCTGGGAGCGCGACAGCCACCCTCGCACCCGCGCCGCTGAGCAAGGCAGGTCTGGTGGCCCAGCATCAACTGGCGGCCATCGATCTGCTGCTGAACAGTAACATGGGCGTAGCCACCTCCCAATCCTGGACGCCGAACAAGCTGTGCGAGGCCAGTAAGCTCACCGCCGCTCAACTGCGCCAGCTTGTCGACGAAGGCATTGTAACGATCGAGCAGGTTGAGGTGCGGCGCGACCCTTTGCAGGGACGAAACATTCCTCCAAGCGTGCCCCTGCCTCTGACGCCGGATCAGCGCAAGGCATTGGAGAGTATTCTCGCGGGCCTGCAGGAGACGGACGAGGCACCTCGCCCCGTGCTGCTGCATGGCGTGACCGGGAGCGGCAAGACGGAGGTCTATCTACAGGCCCTGGCAGCGGTAATCGAGCAGGGGAAGCGAGGCATCGTGCTAGTGCCGGAGATCGCCCTCACGACGCAGGCGATCCAGCGCGTGGCCGGACGCTTTCCCGGACGCGTTGCCATCATCCATAGCGCGCTCAGCATGGGCGAGCGCTACGACGAATGGCGACGCATTCGCGCGGGCAAGGTCGATGTCGTCGTTGGTCCGCGCGCGGCGCTTTTTGCCCCCTTGCCCGATCTGGGCATGATCATTCTGGACGAGGAGCACGAGCCAGCCTACAAGCAGAGCGAACTCAGACCGACCTACCACGCCCGCGAGGCGGCCCTTGTGCTGGGTCAGCTCTTGCGCATTCCAGTGGTGCTCGGCAGCGCCACGCCTTCCGTCGAATCGTACTACCGCGCAGAGCAGGGGCACTACCAGCTGGTTGAGCTGCCGGGACGCATCGGAGCCTCGCTACCGCCTGTCGAGGTGATCGACCTGCGCGAGGAGCTGCACGCGGGGAACACCAGCATCATCAGTCGGCGCTTGCAAGAAGAGCTTGAGCGCGTTTTGAACCTGGGGCAGCAGGCCATACTTTTCCTGAACCGGCGCGGCGCGGCCAGCTGCGTGCTATGTCGAGACTGCGGCTTCGTGGCGATCTGCGACCGCTGCGATATGCCCCTGACGTACCATTCGACTGAGCGCATCCTGCTCTGCCACTACTGCGGGCAGCAGAGGCCAGTATTGCAGTTCTGCCCCACCTGTAAGAGTTCGGGTATACGCTACTTCGGCCTGGGAACGGAAAAGGTGCAGGATACCATACAGCGCAGCTTTCCGCATGCGCGCCTGTTGCGCTGGGACCGCGATACCGCGAAGAACCGCCACGCGCACGAGCAGCTCCTCGATCGCTTTGCCAATCGCGAGGCGGATATCCTGGTGGGCACGCAGATGATCGCAAAGGGGCTGGATCTGCCGGGCGTCACGCTGGTTGGAGTAGTATCGGCTGATATCGCCCTGAATATGCCCGATTTCTCGGCACCCGAGCGCGCCTTTACGCTGCTGACACAGGTAGCGGGTCGTGCCGGACGCGGAGCCGAGGCCGGGCGCGTCATTGTACAGACCTTCAATCCGCAGAATCTCTGTATCGACGCGGCCTCGCGCCACGACTACCACGAGTTTTACGCGCTGGAGATCGAGACGCGGCGGCGCTACGGCTATCCACCGTTTCGCCAGTTCGTCAAGTTTACGTATAGTCACGCCAATCGTCATCGCTGCCAGAACGAGGCGCTTCTCCTGTGCGAGAGCCTCAATAGCTGGATCGAACGGCTTGGCCTGGAAGATACGGATGTGATTGGTCCCGCCCCCGCGCTGATGGAGCGCATCCGGGGCAAGTACCGTTGGCAGATGATCGTGCGTGGACCCGATCTGCACCCGCTGATGCAGGCCGTAGATGCGCCGGGCTGGGAGGTGGATATTGATCCAGTAAGCACCGTGTAGTAGTTTATGGTCCGATATCATTCCCACCTATTAGAATAAACTAGTTGATGTAAATAGATATTATAGTGGCATTTCTTCTGCGTTGTTACGATAATTCTCTTCTAATTTCGTGAACATTTTATCAAGCACTGTGAATTCTCTTGAGCCTTGCCAGGCTATGAGAGTTGCAACGTCATGGCCCGAAACGGCGACGGTATCGTCTCCATAATGTTCCTGATCTGTTGGGGCGACCCGTTCATAAGTGTACCATCCCATGCAGAGTAGGCGATCATCAATTTTAACTGCACTTACCGTCCCTGGGGTACGAAACTTGTAAATCTTGAGTTTATCTAATTTCTGAGGAGTTCGTCTAAGTTCGCTCAGTATGCCTCTCGTTGTAGTCTTGATCCGGTCTGCCTGTAGTTGACTACCTATTTGGGTAGCGGTATCTTCATGCTGAACAAAAACAGTTACCTGAGCGCCTTTGCTCAATAAGACGCGCACAACGCTTAAACTCGTAGTAGAGCTATATTGGAAAAGGATTGCCTTTCTTGCTCCATACTGGTTAATCACATCGATAAGAAACCTGTACGCGTCATGTTGTTCTTCAAATATCTGAAAGGACTGATCCTTTTTACTGCTTTGTCGATCTCTAAGAAGACTGATCGCCAGAAATCCGAGTATACTCAGGGTTAAGGATGATATGTACAGATTGTTAACCTGACCCTGGAGACCCTGGAGAAATGCAACTACAGCGCCTGCAAAGCCTCCACCGATGATCAAGTAAACGTCCAGGTTCTTTAGAAAACTTTGCCAGAGGCGTTTGAATGCATTCATACAACTCCTATTTTGCCAGGATCTTTCAAGGAATGTTTTTGTCTTCCAGTAGCTCTGTAATCATATCGAGCACGGCAGCGATATCGAACGGTTTGCCCAGGTGTGCTGTGCAGCCGAGCGCCAGGGAGCGTTCCTGGTCGGCCTTAGAGACGTGGGCGGTGACGGCTATAATGGGCGTGTGGGAAAATTCCGGCAGGAGGCGTAGTTGTGGCGCGACCTCCCAGCCGCTCAGGCCCGGCAGCGACATGTCCAGCAGAATAAGATCGGGTCGGAAGTGCTTTGCACTCTCCAGAGCCTGTTGACCGTTCTCGGCAAATTGCAGGACGTATGACTCCTCCTCAAGTATCTGCTCTAGAAGGATACGCATATCCTCGCTATCGTCCACGATCAAGATACGTTTTCCTTGTTGTTGCTGTATTCGCGGCTCATTGGTTGCCATAATTTAGCCCTTCTGTATAAAGTAAGTAGCGATGAAATTTCTTATATCGAGTCTGTAAATTGGCGAATAATGGATGCATAGACGCGTGCTTGCTGAGTAAATGCTCATGTCTCGTGCGCATTATCTTGCCCAGGAGGCGGCAGCGTAGGTGCATTATCAGCATCAATGATGGAAGTTACTCCTGCCTGTTCGCCCAATTGTACCAGGATCATAAGCAGATCGGGCGAGACCTGTTCGATCATCGTCATCAGATCCTGCCCTTCATTCGCCGTCTGCAGGATGTAGCCTCTGTCGGTGACGAGATGATCTATAATGTTATGTACGTGGGGCGCGCTATTGACCAATAGAATATGTTTCAGGCGATCCTTCAGCTCATCGAACGTTGAGTTCTCTGTAAGGTCGGTTGTGCTTTGCTGTTTGCTTATGTCGGCGACCTGTCCATTGATGGGGAACGAAGCCGTTAGATGACGTAACGTTGCCAGCAGGGCATCGCGCGCTACAGGCTTCACCAGGTACTCATCTGCGCCCAGCACATAGCCGGCTGAACGATCTTCCAGTACTGTCAGAAGGATAACGGGGATAGATGCCGTGGCCGGATTGGACTTCAGCTGGTGCAGGATCTGCCAGCCGTTGACGCGCGGCATCATAATATCCAGCGTGATAGCGTGCGGACGTAGTTTCTGAATGATCGAGACCGCCTGCGTCGAGTCCTGCACGCCGACGACGCGGTAAGGGGATTGCTCAAGCGCTGCCTTGATAAGTTGCAAAACATCAGGATTATCGTCGATGGCGACCACAAGATACGAATCGTTCTCTGTATCTTCCTCGCTTATCGTGACGGGAACGGAACGTCGTGAAGCCGGCGTCTGACCATGAATAGTGTTCAGGCGCGTATCCTGTAGCGACTGGCGGTCGCGCGCGCGAATGGGCAGGAGCACCGTAAAGGTCGTACCTTCGCCGGGTTGGCTGGCGATCTCCACCTTGCCGCCCAGGAGCGTCGTAAGTTCGCGCACAATTGAGAGGCCCAGACCCGTCCCACCGTAACTGCGGCTATTGCTATTATCGGCCTGATAGAAAGCCTCGAATATGCGCTCTTGCTGCTCTGGCGAGATGCCAATGCCAGTATCTTTAACCGCGATCTCCACCTGCTCCGACTCGCTTTTTCCCTTGCTGTAAGGCTGAGCGGGTCGTCGGCGCGTTGCCGTCACCGTCACCTGTCCCTTTTCGGTAAACTTGAGCGCATTGGAGACCAGGTTCAGGACGATCTGGCGCAGCTTCGTCGGATCGGTCTCGATCGCGGTGAGATCGTCTTCAACGTGAACACTGAGGTTAAGCTTGTACTCCAGCGCGATAGAACGAGTTTCGTCAATGAGCGTCGTCAAGAGTTGCTTGAGATTGACCTCGCTGGTATTGACATCCATGCGACCGGCCTCTATCTTCGCCAGGTCCAGGACATCGTTGATGAGCGTAAGCAGGTGTTCCGCGTTTTTGAGGATGCGCTCAACATTTGCGCGCTGGCGTTCATTCAAAGAAGATTTTGGCGATGTGCGCAGGAGCATCTGACTGAAACCGATGACGGAGGTCAGGGGCGTGCGCAGTTCGTGGGACATGGTGGAGAGGAACTGGCTGCGCGCGCGATTGGCCTCTTCGAGCGCCTGATTCAGGACAGTAAGCTCATCACGCTGATGTACCAGAGCCTGATTCGAGCGTTCCTGCTCGCGCGAGCGTTCCGCCAGTTCATGGGCCTGCTCCTGAATATGCATATAGGCTTGCGCATTGCTGGTAACTGCGGCGAGATTGCTAGCGACCACGTTCAGAACATTACGCGTCTGTTCGCGCATAGGATAGAGAGAGCCAACAACCAGGACGCCGAGCAGGTCATGTCCACGCAGGAGAGGCAAGTGATAGAGGCTGGAAGGGAGCGCCTGGCCCAGCATCGTCTTGACATGAAAACCCTTGCCAGGACTCTGTTCGCCCTGTGAGATCATAAGTGGTTGGCGATCGAGCGCGGCCTGTCCGATCAAGCCTTCACCCAGAGCGAAGCTAGCCTGTAAGTCCTCGGAGCGCAATCCGCGAGAGGCAAAGAGGTTGAGTTGCTTTTTGTCAGGCGCGTAGAGATAAAGAACGCCCATCTGCACATCGAGCGCGGGGAGCATGCTACTGAGAAAATTCTGTATGATCTCGCTAAGATTCAGGCTGCCTGTGAGTGTGGCATTGAGGTGCGAGACCTGCTCCAGAATATCGCGATCTCTGAGCGCGTTTTGTTGTTCCTGTAATTTATTGGCCATTGTATTAAAGCTATCGCCCAGGTTGCGCAGGTCTACATCAGTAACACGCTCGGCACGCGCCGCAAGGTTGCCAGCACCAAAGGCAGCCGCAGTCTGCTTCAAAATCTCCAACTGGTTGCGCTGTGCCAGTGAAAAGTGCGAGAAGGTACGCCAGAGCCAGGCGACCGCGATAATGGTAAGGAGGAGTGATCCGGCGAGCGCTCCGAAGTTCACCGTGTTGTCTTGCGCTTGAATATTTGTAAGGTCGCTGTTGGCGGCCTGTTGCAGTTGTGTGATAGAGTGGCGGAATGCATCAAAAAGATTTTTGCCCTGAGCGTTGAACGCGTCCGAGCGCGCAGCGGTCAGGCGGCCAGACTGCATATCAGCGATTTGCGCATCGGCGAATGTGGTGGACCAGGTTGTTGCCTGCTCGTTCACCTGTGTCAGCGCGCTGCTGGTGGCGGCGAAATTTGCGCCTGTGACCTGTGCTTCCAGGTTCTGCAGGCTGGAACTGTATTGGGCGCGTCCACCTGTCAATGGTTGAAGGAAGTCCGGATTATTTGTGGTGACGTAACCACGCAGTCCCGTCTCCTGGTCGATCATGGATTGGAGGAGGGTGCTAATCCCCTGGTTAATAGAGACCTTCTGATTACCAAGCATCTGCTGATTGATGGCGACAGCGATGCCGATCGCTGAGCTGAGCAGCAGGCAGCAAACGAGTACTCCCACGGTAAGGATAAGGCGCGCTCTGAGTTGAGCAACCAGACTATATTGTGATGTATTGTTAGAGCGGTCAGTAAAGTCTTTCATGTTTACTCTCTTTTTGGTTGTTCGTTTAAAGAGAAGGATGAGCGAAGCGCTATGGCATATGATATACTAAATGATCGTTTTCTGGCAACAGGTCACGCCTGTCTTCTCGTAAGGTAACATATGGGGATTCTCCTGGGTCTCCTGTCGGCGTTGTGTTGGGGGAGCGCGGATTTTCTGGTACGCTACTCTACACGCCTGATAGGCACCTACCGCACGCTCTTTTTTATGCAGTTTATCGGCCTGTTTCTACTCAGCCTCTATCTGCTGACCACAGGCGAACTTGTACGTTTGATTGTAAATAACACGTGGCAACCCTGGGCATGTGCCTGCCTGGTCGCGTTCCTCAGTATGCTAGGTTCGCTGGCGCTGTATCGCGCTTTTGAAGTGGGGATTCTCACGATTGTCTCGCCTATTACGTCCAGTTACGCGGCCCTGACCGTCGCGCTCTCTTTGCTGGGGGGAGAGCGGATCGGCTGGCTGCATGCCGTGGGCATAGGAACGGTGCTGCTCGGCGTTATTTTCGTGGCGACGGTCTTCACAAGGCAGACGAAGCTGGAGAAAGAGCAACGCGTGAAGCGGAGGATGCCCGTACCGCGTGGAGTCGGCTGGGCGATACTGGCGGCTGTGAGTTTCGGCGTTGCCTTCTGGGTGCTGGGATTTTATGTCGCTCCCAGGCTGGGCGGGATCATCCCGGCGTGGCTTATTCGCCTGGAGACGCCGTTGGTGCTGGCCCTCTGTGCGCCTCTGCTGCATCAATCGCTGAAGCCGCCGCGCTGGTCGGTGTGGCGCTATCTCGTGGCGATCAGCTTGCTGGATACGGCAGCGTTTGTTACGTATAGCTTTGGTCTGACGCAGGGCCAGATCGCCATCGTCAGCGTGCTAAGCTCGCTGTACAGCGCTGTGACCGTGCTGCTGGCCTGGATCTTCATACGCGAACAACTGCAATGGAGCCAGTGGTTCGGCATTGGGGTTGTCTTCGCGGGCATTGTGTTGGTGAATATTTAAACGTTACTTTATCCTGCATCTGCTGCAATCGTTGCACCTACCAGCATTTTCTTGCGATACTCAAACTATATAAGAAAGAAGAAGCAGCAGTATAAAGAGGCGGAGGCCGCCAGTTGTGCTATACTTGAGTAGTCCATATTAAACGTACAACATACAGTGGAGGTTCAGGTATGGATGTAGTTCCGACAGCTGTTGAGGTCTTTTGCTCATACGCTCACGAAGATGAAGTCTGGTTGCGGAAGCTGGAAATCCATCTGAGTGTGCTTAAGCGGCAGGGTCTCGTCTCTCTCTGGCATGATCGGCTCATCACTCCGGGTACCGATTGGGCCAAAACCATTGATGCGCATCTGGAAACCGCCTCAGTCATCCTGCTGTTTATCAGTGCGTACTTCTTCGCCTCTGACTACTGCTCTGGCATAGAGATGAAACGAGCCTTAGAGCGCCAGGAAGCGGGTGAAGCGCTAGTTATCCCTATTTTGATACGACCTGTGAACTGGAGCGACACTCCTTTCTCGCATTTGCAAGCCTTGCCTACCGATGCAAAACCTCTTACGACCTGGCAAGATGATGATATGGCTCTTACTGATGTCATCATTGGTATGCGCCGCATCCTTGAAAATTTGCCGTTGCTTATAGCTCATGCTCCTCGTGCGGCTTTGCCTACTATCTGGAACATTCCTTATCCTCGCAATCCCTTCTTTCTAGGTCGTGAGAGCGAACTTGTTCAGGTGCGCCAGTGGTTGCAAGTTAGTCAGGCGACGGCCCTCTCTCAACCACAGGCCATCAGTGGTTTAGGCGGGATTGGCAAGACTCAGCTCGCTCTGGAATACGCCTATCGCTATCACCAGGACTATATGGCAGTCTTGTGGGTACGGGCGGAGAGCGCAGAAGCATTGATCTCGTCCTATGTCGCTCTCGCGACATTGCTGCGACTGCCGGAGCGTGACGCGAAAGAGCAGGAGGTCACGGTGCAAGCCGTCAAAGCCTGGTTACAGGCCCATCGTGGCTGGTTGCTCATCCTGGATAATGCCGACGAGTTGAGCTTACTACCTGGTTTCCTGCCCCCTGTGCCAGGTGGACATTTACTCCTGACGACGCGAGCAACTGCAACAGGACGACTGGCTCATCGACTCGAGATCGAGACTCTAGAGTCCGAGCAAGGGGCTATCTTGCTGCTACGTCGAGCCGGGTTGGTTGCTCCTGACGCGGATCTATCGCTCGCCTCACCAATGGAACGAGAAGTGGCTATACATATTGCACAAGAAGTGGGTGGGCTGCCACTGGCTCTGGATCAGGCTGGAGCATATCTGGAAGAGACAGGTATGGATCTCATGAGCTATTGGCTGATGTATCAACAGCATCGGGATGAGCTGTTGAAGAAGCGTGGAGGGCTCGTCGCTGATCACCCTGAGCCAGTTGCCACCACATGGTCGCTCTCCTTTCAACGAATTGAAAAGAAGAATCCTGCTGCTGCTGCGCTGCTGCGCTTGTGTGCGTTTCTCGCTCCCGACGCTATTCCTGAAGAGATCTTAACAGCGGATGCATCGGTGCTGGGATCGGTACTCACTCCAGTGGCCGCAGATGCCTTTCGGCTCAATGAAGCCATTGAAGCTTTGCGGGCCTATTCACTGGTGCGGCGTGATCCTAAAGAGAAGACCCTTTCGATCCATCGGCTTGTGCAAGCTGTGGTCCAGGACACACTTGAGAAGGCGGAAAGGCATTCGTGGGCTATGCGGGCGATGCTCGCTGTCAACGCGGCGTTTCCAGATGTAGAGCACGGAACTTGGCCACAGTGTGAGCGCCTTTTGACGCAGGCATTAGTCGCAGCGCAGTCAATCGAGCACTATCAGGTGATTAGTGAGGAGGCAGGGCGTGTGCTCAATAAGATAGCGGCCTATCTTTGGGATCGTGCTCGCTATGCGGAGGCGGAACCGCTCTATCAGCGAGCTCTGCACATCTGGGAGCAGCAACTGGGGCCCGAGCATCCCCAGGTAGCTCATTCGCTCAATGGATTGGCGAGCCTGTATCGTGAGCAGAGCAAATATGCGGAGGCGGAACCGCTCTATCAGCGAGCTCTGCACATCTGGGAGCAACAACTGGGACCTGCACATCCTGATGTGGCTCATTCGCTCAATGGATTGGCGAACCTCTATCGTAAGCAAAGCAAATATGCGGAGGCGGAACCGCTCTACCAACGGGCCCTGCGCATTAGGGAGCAGCAATTGGGACCCGAGCATCCCCAGGTAGCCTACCCGCTCAACGGTCTGGCGAACCTCTATCGTGAGCAGAGCAAGTATGTGGAGGCGGAGCCGCTCTATCAGCGAGCCCTGCACATCTGGGAACAGCAATTAGGACCTGAACATCCCCAGGTAGCCTACCCGCTTAATGGATTGGCGAACCTTTATCGTGAGCAGGGCAAGTATGCGGAGGCGGAGCCACTCTACCAGCGAGCATTGCGTATCCGGGAGCAGCAATTGGGACCTGAACATCCCCAGGTAGCCTACCCACTCAACAACTTAGCGAATCTCTATCGTGAGCAGGGCAAGTATGTGGAGGCGGAACCACTCTACCAGCAGGCCCTGGGCATCTGGGAACAGCAATTAGGACCTGAACATCCCCAGGTGGCCTACCCACTCAGCAATTTAGCGAGCCTTTACCACGAGCAGGGCAAGTATGTGGAGGCGGAACCGCTCTATCAGCGAGCATTGCGCATCCGAGAGCAGCAGTTGGGACCTGAACATCCTGATGTAGCCTACCCGCTCAATGGGTTGGCAAGCCTTTACCACGAGCAGGGCAAGTATGTGGAGGCGGAGTCGCTCTACCAGCGAGCTTTGCATATCCGCGAACGAGCCCTGGGATCTCAGCATCCCGATACGGCTGAGACTATGCACGATCTCGCGCGGCTTCGGGAGGCGCAGGGTAGTAGCGAGGAGGCCAGGTTATGGTATGTTCGTGCATTAGCAGTTCGCGATCAGATGCTTGGAGCACACCATCCCAAAACAGTGGATACCCGCAAGCGCCTTATTGCTCTGCTTTATATGATGGGACAGCATGAGGAAGCAGCTCGCCTTGAAGCCGAGGCAGCCCTGTCTGAGCATGACCAATGATGTTTTCATATCCTCTCTAGTATGAGAAAATATTGCATATTTCTTTTTTTCTTGCCCCTTACTTGCCCTGGTTTATCGGATGTAGCTATCGCCTCCACTAGTCCAAAAACTCTGGCAAAAATAGTGTCCAGATGGAGGCCCCGCCGAATGTGGTATGCTTGAATTATGACAGATCAACACTCGCTTTTTGGCACGGATACCGTCGCCAACAACAATAGACCTGTTGCCGGTGGAGAGCCGTTGGCGGCGCGCATGCGGCCCCGTACATTGGAGGAGATCGTCGGGCAGGAGCAGATCCTGGGACCGGGCAGAATATTGCGCCGCAGCATTGAGGGAGACGCCATCTCCTCCATGATTCTGTGGGGACCGCCTGGGAGCGGCAAGACCACCCTGGCCGAAGTGATCGCGCACCAGACGCACGCCCACTTCGTCAGGCTCAGCGCGGTCTCAGCCGGTGTCGCCGACCTGCGCAAAGTAGTGGAGGAGGCGAGGAAGCTCAAACAGTTCTCCGGGCAGCGCACCATCCTGTTTATCGACGAGATTCACCGCTTCAACAAAGCGCAGCAGGACGCCGTGCTTCCCCACGTAGAGAACGGCACCGTCACGCTCATCGGAGCCACCACCGAGAATCCGAGCTTCGAAGTCAACAGCGCGTTATTGTCGCGGTCGCGTGTATTCGTCCTGAAAGCACTGAACGAGGAGCAGGTACAGACGCTGCTCCAGCGAGCTCTACGCGATAAAGAGCGCGGGCTGGGTCGCCTGAACATCACTCTCGACGAGGACGCCTTGCAGCAGATCGCCATCTTCGCCAACGGAGACGCGCGCACGGCCCTCAACGTGCTCGAACTGGCCGTGCAGGGGAGTCGGGGAACGTTGAGAGAGAACGAGCCGACGCGCATCACCCTGGCGCAGATCGAGGATGTCATGCAGCATCGCGCCCTGCTTTACGACAAGAGCGGTGACCAGCACTACGACATGATCTCGGCGCTACATAAATCCTTGCGCGGCTCAGATCCCGACGCCGGATTGTACTGGCTCGCGCGTATGCTCGAGGCGGGCGAAGATCCCCTTTATATTGTGCGACGACTGATCCGCTTCGCCTCCGAAGACGTTGGCATGGCCGATCCGCAGGCGCTGCTCGTCTGCATGGCCGCGCAGCAAGCGGTGCATTTCGTCGGACTGCCGGAGGGCAACCTCGCGCTGGCCCAGGCGGTCGTGCACCTCGCGACGGCCCCCAAGAGCAATGCCCTATACATTGCATATAGTCGCGTACAGGAGGATGTGCAGAAGACGCGCAACGAACCTGTGCCGCTGCAGATCCGCAACGCGCCGACGCAACTGATGAAGGACCTCGACTACGGCAAAGAGTATAAATACGCGCACGACTACTATAAGGATATGCAGATCGAAGATCCCGACAGGCCCCCGCCCGCGAAGGTGCAGGAGTATCTGCCGGATGGCGTCAAGGGCAATCGCTACTATGAGCCCGGCCACCAGGGGAAAGAAGCGAGCATCAGGAAGTGGCTGGAGAAGCGGCGCGACAAAGAGAGGTAAGTTGCGCGCCAGAGATAATATAACTATATTAGGAGCTGGCTGGATGAAACTACAGAACCCTGGACCAGGTGAATGGAAGCTTTTCCTCGTTTGGGCAAGTATTGGACTGCAATCCTTTGGAGGAGGTGCTTCAACTACTTTCTTAATACAGCGTGCATTCATAGAAAAACATAAATGGATTTCGATTGAAGAGTTTACCTATTATTGGAGTTTATGTATTCTTGCTCCTGGCATCAATTTAATAGGACTGACCATTCTAATCGGAAAAAAATTGGGCGGAGGTCTGGGTATCATCGTATCGCTTGCTGGTTTGCTTTTACCGAGTGCAGCGATCACCTGTGCATTAGCGGCAATCTTTAAGCAAGTAGAACATATATCAGCAGTTCAAGCAGTTCTGAAAGGGGTGATACCAGCGACAGGCGCTATTATGCTGTTAGTAGGACTTAATTTTGCTTTGCCTATCATCCGTAAGAGCTATGAAGAGGGGCTTCTCTCTCTCCTGGCGAACAGCGTTCTTATTATTATTTGCGTGCTGGCTGTTATTCTTTTGAAACTCTCTGCGATCGTTGTAATTCTAGGAGCTATTTTCTTGGGAGCACTCTTCTTTTCTCCAAAACAAGACTCTCCTCCATTTTATGATGAGAGGAAGAGGCAGCAGTGATTAATCCATTTATCTACTTTCTCCTTTTCCTGAAAGCCTCTCTCTTTTCAACGGGTGGCTTTAGCAATCTGCCCAGCATCCACCAGGATTTAATAGGTAATGGCTGGGCCGAAGAGTCCAGTTTCGGACAATCTATTGCTATTGGACAGATTAGCCCTGGTCCTAATGGATTATGGGTAATCAGTCTGGGTTATCTCACATACGGCTATTTAGGTGCATTGCTTGTCTTGATTGCTATTACTCTTCCTCCACTGCTAGTACTTGTTATCTCTGCTGTTTATACACATATTGAACATCAAAGACGGGTACAGGGTGCTATGCATGGCGTTTCTCTCGCCGTCGTTGGTCTACTACTAACTGTCACCTGGACCATTTTGTACCAACCTGATGTAGATTGGAAAGGGCTACTAATAGCTTTGGGGGCTTTCGGGCTAGCTTTGAGCCGTAAAGTAAACCTCTTGATCATTTTAGGTCTGGCAGGACTCGTGGGATATCTCTTATATAGATAAGAGTAGCGATCAAAAAATACAGGTAGTGTAATATCATAGTTAAATACACTACCTGCAAAGGAATGGCCTTCAAAAATAGCTATCTTTCTGCGCAGTATCGGCGGCTTGCCGCGCGCTGCGGAAAGAAGAAGATCGCCATGTTTATGGTCTCTCTTCTCTTTTAGCTGACGACACTCCCCTCGGCGAGCCCAGATATTCCTGGTGAGATAGCTCAGCGCGCTGCTTGATACCAAGAAGCATCTGGCGCGACATCAAGAAGTCGAGCGGGTCCAGGACAAGGAAGAACACAGGGGCGAACGCAGTATAGGTGAGTGGCTCTCGGAAATTGGAGCGCCAGCGCACAATGAGCCGCGTGTGTTCACTATCAAGGGGTTGCAGCAAGAAGGCCCATGTTGTTATGAGAACATCCAACTTCGGATGGTTCGGATCTGGAACGGTTAGCAAGAGCGAACGGTTGGGGTCGATGGCAGCCACTCTGAACCCGACACCACGCGGATCGATAGGCACAGTATCACCCACCTCTAAATATTGGCACGTGGGCAGGATTGTATCCGCGTTCCTGTACCGCAAGCCAACCATATTTGGTAACCAGGTGTAGGTATAATAGCCACCGCGTCCGATCCCAAGCTGTACCAGCCAGGGCCAGATTTCAGCCGGTCGTGCATTGATCGTGACAGCGCGGGTAGTCATAAAGCTCGGATTCTTCACCTCTTCATCGCCTGGTATGGACTGCTGCAGTTCTGCATCAGTAGCTCCCCAGCGGCGATGCCTGGGACGAAAGAACCAGTGATATACTCCCAGTGTCACAGCTCCCGCAGTTGTTATTCCCAGAACAAGTCTCTTGAACATGGTGAAATTTACTCCTTTGTAACATTATGCACTAGCTTCACAACAGCAGATGGAGCGAAGCGTACAGAACATCCTTAGATATTACTGCATATTTCACCGACGGACGTGACACATGCTTGATCAGAAAGGTTATTGATGCTTCCCCTCCGAAGGCTTTCCTATAGCGGCCCAGATGCGCAAGAGTCGCTATGCATCGGATCAGGGCTTTTCGTGTACTATATACATTGTTCATGCGATCGTTGCAACGGGCGGCCTGCTTATTTGTTTGCATGGTCGCCCTGCTTTGTCTGGAATGGAGCAGGCATTCACGGGTGCCTGATCCGGCTAGAGAAGACAACCTTTGTAGGTCACCTCGTTTGTAATAGCTAGCGCTCGTCGATAGGAATGAATTTTGCTTCTTCTGGTCCTGTGTAGTCGGACTCCGGACGGATCAGGCGATTGTTGTGCACCTGCTCCAGGACGTGGGCGGTCCAACCGGCTACGCGACTCACGGCGAAGGTCGGCGTAAAGAAATCGCCTGGCAAACCAACGGAGGATAGCAGCGCAGCGGAATAGAACTCCACATTGGTATACAGCTTGCGACCCGGCTTCTCCTCTTCTAGAAGTTGGAGGACGAGCTCCTCGACCTCGTGCGACAAAGCAAATGATTTGGCATCAGCCACACGAGCCATCTCGCGCAACTCTTCAGCGCGCGGATCGGTGGTTTTGTAAACGCGGTGACCAAAACCCATGATGCGCTCACCACGAGCCATCGCTTTGCGCAGCCACTGTTCCGGATTTCTAGCCTTTGCAATAGCCTGCAGCATATCGAGAACCTTCGAGGGAGCTCCACCGTGGAGGGGACCCTTGAGGGCACCGATCGCAGCCGTCACGGACGAAGCGATATCCGAGCCGGTGCTGGCGACCACGCGACCGGTAAAGGTCGAGGCATTCATGCCATGATCAGCCAGCAGGACCAGGTAAGAGTTCAATGCCTTCACATGCTCCGGCTTTGGCTCGTTTCCGGTGAGCAGGTAGAGGTAGTTAGCGGCGTGATCGAGCTCGGGTCGCGATTCCAATGGCTCCTTACCCTGGCGGAGACGATGGAAGGCGGCGAGGAAGACAGGGAAGCGTGCGGTGACGGCTATTGCCTGCGCGAGATCTGGTGAGCCGGAGGCACCGGTCACGCCCCAGGCGGAGGTGGCGGTGCGCAATACATCCATAGGATCGGCGTTGCGCGGTAAAAGCCGGATGATCGGCATCACCGCCTCTGGGAGAGAACGTTCGGCGGCGAGCTGATCGTGCAAGCGCGTCAACTCCGTCCGATTGGGGAGGTCTCCAAACCACAAGAGATGGACAATCTCTTCAAAGGTTGCATTGCGCGCCAGGTCGTGAATGTTATAGCCCCGGTAGATAAGACGCCCTATTGTGCCCTCCACCTTGCTAATTGAAGTGGTAGCGGCCACGATCCCCTCCAGGCCACCCTTGTTTGGACGTGCTACTACCGCGGGAAGAGCGCCCTGCGAGGTATTTTCAGTATCACTCTGTGTCGTTGACATAATGTAATCTGCTCCTTTGCTGTTGCAGCGTGTTGGTATTCTTTCGTGAAACACTAAGTGCGGAAAAAAACCTGGCCCAAGTATGTTGTACCACGGAATGCCAATGAAAGTCAATGAAACTCGATATGGCTAGATGCCACTTGATTTATGTTGATTAAAGTGAGATGATAGAGGTATATTTTGAGATAGAAGTGTGTGTTTAGAGGAAGCCGATGGAAATGGTTTTTCTTATCATGATTGACAAAGACGTGACGAGCCTTTTATGATGTAAAAAAAGCCCATACATTATTCAGAATGGAAGGAGGGACCTGCGATGATCGAGTTGAATGGGGAAAACTACCTGGATGGTCGCGAAGCGTCGCACCTGCTAGGAGTGAAACTATCGACCCTGTACACATATGTGAGTCGAGGAGTTTTAAGGAGCTACAAACAAGGCATCAAGCGGCAGCGTCTGTACAAGCAGGCTGAGCTTGAGGCGTTGCTGCAGTTGCGCCCCAGCAATGAAGCGACATCTTCCTCCTTGGAAGAAGATGCGCAGCGTAGGCCAGATTTACCGTATGCTGAAGATTGGATAGCAAACGCCTGAGACCCAGGCGCAAAACAAGCTGCATTTCCAGTTTTTCATACTAGAAGATACCTGAAAAGGGTAGTGCTATCCATCTGGCATTCTACCCCTCTTTCAAGTATCTTTTTTGTTCTTCTAAGGGATAGATTTGTCTTGCAAGGACGCCCAATCTGCCTGAGCGCTTGCCACCTCTGTTTCGGCGGAATGCGCGTCGCCGTAGCGCAGAGCAGTATAGAGCTCTGTAAGCCTGCCAAGCTCTGGTTCGCTCTGGGATAGTTGCGCGCCCAGGCGTGCTCTGAACTCGTAGGGTGTCTCATCTTTCTGGCGAGCATAGCCCCGCGTGGCCGCCCAACGCAGCAGGGCGCGGTAGATCTCGCGCATGGTCCGCGCCGGAGGTTCGCCGCTGGCCTCTTCTTTTACCTGCACCTGCTCGCGTCCATGTTGGGGGAAGATGCGATGCCAGAGCGCCAGGAAAGACGCCCTGACCTGGCCCAGGAAGAGCCTCCACGACCACAGGCTTTCGTGTACGTCCTGCGGCTCTCTGCGCGCTATCCTGACCTGGCGTCTCCGCAGTAACCGGACCATGAGCCAGAGCATGAAACAGACGAAGAGCACTGGCAGCAGGATCTTCAGCACCGGCAGTACAAAAGCAATCATCGGGTCAGTGCTTTGTGATCCAGCGATCCTCTTGCCAAACAGGCTTTGCAGGCTGCGTACCTGTACGCTAGCCGGCTGGAAATGGAGCAGGGAGAGGAGCCAGAGAATGGGGTAGAAGAGAAATGTGATGCCATACGCAATAATACCGACCAGCCAGTCGTAGGCCCTTCCCACAGGTTCCAGTGCTTGCTGCACACCCACTAAAAAGCTCGGACTGGCAAAGATGCCTATCCCAAAGGCCAGCAGGAGAATGAGCAGACCTATTGCGCTTAACGTTGAGAGGAGCGCGCGTTCCTGCGCGCCGACACTGCCTTGCAGGCCGATTGGATGGTAACGGCGCACAAAGACAGCCTTCGCCAGCGCGTGGGCAGTGAGCGAGCAGAAAAGGAAGATGGGCACGAGGCCGAGCAGGAAGAGTTCGTTCAAAAAGCCCGCGCCGCTCGCGTTGTGCGCGATAATGGCGACGATGATGACGCCCATGCCCAGGCGCAGCGTCCAGAAAACACCGCCCGGTTCTACAACATGACGAGCCAGGCGAACGCCGCGCCAGCAAAAATAGGCCGAGAGCGCCACCAGCGCGAACATGGAGTAAGCGTTTGCTGAAAGCGCGAAGACATCGTTGAGCAGAGCCAGCAGCCAGCGCGGATCGATGGGGAGCCACGCGGTGTAAAGACTCGACCAGAGCACGAAGAGCACGAGCAGCGTTTCAGAGAGCAGAAAGAGCGACGATCCTGAGGGCGCTTTACGACCACTCTCTTCGCCCTTCTCTTTCAGCTCTCGCAGCGTCTCCCGTCGCTCCAGGTGCGTTATCAGCCAGAAGGAGCCTGCTATCAGCACAAAGGGTGCCCATAGCGGTACCAGTGGATTACGGAAGAGCTTCACGCTCACCAGCAGGATAAGCACAGCATCCACCCAGCATGTCTCCATCGCCGCGACCAGATAGGGCAGCAGGAGTTCGCTCCAACCCGACGCGCGCGACACGGAAGGCGAAAAGATAGTCTGTAGCTCGTGCTGTGTATCTTTTTCGTTCAGAGGTCCTGATGCTGGCTCCATGCTAAGACGCCTTTCTCAAGCTGAATCCTGACGAGAGAATGTGCCTGTCTCTCCAAATTGTATGTCCGGCATGGAAAAAATGTCAATATGCTTTTCCCTTTACAGGGAAACTGAAGTGTGCTATTCTCAAATTATGGAAGCGTTTCTATCGTCCGTCGCGGCAGAGAACCCCTCGCTTCAGCTATGAGGTGAATGCCGCGCTCTTCGTTGTTGACTTTCTACACCGTATGCGGTACAATGTAGACTATGAAACAGAAACGCGCATATCAGTATCGGTGCTCTCCCACCAACGAGCAGGAACAGGTTCTCGCTCGCACCTTTGGCTGTGTGCGTTTCGTCTACAATTGGGCCTTGCGCAAGAAGACCGACGCGTACTATCAGCAAGGCGAACGCCTGTACTACGCCCACTTGTCCTCTGCCTTGACCGAGATGAAACGCCAGGAGGAGGTGGCATGGCTCAATGACGTCGCCTCTGTTCCCTTGCAGCAAAGCTTGCGTCACCTGGACCGCGCCTTTCTCAACTTCTTTGAGGGACGAGCACAGTACCCCACCTTCAAAAC
>Ga0066790_10000185_pt1 | contig 21120 bp, 15 predicted proteins | sample OrgsoiDNA2013050_FD_70963 | JGI IMG/M metagenome (GOLD analysis project Ga0066790, IMG submission 70963) | Permafrost soil microbial communities from the Arctic, to analyse light accelerated degradation of dissolved organic matter (DOM) -... | ecosystem: Environmental > Terrestrial > Soil >...
GGGAACTTGCCGAAGGGCAGGTGCATCAAGGCCACGTCGGCCTGCCCCTCCCACAGCAACTGCCGTTGCTGCTGGGAGTCACCCAGGAGCAAGTCGACGGCGATGGCGCCCGGTTCACTGGCGTAGGCGTCGAGCAGTTTTGCCAGCAGCTCTCCGGGGGCGCCCGCCTTAGTGGCCAGGACAAGGCTGGGATGGTCGGCGGCAGCCCGCTGAGTGCGCCGTTCGGCTGCGGCCACCGCGCCGAGGATCGTTCGCCCCTAGGACAGCAACACGGCTCCGGCCGCTGTGAGCGCCCACTCTACGGCTCGTTCGCTGCAACAGCGTGACACCCGAGCTGCCGCTCGAGCTGGGTGATCGCTCGGGACAGCGGTGGCTGGGCGATGCCCAGGCGGTCGGCAGCACGGCCGAAGTGCAGCTCCTCTGCTACAACCGAGGTTCTCTCAACACACTCTGCCTACCGCTCTGACCTGTGTAGATGAGAGTTCACGCGCGCCTCGCGAGCTGTGGAGCGAACTGCGCGAAGGTTCTGAAGTCTCCGCTGCGCCCCGAGTCCTGCTCGTCGTCAACCGGGAGCTGGACGCCGACTTCGCGGTCGAGGAGCTCGAGCACGTCGCGGTCTGGGACGCGGCCGACGAGTGGATCGAGATGCGGCTGCGCGCGGAGCGGGAGCAGCGGGTCACGATCGGGGACCTCGGCCTGACGGTCACCTTCGCTGCCGGGGAGGAGCTGCGCACCGAGATCTCGGCCAAGTTCCGCCGCGAGAACATCGAGGCGAAGCTGGCGGGGGTCGTCCAGTTCTGGACCGACCCCGTCGGCGACTTCCGGCTAATCCTGGCCGAGTCCTAGCAGTAAGTCCAGGAAGCAGTTGGAATGGAATCATCCATCCGCGCTGGGAAGCCAAAACTCAAACCAATAGTGGCAGCAACAAGTCGCGCAATGCTTGTGTGGCGGCAGATATATCGTTATTGACTACAATTTCGGAATCAAGAGCATCAAGTATTGTTGCGATCTCATCCTGTCGGGCTAGGGAGGGCAACATTATTGGCATCTCCCTCAGTGTCTGGGTATTGACGTGGGGGATAGCTGATCCGGTGGCATGGTCCATTAGCCATGCATAAGCCGAAGGGCTGCCGAGATAATAAGTAAGATAGGCAGGGTTTACAACGTCCATGAGTCGCAGCCTGATGCATCCGGGGCCTAGCAGCCAGCCTGCTTGCTCAGTGCTTACCAAGCCGTATCGCCCTAGAGTGCCTGTGCGAGTACACACGATGTCGCCGGGCTCCAGGCTGTATCTTTGCAACTTCTCGACAGTCCGGGGATCGACCGCATCCAGTTCGGTATCGGCTATGCGATTCTGCTTAATATTGCGAGGAAGTACGAGAGGTGGCCAGCCCGGTCGGCGCTTGTCTCTGTCGACAGTGCCGGGACCGGACAGCACGTCGCAGATTTCCCCAAGGGGAGAAATGGTTATCTCATAGATAGCGGAACTGCCATAGGTCTGCGTACTTACAATACTGGCCAATCGCTCATTGAGGATCGTACGGATTTCGAAGGACTTTTCCTGAAGGTCGCTCAGGCCGGTGCGCAATTCGTTAATCCGGGCCAGGGACGGCTCCTGAGAAGTATCAGTTATAGCAGGCCGTATGTGAACCCGCGGGTTCAGCACATAGCCGCTCTCGGATATCTCTGTCCTAGTCATAGCTCTGGTGAATGCAGGCTGATCGACGTACTCTCTGCTGGAGCTATGCTCACGCCAAAGGAAGTATTCTCGGCGAATTCTGCTTATATCTTCATCTGTGAGCACGCGTTGAACGCGATCGGTCATCCTGCCCATTTTTCCGGCATCAATGAAAAGTATGTCTGAAGCGGCCCGGTCTTCAGCGGTTCGAAGGAGCCACAGGGAAACGGGAATCCCCGTCGATCGGAAAAGCTGCCGAGGCATGGAAACGATGCAGTCGATCACACCTGCATCAACCATGCGTTGCCTTATTGTAGCTTCGACTGTCCCGCGGGTCATTGTTGTCATATTTGCCATTAGAACAGCAGCTCGCCCACCGGGTGCAAGCTTGCTTACACAATGCTGAAGCCACGCAAAATTTGCGTTGCTGCCGGGAGGAGCCCCATAGGGCCATTTGGCGCTATCGAAATTTAGCTGTTTTTCCCAGTTAGACATATTGAAGGGAGGATTTGCCAAGATTGCGTCAAACATGTCTCCCGAAAAAAAATCATCCTCAAGAGCATCAGATGGTTGCGGCCCTAGGTCAACATTAATCGCATGTAGTCCGGCATTAGCTTTAGTAATTTGCCATGAAATTTCACTCGGCGCCTGGCCGAATGTCGGCATGGCAGAGATATTCCCGCCGCTACGCTCAACATAGGATGCCGCAGCCGCGAGCAATTCTCCGTATGCGCAGAATGGGTCGTACACAAGATCTTGTGATTGCGGATTAAGCAGCTCTACCATGCATCGAGCTAGTGACTCAGGAGTGAGATGGCTACCTCGACGGCCCATCTCGCGCTCAAGCTGTCTCAGCAAATTCTCAGATATAAGCGCAGCGACGGAGTTAGCGCTGCGGGGATTTCCCAGATAAATCTCGTCGATAAGGTTGACTAGCTCAATGAGAGAAGGGTCATCTCTCTGATCTTCCATGTCAGCGCGGGATAGAGAAAAATGCCGCTCATTAGAGATGGGGATCAATCGCGTTCGGGCAAGTAGCTCTGCCACCCTTTGACTACTGGGATCTCGATAAAGTTCACTCCAGGCTTCTGGCTCTCTGGCCTTGAGATACAAAAGACTCATTATAAGTACAATGTTCAGCGGCATTTCATATTTGCCGCGCAATAGGTCCAGCATTGACCACAAACGTTGCTGCCATTCGGCCAGCTGGCGAGCCTCGCCGGTCGTTACGGCCGTAACGGAGGACGGCTCAGGGACACCGAGGTTGCGGAGAAACCTTTGAGCGTAGGTTGCCCCCGAGACCTCGCTGGGCTTTAGGTCGTTCCTCGAGATTTTCCGCTTTTGCAGCCACCGTGCTACATCGCTGGCTAGGAAAAGCTCCCGATCTGCCGAGCGCCGGGCCGTGGGAAAATCGGCATGCCGACGCCGCCAGTTGCTGGCGGCGGTGACGCCCACCTCAGCCAGCCTGGCGATGTCAGTCAGCGACAGGAGGTCTTCGAGATCGCTCATTCCCTGTTTCTCTGTGAATGTCAACGGCGGCTTTGGTGCCGTTTTCCAAGAACTTCGTTTACTCGGTCCCGGGCTTCGAGTTCCTTAGCCATGGCGGGTGATATATACGCTATAAGACGATAGATCTTGTCATGGTCGGCTTCTAGATGACGGTGATGAATCGGCTCGTGGTGCATGATCCTGTTCCGAAGGAGGACTATAGACTGCAGATTGTCATGCAGTGGCTGACGCTTGCCGTGATAATGCGGAAAGGCCAGGTGTAGCGTCGGCACCCACAGGGTCCTGTCGTAAGAGGCGCCTCGGCTGACTAGCGATACCCAGAAGCCGAAAGGCAACTCGGCCACGATGTCGTCGGCTCCGAACGAGCTGGTCCTGCGGCTTATGAGTTTTCGCTTGGCATCGGACACCGTGCGTGTCCCGTAAGCAGTTAGCTCTACCGCCGACCACCAGTCTGGGCGCACGAACCTGCTCTGGAGTTTGCGGTGCATGGAGTTACGTAGCGTTAGCTCAAGGCAGTGCAACGGTGTGTAGAAGGCCTCCGACACCTCAACATTCCACCAGTACAGCTGCACCGCGGCCACGGCATCACCGCCGGTCGTCGCTAGGTACGGAGCAAAGCGCGGGGGTGACAGGACCTCGTGAATCCATGGGGGCGGCTCGGCGTTGGTCATGTCATCCCCCTCTCGCGGTTGTGTAGTAAGACGGCAGTGTGTTATCGTGCAGGAGTAAGCCCCGGGTTCGCCTCTGCTACGGCATGCCACCCGGGGCACGGCTTTTTGTGCCGCGGGCTCCCGCCGTGCCGGACCGCGGCGCTGGCGTGACGCCAGCAGAGCGACTTTCCTTGCTACGTCTTCGCTTAGCGTACAGCTAAGGCTGGCCTAGCGCAAGTATCGTAGTACTGAGGTTTTGTGGACCACGCCGGCCTGCTTCTGGAGGCCTTCCGGCGACCGCAGCTGCACTCTAGTTCTCTTCTGCAGGGTTCAGTCCCAGGCCCGGCTGTTAGACCGCCTAATCTGGAATCTGGCGTGTTGGGGGAGTGCTGACCGGCCATGACCTGCTGGCCCGGCGCGTCCCGCGCTGGGCGAGACCGGGTGGCCTGCTGGCAGGCGCGGACGTAGGCCAGGACGAGCGAGCGGCGATCGTCGGCCCGCCAGGCCAGCGCGAACTGGCTGGGCGGGACCCCGGTGACCGAGCGCGTGATCACGCCCTCGCGGTGAGCAGCGGCCCGTTTCCCGGCGGCCAGCAGGCAGGACGCCCAGGCCGTCGGCCACCGCCTCGTTGGTGGGGCTCCTCGGAGCTGGCGATCTTGGCGCCGATGCGCGGCGGCCGTCCGCCGCGCGCGTCCAGCGCCAGCCAGGAGTCCCGCAGCGGTCCGGCACTCTCCGGCAGCGCCAGGAACGGCTCGTCGGCCAGGTCAGCGAAGTCGATGACGTCGCTCGCGGCCAGCGGGTGCGTAGCGGGCATGGCCACCAGGCACGGCTCCTGCGCGGCCACGATCCAGGTGTACCGGCCGGGATCGGGCAGCGGCAGCCAGACAAAGGCCGCGAGATGCGGCGCGTCGCTCGCCGCGTGGTGGTGTTCACGTTCGAGGTGGTGTTCACGTTCGACACCAGTGACCCTGATCGGTTCTGGCTGACTCGCGACTACCTGCCCGAGGTCGCTGACCTTCGCGTCGGCCGGTCTTCGCTGACCGAGGTGGCCCGCGCGATCGGAGCCCGGATGGAACCGGTGCTCATTCCGTGGGACTGCGCTGACGGCTTCTTCGAGGCCTACTGGCGCCGACCCGAGGCATACCTCGACGATCATGTCCGCCGCGGAATATCGGTCTGGGCCAGAGTCGGGCCGGACGCCGAGCAGCGGGCAGTGCACAGCCTCCGTGATGACCTCGCATCCGGTCGGTGGGCTGAACGCAACCGCGACCTCGTCGATCTCGAGGCGGCAGAGCTTGGCGCTCGCCTGCTTATCGCCTGAACCCGCCACAGCTGGGTACCACTTCGCTGCCCGAAACCACGCACAGTGTCCCGGCCGAACCGGGCGGACCTGCCGACACGGGCGCCCCGCCCGACACGGGCTTAGGGCTTTGTCGGTTCCGGCCCCTAGCATGTTTGCCGTCGGCTAGGCAGGACTGGCGTCGGTACCGGCGCCACGGCGAGGCAGGAAACGTTGGACTTCGACGAGATCAGCTCGCTCCGCCAGCACAGCGCGGCGTGGAAGCTGCTGCGCGCTGACCACGCGCCGCTCATCCTGAGCTTCTGCGACAAGGTCTTCGTAGCGGAGAACGTGCGGTCAATCTCCGCCACCGACCTGGCCAGCAGGCTGGATGACGAGCTGTACGCGCTGAACGAGCAGCTCGGCGAGGCCGCCTTCCCTCGGCCGGCGCGGTCCTACCTCGATGACTGGGCAGCGCCGGAGGCCGGCTGGCTGCGCAAGTACTACCCCGCCGACTCTGATGAGCCGCATTTCGACGCCACCCCGGCCACCGAGAAGGCCATCACCTGGGTCAAGTCGCTGCAGGCACGATCGTTCATCGGGACGCGCTCCCGGCTGAACACCATCGTCGCCCTGCTCAAGGAGATGGTCCTCGGCACCGAGACCGACGCCGACGCACGGCTGGCCGAGCTGCGCCGGCGGCAGGAGGAGATCGGCCAGGAGATCGCCAGGGTATCGGCCGGGGACTTCGGCCTGATGGACTCCGCCGCCCTGCGCGACCGCTACCAGCAGGTCGCCGCCACCGCGCGCGAGCTGCTATCGGATTTCCGCGAGGTGGAGGCCAACTTCCGCGCTCTCGACCGCGACCTGCGCGAGCAGATCGCGGCCTGGAGCGGCTCCCGGGGGCAGCTGCTCGACAACGTCCTGGGCAGTCGGGAGACCATCGCCGATTCCGATCAGGGCAAGAGCTTCCAGGCGTTCTACGACTTCCTGCTCTCCCGCTCCCGCCAGGAGGAACTGACCGACCTGCTCGAGCGGGCGGACGCGCTGGCCGCCGCCAGCGAGCGCGACCCGCGCCTGCGGCACGTGCACTACGACTGGCTCGACGCTGCCGAGCGCACCCAGACGACGGTGCGCATGCTGTCGGAGCAGCTGCGCCGGTTCCTCGACGATCAGGCCTGGCTGGAAAACCGGCGCGTGATGGACATCCTGCGCAGCGTCGAGTCGAACGCGCTGCGGCTGCGCGATCAGCGCGACGTGGGGCTCAGCACCGAGATCGACTGCGCCTCGCCGACGGTCGCCCTGCCGATGGAGCGCCCCCTCTACACGCCGCTGGAGCGAGCGCAGGTCGACAGCAGCTCGGTGCTGGCCGGCCAGCAGGAGTTCGAGGCGACCTCGCTGTTCGAGCAGGTCTACGTGGACCCGGCCAGGCTGTCGCTGGGCATCAGGCGCGCGCTCCAGCAGCGCGCTCAGGTCGGGCTGGCCGAGCTGATCGAAGCCCAGCCGCTCGAGCAGGGCCTCGCCGAGCTGGTGACCTACCTGTCGCTGACCGACGACACGTTCCGGGTGGTCTTCGACGAGGCCACCCAGCAGCAGGTGAGCTGGCTTGACTCCGGCGGCGAGCGCAGGACGGCTACGCTGCCCAGGGTGACTTTCGCGCGTGCCGCGGCCAGGGCCGGAGCATCGCGGTGAGCCCCGCGCCGACGGCCGCCGCCGAGCCCGACCTGCCCCTGGCGGTTACCCAGCTGATGAAGGGTGTCACCTACCGGGACACCCATGAGAAGGCCTGGCGCCACCTGCTTGCGCTGCAGGCTCAGGTCCGTGACTATGTCGCGGTGCTGGGCCTGACGGTGATCATCGATGAGGCCGAGGGCTACGCCTTCCTCCGCCAGCGGCCTGACGACGAGGACGCCGACGCTGACCGCCCCCCGCTGCCCCGGCTGATCGCGCGCCGCTCCCTGTCGTTCCCCGTCAGCCTCCTGCTCGCCCTGCTGCGTAAGAAGCTGGCCGAGTTTGACGCGAGCGACGCCGACAGCCGGCTCATGCTCACCAGGGACCAGATCGTCGACATGGTGCGGCTGTTCCTGCCGGCCAGCACCAACGAGGCCCGCCTCGTCGATCAGATCGACTCTTACATCGTCAAGGTGGTCGAGCTGGGCTTCTTGCGCCGGGTCAACGGGGCCCCGGCGCTGTTCGAGGTGCGCCGGATCCTCAAGGCCTTCATTGACGGCCAGTGGCTGGCCGACTTTGACCAGCGCCTGGCGCAGTACGCGGCGCTGGTGACCGACGACGACGTGGCCGACAGATGACAGAAAGCCTGTTCAGCGCGGTCGAGCTGCACGACCCGGATGCCGATCACCTCAGCGGGTTCCGGCTGCAGCGCCTGGAGCTCTACAACTGGGGAACCTTCACCGAGCGGGTGTGGAGCTTCGACGCCGGCGGCCGCAACGGGCTGCTGACCGGCGACATCGGATCCGGCAAGTCGACGATCGTCGACGCCATCACCACGCTGCTGCTGCCGGCCAACCGCATCTCCTACAACCGGGCCGCCGGGGCGGAGACCAGGGAGCGCGACCTGCGCTCCTACGTGCTCGGGTACTACAAGTCCGAACGCAGCGAGACCACCGGCACCTCCCGCCCGGTCGCCCTGCGTGACCAGGGGGATCGGGGCACCTACTCCGTCATCCTGGGTGTCTTCCGGAACCTCGGCTACGACTCGACGGTCACGCTGGCGCAGGTGTTCTGGATGCGCGAGCGCGGCGCGGGACAGCCGGACAGGTTCTTCGTCACGGCCGACCGCGCGCTCTGCGTCACCGATGACTTCTCCGGCTTCGGCCCCGATGTCACCGCGCTCAAGAAGCGGCTGCGCGCGGCCGGCGCCCGTACCCACGACCACTTCCCGGACTACGGCAAGGACTTCCGGCGACGGCTGGGCATCGAGTCCGAGCAGGCCATGGAGCTGTTCCATCAGACGGTCTCGATGAAGTCGGTGGGCAACCTCACCGACTTCGTTCGCAGCCACATGCTGGAGCCCTTCGACGCGGCCGCGTGGACCAGCAGGCTGGTAGCGCATTTCGATGACCTGACCAAGGCGCACGAGGCGGTCCGCCGGGCCGAGGCCCAGCTCGCCAGTCTCGAGCCGCTGCTCGCCGACTGCGACGCCCACGACGACCTGGCCAGGCAGATCGCCGACCTGGGCGGCCAGCGCGATGCCCTGCCGTTCTTCTTCGCCGAGCGCAAGGCCAGCCTGCTGGAGCAGCAGATCAGCGAGCTCGAGACGGCCCGGGCAGGCCACGAGGACACGCTTGGCGGCCTGGTTGCCCGGCTGGCGAGCCTGCGCGAGGACGAGCGGCGGCTGCACGTGGAGCGAGCCGGCCACGGCGGCGACCGGCTCGGCGAGATCGAGCGGCGGCTGGCGCGGGACGCGGCGGCGTGCGAGGACCGGAAGCAGCGGGCCGCCCGGTTCGGTGAGCTGCTCGGGGGCGCCGGCCTGGCGCCGGTCGAGACGGCAGCGCAGTTCGCCGGCCGCCGACAGGAGATCGGGACGGCGGCGCAGGCCGCCGACGAGGCCCTCGCCGACTGCCAGAACCTGCACATGGAGGCGGCCGTCGAGGCCACCGCGCTGCGCGAGGAGGCCCGGGAGCTCAATGCCGAGCTGCTGAGCCTGCGATCGCGCCGCAGCAGCATCCCGCGGCGCAACCTGGACCTGCGGGAACGGCTCTGCCGGGAGCTGGGCCTGGCCGATCCGGACCTGCCGTTCGCCGGCGAGCTGATCCAGGTCCGCCCGGAGGAGGCCGACTGGGAAGGCGCGGCCGAGCGGCTGCTGCACGGTTTCGCCCTGTCCATGCTCGTCCCCGACGAGCAGTACCGCGTGGTGTCGGACTGGATCAACGACCACCATCTCGCCGGCCGGCTCGTTTACTACCGGATCCCGGCCGGCGGCCACGCCCGGCCGTCGCGCGGCCTCCAGCTGGCCGGGAACACGGCGCTTCCCGGAACCACGGCGCTTCCCGGAACCACGGGGCTCGCCGCCAAGCTGCAGATCAAGGACACGGCCTGCTACTCGTGGCTCGAGCGTGAGCTGGCCGGGCGGGCCGGCTATGAGTGCGTCGAGACCATGGCGGAGTTCCGCCGGGCGGCCCGGGCCATCACCAGGGCCGGCCAGGTCAAGGGCGCCGGCGGCCGACATGAGAAGAACGACACCACCCGCATCGACGACCGCAGTTCCTACGTCCTGGGCTGGAGCAACGAGCAGAAGATCAGCGCACTGCTCGGCCGGGCCGACGCACTGGCGCAGCGGCAGAACAACGCCGCCGCCCGCGAGCGCCGGCACCAGGCGGCGGTGAAAGACGCCATCGCCCGCAAGCAGACCCTCGCGCTGCTGGGCGAGACGCGGGAGTTCGCCGACATCGACTGGCCGTCACTGGTCAACCAGATGGAAGACCTCAGGGCGGAGAAACGACGGCTGGAGGAGTCATCACGCGAGCTGGAGCGGATCGGCCGTGACCTGGAGCAGGTGACGAAGGCCATCACCGCCGCCGAGGGCAAGCGGACGCTGGAGGAGAAAGCGATCGGCGGCCTCGGCAACGAGATCGAGCTGGCCGGCGACGGCCTGAGCCGGGCGCGGCAGGTCCTGGCCGAGCCCGGCGGGGAGCAGGCCGCCGAGCACTTCGCCGCCCTCGACGAGCTGCTGACCACGCCACCGCTGGCCGCAGCGCCGGTGCGGGCGGCCGCCGACTGCGACCGGGCGGAGGGGGCCGCGCAGCGGGAGCTCACATCGCTGATCGACCGGCGGGCCAACCGGCAGGCCAGCCTCGGCTCCAGGATCGTTTCCCGGATGGCCGACTTCCGCCGGGAGTACCCGCTGGAGACCGAGGACTTCGACAACTCGGTGCTGTCGGCCGACGGCTACCGCGATCTGTATAAGCGGCTGGTCAGCGATGACCTGCCGCGGTTTCAGGTCCAGTTCAAGACCTACCTGAACACCAACACCATCCGGGACATCGCCGGCTTCCATTCCCAGCTCAGCAAGCAGTCCAGCCTGATCAGGGACCGCGTCGCGACCATTAACGAGTCGCTGGTCGGGGTCGACTACAACCCTGGCCGCTACATTCGGCTCGAGGCCCAGCGCACGCCCAACATCGAGGTCCGCGACTTTGCCAGCGAACTGCGGGCCTGCACCGACGAGTCGCTCGGCGGCGATGCCTCGGACCAGTACTCCGAGCAGAAGTTCCTCCAGGTGGGCCGGATCATCGAGCGCTTCCGGGGCCGCGAGGGACAGACCGAGGCCGACCGGGCATGGACGCGCCGGGTCACCGACGTGCGGAACTGGTTCATATTCGCGGCGTCGGAACGCTGGCGCGAGGACGACACCGAGTACGAGAACTACACCGACTCCGGCGGCAAGTCCGGCGGCCAGAAGGAGAAGCTGGCCTATACGATCCTGGCCGCCTCCCTGGCCTATCAGTTCAAGCTGGAGTGGGGCGCGACCAGATCCCGGACCTTCCGGTTCGTGGTCATCGATGAGGCGTTCGGGCGCGGCTCCGATGAGTCGACGCGGTTCGCGCTCCAGCTGTTCCGCCGCCTCGGCCTGCAGCTGCTGATCGTGACCCCGTTGCAGAAGATCCACGTCATCGAGCCGTATGTCTCCGCCGTGGGCTTCGTCGACAACCCCACCAGCCGTTACTCACGGCTGCAGACACTGACCATCGAGGCCTACCGCGCGCAGCTGCTGGCCCGTTCGCTGCAGGAGCAGGCCGGGCAGGAGCAGGCCGGGCAGGAGCAGGCCGCCGTGCCGGCGCAGGCCGGGCCAGCCGATCCCGTCGCGCCCGCGGCCCGGAGCTGAGCGTGGCCGGGTCACAACCGGGCACCACGGGCCCGCGAACCACGGGGCCAGGAACCACGGGCCCGCGAACCACGGAGCCGCGGTCCTGGGCCACGCCTGCTGACGTGCTGAGCCTGCTGCGGCGGCGCTGGGAGAGCGGCATCTTCCTGGTCATGTTCGGGAGCGGCCAGGCCTGGGAGCCGCTAGCCGTCCCCGTGCGCGGGCCGACCGCCACCGAGCTGGCCGCGCGCTTCGCGGACGCGCAAGCCTGGGCGCAGGAGTGGGAGCAGGCCAGGCGGTCGCTGCCGCGGGTCGAGTTCAAGAAGGTCGGCGGCCGGGCCATCGGCTCCAATACCATCCCGTGCCGGGTCTGGGTCGACAGCTACGACCAGCTCTGGTCGCTGCTCGGGGTCCAGGCGAGCGTGCGCCGGCTCGCCGAGCTCACCGAGGCCACCCGGCAGGCCTGCCCGCGCCTCGCGCCCTGGCTGGCGGCTCATCCGATGACGGTCCTGCGACTGCAGGCGTGCTGGGCACAGATCATCGACACCGTCCGGTGGATCGGCGACTGCCAGCCGGCGGACATGTACCTGCGGGAGATCGACGTTCCCGGCGTGGACACCAAGTTCATCGAGAACCACCGCGGTGTCCTCGCCGATCTGCTGGACCTGCAGCTCGGTGCCTCCCGCATCAACCCGGACGCCCCGCCGGACGCACCGCCGGCCGACTTCGCCCGCCGGTACGGGTTCCGCCGCAAGCCCGAGTACGTGCGGTTCCGGCTGCCCGCGGCGGCCCAGGGGCTCACGGGCGACGGTGACCGGGCGGGCCGGGGCGAGTTCACCGAACTGTCCGTTAGGGCGAATGAGCTGACCGCAGTCCCGTCCGGGATCGGCACGGCCTACGTGATCGAGAACGAGATCACGTACCTGGCGTTCCCGCTGGCGCCGGGCGCGATGGTGATCTTCGGGGCCGGGTACGCGGTGTCCGCCCTGGAGTCGCTGGGCTGGCTGTCCGACATCAGCCTGTGGTACTGGGGTGACATCGACACCCACGGGTTCGCCATCCTCAACCGGCTGCGCGGCAGGTTCCCGCACGCCAGGTCGATGCTGATGGACCGCCCGACCCTGCTCGCGTACCGCAGCCAGTGGGTGACCGAGCCAAGCCCGACCCGCGTCCCCCTCGACCGGCTGGATCCGGACGAGGCAGTCCTCTACCGTGATCTCGCCGCCGACGTGCTGGGGCCGGCCGTGCGACTAGAGCAGGAACGGATCCGTTTCTCCGCCATCGGCCAGCGCCGCGCCAATGCCGATCCCGGCTCCCGCGACTAGGCGCCCCGGGGCAGGTCACGCCTGCGCCGTGGGACGGACGACAACCTCGCTCACATCAACGTCGGCCGGCTGCTCGATCGCGAACGCGATAGCGCGGGCGATCGCATCCGGCGGCATCGCGAACGCGTCCCGGGCCTCGGTGAGCCGGGCTTTCACCTCCGGACTGGTCACAGCTTCCGCGAAGTTCGTCCGCGTGAAGCCAGGCGAGATGATCGTCACGCGCAGCTTGTCGCCGGCCTCCTGGCGCAAGCCCTCGGAGATCGCGCGCACGGCGACCTTCGTGCCGGAATAGACCGACTGGTTCGGTACCGTGCGGTACGCGGCCGTAGAAGCGATGTTGACGAAATGCCCGGAACCCTGCTTGCGGAAGACGGGCAGCGCTGCCGCGATGCCGTACAGGACGCCTTTGATGTTGACGTCGATCATCTCCTCCCAATCCCCGACGCGCAGGTCGTCGAGGGGGGAAACCGGCATGACGCCGGCATTGTTGACGAGAACGTCAAGCCTGCCGTATCGCTCGCCGGCCAGCCCGACGAGGCCGGACAGGTCGTCGCGCCGTCTCACGTCTGTGGGCGCGTAGGCGGCCGCACCGCCCGCATTCGCGATGCGGGCCGCCAGCGCCTTCAGGCGATCCGATCCGCGCGCCCCCAGCACGACTTTCGCACCGCGCTCAGCGAGCAGCAGCGCGGTCGCCTCGCCAATTCCGCTGCTGGCACCCGTGATCACCACGACCTTGCCGTCAATTCCCGACATGAAGTCCCCTACGATCGAAACGGAGACATCTCCGATACAGTCGGGAACTGTACCGGAGGTATCTCCGCTTAGCAACCGTGCGGTCCGGGTGGTGCTGCGCCGGGCGCCCGCGCGGCGCCCGCGATCAGGGCTCGCCGGCCGCGCCACGGGCCTGTCGAGACCGGCCATCGCCGCACGCGAGCACGGGCTGGCGGTGCCACGCGGCCAGGTCGGCGGGGTTTGCGGGCCCTTCGGTGCAGATCACATAACGGCCAGGCGCCATCGCCGTGTAGCGCATGCGGTCAGGTGGCTGCCGTCCGCCCGGGAGTACCGCCATGCAGGCGTCGTGTGCCTGCCCCGGACTGCGGAGTCCTTCGCTGGCGGCCAGGTAAGCCACCAGTTGCAACTCGCCCGCCGGGCCGGGCTCCGCGAATACTTGCGGTGCCGACGTCGGCACCGCGTCATCGACGATCCGCTGGACTTCCGCCAGTTCGACCCAGCAGGAGTCGACCAACAGCCAGCCGGGACCGCGCATGACCGGCTTGACGCCGGTGATCTCGCCGACGCGGTCCAGGCCGAAGTCGCCGGGCGCCGCCGCGACCAGCAGCAGTTCCACGCCGCGCAGCAGCGATTCGATGTCGTCTCGCGGGACCCGGCGCGGGTCAGAGGTCACCGCGCCGAGCACCATCTCTTCCTCGACCTGGCGGAGGAAGATCGCCAGCAGTACCCCGGCCCCGGCCGACTCGATCCACCGTAGCTCGCTTCGCCCCAGCGCTTGTCTCGCATCGGCGGGGTCGCCGGGCGCCGAAGGCGGCGCGAAGTCCACGTAACTGGCGTCGTTATAGACGCAGTCGCGAGCGTAGGCAATGCCACGGTCGTGCTCGACCTCGTCGACCACCCGCTGCAGCTCATTCCCGTCGACCAAGCCGCCTTTCCCGGCTCTGAGCGTCGTCATCCCGGCCCGCCGCACGAGGTCGTCGAACCCGCGCGCATCGGTGTCGACCGTGATGATGGCATCGGACGCCAGGCTGCCCACGTAGCTGCGCAGGCGGGACCCGTAGCGATTATGCAGCAGCCCGGTGAGCGAGCAGCGAGCCTGTCCGGTCCGCAGGCTGAGCACCGCGCACAGCGCGGCGAGCACCGCGGCCTGCGGGCTGGCTCGGGTGCGCGCCGCGATATGAGGCAACGCGTGCGCCGCCGCGGCGGACCACAGCCAGCCGGACAGCACCGCGTCCCCGCCGCCCGGATCTTCCCGCGGGACCGCATACGTGCACTGCGGCATGCTCCGCAGCTGAGTTTCCCAGCTTCGCAGCGCCGCCTCGGCCATCCGGCGCCCGCGCGGAGACCGCTCGGCCACGGCCTGGTCCAGGGGCTGGTGGCCGGGCGGGCCGAGATCCTGGCTGGCGGGTTCCCTGGCCAGTTGCGTGAACTCACTGCCGAGCACCGCCATGCTGCCCAGATCGGCGACCATGTGCGAGTACACCACGGCGGCCGCCCTCGGCCGCCCCTGGCTGATGGCCACGGCGACGCGCACCGGCAGGTCCGCCGCCAGGTCAAACTCGGCGGAGCGTAACCGCGCGATGAGTGCCGTGGCGACCGCTGCGCCGTCGTCTCCCTGCTCCGCGTCCACCTCGTAGACGTCAATGGTCAGCTCGCCTGACTGGGTGACCCGCTGGACAGGCGGCCCGCCGGCCGGGAAGGTGGTGCGCAGCGACTCATGGCGCGCCATCAGCACGGAAAAGGCCGCCGCGATGTCATCGAGCGTGGCGCCGTCGGGCAGATCGAGGACCCACTCGATCATTCTGGTGTAGGCGGCCGGGTCGCTCACCCAGTTCAGGGTGTTGCTCTGGCCGATCGTGAGCGGGCCGTCGGCCCCGCGCGGGCCGCAGAACTTCACCCGGCGGCGGCCGGCCGGCCCGAGACTGACTGGCCGAGCCTGGTTGGACTCCTGCCGCATGGCGGCCAGCAGTTCCCGCATCGCCATCGTCGCCTCCGGAATTTAGCCCGCGATAGTGCCAGCAAACCCCAGCGGAGGCGCCGCCGCAATGCCGGACCGCAAGTGCCGTCGGCGGCCGGAATCGAGGACTTCGAGCGGCCCTGTGGCCGCCGGCGCCGCGGCGCTCCGTAACCTGATGGCGTGGCCCAGCCGGAAGCCTTCCTCGTTGATGTGTACGAGACGATCTTGACCGCGGACTTTGCCCAGCGCCGGCACGAACTGGCGACGATGGCCGGCGTCCCGGGGCCGGCCTGGAACGCGGCGTTCGACCGGCTCGCGCCCGCGCTCAACGTGGGCCGGCTGGCGCTGGCCGAGGCGTTCGAGCAGATCATCCGGGCCCACGGCCACGACCCGCGGCCCGGCCTCGTGCACGAGCTCGTCCGCAGCGAGCGGGACCTGCTGCTGTCGTCAGCGCGGCTGTACGACGACGCCCTCCCGTTCCTGGAGATGCTCAGGTCCCGCGGCATCCTGATCGCCATCGTCAGTAACTGCAGCGAGAACACGCGCCCGCTGCTGTCCGAGCGTGGCATCAGCGCACTGGCCGACACGGTCGTCCTGTCGTGTGAGGTCGGCTACGCCAAGCCGGCGCCGCAGGTCTACCGATATGCCCTGGACCAGCTCGGCGTGGCCGCCGAGGCCGCCGTCTTCGTGGACGATCAGTCGGCCTTCTGCGCGGCTGCGGTCGCGCTCGGCATCAGCTCGGTCCAGATCGTCCGTAACGAGGCCAGCGGGCGTCCGCCCGGGGTCGGCGTTACCGTCGTTCGATCTTTGGCGCAGGTGGAAGCGATGTTCTGAGCACGGCGACCGCGACCGCGAACCCGCGGCTAGGCGACGACCGTCGTCGTCGAGGAGCCGTCGCCGAGGCGGCGGATCTCCAGGCGCTCGTACACCCGCTCCTTGAGGTCGGCCACATGACTCACGATGCCGACCGCCCGCCCGCGGTCGCGCAGCTCGTCGATGACCGACATCACCTGGTCCAGGGTCTGGGCGTCCAGGGAACCGAACCCCTCGTCGATGAACAGGGTGTCCAGTTCGATGCCGCCGGCCTCGGCCTTCACCACGTCCGCCAGGCCCAGGGCCAGGGCCAGCGAGGTAAAGAAGGTCTCGCCGCCCGACAGGGACTTAGGACTGCGCTCCTGCCCGGTGTGCCGGTCGATGACGGCCAGGGTCAGCCCGGAGCGCTGGCGGCGGGTCTCGCCCTCGTCGGTGCGCACTAGCTCATACCGGCCGGCCGACATGGCCGCCAGCCGGATGTTGGCCGCCTCGACCACCTGCTCGAACCACAGGCGCAGCACGTAGGTGGTCAGCGCGATCCGCCGGTGCCCGTCCATCCCCCGCGCCAGCGCGGCCAGCCGGATGACCGTCTCGGTCGCTTCCTCCAGGCGATCGGCTTCTTCTTCGGCGTGGCCGAGCTCGGTCATCCGCTGGCGCAGCCGCTCATCCTTGGCGGTCCACGACTGGTAGGCGTCCCGCACCTCAAGGTCGGCGGCCTGAGCGTCGGCCAGCGCAGCTACCGCCCTCTCCGCCGCGATCTGCACGTCCGCCGCCCGGTCGGGGTCCAGCCCAGCCAGGTCGTCGGCCGTCGCCGCCGCCGCCAGGACGGCCAGCGCCGCGGTCCACGACTCTGCCTGCCGCCCCAGGCTTAGCTGCTCGCCGGGGGGCAGCACGGCCGCGCTGGCCGCCGCGAGCGTGCCGAAGCTGCCCGCCCGCAGCTCCTGCTCGGCGCGCAGCCGGGCCCCGGCTTCGGCAGTGCGCGCAGCGGACAGCGTGCCGAGAGCGTGCGCCAGCGCCCGGCCCGCGCCCGCCGCCCGCCGCAGCGCCTCCTGGCGGGCCGAAACTGACGGGTATGCCAGCGCACCGGCGCTCAGCTCCGTCGTGAGCCGGTCGTGCTCGGCCACCGCGTCGGTAACCTGCTGCTGCGCCGTGGCCGCCGCCGCGGCGGCGGCCAGCAGCTCCTCGCCCAGCTTGTCTCGCTCGGCGCACAGGTCCGCCAGCTCCGGCTCCAGCACAGTGACCTCGGCCGCGGCCTGCTCCGCCAGCAGGATCTGCTCGGCCAGCGTGGCCCGGCCGGCCTCCAGGCTGTCCGTCGCGGCGCCGCCCGCGGCGGCGGCCGCATCGGCGACCTCGGCGGCGACGCCGTCCCGGTCCGCTTCAGCCTGCGCCCGCGCCTGCGCGGCCAGGTCGCGCTGCTGCGCCGCCGCACCGACATCGTCGGCCGACACCGCGCCGTCCAGGTGCGCAGCAGGCCCCGGATGGTCGGTCGAGCCGCAGACGGGACAGGCGCCGCCGTCGGCCAGCTTCTCGGCCAGCTCGGCGGCCATGTTCTCCAGGCGCTCCTCCATCGCGCGCTGGTAGGCGTCCACCCGCTGCTGATGCACGTCGACCGCGGCGCGGACGACAGCGTCCAGCTCCGCGAGCTGGCCGGCAAGCTCGTCGGCGCGGACCGCCGCCGCCAGCCGGGTCTCGATGTCGGCATGCTGCTCGCGCGCCGCCGCCAGCCCGGCGGCCGCTATCCGGGCACCGGCCAGTTGCCCGTCGACCGTCGTGATCTTGTCGGGCAGCTCAAGCTTGGCCGCCTCCAGCGCGGTCACCAGCCCGGTGGCTCCGGCGGCCGCCTCGCGCAGCGCGGCCAGCGCATGCTGGCGGCCGGACAGCGTCGCCTCCCGCTCGGCTAGATGCTCCAGCGACGCGGCCAGGTGGTCGGCACTCTGCGCGCGGGCCGTGGCCGCGGCGGCAGCAGCGTCGCTGTCGCCCCCGTCGGCGAGCAGATCCTCGGCCGCCAGTTCACCGGCTACCCCGGCGACCAGCTCAGCGAGCGCATCGCGGGCCGACTCGGTGACCAGCTGCGCCTCGTCCAGCGCGGCCAGCAGCGGCCGCACCGGCTCGGCCTGCCGGGCCGCCTGGAGCCGCGCGACCAGTTCCTCGTGATCGGGCCGCGCGGCGTCATGCTCGCGCAGCCGCGCCAGTGCCTCGGTCAGCCGGGCCATCAGACCCGCCTGCCGCTGGCCGTGCTCAGCCGCCGCCAGGGCCGTGCTCAGCCGGGTGGCGGCGACCTCCGACGCCACGCGGGTGACCTCGATGGTGCGCGCGAGATCGGCGCCGAGCTCCTTCAGTTGCGTGGCGCGCTCGGCGCGGCCCAGCGCGAGGAGGCCGGCGCGCTCCGCCGCGTCCAGGCCGGCGGCCTCGGCGGCCGCGGCGGTAGCCGCCTCGATCGTGGCCTGGGCGGCCTGCCGCTCGCGAGTCGCGTCCTGACGCCGGCGCTCAAGCTCGGCGGTGATCCGGTCGTACAGCTGAGTCCCGAACAACTTGGTCAGCAGGACGCGGCGCTCATCGTCGTCGCTGCGCAGGAATTTCGCGAACTCCCCCTGTGGCAGCAGCATGACCTGCGTGAACTGCTCCCGGTTGAGCCCGATGGCCGCGGTGAGCAGCTCACCGGCCGCCGCCTTGTTGGACGACAGGCTGACCCAGCGCTCGCCGTCGCGCCGCTGCAGGTGCACCTGCGCGGCCTGGGTCGTGAACCCGTCGCCGCGCCGCTTGGGCCGCTGGTACTCCGGCGACCGCCGGACCCGGTAGCCCGTGCCGCGGATCGCGAACTCCAGCGTCACCGACGGCTCGGCGTCCGGCCCGGCGAAGTCCGAGCGCAGCCGGTCACCGCCGGCGGCATCACCCGACAGCCCTCCATACAGCGCAAACGTGATGGCGTCCAGGATGGTCGTCTTGCCCGCGCCGGTCGGACCTTCCAGCAGGAACAGCCCGCTGCCCGCCAGCGCAGCGAAGTCGATGCGCTGCCGCGTCGCGTACGGCCCGATGGCCTCCAGCTCCAGCGTATGCAGGCGCATTAGACCGCCGCCTCGGCGTGCTGCGCGGCCTCGACCGCGTCGCGCAGCACCTGCCGCTCGGCGGCGTCGGGCGCCCCGCCGCCCGCGTACTCCACGAACAGGCCGCAGATCTCGATCGGGTCGGACGTCTGCGACAGCGCTCGCAGGTCCGCCTCGGGCGCGGCGGCGCAGCCCTCGGGGACGAAGTCGAGGACGAGCGTGTGCGGCCATTTCTCCCGCAGCCGTTCCATCGGCGCGGTCGGCCGCACCGAGTCGGTCAAGATCACCTTGACCCACGCGCCGGCCAGGTCGGCGAGGTCACCGTCGGCCCGCGCCAGCAGGTCCGCGATCTGCCCGCGCGCCTCCCGCAGCGGCCTGGGCACCGGCGCCGGCAGCAGCGTGGTCACCACCTGCCCAGCGGCGTCGATGTCCACCAGGGTGACGGACTTGCGGTGGCGAGATTCCGAGAAGGAGAACGCCAGCGGCGATCCGGAGTACCGCGCCGTCGGCCCGGTTGCGCCGCTCACGCCGGCGGCGCCGGGCTGGACCAGCTGCTGGCCGTGCAGGTGACCGAGGGCTACATAACAGGCGTCACCGAAAACCGACACCGGCGCGTCACCGATGCCGCCGACCCGGATGTCTCGTTCCGACTCGGAAGTGGCTGCGCCCCGGACAAACGCATGCGCGGCGATCACCACCCGGCCGATTCCGCGGCTGGCCGCGTCGGCGTGGATCAGCGCCGCCGCGGCGGCCAGCACCGACTCGTGGCTGCGATCCGCGCCCAGCTCCGCCATGACGGCGTCGGGCAGCAGGTAGGGAATGCCGTAGACGCCGACCTCGCCGCCGGAGTCGGTCAGCACGACGGGGCGGGCCAGGTCGGTCACCGTTGTCCGCAGGTGAATCCCGGCCGCCTCGCTCAGGCCCGATCCGAACCCCAGCCGGATCGCCGAGTCGTGGTTCCCGCTGGTGATGATCATGGGAATGCGCTGGCGCGCGAAGCTGGTCAGGGCGGCATCGAGCAGCGCCACCGCGTCGGTCGACGGAACGGCCCGGTCATACACATCGCCCGCCACCACGACCGCGTCCGCGTGCTGGCTCACCGCCTGCGCCAGCAGCCACTCCAGGAACCCGGCCAGGTGCTCCAGCAGGCTCTCGCCGTGCAGGGTGCGCCCGAGGTGCCAGTCCGAGGTGTGGATCAGTCTCATCGCCGCGCCATTGACGTCCGCCAGTGGGTGAGGAGAACAGTGGTTGAGGAGAACAGTGGTTGAGGGCCGGGCTTGCTGACTCTGGCCATCATGCCCGGCCCCTGCGACAGTTCCGGTGATCTCGGTCCGGCGTGTCGGTGGGCCGGCGGACTTTGCCAGACTGTGCGACATGCAGACCCTGGTTGTCGATCACCCGCTCGTCGCGCACAAGCTAACGGCGCTTCGCGACACGCGCACGGAAAGCCCGACCTTCCGCCGGCTGGCCGACGAGCTGGTCACCCTGCTCGCCTACGAGGCCACCCGGCACGTACGCGTGGAGCCGGCGACCGTGCCCACGCCGCTCGAACTGGCGCAGGGGGTCAAGCTCGCCAAGCCTGTCCCGCTGATCGTGCCGGTGCTGCGGGCCGGCGTCGGGATGCTCGACGGCATGACCAGGCTGCTGCCCAGCGCCGACGTCGGGTTCGTCGGCATGGCGCGGGACGAGGCCACCCTCATCGCGACGACATATGCCGAGCGGCTGCCCGCCGACCTGACCGGCCGCGACGCGTTCGTGCTCGACCCGATGCTTGCCACCGGGGGGACCCTCGAGGCGGCCATCCGGATGCTGGTCTCGCGCGGCGCGACGGCGGTCACGGCCGTCTGCCTGCTCGCGGCGCCGGAGGGCATCGCCCGGGTCGAGCGGGCGTTCCCGAGCGACGCGCCGACCGCCGTCCGCGTGGTGACGGCGGCCGTGGACCGGGAGCTCAACGACCAGGGTTATATCGTCCCAGGGTTGGGCGATGCGGGTGACCGGCTATTTGGCGAGATCTGAAGAACTCGCCAGGCATACACGACGGAGGTATGAGCTGTGCGGACTTTCACCAGCCTGGCGGACTTCGCCGACGCCACGGGCGAGCACCTGGGCTACAGCGACTGGCACGAGGTGACCCAGGCGCAGGTCAGCGCCTTCGCCGACGCCACCGGTGACCACCAGTGGATTCACGTTGATCCCCAGCGCGCCGCGAGCGGGCCGTTCGGGAAGACGATCGCGCACGGCTACCTGACGCTGGCGATGCTGCCGGTCCTGGTCAGCGAGATCTACCGGATCGAGAACCTGACCATGGC
>Ga0066790_10000186_pt1 | contig 21118 bp, 25 predicted proteins | sample OrgsoiDNA2013050_FD_70963 | JGI IMG/M metagenome (GOLD analysis project Ga0066790, IMG submission 70963) | Permafrost soil microbial communities from the Arctic, to analyse light accelerated degradation of dissolved organic matter (DOM) -... | ecosystem: Environmental > Terrestrial > Soil >...
CCGGCCCGGTCAGCCCACCGGCTCGAACTTGTAGCCCAGGCCGCGCACGGTCACGATGTGCGCCGGATTGCCCGGGTCGGCCTCGACCTTCGCCCGCAGCCGCTTGACGTGCACATCCAGGGTCTTGGTGTCTCCGACGTAGTCAGCGCCCCACACCCGGTCGATGAGCTGCATCCGGGTGAGTACCCGGCCGGCGTTACGCAGCAGGTATTCCAGCAGCTCGAACTCCTTGAGCGGCAGCTGAACCTGCGAGTTGCGAACCGTCACCACGTGCCGGTCCACGTCCATCCGAACCGGGCCCGATTCCATCACGGAGGTCAGCGCCTCCTCCGCGTCGCCATGGCGGCGCAACACGGCCCGGATCCGGGCGACCAGCTCGCGAGAAGAGAACGGCTTGGTCACGTAGTCGTCGGCACCCAGTTCCAGGCCCACGACCTTGTCGATCTCGCTGTCCTTGGCGGTCAGCATGATGACCGGGACATTCGACCGCTCGCGCAGACTCCGGCAGACCTCGCTGCCGGGCAGGCCGGGCAGCATGAGGTCCAGGAGCACCAGGTCGGCCCCGGTCCGGTCGAAGGTGTCGATCGCGTCCGGCCCAGTGGGGCAGACCGCGACCTCGAAGCCTTCCTTGCGCAGCATGTAAGACAGCGCGTCGCTGAACGATTCCTCGTCCTCGACAACGAGCACCCGAGTCACTTGACTGCCTCCTTGGCAGATCGCGCCGTTTCGTGTTCGGTGCCGCCAGTGGGCGGCACGCTGGAGGTTCGCAGTGGCAACCGCAACGTGAACGTGGATCCGGAGCCCTCCTTGCTCCACACCGTGATCGTGCCGCCGTGCGCGACGGTGACGTGCTTGGCGATGGCCAGGCCCAGGCCTGTCCCGCCGGTGGCGCGTGATCGCGCGGGATCGACGCGATAGAAGCGCTCGAAGATGCGCTCGAGGTCACGCTCGGGAATGCCGATGCCCTGGTCGGCCACGCTGATCTCGACCGCGTTGGCCCCGGCGCGCCGGGTGGAGACCAGCACCCGGGTCTTCTCCGGGCTGTAGGCAACGGCATTCTCCAGCAGGTTGCGCAGCGCGGTGACCATCAGGTCCTCGTCCCCCAGGATGGCCATGCCGCGCTCGCCGCTCGCGGCCAGCTCGATGCCGTGGGCGCCGGCCCGCATCCGGCACCTGTCCAGGGCCTCGGCCACCACGGTGTCGACATCGATCGGGGTGGGATCGGGCACGGGCTCGGCGGCCTGGATCCGGGACAGCATGATCAGGTCCTGCACCAGGTCGGTCAGCCTGGATGCCTCCTGCCGCATGCGCCCGGCGAACCGCAGGACGGCCTCGGGATCATGCACGGCGCCCTCGACCGTCTCCGCCAGCAGGGCCAGGGCGCCGACCGGTGTCTTGAGCTCGTGGCTGATGTTCGCCACGAAGTCCCGGCGCACCTCCTCGACCCGGCGGCTCTCGGTCTGGTCCTCGGCCAGCAGCAGCACGAGCCCGCCGTTGCCGACGGCCGCGCCAAGCGGAGCGACCCGGACGGCGAAGCTGGTGGTCCGCCCGTTGAACCGGCTCGTGGAGACCTCGATCTCGCCCTCGCGGACCTTTCCGTCCCGCCGGACCTTGCGGGCGAGCGCCACTAGTTCGCGCACGACCAGCTCATCTCCGTCGACGAGCCCGAACGAGCGAGCGGCCGCGCTGGCGCGCAGCACCCGGTCGTCGCTGTCCAGCACGACCGCCGAGGAGGAGAGCACCGCGAGTACCGAGTCGATGCCCGCTGGTAGGCCTGGCGGCTGCGGCTGCCCGGCGCTGGCCGCGGCTGCGGCGTCATCGCGGGCGGACCCGGCCGTATTCACCGTCATGTCCACAGTTCGATCGTATGCGGGGGGCCGCCTCAGCACACGAGGGGAGGTCCGCCGGCCTGGGGGTATTGGTGCAATGTTCACGGTGGCGACCAATGCTATCCACATTCACGCTGCCGGATCGATACCGACGACGTACCCGTTTGGCAGTATCTGGCCGCTACTGCCAGCATTAACGGCGCCCGAATTAACGACCCTGAGCCGCGACCGCCTGGGCGGCCTGCGCTGCGGCCTCCGGATCGAGGTAACGTCCGCCCGGAACCGTCGGCCGAAATCCGGCGTCCAGCTCGTAGACCAGCGGGATGCCGGTAGGGATGTTCAGCTGGGCGATCTCGGCGTCGCCGATCCCGTCCAGGTGCTTGACCAGGGCACGCAGGGAGTTGCCGTGCGCGACAACCAGGACGGTCTGGCCGCCGGCCAGCGCCGGGACGATCGAATCCTGCCAGTACGGCAGCATCCGCAGGACGACGTCCCGCAGGCACTCCGTCCGGGGCATGAGGTCGTCCGGCAGCAGCGCGTAGCGGGGATCGCGGACGGGTGACATGGGATCGTCGTCCGGCAGCGGCGGCGGCGGCACGTCGTAGGAGCGGCGCCAGAGCATGAACTGCTCGTCACCGTACGTTTGCCTGGTCTGCGACTTGTTCCGGCCCTGCAGGGCGCCGTAGTGGCGTTCGTTCAGCCGCCAGGACCGCTGGACCGGAAGCCAGAGCAGTCCCGCCGCCTCCAGCGCGAGGTGGGCCGTCTGGATGGCCCTGGTCAGCACCGAGGTGTGCACGACGCCGGGACGCAGACCGGACTCGGCGAGCATGCTGCCGCCGCGCTCCGCCTCTGCCGCCCCGCCGGGCGACAGGCCCACGTCCACCCAGCCGGTGAACAGGCCCTCGGCGTTCCATACGCTCTCGCCGTGTCGAAGCAGTACCAGCGTGCTCATGGTCATCCAGCCTAGTGCCCGCAGCGCGCGACACAGGCCGCGGTCTCGCGCCGCGGACCGTCCTGGCGGGCGGGAACATGCGGGGGCGCCGCGGGGTTGCCCTCTGCGGAGGTGCATGCCTGTGCCGCGACGCTTTCCCCGGCGGATCGCGACCGTCAGCGTTCACACGTCACCGCTGGAGCAGCCGGGAACCGGTGACGCGGGCGGCCTTAACGTCTACGTGGTCGAGGTGGCCAAGCGCCTGGCGGCCCGGGGCGTGGAGGTCGACATCTTCACGCGAGCCGTCTCCCGCGAGCAGCCGCCGGTCGCCGAGCTTGCCCCTGGCGTGCTGGTCCGGCACCTGACCGCCGGGCCGTTCGAGGATCTGGACAAGTCCGACCTGCCAGGCCAACTCTGCCAGTTCACCTTCGAGCTGCTGCGCGCCGAGGCCGCGCACGCCCCGGGCCGTTATGACCTGATACACGGCCACTACTGGCTATCCGGCCAGGTGGGCGCGGTGGCGAAGGAGCGGTGGGGCGTACCGCTGGTCCAGTCCATGCACACCCTCGGAAAGGTGAAGAACGCATCGCTCGCCGCCGGTGACGCTCTCGAGCCCGAGGTCCGGCTGCGCGGCGAGACCGAGGTCATCGCCGCCGCTGACCGGCTGGTCGCCAACGCCGACGACGAGGCCAGCCAGCTCATCAGCGGTTACGCCGCCGACCCGGCGAGAGTGACCGTCGTCAATCCGGGCGTCAGCCTCTCGGTGTTCCGGCCCGGCTCTCAGCAGCTGGCCAGGCAGCAGCTCGGCCTGGCCGCCGACGGCATCGTGCTCGTGTTCGCCGGACGGGTGCAGCCGCTCAAGGCGCCCGACGTCGTGCTGCACGCGGCCGCCGCGATGATCGCCGACGAGCCGGCCCTGGCCCGCAGGCTGACCATCGCGTTCGTCGGCGGCCCGAGCGGTGCCGGACGCGCCGACCCGGACGGGCTGACCGAGCTGGCTGGCCGGCTGGGGCTGGCCGACCTGATCCGGCTCGAGCCGCCGTGCCCGCAGCCTGAACTTGCGAACTGGTACCGCGCGGCGAGCATCGTGATGGTGCCCTCGTACTCGGAGTCCTTCGGGCTCGTCGCCGTCGAGGCGCAGGCCTGCGGTACGCCCGTGGTCGCCGCCGCGGTGGGCGGGCTGCGAACCGCCGTCCGGCACGGCGTCTCGGGCATCCTGGTCGATTCCCGGAACCCGGCGAGCTACGCCCGTGCCGCCGCGGAACTGATCGCCTCGCCGCAGACCCTCGCGCGGCTATCCCTGGGCGCCCGCGAGCACGCCTCCCGCTTCGGCTGGTCGGTGACGGTGGACCGACTGCTGGAGCTCTACAGTGGCGTCATGAGCGAAGCCGGCGCCGCGGTAGACGCGTGAGCGACGATCACGCCAACGCCCTGCAGGACGCGCTGACCAGCCTCGGGCTGGAATTCGAGTCCCCCCGGCCGGGTGCCTGCCTGGTGTCCCTGAAAGGGGAGCACAAGCTCGCCACCGTGACGTGGCTCATCGCCGGCGCCTACAGCCTGCACGTCGAGGCATTTTTCTGCCGCCAGCCCGACGAGAACCAGGCCGCCTTCTACCGGTTCCTGCTGGAGCGCAGCGGCCGGATGTACGGCGTGCACTTCGCGCTTGACCCAGTCGGCGACGTCTACCTGGTCGGCAGGCTGCCGCTGGCGGCGATCAGCCCCGCGGAAATCGACCGGCTGCTCGGCTGCGTGCTCAGCTACGCGGACGAGACCTTTGACCAGGCGCTCATGCTCGGTTTCGCCTCGGCCATCCGCAAGGAGCATGCCTGGCGCGTCAAGCGCGGGGAGAGCCTGGCCAACCTGCAGGCCTTCGCCCGGCTGACCGGCGGCGGCGGCCCTGCCGAGGCCGCCGGGGCTGACGGGGCTGACGGGGCTGACGGGGCTGACGGGGCTGACGGCGGATCCGCCGGCGGCCCCCGGCTCCTGGCCGACGACTAGCTAGGACTTGACCAGCCGGGAGATGGCTTGCGCCGCCTCCCGGACCTTTTCCTGCGCGTCGGGGCCGCCCTGCTCGATGGCCTGGGTGACGCAATGGCCAAGGTGATCTTCCAGCAGCCCGAGCGCGACCGCCTGCAGTGCCCTGGTCGCCGCCGAGATCTGCGTCAGCACGTCCACGCAGTAGGTGTCATCCTCGACCATCCGCTGCAGTCCCCGGACCTGGCCCTCGATCCTGCGCAGGCGCTTGAGATAGGCATCCTTGTCCTGCGTATATCCGCGCATGCTCTCGAAAATACACTGGCCCGTCCGAACACTGGCCCGTCCGACAAGCCGAGGGGTCGCCGCCGACCGCCAGCCGGCTGACCCCCGGGCAGCGGCAGCACCCGAGGCGGGGTAGAAAGTAGGAGACAGCTAGCCCCGCGGGCCAGGCAGGAGGTCGGTGCCATGTTCCGCAGCGACATGCAGTCCGCCGCGGCCAGGCGCGACGACGGCATCCGGAAGATCAGCAGGCTCACCCGGCGTGCCGGGATCGCCGGCGTGATCTGTTCCGCCGTCATCGCCGTCGCGTTCGGTCACCACGCGCAGGCGCAAACCACGCAGCACGGTCAGTCGGGCACCATCGTGGTTCCCAACCAGCCGCCCGCGCCCGCCCAGGGTGGCGGCCAGGTGACGTCGGGCGCGTCATGACCACTGCGGCAGTCGCCACGGACACCTTCGAAGTGTTCGGCACCACGGCCGTGCTGCTGGTGACCGCGGCGGAGGCCCTCGGGCCGGCCCGCGCGCTGGCCGACAGCCAACTGGCCGCCGTTGACCTCGCCTGCAGCAGGTTCCGGCCGGATTCCGAGCTCACCGCGCTCAACGAAGCGGCCGGGGCCCCCCGGATTATCAGCGCGCTGTTCGCCGACCTGATCGCCGCCGCCCTCCGCGCCGCCCAGCTCACCGATGGTGACGTCGACCCGACCTGCGGCCGGGCTCTGATCGGCCTGGGCTACGACCGGGACTTCGCCCAAATCAAGGTAACGAACCCCGACCCGCCCAGCCCAGCCGACCGGGTCGGTCCCGTGGCCGGCTGGCGAAGCGTCGAGCTCGATCAGCCGGTCCTGACCGTGGCGCTGCGCAACGGCGCCCAGCTGGACCTCGGCGCCACCGCGAAGGCATGGGCCGCCGACCGATGCGCGGCGCTGATCGCCGCCCGGCTGGGCTGCGGCGTGCTGGTCAGCCTCGGCGGGGACATCGCCGTCGCCGGGGCGCCGCCCGCTGACGGCTGGCGCGTCCGGGTCACCGACGACCATGCGGCCGGACCGGACGCCCCCGGCCAGACGGTGACCATCGCCGAAGGCGGCCTGGCCACTTCCAGCACCACCGTGCGGACCTGGACAGCCGGCGAGCAGCGAGTGCATCACATCATCGACCCGGCGACGGGCCAGTCCGCCCGGTCCTGCTGGCGCACCGTCAGCGTGGCCGCCGGAAACTGCGTCGACGCCAACACGGCCAGCACCGCCGCCATCATCCGTGGCGCGGCCGCCCTTGGCTGGCTCCGCGACAGCGGCCTGCCGGCCAGGCTGGTGCGGCCGGACGGGACCGTCGAGATCACCGCGGGCTGGCCCCGCGACGACGAGCCCGCCACGGTGCCGTCAACCACAGCGCCGTCAACCACAGCGCCGTCAACCACAGCGCCGTGAGCCGCATGTGACCGTGCGCCTGGCCGCCGCGCTGCCGACGCACGCCGAGGCCGTCGTGGTCAACTCCGCCACCCCGCTGTGGTACATCACCCGGGCCACCGGCCTGGTCGCGATGGTGCTGCTGACCATCAGCATGGTCTGCGGGCTGCTGTCCTCCGTCGGTTACCAGCGGCCCGGCCTGCCGCGGTTCGTCACCCTCGGCCTGCACCGGAATGCCTCAGTCCTGGCGGTCGCCTTCACGGCGGTTCATATCGTCACCACGGTCACCGACGGCTACGCCCATATCCCGGTCCAGGATGTCTTCATCCCGTTCATCTCCGCCTACCGGCCGCTCTGGCTCGGCCTGGGCACGGTCACGTCCGACCTGCTGCTCGCGCTGACGATCACCAGCCTGCTCCGATCCCGGATGAGCTACCGGACCTGGCGGGCCGTGCACTGGACCGCCTACGCCTGCTGGCCGGTCGCGCTGCTGCACGGTCTCGGTACCGGATCGGACACCCCCGTGCGCTGGGTCCTGCTGCTGACCCTGCTGTGCGTCGCCATCGTGACGGCACTGGCCGGATGGCGAATCGCGGTCGGCTGGCCCGGCCGGCCCATCGCGCGGGTGGCCGGCGCCGTGGCCCTCGTTCTGGCTCTGATCGCGGCCGGCGCGTGGCTGTCGGCCGGGCCACTCAAGCCCGGCTGGGCGCGGCGCGCCGGAACGCCCCCCGCCTTGCTGAATCATGCGGCCGGCCTGTTGGCCCCGCGCACCGCTCAGGTGGCCGCGCACATCGGTCAGACGGCTGCGCGCGATGCCTAGCCGGGCCGTGCGCATGCGGCTGCTGCCCGAGACCCCGCAGCTGACCCTGGACGAGCACCTCAGCACCTACGGGCCGCCGCCGTTCGCCGATACCGCCTGCGACACGGCCGGCGCCGCCCCGCTGATCGTCGCGGTTGAGCAATCGGGGCTGGCCGGGCGCGGCGGCGCGGGGTTCCCCGCCGGCCGCAAGATGCGGGCCGTCGCCGAGGCCGGGCGGCGGGGCGGCCCGTTCCGCAGCCAGGTCGGCACGGTCGTCGTTGCCAACGGCGCGGAGTCCGAGCCGGCCAGCGGCAAGGACCGGCTGCTGCTGCGCCGCGCGCCGCACCTAGTCCTGGACGGCATCGTCCTCGCCGCCGAGGCCGTCGGCGCGACCCGCGCCTACCTGTGCGTGCACGACGAGGCCGCCCCCCTGCGCGATGCGGTCACCAGCCGGGAGCGGGCCGGCCTCAACCGCGTGCCCGTCCAGGTCGTCGACGTTCCCGGCGGGTACGTGGCGAGTCAGGAGACCGCGCTGGTCGGCCTGCTGAACGGGACCGGCCCGCTGCCCGCGTTCATTCCCCCGCGGCCGTCCGAGCGCGGCGTGCGCCGGCATCCAACCCTCGTGCAGAACGTGGAGACTCTCGCCAACATCGCCCTCATCGCGCGGCACGGCCCTGAGTGGTTCCGCGAGGCCGGCACGCCGTCCGCGCCCGGCACCGCGCTGGTGACCGTGAGCGGCGCCGTCGCCCGGCCCGGCGTCTACGAAGCCGAGCTTGGCACCACCATCGAAACGCTGCTGGACTGGGCAGGCGGCTTCGCCGAGCCACCGCAGGCCGTCTTGGCCGGCGGGTATTTCGGCGGCTGGCTGCCGCTGCCCGCCGCCCGCCGCGTGCACCTCACCGACCAGGCGCTGCGGGCCGCCGGAGCGGCCCTCGGTCCCGGCGTGCTGATCGTGCTGCCCGAGTCGTCCTGCCCGCTGGCCGAGACCGCGCGCGTGACCGGATACCTGGCCAGCCAGAGCGCCGGGCAATGCGGCCCGTGCCGCAACGGCCTGCCCGCGCTGGCCGATGCCCTGGGACAGGTCGCGTTCGGCCGGGCCGCCGACGACCTGCTCCGCTGGACCCACCAGTTGCTGGGCCTGGTCAGCGGCCGCGGCGCCTGCCACCTGCCGGACGGCACCGCCGGCCTGGTGGGCAGCGCCCTGACCACCTTCGCGGACGACCTGCGGTATCACGCCACCCGCGGCCCCTGCGGTCGCGCCGCCCGGCTCCCCGTGCTGCCGCTGCCTGCGCCCGCCGCGCCGCCAGCGCCGCCCGCGCCCCCCGCGCGGCCGGACCCCCGCAGCCGGCCGGAGGCACTCGCGTGAGCCGCGCCGAGGATGGCCGCCGGCCACGGCCGCGCGTGCTGCGGGTGAATCCGGTCGCCTGCCAGGGGCACGGCATGTGCATCGAACTGCTGCCCGAACTCATCGCCGCCGATCCCTGGGGCTACCCGCTGATCACTCCCGGCCCGGTGCCGGATCGGCTGCTCCCGCTGGCCCAGCGCGCCGTGAACTCCTGCCCCACCCTGGCGCTGCTGCTCACCAGCCCGCAGTGAGCTGTCCGCCTGACAGCTCGGTACCGGCAATCTCGTGGTCGACGCAGAGCCCGCCGATATCCCTACGACGGCTTCTCCTCAACTATCCCTACGACGGCTTCTCCTCAATGAGGAGAAGCCGGTGCTCATTAGTCTGGATACCGCGTGCGCAGCCGCTGGCGGAGATCGCCCGGTTGACGGCGCCGCAGTGTGTCAGCGCGTCGAACTGTTCAGGCAACGGGATTGCCTTGACGAAGAACACGAACGAGTCAAGATCGCTGAGCCAGTAGCGGACGTCGTATTCAGCACGCGCCCGCGTGGTACAGCCTTGCCCGGTGAATGCCGTTTGCAAGGCGGAGAGGCCGCGCAGACTGTCCGGAGCGGGCGGAGCGTTGGCCGCCTTGTAGAAGCCTTGCCAGAACGCGGCATTGGATTCCCATCCGAACGCGGTAAAGATCGACTGAGTGTTCCGGCCGCCGACCTGCTGGGTGATGAAGACTCCTCCGGGGGCGAGCACGCGAGCGATCTCGGCGGCGTAGACGGGCGCGTGCCGGTTCAGTACCAGGTCGAATGATGCATCAGGGAAATCGAGACGCGCGGCTTCCATGACGGCGAACGACACTTTTCCCGCCAGGCTCGCCGGCGTGGCTGCCCGGGCTGTCCGCACCATGTCGGCGCCGGCGTCTATGCCTGTCCCGCTCGCGATGAGCGGTGCAAGTTTCAGGAACCGCTCACCTCCGCCGGTGCCAATGTCCAGCACCCGGCAGCCTGGCCGCAGGTAACGGAGCACGATGTCCTCGTAGTCCCAGGCAACTGGATCGCGTTGGTCGCGGACGGCAGAGAAATCCCAGCCATTCAGGTCGGCCACGTTGCGCGTGACTGCTGCCAGCTCATCCGGGGTGACTGGCTCTATCCGCATACTGCCACCATCTCACCGAAGGGCTCTAGCGACCACGCGCGACAAGGCGACTGGCCCAGGTTTACGCTGCGGTGGCCTCTGGTGGTCCGTGGCTGTGCACCCCCACCGATGTATCCGGATCAAATGATGAAATGGGCATAGCAGCAAGAGGTTGGTAACCGGTTAGGAGTTAGTTCCCAGGTGAGAGCACCTTCGCGCCCCAGATTCCGGGCCCGGACGGTGCTGTAACACCGTGACCCGGGCCCTTGACCGGAATGAGGTCCGGCCGTGCCCCACCCTACGCACTCCCCCGCCGCGAGCCGCGTGCTCGCCGACGCGCCCGGCCGCCTGGAGAACCTGTCCGGCGTCCTGGGCGTCGCCCTGGCCTACTGGGCCGACCGCGAGGACGCCACCGACAAGGGCGCGGCCCGGTCGGCCGCGAACACCGCGTGCGACGCGATCGACAACATGCTGGCCGCGCTGCACTCGGCCCGGCAGCAGCTGGTTGCCGAGGTCCGCGCGCACGACGACGCCACGGCCGCCAGCGTCGACGCGCTGCTCGCCAGCTGCGGCGGCGCCCGGTGACCGGCGACGGCGCCGCGTGCAAGGTGATCCCGCTGCGGACGAGGCTGGCCGAGGCCGCCGCCTGGGAGGCCGACGCGCCCGCGCCGCGGCGGCCGTTCAGCGGCTGCGGGATCTGCGGCGTCCCGCACCGGGGCGCCCCGTGCCCGATCCTGGCCCGATGGGTCCGGCCCGGCAGCCGTCCATGGGTGGCCCGGATCCGGTGCCGTCCATGAGGTCCGGCGCATGGGGTGAGCCTCTCTGCGGCTGGCGCACGGGGCCGGCCGCCACAGCGGACCCATGCACGCGCGCGCGGCTGGAACGCCCCATGCGCGGGCGCGCACCCCGAGGTCGGCGCACGGGGCTGCCGCTCCGCCGCCCGGCGCATGGGGGTCGCCTGTCACGACCTGGCCGCGCGACGGCGCCTGTCATGACCTGAGTGCGATGGGTCGGGCCCGGCGGCGGACAGCGACGGGTCGGGCGTGACGCGCCTGAGGGGACGGGGTTACGCGCCTGGGGTTACACCGGGGCGTCTCGCGCCAGGCGCCTCACGGGCCTGAAGTCACGCGCCTGAGGAAACACGGGCGCGCGGGGGACGGGTCGCACGACTGAGGATGCACGGCGAGCGCTCCGCTCGTCATGGATGGGCCGGGGAGCCGGGCTCGTCATGGATGGACGTCCATGGGGACGTGCGGACTGGCCGCCGTCCATGGCCTGGCCGCCTGGCCTGATCCGCTCCGGGGATCAGCGGTAGATGTCCTTGCGGTGGTCGATGTCGATCACGTCGACCAGGAGCTTGTCGTGCAGGACGGTGTAGACGATGCGGTAGTCGCCGACTCGCGTGCGGAGCACGCCCTGCATGCCCTTGAGCGGGCGGCTGCCGGGCGGCTCGGGGTCGGTGGCCAGCGCGTCGATCGCCGCGACGATGCGGCGCCGGATCACCGGGTCCATGCGGGCCAGGTGCTTGCGCGCTCTCTGCTCGGTCAGGACGCGGTAGGTGCCGGTCACAGCCCTAGCTCGGCCTTGACCTGATCCCACGGGACGGGCTCGGCGCCGGAGTCGTGGTCATCCTTGGCGGCGAGGATGACGGCCAGGTCGGCGGTGTCCTCGGCCAGGTCCACCGTCTTGTCGATCAGGCTGCGGATGGCCGTGCGGGTCGCCTCGTCCTCGCCGGCGACGTCCTGCCACATCTGGCGGCAGGTCTCGACGACGGCCTGCTCGACTGCCCTGGCCTGGTCGGCGGCCAGCTGGGCAGGTGACACGACGAGGGCCAGGCGCCGGCCGCGGCGGGTGAGGTAGGTTGCCTCGCCGCCGTAGACGGCGCGGTTCACGACGTCGGCGAGGTGCTCGCGCGCGTCGGAGATCGGCATCTCTGCTGCTGGCTCACTCACATGCCCCAGGGTACCCAGATGTACGAACAGTACAAGTAGCGGAGCGGATAGAGCCCCGGCGTCCAGGACCCCGGGGCAGCACCGTGGTTACGTGCGCGCGGGCGGCTGGTGGGCGGGCTCAGCCTGGCTGCTCCGCTCCCGGGTGAGACTGGGTACATGAGCGAGACACCGAGTGAGGAGCAGGGCGTCCCGGCCGTTGAGGCACCGGAGGCGCAGCGGAACCTGGCTGCGATCGTGGCCGGGGATATCAACGCAGTGGTGACCGGCGTCGTGACCGGCGTGGCGACGGGCGTGGCCACCGCCAGGGTGCTGGGCAGCCGCATCAGCGACAAGGGCAAGGACGGTGAGGCCCCGGCGCCGGATGCTGACCCGCCGTCGTGACGGCGCCCGACTCGCGGAACACACCGCCATGGCCGTCGTCGGCATGCTCAGTAGGATCGTGAAAGCTCCCGAGGCTAACCGAGTAGCGCCCGTCAAGGGCTGACCAGGCTGCGCCTCGGGAGTCATTCATCCTCGGCGGCGAGCTGGTCGATGAGGTCGAGGGCGGCCTGGCGCACGTCGTCTTGCCACAGCGGCCCGAGCACCTTGCGGGCGCCCTGGACGGTGCTGGACTCGGCCAGGGCCACGGCCGCACATCCGGCGGCCTTCCGGTCCATCGAGCCGGCCGGGGCGCGGGCGGCGAGGTCCCAGGCTCGCGCGGCCAGCAGCCGGCTGCCCGTAGTGCCTGCCGTCGCGCGACCAGCGCCGGGGACCTCGGCGGTCGTGGTCATGGTGCCGGTCTCTCCTTCGCCGCGGTCGCGCGGTTGCGCTCGATGACGTGCTCGATGTGCTGCCAGGTGCCGCAGCGGGCTATCTGCTGGCCGATGCGGATCGGCTCGAAGCAGACCGGGCAGGCGATGTTCGGCGGGCCCGCATGACGCGATCGGCGAGCCGGGGCGCGGTCATGGTGCGGCCTGCGGCTGCTGGTCGCGCATCCACTTCGTGAGCGCGTCGGCTTGCCGGCGCCGCTCGGCCTCGGTTCCGTCGCGTGTGAGGGTGTCCGGCGGCGATGAATCGGGATCTTGACCGGCCCCCCGCGCGCGCCTTCCCACAGGTACCGGTGACTGCTGCCCGCTTCGCAGGTCGCGCGCTAGCGCGACGTCTTCGTGATCCTGGTCTTCGTCGTCGGTTTTCGTATTCAGGTCTTCGTTGCAGGTCTTCGTAGAGACTTCCAGCCCACCGGCAACCGGTGGACCGGAAGTCGGTGCGACCTGCGACGATGCATGTTTTCCCCGGTGGGGCCGATTACCACCCGTGCCGTTGTCGGTGCGACCTGGGAAAACGTCAGGACTCACTGAGCACTCAGTCCGCGGACTGTCCGCACTCTTGATGAACGCCGACACGGCCAGCCATGCCTCCAGGCCGTCGGGCGCGTCGAACACGTGCAACTCGGTCACGAACCGGCCGCGGCCAGCGCGCCGTCGCGCGCGGTACAGGTAGCCGGCTGACTCCAGCTCGGCATAGGCGCGGTAACAGCACGGCGCGTCCCTCCCCGCCCTTGCCGCGCTCAGCCCTGGCCCGGCGCCACATGGCGTCGGCGCTGGTCGACCAGTCGTCGTGACGGCTCAGGATCTCGGCGAGGACGCCACGCGCCAGGTAGCTCAGCCGCGGGTCGCGGAGCGTGTCGTTCGGGATGATCGCGAACCGCGCCTCTGGCTTTGACCGGTGGATGATCAAGGCGCACCGCCCGGCCGGACGCGCGCCGGGTCGTGCAGCCAGCAGTGCGCCCCGCCGGGCCGCGCCCGGCGACGGCACGGTGCCCCGGTCGTGGCCGCGGTCGCGCTGCACCAGACCGAGCCGGGGACCAGCTGCAGCAGGTCGACAACCCATGCGCGGGCGGCCAGGTGCTCGCAGGCGGCCTCGTAGACGGCGACGATGTCCCCGCTGGGCAGCCACGCCGCGTCCGCGGGGTAGGCGGCGCGCCCGCATTCCGGGCAGCGGGCGTGCCCGGCGGCCAGGAGCGGATCACAGTCCGAGCAGCGGTTCACCGAGTGCTCCGCAGGCCGTCACCGGGCGCCTGTAGGATCGGCGCAGACGTCAGGGCCTTGTGGCGAGGCGTGGCGTGAGTGATGTGACCGGCGGCCGGGCTTCTAGCCCGGCCTGCCGCGTTCATGGGCTCCATCGCGGCCTAGCCGCCCGTCGCGCCGCCGTGGCGGCAGCCGGGGGCGGCGCAGTGCCGGTCCCGGGCGATGACGGCCCGCCGCAGGTGCGGCGGGACGATCGCGGTGGCGGTGCCGACGTCCAGGGGCAGGCTGACGGCGGGCGGGAACTGCGCGGCGAGCAGCCCGGTGCGCAGGAACGAGGCCCGCCCCGCCGGCCCGGACAGCACGTCGGCGGCGTGGGCCAGGATCAGGTCCTGGAGCCGGGCCAGGACCCGGGGCGGCAGGTCCGCGGGGTGGGCGGCCGCGGCGCCGGGCAGCGACCGCAGCTGGGCCAGGCTCATGCTCAGCTGCACCTGCGTGGGCTGCCCGGCCCGGTCGGGCAGGCAACCGGCGCCGATCAGACGCCGGCAGGGCTGGTACCGAAAATGCATCGTGATCCGTATCACACCGTGCGCTCGAACGTCTCCGGCCACAGGCCCAGGCAGGGCTAGGGCGGCACCAGGCGTGGCCTCTTCAGCACCCGCCCGGCGCGGGCGCGCCGCGGTCAGCGACGGCGGTTTGATGGTCTTGTCATGCGCCAGCGCGGGAGATGCGTTCCCGTGCTTCGGCCTCGGTGAGGCTGGTCACCGGTCCGTCAGCCGACTGTTCCTTAGCGTCGAACGCGCGCGTCCATACGGTCGCCGCCCAGCATGCCTCGACGTCATCCGGGGTCCATGCCGTTGCGGATGCGCGCATGTACGCCGTGATGAACTCGTCGCTCTCCTCGATGGTCGCCGGCTGCCAGGCAGCCCCGGAGGCGGGGAACATCGCGGCGGCCATGCCGACGATCACGGCTTCGGGCTGGCCCACGGCACTGTCCCAGTCGTGGACGACCAGCAGCTTGTCCCCTGACCACAGGACGTTGTCAGCGTGCCAGTCAGCATGGCCGATTACGCGCGGCGCCCGGTACCGCCGCAGGCGCTCGCGGCAGCGTGCACCGGCCTCGTCCAGCCACGCGGGCCCCGGCACCAGGTTGAGGTCACCCGGCCCGTCATCCAGGGCCGGCCACAATCCCGCTTCCGTGTGATCCCAGGCCACCCACGGCGGCGAGGGCGACAGGTCACCAGCACCGGCCACCGCGGGAGCAGCCCGGAGCAGCCAGGCCAGCGCCCCGGCAGAACGAGCCGCATCACCGGGACCCCGGCCGCCGGAATCACCACCGCGGACCAGCTGCTCAGCGCTGGCGCACTCCGCTGTTCCGAACGGCACCGGAGGCACCAGCGGCTCGGGAGCCGGGTAACCGGACTGCCACAGATGCCGCTGTACCACGTAAGCAGCGCGCAGCCGGGGCATCGGCCGCCGCACCTTCACGACAACGTCACGGCCGTCTACCAGCCTGACGCCCGAGACGGCAGACAGGGAGCCCGCCTCAAACAGGACCTCGGACACGGGCGAGCTGAGCCAGCGCACGCACCATTCGCCTAGCGTTTCGTCCATCGCGGGCGTCTCCCTTGACGAGCCGGTCACATCGGCCTGTTGTACCAGGCACGACTGACCCATGCAGGCGGCCGTTGATCACGTGCAGGTCAGAGCACGATGCAAGACGGGAGCCAGCGCCGGCAGGGCTGATGCGGCATTTGCATCGTGGTCTGCGTCACAGAGCGTGCAGTCAGAGGGCGCGTGCCTAGCGCCGAAGTCGGCGCGCCGGACGTACGGATCGCTCGTCGGGAACGTCTCCATTGGATCGTCCGGGTATTCGATGACCTTGGCCATGGCCGCGATCAGGGCATCGAACGCCTTCGCGGGAAAGTCTCCGAGCTGCTCGAGGACCCGCTCACTTAACTCGGCCCGGTATGTCACTACGGCTGAGCCCGCGCGGCTGCCAGCCGCCCCTGCCAGCCCGGGATGACCTCCTCGGCCGGCCTGGCCTGCGCGGTGCCGGCCTGCACCGCTGTGAGTTCCTCGTAGTAGCCGGCCCGGGTGGCCGCGATGACTGTCAGTCTCCAGGCATGCAGGAGCCGCTGCAGCCGTCCATACCCTGCCGGATCATGCGCAGCGTCCACGGCCTCGTGGTACTGGCGGAGGAACTGGTCGCGCTCCTGCTCGGGCAGGTCCCTGAGAATCACTGCAGGGTCATTCGGATCTTCAACCTGAAACAGCTCGGCGGCCATGCGAGTCAACCTACACCGGAACTCGGACACTGGCCGTCCTCGCTCAGGCATGCCGGAGTGCCCGTCACTCGCAGGACGGGCCGCCCACCCACCCGGCGGCTGACCCGGTCCGCGCATGGCCGACACCTCCTCCGGCGGCTGCAGCGCTGTTAGCTTCTACGTTCGATTCTAGGGAATGGCATTGCCATTTCGTCCATGACCGACGGGGAGGGCCAAGTTATCTATTTGTGACTTTCGGCCTCTTCTCGTCTGGACGCAGCCTTGCCCTACGATCGAGATCTGCGGGCGGCGGGAGCCTTCGGGACGGCGTAGCGGCAATGATCCGCCCGAGGAAGGGCAGCCTGAACTCGGGCCGGGCCGGGCCGGGGCGGTGCGCTCGCGGCGCGGCAGGGGCCCCGCCGTAGGGTGCCAGTGCGGGATCATGAACGGCTGGCCGGGAGGCGCGGATGGGTCCACTGGACGGAGTGCGGGTCATCGAGATTGCCAGCCTGGCGCCGGCGCCGTTCGGCTGCATGATCCTGGCCGACCTGGGTGCCGACGTGCTGCGGGTCGAGCGCGCCGAGAGATGCGGGCCGCAGGCGCGACCGCCCGCCGACCCGCTGGTCCGCGGCCGCCGGTCCATCGGGATCAACCTCAAGGATCCCGCCGGGGCGGACCTGCTGCTGAGACTGGCCGACGACGCCGACGTGCTGGTGGAGGGATTCCGGCCCGGCGTCACCGAGCGGCTGGGCTTCGGGCCGGACGAGTGCGCGCGGCGGAACCCGCGGCTCATCTACGGGCGGATGACCGGCTGGGGGCAGGACGGCCCGCTGGCGTCGACGGCCGGCCACGACATCGACTACATCGCGATCTCCGGCGCGCTGGCGCCGATCGGGCGCGCGGGCGAGCGCCCGGTGCCGCCCCTCAACCTGGTCGGCGACTTCGGCGGCGGCGGCATGCTGCTCGCGCTCGGCATCCTGGCGGCCCTGGTCGAGCGGGCGCGGTCTGGCCTCGGACAGGTCGTCGATGCCGCGATGGTGGACGGGGCCGCGCTGCTGACCGCCTTCGTATACGGGATGCGCGCGACCGGCGCCTGGCAGGACGAGCGGGGCACCAACCTGCTGGACGGCGGCGCGCCCTTCTACGACACTTACCGGACCGCGGACGGCGGCTACGTGGCGGTGGGCGCGCTCGAGCCGCAGTTCTACGCGGCGTTGCTGGCGGGCCTGGGCCTCGCCGGCACCGGACTGCCCGCGCAGCACGACCGCTCCGGCTGGCCGGAGTTGCGCCGCCGGTTCGCCGAGGCCTTCGCCGGCCGGAACCGGGACGAGTGGGCCGCGATCTTCGCCGGGACGGACGCCTGCGTCGCGCCGGTGCTCAGCTTCGGTGAGGCACCCGGCCATCCGCACGCGGTGGCCCGGTCCGCCTTCACCGAGGTCGGCGGCATCACGCAGCCCGCTCCGGCGCCGCGTTTCGGCAGGTCCGCGGCCGGTCAGCCCGCCGCGCCGCCACGGCCGGGTGCCGACACCGACACCGTGCTGGCGGCACTCGGGCTCACCGCCGCCCAGATCGCGGACCTGCGCGCCGGCGCGGTGGTGGGATAGGCCGCCGCGTGCGGCGCCTCCTGGCCGCCGTCCGGAGCCCGCAGGATGGCGAGATCCTGCGGCTGGCGATTCCGGCGTTCGGCGCGCTGATCGCCGAGCCGCTGTTCCTGCTCGCCGACTCGGCCATCGTCGGCCGGATCGGCACCGTGCCGCTGGGCGGCCTCGGCGTCGCCAGCCAGGTGCTCAGCACGCTCGTCGGCATCTCGATCTTCCTGGCCTACGGGACGACCGCGGCGGTCGCGCGGCAGCTGGGCGCCGGCCAGGGCCAGGCGGCCATCCGGCAGGGCATCGACGGCCTCTGGCTGGCCGCGGTGATCGGCCTCGTGGTCCTGGGGGCCGGCTGGCCGCTCGCCCCGGCCATCGCGGGTGCCTTCGGCGGGTCGGCCGGGGTCACCGCGCAGGCGATCATCTACCTGCGGATCAGCCTGCTCGGCGCGCCTGCCATGCTCGCCGTGCTCGCCGGCATTGGGGTGCTGCGCGGCCTGCAGGACACGCGGACGCCGCTGCTGGTGGCGGTGGTCGCCAACGTCGTGAACGTCGTCCTGAACGCCCTCTTCGTGCTGGTCCTGCACTGGGGCATCGCCGGCTCGGCGTGGGGCACCGTGATCGCGCAGACGGCCACGGCCGCCGCGTACCTCACGGTCGTCGGGCGCGGAGCACGCCGGGCCGGGGTGAGCTTCGCGCCCGACCTGGCCGGGGTGCGGGCCGCCGCCTTCGCCGGGGCGTCGCTCGTGGTGCGCACGCTGGCCCTGCAGGCGGCGCTGATCATCACGACCGCCATCGCCGCCCGGCAGGGCAACGCGGCCATCGCCGCGCATCAGATCGCTTTCCGGATCTGGGTGCTGCTTGCCTTCGCCCTCGACGCCATCGCGATCGCCGCCCAGGCGATCACCGGCCGCTACCTGGGCGCGGGCGACGTGCCCGGCGCCCGGGCGGCGACCAACCGGATGATCGCCTGGGGCACCGTCTATGGCGTCGTCTTCGGGGTTGCGCTGCTGGCCGCGCGGCCGTTCCTGCCCGGCCTGTTCGCGGTGACACCGGAAGTCCGCCGGCTGCTGCTGGCCGTGCTGCTGGTCGTGGCCGTACAGCAGCCGGTGTCCGGCGTGGTGTTCGTGCTCGACGGCGTGCTCATCGGCGCCGGCGACCAAGACTACCTGGCGCTGGCGGGGCTGGTCACCCTGGCCGCGTTCGCGGTGGCCGCCGCGGTGGTGGTGGTCACCCACGCGGGGCTGGTCGCGCTCTGGCTCGCCTACAGCCTGTGGATGCTGGCCAGGTTCGCGACCCTGACCCTGCGGGCCCGCGGCTCCCGATGGCTGGTCACCGGCGCCGTGCGCTAGGCGGTGCTGCGCGACGGCGGCTCAGTGGCCGAGCGCGAGCTGGACGATCCGCACCACGACCACGCCGATCGCGATCACCAGGTAGACCCACATCCCCGTCAGGCCGAGCTTGCGCCCACCCGACACCGGCGGTGCGGTCAGCGTGGCGAGCGGGGGCATCCGCCAGTTCTCCCGGCCGGCCCGGTCGATCGCGGCCGCCGGGGCGCCCGCACCCGCCGCGGCAGCGCGGCGCAAGCCCCGGACCGCCAGGCAGCACCCGGCCAGCAGCGTCGCCCCGGCGCAGGCCGCCAGGATCACGATGATCTGGCCGGAGCTGATGTGCGGGAACGCGACCGATGCGGTCAGCACGAGCGACAGCGTGATCAGCACCGCGACCACCGCCACGGAGAAGGCGTTGGTCCAGCGGCCGTTCACCCACGGGCCCAGCACGGCCTTGTCGTTGCACAGCAGCAGCAGGAACACCGTCGCGCTCGGCAGCAGCACCCCGGCCAGCACCTGCACGCCCTCGGTCAGCAGGCCGAGCGGCGAACCGGGGATCAAGACGATCGTCGCCGCGCCGCCGATCAGGCCGGCGTACATCACGTAGAAGCCCTTGGCCTGGCGCGCGCCGCGGTGCAGGGAGTGCTTGAGGCCGAGCATGTCGCCCATCGCGTACGCGGTGGACAGCGACACGGCGAAGGCACCGATCATGGAGGCGTCCAGCAGCGCGACCGCGAACAGGGCTCCCGTGGCCTTTCCCGCGTAGGCGGCCAGCCCGCTCGCCAGCCCGGCCGCGTCGGTGTAGTGCCCGGCCGCCGAGGTCCCGGCGAACGCCGCTGTCATCGCGCCCATGATGGCGGCGCCCCCGATGATCACGATGCCGATGCCGATCACCAGGTCGACCTTCTCGTAACGCATGAACCGCGGGGTGATCCGCTTGTCGATGACATACGACTGCTGGAAGAACAGCTGCCACGGCGCCACTGTCGTTCCGACTATTCCGATGATCAGCAGCATGACCGTGGCCAGCTGGCCGCTGCCGCCCGGCACCGACGGCAGGACGAAACCGCTGGCCATCTGCCCGGCCGGCGGGTGCGCCCGCAGGTAGACCGGGATCAGCAGCAAGGACCCGGCGCAGAAGGCCATGGCGATCCGCTCGAACCGGCGGAAGCTGCCGGTCATCGCCGAGGCAATGATCACGAGGGCCGCCAGTCCGACGGCAATGATCTTCGGCACGCCCAGATACCCGGCGGCGAGGGTGATGCCAATAAACTCCGTGACGATAGTCAGCGCGTTCAGGATAAAGAGATCAATGACACTAAACGCGCCCCAGAACCGGCCGAACCGCTCCAGGATCAGCCGGGCATGACCAACACCGGTAACGGAGCCGAGACGCAGCACCATCTCCTGGTTCACGTACAGCACCGGGATCAGCAGCACGAACGTCCAGAGCAGGTGAGTGCCGTAATTCTGGCCGGCCTGTCCGTAGACGGAGAAAGCGCCGGCGTCGTTGTCGCCGATCATGACGATCAGCCCGGGGCCGACGATCGCCAGCAGCGTCTTCAGCTTGGCCGGCATCGACCGGCGCGGGGCCAGGTCGTCTAGGGAGATAGTGCCGAGCGCGCCGCGGATATCGCCGACGTGGGCCGAATCCAGGGTCGCCCCGTTCAGCGCACCGTGGTTCAGCGCCCCGTTCAGCGCACCGTGGTTCAGGGCACCGTGCAGGTCCGGGGTCGTGGAGGTCATGACAGGAACCCCTTTCGCCGCCGGAAGTCAGGCGGGATCGGGGGGCACGCGCGGTGGTCAGGCTCCAGCCGGAAACGGCCAGCAGAATAACTACGCCGGCTGGACGAACTAGAGATCCGGGAGCGACGCCGTTACGACGTCAGCGCGTGCCCACAGCAGGCAGGGACGGCAGCAATTTGGGGCCATTTTCGGCCCGGACTATCGTGGTCCATTGCTCGCCTCCCATCGTCGCAGCACCGCAGTGCCAGTTTCGAACACTCGCGGGGAATCGAACACCCGCGCAGAGGCAGCGTATTCCGGTGCCGCGGCTTCCGGTGCCGTGCGTTGCGGCGCCGTGTCTTCCAGTGCTTGGGCGCCAGCCACCTCTCTCGTAAGAGCTTTGGCACTTCACGGCGTAGTGTCGGCGGCAGTTGACACCCAGTCGCCGCCGGCGCAGCCACTTGGCCTCACCCCTTAGGCCGGGGAGAGGTGTCCTGATCCGGAGCGTCTCTCGACGGGTGGGATCAGTGGCCTGTGTCCGTGAAGACGCCTCACCGAAC
>Ga0066790_10000188_pt1 | contig 21014 bp, 20 predicted proteins | sample OrgsoiDNA2013050_FD_70963 | JGI IMG/M metagenome (GOLD analysis project Ga0066790, IMG submission 70963) | Permafrost soil microbial communities from the Arctic, to analyse light accelerated degradation of dissolved organic matter (DOM) -... | ecosystem: Environmental > Terrestrial > Soil >...
GTCACGCGAATACGCCAGAGCTCGTCTTCATCGCCCGCCGCCTCGGCTAAGCTCTGGGCGTCCGCGCGTAGTTGCTGCATGTGCTCTTTGCTCTGTGCGTGGCTGGCGTATCCACGCGTATAGCAGATGAGCAGTTTGCGCATCAGGCGCGCCCCCATAAGCTGGTCATCCTCGCCACTATCTCTCCACAGTGCCAGTGCTTTGTCGTAAGCTTCGTTTGTCTTGTCGCCCCAGATGAGGCTATCGCCGAGCTGTTCGTACAATGCCGCCTGTTCGGACTCCGGCGCGATGTCCAGGGCGTTGCGCAGATGGTGATACGCATCCGCAAATGCGCCGGAGCGGCCTGCCAGCTCGCCAGCGCGTCTGAGATAGCGAATGGCCTGTTCTGGAGCGAGCGGACTTTCCAGCGGAATGGCTGACTGGCGCGCCAGCACGATCGCTTCCCGATAGTGATAGGCGATCAACTCCGCGTACTCATCCAGGCGCTCGCCCGCGTTTGCCTCGATATAGTCCGCGATCTGGCTGTGCAGGCGAATGCGCTCTGGACGCGAGAGGGTGCCGTAGACCACGTCGCGGATCAGGATATGCCGGAATACAAATGCACCGGCCTCGGCTGCCAGAATAAAGTCGCGTATGAGCAAGCTATCGAGCGCCGCGTCAAGCTCCTGCTCGCTGAAAGTGTCCAGCAGCGTTTGCAGCATAGCCGGGCGGAAGGGACGCGACAGCACCGAGGCAACCTGCAGCACTGTGCGCTCCTGCACCGTGAGACGGTCGAGGCGCGCGAGAATAGCCGCGTGGACGGTATCCGGTAGTGCGTCTGGTGGAGCGTTCTGCCCTGTGATCTCGCGCTCGGAGAGTCCGCGCAGGAGTTCGAGCGCGAAGAAAGGATTGCCACCCGCCCGCGCAACAATCAGCTCGCGTGTTGCTAAGGGAAGGTGCTGCGCGAGTCGATCCACGAGATCACGCGTCTGTACCATTGTGAGCGGCTGCAGTGCCAGCGACGTAAAGTTCTGGCGACCACCACCCCAGGTCGGACGGCGATCCAACAACTCTGGACGACTCAAGGTGACAAGTAGCACAGGTGCCTGGACGCGCAGGTGAATAATATACTCTATCATGTCAAGCAGGCTATCGCTGGCCCAATGCAGATCTTCGACGATGATTACGCGTGGAGTCTGTTGCGCGCAAACTTCTATCAGTAACCGCCACGCTGAAAAGATGCAGTCGCGCTCAACCATGCCATCCTTTTCGACCCCCAGCGCGATCAGTGTCTGGTCGGTAAGATGCGCGGCATCTTCCGCTGTATAGCCGCCACGCGTAAAGACCTGTATCACCCTATCGCGCGAGACCTCCGCACCCAGCAGCTCGCTAAGCAGACCGCGTAAGGGCCAGTAGGTCAATGTTTGACCGTATGGCAGGCAACGCACGGTGGCGACTTTGAAGCCATCGGCTGGATCGAGGCGGCTCAGGAACTCTTCGAGCAGGCGCGATTTGCCCGTACCCGCTGGTGCCAGAATCGAGACGAGCTGCGGCTGTTGCTCCTCGATTACCCTTGCTTGCAGAACCGAGAGCTGCAGGAGGTCCTGTCTGCGCCCGACGAATGGCGGGCGTTCGACCTTGCGGGTATTGCGCGCACATTTCAGCGTATAGACGTGCAGCGGCTGCCGCTTCCCCCTCAATTCAACCATGCGTGCATCCGCGAAGAAGAAGGCCGTGCGACCCGCGTTGACGGTGCGCTCCCCCACTACAATCTCATCGGCATTTGCGTGCTGCTGCAGGCGAGCCGCCACATTCACCGCGTCGCCTGTGATCAGGAAATCGCCGCGAGAGGAGTCGTTTGTGGTGATTACCTCGCCCGTATTGACCCCCATGCGTAGCGAAAAGGACGGTGCCAGCAGTGTGTCCTCCCTCACCGCCTCTTGTAGAGCCAGCGCCGCCGCCAGAGCGCGCTCGGCATCATCGCCATGCGCGTGCGGCAGACCAAAGACGGCCATCACCGCGTCCCCAATAAATTTTTCTAATGTGCCGCCATAGAGAGGAATAATACGACGAGCATGACTATAATAACGGCTCATCAGAGCGCGTACATCTTCGGGATCAAGCGTGTCGCCGAGCGTGGTAGAGCCGGTCACATCGGCGAAGAGTATTGTTACGAGTTTTCGCTCTTCAGGCATAGCGTTATCCTTCATCGGCAGCATCTTGCTATCGATTGCATTAGAAAAATTATTCCATAAGTCCCCTCATTATACCAGAAAATGAGCGTGTTTTATGCCTTTGCCACGCTGTAAAAAAGAATACCCCAACTGAGTATCATCAGGGCCGTCAACGCGATTATGTAGGGCAGCAGCGACCATATACCTATGCCCTGCGCCAGCACACCGGCCAACCAGGGAAATATCGCTATGCCCAGAATACTTATGCTCACTAGCAGAGCGATCGCGCTGGAGACGAGGTGGCGTGGAACGAGCGTCGGTAGCACGGCAACGGTGGTTGGATAGATGGGACCCAGGCAGAAGCCGATCAGCAAGAGGCCCAGCGCCGCGAAGAGCGTGGAAGGCAGTAGCCAGACTATCAGTACGCCGAGAATTGTTCCGCCCATACAGATGTATATCAGGTTGATCGTATTGACGCGCAGGCGTTCGGCGATACGCGTCAACGTGAAGCGGCCCAATGTCAGGCCCAGCCAGTAGCCGCTCACCATCCAGCTCGCCAGCCACGTCTGTTGATGCTGCCAATCGATCAGAAGGGTGTAGCTCCAGTTTCCCAGGCTAACCTCGACGCCGACATAGAGCAGCAGAAATATCGCCGCCCACCACACCACGGGCAACCTGATCGCCTTCACCAGAATATTTCCTCCCACCTCCTCCCCTTCGTTCGACGCGCTCGGCTGAGCTATCTGCCTGCTATAGACCGCAGCGACGCCGAGCAGCAGCGGAATGCCCAGCACCGTCCACAGCAGAAAGACGCCGCTCCATCCCCAACTCGTCGCAACAAAAGCTGCGCCCACCAGCGGCCCAAGCAGGGCTCCCATGCCATAGAAGGCGTGCAGCGTATTCATCTGCGAGGTATGGCGCGGTTGAGCCACGACATACGCGTTGAAGCCGGTCTCGATTATCGCCAGACCCAGCCCTAAAAAGAGCCGCATGAGCAGCAGCACTGCGAACGGAGGTTTAAGGCCGAACACCAGCGTTCCGGCGAAGAACATACATATGCCAATCAGCATAAATCGGCGCAGCCCCAGGCGCTCCAATAGCAGGCTGCTAGTGAACGCTGAGATAAAATAGCCGATAGAACTGACAAAAAACAGGCTGCCTATCACCGCATCGCTGACGTGATAAAAGCTGCTTAAATCTGGGATCAACACACCAATTGCGCCACTTTGAGCACCGATAAGGGTAAAGCCGAAGAAGGCCAGTCCCAGGCGTAACGCGGGACGCTTCACAAGCCACCATTCTTTCTGCGTTTGTTTTTCGAGCGACCATCCTGTAAAGAGTGTATCTTGACTACTCCCCCGCTTTGAAAGCGGAAGATTCCAGACCATCACTGACTGGCCTTCCTGCTTCGTCGGGAGTTGCCTGGGATGGTTTTCACCGCGCCAGGTCTGACACTCTCTCCACAGGCGTCGACCGCAAGTCCTGCGGCATGAATATTATTTGCGGCGTTGAGATCTCTGTCATGGTGCGTGTGGCACTCAGGGCAGGTCCACTCACGCTCGGAAAGATCGAGCATTTCATGGATGTAGCCACAGGCAAAGCAGCGTTTACTGGATGGATACCACCGATCAATTTTGACCAATGCGCGACCATACCACACCGCTTTGTACTCCAATTGGCGGACAAACGCGCCCCATCCCACATCGTTGATCGATTTGGCCAGACAATGGTTCTTGACCATATTCTTGACCGCCAGACTCTCCACGCAGACGATTTGGTTCTCACGTATGATGCGTGTCGAGAGGTGGTGTTGAAAGTTCCGGCGACGGTCAGCGATACGGGCATGAACCTTTGCTACCTGCACACGGGCTTTCTCTTTGTTCTTCGAGCCTTTTTTCCGACGTGCATGTTTGCGTTGCGCGGTGCGCAGGCGTTTCTCATCGGCTCGGAAAAACCTGGGATTGCCGATGGTTTCTCCACTGGAGAGCACGACGAACGACTTCAACCCCAGGTCGGCCCCGATAGTTTGAGGGACAACCGGCAAGGGGTCGATGTCTTGCTCAAAGAGGAACGAGACAAAGTAGCGATCGGCACCATCCTTCGACACCGTGATGCTCGATGGCTTACATCCGGCAGGCAACGGGCGCGACCAACGGATCGCCAGCGGCTCCTGCATCTTTGCCAGAGTGAGCATTGCACCATCCCACGAAAAAGCGGTCATCATGTAGGTTGCCGATTGCTTGCCATGCTTTTTGTGGAAGGTGGGATACTGAGCTCGTCCCTCAAAGAAGTTCACAAACGCTGTATCCAGGTGGCGGAGTTCCTGCTGCAAGGCAACACTCGAGACCTCATTCAACCAAAAATATTCAGGCCCTTTCTTGAGTTGTGTCAAACGAGCACTGCTCTCTTGATAGGACAGCCGTTCGTGCCGTTGCGAGTATGCATCTGTGCGTTCCCGCAGCGCCCAGTTATAGACGACGCGACAGCATCCAAAAGTACGAGCAAAAGTCTTCTTTTGTGCATTATTCGGGTAAAAACGATATTGGAAAGCGCGTTTGTATTTCATGGATCATATGATAGCACATTATGCGTTATATGTCTATACATACTTTTGTATATAATATTATGTAGCATTTCTTCTCCTTTTCCATCGCGCCACCACAAGGAACGGTACTCTCATCCCTCACTTAAAAGACGAAGGTTTTCCCGCACCCAATTTTATAACGAATGTGTGCATCAGCTATGAAGTAAAGTTCCTTCATGAATTCCCTTGATCTCTACTGTATCTCAACGGCGTATCTCTCTTGCGCAAAGCGTTTGTGTTCGCGTATACTGATGGGCAAACGGGGTGGTTCATGTAGCATTTACCTCCTCGTGTAAAACGGGAGGGAAAATGAGCGAACGGCCAAATAGCTATTTACTCGATACGGAAAGTCCTGCCGAAATGGCACGGCTCATCAACCTGGACCAGATGACCACGCGAGCAATGGGGGGACCGTTAGGCGAGCAAGCGCTTGAACGGCGCGCACAGTTGCGGACTATTCTTGACATGGGATACGGACCGGGCGGCTGGGTGCTTGATGCCGCCTTTACTCAGCCTGAAAGTGAAGTGGCTGGAGTAGACATCAGCAAAACGATGATTGCCTATGCCAATGCTCGTGCCCGTTCCCAGGGCATCAGCAATGCCTCGTTCGAGGTGATGAATATCATGAAGCCACTCGATTTTGCCGCTGCTTCCTTCGATCTCGTCAATGCTCGCTTTCTCTTTGCCGCATTACCCGAAGCCATCTGGCCTTCCTTCCTGTCAGAGTGTATGCGCCTGTTGCGTCCGGGGGCATCCTGCGACTCACTGAGCCGATCACCCTGGGAGACACAACGAGTCCGGCCTTTGAAGACATGCAGCTTCTTCTTTTTCAGATGTTGCATCGGCGTGGGTATGGCTTCTCCGTGGATGGCAGTGACCTGGGCTTGCCAACTGTCCTGCCGCAACTGCTCAGCCAGGCCGGGTATTCCGAGGTACATGTTGTCCCGCATGCATTAGATGTCTCGGCGGGGGCTGCTGCCTGGGCCGATTTCTATCACAATACGGAGGTGGCCTACCGGCTCGGCCTGCTGAGCCTCGTCCAGCCAGGCGTTATCAGCCAGGAGAAGATAGAACTGCTCTATCGCCAGATGCTCACTGAGATGCAGTCGGAGGAGTTCTCTGGCCAGTGGCACTTTACCACCTTCTGGGCAACAAAGCAGGCGTGAGCGTCTCCCCACCACAGGCCAGCCTTTCAGGAGTTCGCTACTATGCAGACTCCTGATACAATGTAAAACTTGACTTTTCCAATTAGCCCGTGCTAATATCTGAGTGTCCAACTAGGATTTAATGGGCAGGCGATGCCTGTAGCTCAGTGAAGAAGGGTGTATTGTATTATGCTAGCAGGATTAGTGGCAGCGTTTGTACTTTTCTTGCGCGAGGGGCTTGAGGCGAGCCTGATCGTCAGTATTCTCCTGGCCGCGCTGCGCCAGTTGGGACAGGCGAGGCAGATGCGCGCCGTGTGGATCGGCATTGGGCTGGCCGTACTGGCGTCTCTGGGCGGCGGCGTGATACTCTATGCAACGATTCGCGCATACGATGGCTCGACCTTTCAGACTATCTTTGAGACCATCACCTATCTTGTCGCGGTCGTCCTGCTCACCTCGATGACCTTCTGGCTGCAGCGTCACAGCCGCTCATTGAAGAAAGAACTCACCTCGCAAGCTAAGATGGCCGGTTCAGCCTTTGGCCTCGGTCTACTGGCCTTTTTCACCGTCGGGCGCGAGGGCTTAGAGACGGCGATCTTCTCGCTCGCCCTGGCCTTCCAGACGAGTGGCCTCTGGCTCCTGCTCGGTGCTCTGCTTGGACTGCTGGCCTCGCTGGTCCTGTGTTGGCTGATCTACCGCCTGGGCTATCGGCTCGACTTCCGCATCTTCTTCCGTGTAATGGGCATCCTGCTCCTGGTTTTTGCCGCTGGCCTGCTCGCCAACGCCATTCAGAACATGCAGGAGCTGGGCTGGATCTCCTTCGGCACCATGCAGCTCTGGAACTCCGCGCGCTTCCTGAGCGAGGACAGCACCCTCGGCGATATCCTGCATACCTTTGTTGGCTATGCCGAAGCGCCTACCGCGCTGCAGGCCTCGCTCTACATTGGCTACTTGCTCCTGGCCGGTTCGGTCTTCGCCTGGATGACGCGCAAGCCCCCTGTACCTGCTAAAGCCACTATGCGAGCCGATCGCGCCTGAAAGGCATTATTAGCAAGGATTGCCCGCGCAAACTGACAATTAGCGGTCATTCTACAAGGAGGAATGCGTCCTATGGCAGAACCTTTTGAGTATATTTCACACGCCCGACTGAACTATAAGGATGGCTACCGCAATGCCTACCTCGGCGATGTTGCGGAACCCGTTGTGTACGGAGTGCAGGGGAAATTGCGCGAATACTACGGGGCGAAGGAAGGTCCGGTTATTGCTTCGACGCTCGATCATATCGTAGCCGCCGTCGCTGGTTGAATGTACGGCACACTTGCCGGTGCCCTGTCAGGGCGCAAGATTTCTTTCGATCGCCAGTTGTTTACCGCAACCGTCGATGGTCGTATTGTTGGAGTTGGGAAGACGATTCGCATTGAGTCTATCACCCTCCACTACGACCTGACCGCTCCTCCCGAGTCTCGCGCCGCGGCGGAACGCGCGCTCGCGGTTCATCCCGAGGGATGTCCCGCGCACCAGAGCGTGAAGGGTGCTATCGCTGTGACATGGGACGCCACGCTGCACCTCGGGAATGAAGTCGTTCACCTGAGTAGCGAAACCGTTCCAGGATAGACCACAGTTCGAAGAGGCTCTCCTGATCAGGGGAGCCTCTTTTGAGAAACGTTATAGAGGGAAACAGGATGCAATCACCATCTCCGCTGCACGTTATCTCCGTCAATGTTGGACTGCCACGCGAGGTTGTCTGGAAGGGAAAAACAGTTCTCACCGGTATTTTCAAAGAACCCGTCACTGGCCGCATTCCAGCGCGTCGACTCGACCTTGACGGAGACCGCCAGGCAGACCTATCCGTACATGGCGGTCCCGCCAAGGCTATTTATGTCTACCCCGCCGAGCACTATCCCTACTGGCGCGCGCAATTTCCCAGCATGGATCTCCTCTGGGGCATGTTCGGCGAGAACCTCACCGTCGAGGGACTTGAGGAAAAGACGGTGCATATTGGCGATCAGTTCCGCATCGGCACTGCGCGGGTCGTCGTAACGCAGCCCCGATTCCCTTGTTATAAGCTCGGCCTCAAGTTTCAGCGCGACGATATGCTCAAACGCTTCTTGCAGAGCGGCCTCACCGGCTTCTACCTCGCCGTCCTGGAGGAGGGAGAGATTGCCGCTGGCGATCCGCTCACCCTGCTCGCACGCGACGAGAACGCCGTTTCCGTGTCCGATATCATCAGTCTCTATACGAGCGATAAGAAGAACGTGGCACTGTTGCGGCGCGCTATTGCGGTGAAGGCGTTGCCTGAAAGTTGGCGAGAGACCTTCAGCGAAGCGATCGCTCGACTGACACAGTGAGTTGCAATCTCCTGCCTTTTGCGTTATTCTTTGTAGTAGGAGGTTAACTGTTTTAATGGCTACCGATCTCAATAAGCAGGCAGGGAACTCCTCATTTCTAGAGCCTCATCGCTATCCAGGACGGCTCGTGGCCGCCGAAGGGCTGGATGGCTCGGGTAAAAGTACCCAACTCCAATTGCTCAGCTTCTGGCTGCGCTCAGAAGGCTACGAGGTTATCATCACCGAGTGGAACTCCTCCAAACTTATCAAGCGCGCCCTCAAAGCTGGTAGAAAGCAGGGGGTGATGGACACCAAGCTGTTGAGTTTGCTGCACGCCGCCGATATTGCCGAGATGCACCAGCGCGAGATCCTTCCCGCCCTCAAGCGCGGTGCTGTGGTGCTCGCCGATCGCTATATCTATACAGCACTGGCGCGTGACCTGGCCCGTGGCGTCGAGGCCGAGTGGGTTCAGCATGTCTACCAGTTCGCGGTTCGTCCAGACCTGGGCGTCTACTTTCAGATCAGCGCCGAAGAGGCTCTGCACCGTGCGTCGGGTTCCCATCCCTTGCTGAAATACGAACAGCAGGCGGGGATGGACCTGGCTAGACAATCCGATCCCGTAGGAAGTTTTCGTAGTTTCCAACAGTCTGTCTTGCGTGCTTATGAAGCGATGGTCGGCAGGTTTGAACTTTTTTGCCTGGACGCTACACAGCCTGTCAAACAGCAGCAGCGTCTGTTACGCGATGCAGTTCAGCGCGTCTTACCAGGTGAGAACGAATAAAGAGGAGATGTTATGGAAAACGAGCAGCGGCGGATAAGTGGAGCGGATGAGCATTTCAATTCCTTTGCAACTCCGCTGCTTCGTCCCGAAGGCGCTAAATTGATTGTGCTGGAAGGCATCGACCTTTCGGGCCGTACCACCCAGGTTCACCTCCTACGAGATTGGCTAAGCGCTCAAAAGTATCATGTAACTACTACCGCCTGGCGTACCTCTCCACTGATCTCCGATGTGCTGGCGCGTGCGCGCACAAAATCACCGCTGCGCCCCTTGACCTATAGCCTGCTCTATTGCGCCGATCACCTCGACCGCACGGAGCGCGTGATGCGACCAGCCCTGGAGCGTGGCGAGATCGTACTGGCTGATCGTTATGTCTATACAGCGTTTGCGCGTGACGAGGCGCGTGGACTGGATAAGCAATGGGTGCGCAACCTCTATCGCTTTACTCTAGAGCCGGATGCTGTCTTCTACCTGCACATCAGTCCAGAGGAGGCCGTCAGAAGGCGCGTCGCTCTTCAGCCGCGCATTTCCCTGGAAGCAAAGCCCGAAAAACACGGCGAAAAGAAGCAGAAGAAACTGCTTGAGCGCGCAGCTACGACCGTTCAGTCACCAGCGCTGGCTCCCCAGACGCTGGAGAGTTTTCACGACTTCGAGATGAATATGTATAGCCAGTATCAACGTATGCAAAAAGAATTTAACTTTACTGTTGTGGAGGGAGACCAGTCGATTGATCTTGTGCAGGTCACCCTGCGCCGCGCCGTGCTGCGTCTATTGCTTGAACCGGAATGAATACTTTTGTAAATACCAATGCGTGACTATGAGAGTCTATCCCAAAGGAGCATACGATGAAGATTCTACACATCTCTGATATTCATTACCGGGAAGCGTCTGAGACCTGGGCGCTGCTAAAAGAGGCTGAAAGGCAATTCGCGGTGCTGCGTCCTGATCTGATTCTCATCACTGGCGACCTGACAAACGATGGTCTCGACGAGCAATTCCTGCGTGTGAAGCGTTTCGTGAACTCACTAGATTTCTGTACGGTGCTCATCATTCCTGGGAACCGCGATCTGGCAAAAACGATAGTGCCCGTTGCCGCCGAGCGCAGCGATCTTGAATATTTCCTGCTTACACATCCCGAACCCACCTCCATGCTTGACGAAATGGACTCCTTGGAAGATGTCAATCGTGGACGGCAGGGCAAGTTCTTTGACCACTTTTCCGCGACCGAATTCTTCTATCGTGCGGACAACGTCGCGGCGGTGGGCCTGAATAGCACGCCCGAAATCACGCCGCGCCAGATGGATCTGACGGTGCAACACTTCAACAAAGGGAAGCCCGGCGAGCTGCGCCTCTTCTGCGCGCACCACAGCTTCCTCCCCGTACCCACCAAGAAGCTCAGGCCCGGCGATGTTGTCCCCCGCTCAGCGGACATCCTGCAAACGCTGATTGAGCTGCATGTCGATCTCCTCTTCTGCGGCCATATCCATCGCAGCCACGTGTGGGAACTCTCCGATGGTCGCCATCGCCTACTCTGCTGCAACGCTGGCTCTTTGCTGGACACCTCTGGCAAGAAAGATAACGGCTTCCTGGAAATCGATATTGAGCGCAATCTGCGCATCACCAAGCACTCGCTCTTCTCGCGCCGCACCGAGGTTTTGTACGAGCGCGCCCATTTCGGCACCATCTTGCAGGACCGCCTGCATAGCGCGTCCGACTCATTAACGGGTTTCAACGAACTTGCCGACGCGCTCCAGAATGGCGCTAACGATGGGAAAAAGACCAAGAAGGCAAAAAGCAAGAAGTAGTGATGATGAGTATGCAGGCAGGGAAGCAGCCCGGGCTGCTTCCCTGCCTGCATACTCATTAATAAGTTATGACAGATGTACCAGAACTCTCCTCTATAGCGAGATAAAGGTGTATAGTTTAAAGAAAAGTGGCATTGTTGCCCGGAGGATAGAGACGTGAGTGATAAGGGAAGTCAAAACGAGGATCAGAAAGGCAGCCAGAAGAAGCTGCTGAAGCAAGAAAAGCGCCTGCGGGATAGCCTGTTAGAGGCGCAACAGGAGCAGGATAACGCTCTGGAACGCCTGCGCCGTGCCGAGGCCCGGCTGCGCAAGCGCGTGGAGCGCGTTCAGCGCCTGCAAGGTCAGCTGAACAGTGTCGATCAGCAAATGAAGGCATTAAACGCACCCCTTTCAACTATAGTTACGCTCATCCCAACGGTGGCTGCATCCTCCGAAGCCACGGCTGCCCCTTCAGCAGCGGGTGAGGAGACGAGCGTCATCTCTGAAGTTGTATTGGTTGAACAGATATCAGAAGTGGATATGGCCCCTGAAGCTGGCAATAGTAGCGTGGCCCTGAGTGGAGTCCAGGTTGAACAGGCACCAGCAGGGGATACGCTTCCTGAACAGCAGCCTTCTTATAGCACATCTACCAATGCTGCCGCCGCTCCTGAAATAACGCGTGAAGAGGAAGGCGTTGCGGCCCCCGCTTTGGCAGATCAACCGACGCAGCAAGCTACAGAGGCGGTTACGGCCTCTGTAGAGCCAGTTGAGGTGGAGAGCACGGCTGATGAGATGCTGGTTGGGGAAGCCGAGCCGCAATTTCTAGAGCGTTTCTCCGCCAGTATCGATACCCCGCTTGACGACGAGGAAGCAAGCGTGGAGGAGGCTCCTGCTAGCTCTATCCCCAATCCCGCCATTCTGCGTGCCAGAGAGGCGCGCGCCGTCGCGGAAGTGGCGGAGGAGGCGGCGCGCGAGGCTATCGAACGCGCCGAAGATGTCGCGGATTACCTGGAGCAGATCGATTCTGCCCGCCACCTTATGCAAGAACTCGCGCAGCTTGAGGACGAAGCCGCTCAGGCCGCCACCTATGCTCGTGAAGCCGAAGAGGCCGCGCTTGAGGCCGAGCGCGCCGCAGCTGAGTCAGAAGTGTCGGATGAGGAGATTAAGCTGACGGCGGAAGAGGAGCAGATTATCGCCTCCATTCCGCCCGAGGATGAGCGCGAACTAGACCCGGCAGAAGTGCAGGACGAGGAGGCGTCTCCTCTCGACGCTGCGCAACCAGACACGCAGGCGGTCTCTTTTCAGGACGCAAGGGAGGATGCTTCAATCAATGGAGAAACCTCTGGCGTAGAGATACCATCGTCACTCGGTGAAGCGACTGGTCGTCTGCATGCACAGGCGGACGGAGCATCTACGTACGTGCACCCGACGCCACTGGAAGTTGCGCAGGTGGAGGAGATCGACGAGGAGGAAGAGACCCTGGAGACGGTTACTGCCATGATTATCGCGGACGCCGCCGCCATCGCCGCCGCCGAGGCCGAAGCCCTGGCCGAGGCGAGTAGCGCCCGTACACGCGAGGCCCGCAGTGCCGCCCTGGCGGCTGATCGCGCCCTGGGAACCGTGCGCATGGCCGTGCGCAATGGTATCCTGGTCGGAGATGAGGCCGCCGCCGCGCTGAAGGTCGCCGAACACGACGCAACGCATGCCCACGCGGTCCTCGCCGATGCCGAAGCCGCCGAGGACCGCGCGCGCACCACGGCGATGAACGCGGAGGCCGAAGCGGAGGTCGCGGAAGGCATGGCCTTCGCCTCGGGCGAACGCAATGAGCGCGACGAAAAGCTGCGCGACGAGTATGGCACTGCCCATCCGCTACCAGTAGAAGAGGCTTCTGCTTCTGCGGGGACGGACGCTGTGAACCTCGAACTGGACGAGGATGACGAGGATCATAGAGAAGATACCCAGAAGCTGCCTCGCGTGCGCCCGGAGCAAGCTTGAGCACACTTTGTATCCGCGAGAACAACGCGTCGGCGTTCCCTGACGAGGAGGCGGTGGCTCGTCGCTGGTGGTCGCTCCCTCCTCGCAGCCTGCTACCCCTGAGCAATGGAGACGCCTACCAGCTTCTCTTCGCCGGACGCTCCGGTGGCGCGGCGGGACCCGATGTGCGCGATGCTGTGCTCTGTGACGCCCATCCGCGCCCGCCTCTGCTGAAGCAAGACATAAGAAACGTGACGCACGCGCAGAGATACGTCGGCGATGTCGAATTTCACATACGTTCCAGCGACTGGGTTGTGCATCGGCACCATAGCGATCCCCGCTACAATAACGTCATCTTGCATGTTGTGCTGCTCTGTGATGATTCCGCGCCCACCACGCGCCAGGACGGACTACATGTGCCCGTCTGCTCGCTTTACGATCTACCATCCGGCATTGACGCGCCACCCCTCGCATCGCAAGACAAGATGAGCTGGCCTTGCCAGCAAACTTTACACTCTATGAGTTCCGAGGAGCGTGACCGCCTGCTGGAGCATGCTGGCTTGCTCCGTTTCGAGCAGAAGACGCACGCGTTTGTTGAGCAACTGCACGCGAGCACTGCCGCGCTCCCATACGACCTCTACGCTACCTGCCTGCTCCCCGCCCTCGCCGAGGGACTGGGCTACGGGCGCGACCGCGCCTTCTTCCGTGCCCTCGGCCAGCGCCTGCTTGGTAAGGGAGAGCGCCTGCCGGAACCGCTGGGGCGCGCAGCAGCGCCCGCGCCGCTCGACGCCGGTCGTATGCGCAGCCTGCACCTCCTGGCGCGGCGCGGTCCCGGCCTCTGGCAGAGGTTGCGCTCCATAATAGCGTCTGTCCAGTTGCCTGCTGATCAACAGACTATATTGCCCGCGTTGTCCGCGTTGCGCGCTGTATTTTGCGCGACGAGGCTGAGTGTTGCGCGCACTGATATACTTATCTGCAACATCGTATTGCCGTTTTCCTCCGCCGTCGCGCTGCTGGAACGCGATGCGTTACTGAGTGAACAGGCCCAGGCGCTCTACCGCATGCATCCAGGCCTGGCCTCGAATAGTGTTACACGTATGATGAGCGCGCAATTACAATTGCCAGCAGAGCCGGTCGGGAGTTGTCGCCAGCAGGGTTTGCATTATATCTATCGCGAGACGTGTCAGGAGAAGCGCTGCGAGCTATGTATGATGGGGAGGAGATTAAGTTTATGACAGAGAACGAGAATGAGAAAGAGGGCGAGCGTCTATCGCGCTTCCTGGCCCATGCCGGTATCGCCTCGCGCCGCCACGCCGAAGAGTTGATCGCCGCCGGGCGCGTCCAGGTCAACGGGGCGACCATCACGACGCAGGGGACGCGCATCGATCCCGCCCAAGACCACGTCAGCGTCGATGGCAAGGCCGTGCAGGCTGCCACACGACATGTTTACCTTTTGCTCAACAAGCCCGGCGGCTACCTCAGCACCGCGAGCGATCCCGATGGACGCCCGACCGTGCTTGATCTCTTGCCCCAGGAGCTAAGGCGTCTGCGCGTCTACCCCGTTGGTCGCCTGGATATCGACACCAGCGGTCTACTCCTGCTCACCAACGACGGCGATTTTGCCCTGCGCCTCGCGCACCCCCGCTACTCAGCGGAGAAGCACTACGAGGCCCTCGTGCATGGCTACCCCACGCCCGCGCATCTATCCGCCTTGCGCAATGGCGTTGAATTTACCGAAGACTCCGGTGCCCGCCACAAAAGCGCACCCGCCCAAGTACGCGTACTGCGCCGCGTGGGCCTCGATACCTGGCTGGCGCTCACCATCCACGAGGGTCGCAAGCGCCAGATACGCCGTATGCTCGCCGCCGTCGATCTCCCCGTCGTGCGCCTCGCCCGCGTCGGCGTCGGCTCGCTAACGCTTGGTGATCTCCCCATTGGCAAGTGGCGCTATCTCACTGCTGAGGAGGTAGAGGCGTTGCGTGGGTGAAGGTCATTGGAAGGCACGGTACAAAAACTTCCTTCACGCTCAATGCAGCCGACAGGCAAGGCCATACAAGGACGCCCCAAAACATGATATACTCCCACGAGGGTAAATATTTCTCATCAATAGGGAGGATTCATGCAAGGCGCTCGACGCATCGCTATCGACGGACCGGCTGGCTCAGGGAAAAGTACTATCGGTGAACAATTGGCCCGGCAGCTGGGCTATCTCTACGTCGATACAGGCGCGATGTATCGCGCCGTTGCCTGGCTCGCGGCACACGAGGGCGTGGATGTCAGGAATGGAGCGGAACTGGGCAGATTGGCCCGGCGCGTCGAGATCGTCATCAGCCGACCGCAGATCGCCGATGGGCGGCAGTATACCGTGACCGTGAATGGCCGCGATGTTACCTGGGATATCCGCAGCTCGGCGGTGACGCGCGCCGTCTCCCCCGTCTCCTCGCATCCAGAGGTGCGCGCCGTCCTGATCGCGCAGCAGCGGGCGATGGCGCGGCAGGGCAGCATCGTTATGGTGGGACGCGATATCGGCGCGGTCGTGCTGCCCGATGCCGAACTCAAGCTTTATTTGACCGCCAGCCTGGAAGAGCGCGCCCGCCGCCGCTACTCAGAACTGCTGGAGCGCCTGGGCGAGCACAACCCGGCCCTACCTTCATTCGCAGAAGTAATGGATGATATCCGGCAGCGCGACAGCGTTGACCATAATAATATGCAGCCTGCCAGCGATGCCATCGTAGTAGCGACCGACCATCTCAGCGTCCAGCAAGTCCTGGACACTATCTATAAATATGTGGAGGATATCCATGAAACAGGATCTCAGTCCCACGGCTGACAAAGCCGTCCAGCAGGAAAAGCCCAAAAAAGCTCAGAAAAATCTGTATGAGCCCTATAAGACCCCGCGTGTGTTCTACGAAGCTCTACGCTGGACTGCCATCGCGATATTCGCCGTGGTCGCGCGCGTCCACCTGCGCAATCGCTATAATGTACCGCGCCACGGACCCTTTATTATCGCCGCCAACCACCTCTCGTGGACCGATATCCCCCTGGTGCCGATGTACCTGCCCGGCAAAGTCGTATACATGGCGAAAGAGGAGGCGTTTGTGGGCAAAGTAGGGTGGCTGGCGCGTTTCCTGGGTGCCTTTCCCGTCAGGCGCGGCGAAGGTGACCGTCAGTCGCTACGCGCCGCTTTGGGCCAGCTCAAGCAGGGCAACGTGCTGGTCATCTTCCCCGAGGGCACGCGCAGCAAGACGCAAACGATGGCAAAAGGGCACGCCGGGCTGGGCATGATCGCCCTGCGCGCCAATGTCCCCGTAATTCCCGTCGCCATCTGGGGCAGCGAACACGCGCTCAAGAAGTTCGGCACCGAGATCACCATCTCCTATGGCGAGCCAATGATGCTCAAACCAAAGGGCGCAAAGATCACGCGTGGGGATATCGATAACGCGACCGAAGAGGTGATGAAGCGTATCGCCTCAATGCTCCCGGATAGGTACCGGGGAGTGTATGCTGAAGAGTTACACTCCCTTTGAGCATTCTATAATCAGGGAAAAAGAGGAGGAACCCGCCGAAGTTTGTCAGGATTAAGGATGATATCGATCTCTCGGATGCGCTTGTCCACAATATCCAGCACTGTGACCGCAAAAGGAGCGTTATTGAGATAGACTACAATCCCTGGTTGACCATTTACGCGCATGATACGTACGGCGAGGCCGGAAGGTTGCTTACGTAGCACCCCCAGGAGATCACGGGCAACTTTCGACGCTCCATAAATGGGATTACGGGCCGCGTTCACCTTGCCACCACCATCAGAATGTAAGACGACATCCTCTGTGAGCAATGCCAGAAGCCCATCCATATCTCCGGTTGCGCATGCTTGCAGAAATTGCTGTGTCAAATCCTCTCGCTGTTTCAAGGATACCTCGTGGTGGCGATGGTCCTTATTCAGGTGTAGTCGCGCTCGCCGAACGATCTGTCGGCAATTCTCCTCGCTTTTCCCAACGATGGTCGCGATTTCAGCATACTCGTAGTCAAAAGCTTGACGGAGCAAAAAGACGGCACGTTCGACCGGGGAGAGATGTTCCAGCAATAGAAAAAAAGCCATGGATAGTGATTCAGAAAACGCTGCCATTTCTGCCGGATCAGTAGTGTTGGTTTCAACCAGTGGTTCAGGGAGCCAGACACCAACGTAGGTTTCCCGTCTTGCTCTAGCTGAGCGCATCTGGTCAATGCACAAACGGGTGACGATCGTACAGAGATAAGTCTTCGGCGACTGTATCACCTCCTCTCGCTGGAGGGCATGGTGCCAACGCAGGTACGCCTCCTGGAGGCAATCGTCCGTGTCCATCGCGCTTCCCAACATCTGGTACGCGATGGAAAAGAGGAGCGGTCTGTGTACTTGAAATACATCATCCTGGTTCATCTGTTCCTTTACCTTTCCCCATATAAGAGTCTTTACATGAGACGTAGGACGTTCACCGAATGTGACATATCTTCGCCAGCTGATCGATGATGTCACGTCTCAATTATCTATCTCGTCTCATAGATGACCCGAGACAAAAAGTGGTCATCTTATGAAAACAGATGATAACAAGATAGAATGGAGGAACGACAGATGACAAAGGTCTTAGTGACAGGCGGGACGGGCTACCTGGGTTGCCACGTTGTGACAATCCTACGTGAAAATAGCGATATGCCGCGCATAATGAGCCGAAGCCCTCAGTCTACTTCCCTGCCTCCTGGCACCGAATGGATACAGGCAGATCTAGCAACTGGACAAGGAATAGAAGATGCAGTTCAGGGTTGCGATGTGATCGTGCATACGGCAACGAACGTCCGACAGGCCCAGCAGAGTGACATTGTGGGAACTCAGCGCTTACTTGAAGCTGCGCGTCATGCCGGGGTTGCTCATGTCGTTTACATCTCGATTGTAGGGATCGACCGTATCCCATTTGCATACTATCGGCACAAGCTGGCGACCGAAGCGGTGGTCAAACAGAGCGGCGTTCCCTGGTCAATACTGCGTGCCACACAGTTCCACGAACTGGCCGATCTCGTTATGCAGGCAGTGACAAAGCCTCCTTTTATCGCCATTGTTCCAACCGATTTCATAACCCAAACGGTCGCTGCACGCGAGGTTGCTCAGCGCCTCTGTGACCTGGTGGCGTCGGGCCCCCAGGGCCGCGCGCCTGACTTTGGAGGCCCAGAGGTCCTGACGTTTGGAGAGATGGCACGAGCCTGGCTCACATTCTACAAGAAACGTCGTTCAGTCGTTCCTCTCTGGCTTCCTGGCGGGTTCGCACAGGGTTTTCGCCGTGGCGACAATACCTGTCCGCATGAAGCTATACATGGAAACACGACCTGGATGCAATGGTTGCAGAACAGGCATTACGTTGAAGTTAGTGGGAGGTAGATACGATGCAACCTTCAGAGAAAACACACATCTCATCGCGATCAGTAGCGCCTGGATGGATACGCGTTTGCCTTGCCTTTCTGGCTCTTACGACACTCGTCACGGGTGCCTGGGCTCTCTTCGCCCCACTCTCCTTTTTTACAACCTTCCCAGCCCCTGGTCACCCCTGGGTTGCTCTTCTGCCTCCCTATAACGAACACCTGGTGCGTGATGTAGGCGAGTTTAATCTCAGCTTTGCGCTGCTCTTCATCTGGACGACGATCTCGCCAGAACGTCGCCTTATATGGCCAGTTCTCTGGGCCTGGCTGGTGTACGCGGTTCCGCATTTCATCTACCACCTTAATCATCTGATGCATTTTGCACTTGTGGATCAGATCGGGCAGGTCGTCGCACTCGGATTTGTTATCCTTCTGCCGCTCGTGCTGCTCGTGGCTCTCTTTTATTCACCGTCTCAGCATATACAGCCGATATGAGCCAGCTTCTGGTAAGGTGGATATTCTGCAAGGAATTTGGTGGGAGTCGTATACTAGATAATAGAAGCTGCAGTACTAAAAACAGTGAATAGTTTATCAATTAATCCTTCATGAGAGAACACAAAATTAGTTGTGTTCTCTCATGAGGAAGAGAGTGGTTGTAGGGAATGGGAAAACAGAACGAGCAAACCTCTCCATTAAGTCAACAGCAGCCATATGATAACATCTTAAAATCTCTTCTGGAAGGCCAGGAGGCGCAGATCCTACCACACCTGCTCGACGAGGAAGTCGTCTACCTGGATACGCTGTCGATCGAAGTTATGCGCAGCCTGCTCCGAGTCGATCGTGTCTATAAGGTGCTCTATCGAGGGCGAGAACACATCCTGCACCTGGAGTTCGAGACTGATGGAAAACAGTTTATGGACTCGCGGCTGCTGGACTATCACGCGTATCTCTATCACAAGTACCATCTGCCAGTGATCTCGATCATCGTGTATCCCTTCGAGACGACGATAGCTCAATCACCGTTGCAGGAACTGAGTGGGGATGAGGTGATCCTCTACTTCCGCTTTCGCGTGTTGCCATTGTGGCGGGTGAGCGCGCAGAAGTATGTGCAGGAGCAAGTGGTGCCGATGTACGCACTATTGCCTGCAATGCAAGGGGCCAACGCGCGACTGTTGAGTCAAGCTATTAAGGAAATGGTACAATATTATCAACAGGATGAGGCAGCCCTAATGCGGGAAGTACGCTGGATGGGGATTATATTGCGGCGAGCAAATATCGTCCCCTTAGAAGACAAACGCATAATCGAGGAGCGATTGAGTATGTTTGACGATTTGATGGAAAAAGATCCCAAGATGCAGCGGTTTCGTGCTGAGAGCGAGGCGAGAGGGGAGATAAAGGGGTTGCAACTCTCAATTCTCACTCTCGTCGAAGCGCGGTTTCCAGCCCTGTTGGGACTGGCACAGCAGCGGGTGAATGCGCTGACGAACCTAGATGAACTGACAGCTTTGCTCAGGCAGGTGTTGGCGGCCTCCGACGAAGAGGCGGCGCGTTCGCTACTCACTTCACTGGCGGCGTGATGTACGCGGAAATAATGTGAGCAGGTAGAGAACCAGCGCTACAAGGACACTCCGATCCCTCTACCTGCTCTAGCCGCCTATATTACTGCTTGTAATTTTCGACAATCGACGATGGACGCACCTCGGCTTCATCGGGATTGAGGCCCGCGTTACGCCGGGCGCGACGCTGCCGCAGCAGGTCCCAGCACTGATCCAGGCTGACCTCAAGCGCGCGCATACGAGCGTGCTGGTCATCTTCCAGATCGCCCACGTGCGACTGTTGCGTTAGCTTGTGCTCCTCGTCCACCAGCGCCTGAATGCGCTGCAAAAGTTCTTGATCGTCCATTCATTCCTCCTGAGAAGTGTCTCTATCGTTGCGTATCTTTTTGTGTACAGAGATATGACTGTGCAACATGATATCACAGATCGGTGGCCCCTGCCCATATTGTTTTATAAAGAGTTTTGAGTTGAGAAAGATGAACGCTTATCTCGTGGGTATGCAGCGTTTTAACGAGGGTGAAGCGTCATAGGCAAGCCGTGGCGAGGCCGCGTTGTCAGCGACACCTGCAGTTCAACTGGATGACCGGGGACGAGGCGTAAGCAGTAGCGCTGGGCAACGGTTGCCAGGACAAGTTGTGCCTCCATCATGGCCAGGCTATTGCCAATACAAATGCGTGGCCCTCCCCCAAAGGGGAAATAGGCATAGCGCGGACGACCAGCCGAGCGTTCTGGAGTGAAGCGTTCCGGGTCGAACCGCTCTGGCTCCTCCCAAAATGCCGGATGCCGGTGTACCGCGTGCGACATCAGGAAGATGAAGCTATTGGCCGGAACAGGGTAGCCTCCAATCTCGTCATCGGCAATCGTGTGGCGGATGACGAAAAAGGCTGGAGGATAGAGCCGCATGGTTTCCTGAATCACCATACGGGTGTAGGGAAGGTCGTCCAGACGGTCAACGGTGGGCGGTTGTCCGCCCAGGACGCGATCCAACTCGGCATGGAGGCGTTGCTCAACCTCGGGATGTTGAGATAAGAGATACCAGATCCAGGTGAGGGTGGCAGAGGTGGTTTCATGTCCGGCACCCAGGAGGGTCATCACTTCGTCACGCACTTGCTGATCGTTCATCCCCTCGCCTGTCTCCTCATCGCGTGCCGCCAGCAACATCGAGAGCAGGTCCCCCGTTTCCATATGTGAGTCGGTGAGGTGTTTTTGCCGCTGGCTGATGATGTCATAGACCACCTGATTTAACGTCTCTAGCCCGGCTTGCACACGACGGTTACCTGGTGTGGGAACCCAGAGTGGGGGAAATGGGACAAAGAAGTATTTCGTGA
>Ga0066790_10000189_pt1 | contig 21011 bp, 19 predicted proteins | sample OrgsoiDNA2013050_FD_70963 | JGI IMG/M metagenome (GOLD analysis project Ga0066790, IMG submission 70963) | Permafrost soil microbial communities from the Arctic, to analyse light accelerated degradation of dissolved organic matter (DOM) -... | ecosystem: Environmental > Terrestrial > Soil >...
TCAAGGTCGCGCGGGGCGCGCGGCGGGCGAGTCTTCGGGCGGCGACGGTGGCCTGGTCCCGGCCGGTCGCGGTGAGGCCGGGCGCCGCCGGAGACTGCCCCTGGATCCGGCCCGCGACGTTCCAGCCGCTCTGCCCGTGCCGCACCAGCCACAAAGCGCTCGCAGCCTGCGGACCGGGCGGGCCGGATTCGTGCCGCTCCGGCGCACCTGAGGTATCGGGCTCCAGCAATGCTCTCCCCGTCATCGGAACAGGATTCCCGCGCCTAATACTGAAGCCGCGGGTCATCGTAATTCTTGAACTCGATGACGTTGTTGGACGGGTCGGCCAGGAAAATCGTGCGGTGCTGCTCGGCGGTTCCCTCGAAACGCAGTGCCGGGCCGGACAGCACACGCAACTTGCGGTGCTCGACTAGCCGGGTCAGCCGGTCGAAGTCTTCCGCCTTGGCGAAGCTGACCCCGAAGTGGCGCGGGTAGGCGATTGGCTCGGTGGGCACGTCGGCGCACAAGTGGCAGACGAGCTGGTCGCCGAAGAAGTCGAGGGTGATGCGGTCGGCGTACCGGCGGGCCAGCTTGGCCCCCAGGCCGAATACATAGAAGTCCATCGCCTCGTCCAGATCGCGGGCGGGAATCGCGATATGGCAGGCGTCGTGCGTGTTGCGCATGGGTCGGTCCTTCGCTCAGCCGGGCAGTTGGGCGCCCCGGGCAAGGGGCGCGGGCTTTAGTCAGCGCGACGGTCAGGCGGCCGGCTGGGCGCGGCGGAACGGGTGCAGCGGGGCGGGAACGGCGCCGGTGGTCAGGTCCAGCAGAGTGTCGCCGCGCAGACCGCGGCGCAGGGTCTCCACGCCGATCACGTCCGCGGAGGCTACGTTCCCGAGGTTGACCGCCGGGCCGACGGTGCGGATCATCTCGACCTGCAGGTCCTTAGTCGGCGCCTCGAACATCACTACGGCGGGGTCGATGGCCCGCAGGACGGCGGACAGCACCTCGGTCCGCATGTGCCCGTCCGCCCGGGCGATACCGCTGCGGCCGCTTTCCCGTGCTTCGGTGATCACCATGCTGGCCCCGGCGTCGAGGTCTTCCGCGAGGGCCTCCACCCAGTCGGAGGGCGTCAGCAGCGCCGAACGGTCCGCGTCCTTATAGCCCACCTCGGACAGGATGGGCCGGACGCCGGCCAGGCGGCGCACGTAATCGGCCTTGCCGCCCTGATCCAGCGGGATCGTCCCGTTGGACACCTCAATGTGCGTGGCCCCGAAGCGCTGCACCAGTTCCAGGTAGCCGGCCAGCTGGCCGGTCCACACGAAGTACTCGAACAGGGTCCCGCCGAAATAGAAACCGACACCCGCATCTTTCAGCACGCTGGTCTTGCGGTCTATGTCCCTGGTGACCAGCGCGGTGCCCCAGCCGAACTTCACCAGGTCGATGAGCTCGCCATGGCTCTCGATCAGGTCGGTGAACGCGCCGGTGGGCAGGCCGGTATCGATAACCATCGTGATGCCGTGCTGGCCGGGTGTCATGAGGTGCCTCCAGAGCTAGCCGGTGCCGCCGTGCGGCGGACACCCCTGATTCTTGGCCGCCCTGGTGGGGGCACCATGCGCGCCGGATGCGAACCTGGTGAACGTTCTGACCAGGCGCGCTACCGGCCGCCGATTTCTTATGCCGCTCCCAGCAAACTCACAGCGTTCGTGACGCAGACGGGCCCACATCACCCAGCGGTCCTCGCCGCGGAGCGCGCTGAACTCGCGGGCAGCTAAACGCGAGCTGGCCACCGGGCCGTAGCGCCCCGGCTATCGGGAGTGCGGGATGACCAGGCCTGATTCATAGGCGGTGACGACGGCCTGGGTACGGTCACGCAGTCCCAGCTTGCTCAGCATCCGGCTCACGTGCGTCTTCACGGTTTCCTCGGTGACCACCAGCCGCGCCGCGATCTCCGGATTGGACAGGCCTTCCGCGACGAGCCGCAGCACCTGCGTCTCCCGGGGCGTGAGCGTGGCCAGCGCTGCGGTAGGCGAAGGCCCCGTCCGGGGACGCATGAGGGCGAACTCGCTGATCAGGCGGCGGGTGACGGTCGGCGCGAGCAGCGCCTCACCGGAGGCGATGACCCGTACGGCGTCGAACAGCCGCTCGGCGGTGACGTCCTTGAGCAGGAAGCCGCTGGCCCCGGCGCGAAGCGCGTCGTAGACGTAGTCGTCCAGGTCGAAGGTGGTCAGGATAAGGATGCGCGGGCGCCCGGGCTCCTCCCCGGGCTCCTCCCCGGCGAGCTGCCGCGTGGCCTCGATGCCGTCCATACCGGGCATCCGGACGTCCATGAGGACGACATCGGGGCGCAGCGCACGGCAGATCCGCACGGCTTCCGCCCCGTCGCACGCGGTGCCGAGAACCGTGAAGTCGGGCTGGGTGCCGAGTAGTTCGGCGAATCCGGTGCGGACGACCTGATGATCGTCGGCGACGACGATCCGGATCGCGGAGGGCCCAGTGCTGCCAGAGGGGCTGGTGCTCCTGGAGGGACCGGTGTTGCCAGAGGGGCTGGTGCTTGAGCGGGCTGGGGCGCTCATCCGGCCGTCTCCACCTTGCCGGGCAGGCTGGCCGTGACGAGGAAGCCGCCGCCGGGCGCCGCGCAGGTGTCCAGCTCCCCGCCGACGGCGAGGGCCCGCTCGCACATGCCGAGCAGGCCGTGACCGCCCCCCGGCCGTTCCGCGGACGGCCCGGAACCGTCGTCCCGCCAGGTCGCGGGCGGGCCGGGGCCGTTGTCGCGGACGCGCAGCCGCAGCCCGTCACCGTCGTAGCGGAGCTCCACATCGACGGCGGCACCCGGCGCGTGCCGCCGGGAGTTGGTGAGAGCCTCCTGCACGATCCGGTAGGCGGCCAGCTCGACGCCGGGGTCGAGAGAGGCAGGCGGCCCGCTGACGATGAGCCGGGTGCCCGCGCCGGTGGCGTCCCTGGCCGAATCGACCAGCTCGTTGAGCTGCCGCAGGCCCGGCTGAGGCTGCCGGGCCACCGCGTCGGTCTCGGTATCCTCGCGCAGCACGCCGAGCAGTCGCCGCATCTCGGTCAGCGCCGCCCGGGCCGTGTCACCGATCGACGACAGCCGCTGCGCTCCGGCGGCGGGCATATCCGGTGTGGTCAGCCGGGCCGTCTCCGCCTGTACGGCGATCATGGAGATGTGGTGGGCGACCACGTCGTGCAGCTCACGGGAGATCCGGGCCCGTTCGCCGCGCGCCGTGTTCTCGAAGATGGTGCCGGCGATGACCTCGCGCACGGCGCTGTGCTCCGCGGCCTCGGCGCGCGACCGCCATGCGATCCCGGCGCAGGCGGCCACGGGGACCAGCCCCGCCAGCACGATCGTGACCACCCGGGTCTCCGCGTGCGCGGAACTGGCGTCGGTGGCACCGGCGAGCGCCAGGATGAGGAACGGGACCGACAGTGCCACGGCCAGGGCCTGCGGGCCGCGGCGGCCCAGCCGGCCGGCCGCGATCAGCTGCGCCGCCAGCCCGGCCACGGTGAGCAGCTGGAAGAGGGTGATGGACAGGACGCCCGCCGCGCAGACCGCGACGGCCGCCGCGGCCGGCCGCAGGAAGGCCGGCGGCAGGGTCGTGAGCAGGCAGAGCACGACCAAGGTCAGGAAAGATTGCGGGCTGTGGATAGCCGCCATGCCCCGCGGGATCGCTTCGGCCAGCGCGAGCACGCCCAGCAGGCCGGCGGTGACGGCCGGGGTGTGCGGGGCCGTGGCGATGCGCCGTCCCCAGCCGGCCCATCGAGCCCACCCGGCCATCCCCTTAATCGCTTGGCCCACGTCCCTCATTGTGGCCGCATTTCGGCGCGGTGGCGTCACCCCGGCCGGGTATTCCGGCGTCCCCCACACGAGGGAGGCGCACCGCCCGGCGGCCCCGTCCGGGCGGCGGCAAAGACCCCTCTCAGGCGTGACGACCCGGCCCCCTGCCCTGCCTAGCGTGGGCTGACATGGAAGCAACTGTCGAAGTCACCGGCCTGCGCAAGCGTTTCGGGCCGACCCTCGCGCTCGACGGGATGTCCTTCACCGTTAAGCCGGGGCATGTCACCGGATTCGTCGGCCCGAACGGCGCCGGCAAGTCCACCACGATGCGGGTGATCCTCGGCCTGGACGCGGCCGACGAAGGCCAGGCGCTGATCGGCGGGCACAGCTATCACAGCCTGCGGCACCCGCTGAACCACGTCGGGGCGCTGCTGGACGCCGCCGCGCTGCAGCCGAGCCGGAGCGCCCGCAACCACCTGCTGTGGCTGGCCCATTCCCAGGGACTGACCGCCCGGCGGGTCGATGAGGTGATCGAGCAGGCCGGCCTGCAGGCGGCGGCGCGGCGGAAAGCGGGCGGCTACTCGCTGGGCATGCGACAGCGGCTCGGGATCGCGGCGGCGCTGCTCGGCGACCCGCCCGTGCTCATGATGGACGAGCCGTTCAACGGCATGGACCCCGAGGGCATCTACTGGATGCGCGGGTTCCTGCGGGCGCTGGCCGCCCAGGGCCGCGCCGTGCTGGTATCCAGCCACCTGATGGGCGAACTGCAGGACACCGTGGACCACCTGGTGGTGGCCGGCCGTGGCCAGGTCATCGCGGACACCACCGTGGCGGACCTTATCGCGACCGCGTCCGGCGGCCGGGTGACGCTGCGCACTACCGCGCGGTCGGAGGCGATGACGGTGCTAGCGCACGCGGGGGCCACCGTCGCCGCCACCGATCGGGACACGCTCATCATCTCCGGGCTGGCGGCCGAGAAGGTCGTGGCCCTGCTCGGCGAGAGCGGCGTGCCGTTCTCCGAGGTGTCGGCGCACCGCGCGACGCTGGAGGAGGCCTACATGGAGCTCACCCGTGACGCGGTGGAGTTCCGTGCCCTGACCCCTTCCGGGGGTGCCGGGGGGTCGTCCCCCTGGGCCGGCACTGAGGAGGCCGCGCGATGAGCGCCGCAACGGTGACGCCGTACCCGCCGGGCCAGCAGGCCGGGCGGCACGGGTTCGCACAGGTCCTGCACGCGGAGTGGACCAAGTTCAGGACGGTGCGCGGCTGGGTGATCGGCCTGCTCGTCGCCGTCCTGGTGATGCTCGGGCTCGGGGTGCTGACCGCCGGGGCCCAGAGCCGCTCGTGTCAGCATGTGGGCGGCGGCCCGCTCCGGACCGGCCGGGCCTGCGTACCCACGCTCCCGGTCGGGCCGGGTGGCGAGCCGGTGGACGACAGCTTCTACTTCGTGCGCCAGCCGCTGGCCGGGAACGGCAGCCTGACGGTCCGGGTGACCTCGCTGACCGGCCTGCTCCCGCCGGCGAACCCTAACGCCCCATCCGGTCCGAACGGCCCGGCCGCCACGCGTCCCGGCCTCGTGCCGTGGGCCAAGGCGGGGCTCATCATCACCGGCGGCACGAACCAGGGGTCGGCCTACGCGGCGATGATGGTCACCGCCGGCCACGGGGTGCGGATGCAGGACAACTACACCCAGGACACGGCGGGCGAGCCGGGCGCCGTCTCCGCGGCGTCACCGCGCTGGCTGCGGCTGACCCGCTCCGGCGGCACGATCACCGGCTACGACTCGGCCGACGGCACCCACTGGACGCAGGTCGGCGCCGTTCACCTGACCGGGCTGCCGTCGACGGTCCAGGCCGGGCTATTCACCACCTCCCCTGACGACGACGTGGTCTCCCAGTCCTTCGGCGGGACCAGCTCCTCCGGCGGCCCCACCCAGGCCACAGCGGTCTTCGGCCAGCTCAGCCGGTCGGGTACCTGGCCGGCCGGCACGTGGACCGGCGACAATATCGGCGGCTCCGCCGCCAAAGCGTCCGGGGCCGGCGCGTATCACCAGACCGGCAACCGGTTCTCCGTGACCGGGTCCGGCGACATCGCGCCGGTCATAGCCGGGCACGGCAACGAAGGCGACCCCGATTTCACCATCACGGACTTCCTGCTGGGGACGTTCGCGGGACTGATCGCGGTGGTCGTGGTCGCGACGATGTTCATCACCGCCGAGTACCGGCGGGGCCTGATCCGCACCACGCTGGCCGCGAGCCCGCGGCGGGGCCGGGTGCTGGCGGCCAAGGCGATCGTCGTCGGCTCCGTCACCTTCGTGGCCGGGCTGGTGGCCGCGACCGCCGCGGTGATCTTCGGTACCAAACTGGGCAACAAAGGCTCGTATGTGTTCCCGGTGTCGGGGCTGACCGAGCTGCGCGTCATCGCCGGCGCCGCCGCGCTGCTCGCCGTGACGGCCGTTCTGGCGCTGGCGCTCGGGACCGTCCTGCGGCGCAGCGCCGCCGCGGTCACCATCGTCATCGTGGCGATCGTGCTCCCGTACATCCTGGCCGTCGGTTCCATCCTGCCGGTCGGCGTCTCGGACTGGCTGCTGCGCATCACCCCGGCGGCCGCCTTCGCCGTCCAGCAGGCCGTACCGCAGTATCCGCAGGTCCGCGCGCTCTACTCGCCCGGGTCCGGGTACTTCCCGCTGGCGCCGTGGGCCGGGTTCGCCGTACTGTGCGGCTACGCCGTGGTCGCGGTGGCCCTGGCCGCTGTCCTGCTCCGCCGGAGGGACGCATGAGCCACGCCGGGACAGTCGCCCAGCCGCGCCCGGCCGTCGCGATGAACGCACAACTGACGGGCCTGCGGGACGCGCTGCACGCGGAATGGACCAAGCTGCGGACCACGGCCGGCCCCGCCTGGCTGCTCGCCGCCACCGTCGCGGCGACGGTGGCGGCGAGCGCCACGGTGACGGCCGCCGTCCGGTGCCCGGCGGGCAGCGCCTGCCCGGTGGACACCACCAAGCTGAGCCTGACCGGGGTCGAGATCGGGCAGGCGGTCGTGGCCATCCTCGCGGTGCTCGCGATCAGCGGCGAATACAGCTCCGGGATGATGCGCATCACGCTCACCGCGATGCCGCGCCGGATCACGGTGCTGGCCGCCAAGGCCGCCGTCGTCGGCGGCCTGGTGCTCGCGGCCGGGACCGCCGGCGTCCTGGGCTCCGTGCTCGCCGGGCGGCTCATCCTGCCCGGCCACGGTTTCACCGCCGCGCGTGGCTTCCCGCTGCTGTCCCTCGGCGACGGGCCCACGCTGCGGGCCGCGGCCGGCTCGGTCCTCTATCTCGGCCTGATCGCCCTGCTCAGCCTGGGCGTGGCGACCGCCGTGCGGGAGTCCGCGGTGGCCATCGGGGCCGTCCTCGGACTGCTCTACCTCTTCCCGCTCATCGCCGCCGCGTTCACCAGCCCGCACTGGCATCGCCACGCCGAGCAGATCGGGCCGATGACGGCGGGGCTCGCGATCCAGGCCACCACGGGGCTGCGCAGCCTGCCGATCCAGCCCTGGGCCGGCCTGGGCGTGCTGGCCGCGTGGTCCGCCGGGGCGCTGATCATCGGCGGCTTGCTTCTCCGGCTGCGGGACGCGTAAGCGGTGAACCGGGCTTTCCGGGCAAGACTGGAGCGCGCCGCATGTCGCCAGCGCCCTCGCAGGCACGTAGCCTAACCCTGTGGACCGGCGCATCTTCGGGCTTGAGAACGAGTACGGCGTGACATGCACGTTCCGTGGGCAGCGACGGCTGTCGCCGGATGAGGTGGCACGCTATTTGTTCCGACGCGTGGTGTCGTGGGGCCGGAGCAGCAACGTGTTCCTGCGCAACGGTGCCCGCCTGTACCTGGATGTGGGCAGCCACCCGGAGTACGCGACGCCCGAGTGCGACAACGTGACCGATCTCATCGCGCACGACAAGGCGGGGGAGCGGATCCTCGAGGGCCTGCTCGTCGACGCCGACAAGCGACTGCGCGAAGAGGGCATCGCCGGGGACATCTACCTGTTCAAGAACAACACCGACTCCGCCGGCAACTCCTACGGCTGCCACGAGAACTACCTGGTCGGACGGCACGGCGAGTTCGGTCGGCTGGCCGACATCCTGATCCCGTTCCTGGTCACCCGGCAGGTCATCTGCGGGGCCGGCAAGGTGCTGCAGACCCCGCGGGGTGCGGTGTACTGCGTCAGCCAGCGGGCCGAGCACATCTGGGAGGGCGTGTCGTCCGCGACGACCCGCTCGCGCCCGATCATCAACACCCGTGACGAGCCGCACGCGGACGCCGAGCGGTTCCGCCGCCTGCACGTGATCGTCGGCGACTCGAACATGAGCGAGACCACCATGCTGCTCAAGGTCGGCTCGACCGACCTGGTGCTGCGCATGATCGAGGCCGGCACGGTGATGCGCGACCTGACGCTGGACAACCCGATCCGGGCCATTCGCGAGGTCAGCCACGACATGACCGGCCGGAGCAAGGTCCGGCTGGCCAACGGCCGGGAAATGAGCGCGCTGGAAATTCAGCGCGAATACCTCACCAAGGCACAGGATTTCACCGACCGCAACGGCGCGGACGCTACCACCCAGCGAGTTCTCATGATGTGGGAGCGCGCGCTGGACTCGATCGAGAGCGGGAGCCTGGATAAGGTGGCCCGGGAAATCGATTGGGTAACGAAATATCAGCTCATCGAGCGTTACCGGGCCAAGCACGACCTCCCGCTTTCTTCGCCGCGGGTGGCCCAGCTCGACCTCGCCTACCACGATGTGCACCGCCGCCGCGGCCTGTACTACCTGCTGGAGCGCAACGGTGCGGTAGACCGGGCCACCCGTGACCTGGACATCTTCGAGGCCAAGTCCGTTCCGCCGCAGACCACGCGGGCCCGGTTGCGCGGCGAGTTCATCCGCCGTGCGCAGGAGCGGCGCCGCGATTTCACCGTGGACTGGGTCCACCTCAAGCTCAACGACCAGGCCCAGCGGACGGTCCTGTGCAAGGATCCGTTCCGTTCGGTCGACGAAAGGGTCGAAAAGCTCATCGCGGGGATGTAAAGCCGCACCCGGTCTCACCGTGCACGCGGCATAATCGGCCGCTAGGCGCAAGTCAACCCCGCATGACGCATTGTTGCCGTTTACTGATTCCCGGCACGCGCGCGCCGTCATCTATAGGTAACAGGCGTGCCGGTATATTCGGCCCAGCCTGCTGCGACGGAAGGACAATGCGGTGACCGGACCCACGCCGGAAGGCGTCTTCGAGCTGGATGCGGTGGTCATCGGCGGCTGCGGCCACGTCGGCCTGCCGCTGGCCATCGCGCTCGCCAGCCGGGGGGCGCGGGTCGGCATTTACGACGTCAGCCAGGCCGCGGTGGAGACCGTCAACGCCGGGCGGCTGCCGTTCGCCGAGCCGGGCGCCGCGGAGCCGTTGCGCGAAGCCCGGGCCGCGGGGCGGCTGGAAGCGTCCTGCGACCCGGCCATCGTGGCGACGGCCGAGCATGTGATCGTGGTGATCGGCACCCCGGTGGACGAGCACCTCAACCCGGACCAGGCCGCGATCCCGAACGCGCTGGGCGGCTGTGCCCAGTACCTGCGCGACGGGCAGATCCTCATCCTGCGCAGCACCGTCTACCCCGGGGTGACGGCGCTGGTGGAAAAGATGGTCGCCGCGCTCGGCGTCGAACTCGACATCGCGTTCTGCCCCGAGCGGATCGCCGAGGGCAAGGCCATGACCGAGCTGTTCGAGCTGCCGCAGATCATCTCGGCCCGCACGGCGCAGGGCGCGGAGCGGGCCAGTGCCCTGTTCCGCCGGCTCACCGGCCACCTGGTCGTCATGACGCCCGAGGAAGCCGAGCTGGCCAAGCTCTTCACCAACGTGTGGCGGTACATCAAGTTCGCGACGGCTAACCAGCTCTACATGATGGCCAACGACTGCGGCCTGGACTTCGAGCGCATCCGGCAGGGCCTGGCGGAGGATTACCCGCGGGCCGCCGACATGCCGGCCGCAGGCTTTGCCGCCGGGCCGTGCCTGTTCAAGGACACGATGCAGCTCGCAGCGTTCAACAACAACAATTTCGCGCTGGGCCACACGGCGATGACGATCAACGAGGGCATGCCGCTGTACCTGGTGCACCGCCTGGAGCAGCGCTTCGAGCTGACGTCCATGACGGTCGGCATTCTCGGCATGGCCTTCAAGGGCGGTTCTGACGACATCCGGTCCAGCCTGTCGTACAAGCTCAAGCGGATCCTGGCCTTCAAGGCCGGCGGGGTGCTGTGCACCGACCCGTACGTGACCGCCGACCCGGCCCTGCGGCCGCTGGAGGAGGTCATCAGCCAGTCCGATCTGCTGGTGGTGGCCGCGCCGCATCCCGAATACCGCGAGCTCGTGACGGACAAACCGGTCGCGGACATCTGGAACATCCTGGGCCACGGTGTGCGGATATGACCGCCGAGACGCCCCGGGTCACGGTCGTCATCCCGGCCTACAACGAGGATGCGCAGATCGTCCCGATCCTGGACCGGATCTTCGAATCGGTGCGCCTGCCGTGCGAGGTCCTGGTCATCGTGGACAGCGATACCGACGCGACGATCGGTGTGGTCGAGGAGTACGCGCGGAAGGAGGACCGGATCCGCTGCCTGGTCAACACCTACGGCCCCGGGCCCGCCAACGCGATCAGGTTCGGCATCGACGCGGCCCATGCTCCCGTCGCGGTCGTGACCATGGCCGACGGCTGCGACGACGCGCGGCAGATCGACGAGCTGGCCCGGCTGGTGGAACGGGGAGTGGCCGTGGCCGCCGCGTCCCGCTACATGGCCGGCGGCCAGCAGGTCGGCGGCCCGGTCCTCAAGGGCACCCTGTCCCGGGCGGCCGGCCGGTCGTTGCGTATCCTGGCCCACGTCGGAACGCGGGACGCCACCAACTCGTTCAAGGCGTATTCGACGGAGTTCGTGCGGGAAGTGGGCATCGACTCCCGTGACGGCTTCGAGATCGGCATCGAGCTCACCGCCAAGGCCAAGCGGCTCGGCCTCCCGGTCGCCGAAATCCCGACGATCTGGCTGGACCGGCAGGCTGGCGTGTCCAACTTCAAGGTCGTGAAGTGGATTCCCAGCTACCTGCGCTGGTACAGGTTCGCGTTCGGGCCGCGCCTGTCGCCGGACCAGATACGCACCCAGGCCGCCGATCCCGGCCTGGTGCCCGGTCCAGGCACACCCGGCTCAGGCTCACCCGGCCAACGTCCGCTACAGAAGGGAAATAGAGGGAACTGATGGAGAAAGTTCTGGTCAGCGGATCGGCTGGGTTCATCGGCGGGTACGTGGTCGAGGAATTGCTGCGGCGCGGCTACGCCGTGGTGGGAGTGGACAACTTCTCCAAGTACGGCCGGGTGAAGAAGTCCTACGACGACGATCCGCACTACCAGCTGGCCGAGGGCGACGCCCGCGACGTGGACCTGATGACGCGCCTGCTGTCGGACTGCGACCACTTCATCGCCGGTGCGGCGATGATCGGCGGCATCTCCTATTTCCATACCTACGCCTACGATCTGCTCGCGACGAACGAGCGGATCGTCGCCGCCTCCTGTGACGCGGCGATCGCCGCGCACCGCGACGGCCGGCTGCGCAAGGTCACGTACATGTCGTCGTCGATGGTCTTCGAGGCGGCGAACGAATGGCCGTCGCAGGAGGGCCAGGAGCGGGAAATCGCCCCGCCGCTGTCTTCCTACGGCTTCCAGAAACTGGCCATGGAGTACTTCGCCCACGCGGCCTGGGACCAGTACCAGCTGCCGTACACGATCGCGCGCCCGTTCAACTGCGTCGGGATCGGGGAGAGCCGGGCGCTGGGCGATGAGGAGATCCTGTCCGGCAACGTCCGGCTGGCCATGAGCCACGTCGTTCCCGATCTGGTGCAGAAGGTGCTCAAGGGCCAGGACCCGCTGCACATCCTGGGCTCAGGGGAGCAGGTCCGGCACTACACCTACGGCGGGGATCTCGCGGTGGGCGTCGTGACCGCGATGGAGCACCCCGACGCACGATGTGAGGATTTCAACCTGTCCACCGAGGAGAGCACGACCGTGCTCCAGCTGGCCGGGGCGATCTGGCGCAAGATCAAGGGCGACGGGGTGCCACTGCGGATCGTCAACGACGAGCCGTTCACCTACGACGTGCAGCGCCGGGTGCCGGCCGTGGACAAGGCCAAGCGGATGCTCGGCTTCGAGGCGACGACGAGCCTGGACCAGATGCTGGACGAGGTGATCCCGTGGATCAGCAGCGCGGTCGAAGCCGGCACCATCTGATCCCGGCCTGAGCGGGGAGCCATGTCGGTGCGGGGAAGTGAGGCGGTCCAGTCATGAGCGCATCCGGCGACCGGGCCACGGCGACGCTCCCCGCCGGGCCGCCAGCCGAACCGGCGGATGTTCCGGACCGGTGGCGCCGGCCCTGGTGGATCTGGGCGGCGCCGTTCGCGGTCCTGCTCACCGTCCTGGGAGTGCGCAACCGCTTCCTGTTCAGCACGAGGCTCTTCGAGCAGGGTGACGCCGGCGCGAACTCGATCCGGATACAGCGGGCGATGCACTTCACCCTGCTGGTCGGCAACTACTCCCGGGAAGGGTTCAGTCATCCCGGCCCGGCCTACATGTACGTCCAGGCCTTCGGCCAGTGGCTGTTCGAATCCGGCCTGCACGTGGTGCCGACGGCCTGGAACGCGCATATGCTCGCCATCTTCGTGCTCAACAGCGCGCTGCTCGCGCTGGCCGTCCTCATCGTCTACGGCTGGACCCGGTCGCTGCGCGCGGCCACCGCCTGTTTCGCCGTCGTCCTGGTCTTCGGGGCCGTGCATGCGCCCGCGATCAACTCTGACTGGATGCCGTACATGTACGTCGTCATGTACTGCGTCTTCCTCGTCGCGGCGGCGTCGGTCGCGGCGGGACACGCCCGGGACCTGTGGATCTTCGCGCTGACCGGCTGGTTCCTCATCCACGGGCACGCCTGTTTCCTGTTCATCGTCCCGGTGATCACCGCGGCGGTGCTCGCGGTTCCGCTCGCCGAGCACCGGCGAGCGCCGGCCGCGGCGCTGCGGCGCTTCGCCCGCGGCGAGCGCCGGGCGTGGATCCCGGCCGTGGCCATCAGTGCCCTGTTCGCGCTGCCGATCGCGGTCAACCTGGCCCTGCACTGGCCCGGCGACTTCGGCAAGTACTTCGCCTACAGCAAGTCTTCCACTGCGGGCGGGCACGGCGTCCTGCAGATCGCGCGGTACGCGCTGTGGTTCTGGTGGCCGGACCGGCACGCCTGGCTGGCGCCGGTCCTGCTGTACGCGGGCGCGATCGCGGTGGCCGTGGGACTGGCCCGCGTATTTGCCCGCGTGTCTGCCCGCGGCCGGCTGCGCCGCTTCCTGCTCACGCTGCTCGGGATCAATGTCGTGTCCAGTCTGGCGGTCGGCGCGTACGCGGCGGCCGGCATCGACCACCTGAGCGAGTACTACATCGCCTACTTCTACTGGTCGGCGCCGCTGCTGGCGCTGCTCGTCATCGCCGTCGGGGTCAGCCAGGCGCTCGGCGCCCGCACGGGCACGGTGCTGGCCGCGGCCGGCGCGGTCGCCGCCCTGGTGGTGTTCGCGCTGGTGCCAGGGATGCGCACGAGCACTAATGACATCGACCCGGGGCTGCCGCACGCCGTCGCCGCCGTCGCGGCACGCGCCCCCGGACGGGAGATCGTGCTGTCCATCCAGCACAATGCCTGGGTTGACACCACCGGTTTCCTCGTCCAGGCCGAACGGGCCCACGTCCGGGTCTGCCTGGACGATCCGCACTGGACGTTCATGATGACCGCGCAGTTCATCTGCACCCCGCAGCAGGCGGCCGGCGGGGCCCGTTTCACGTTCGACTCGCCGCACGCGCCGTCGTCCGCGCCGGTGCTGCTGCACTTCAGCCATACAGATGTCGTCGCGGGTTCCCGGTGACCCGGCCCTGATGCAGCAGGCCACGCGCTCAGCCTCGCCGTCCGCCTGGCGGCCCGGGGCCCGTGCCGTCCGCCGGACGGCGTGGGCGGCCGGGATCGTGCTGGTCACGAGCGTGCTCTTGCTGTGCTATCTCCGCCTTTCTGATCAGGTACCGGTCGGCTCGGACGGCGCGTCGAACGCGCTGCAGGCGTGGGACATGCTGCACGGCAACGTGCTGTTGCGGCACTGGGCCGTCTCTGACGTGTCGTTCTACCCGGCCGAGCTGGTCCAGTACGCGGTGATCGAGGCGGTGCGGGGGCTCAACCCCGGCGTGATCCACTTCGCCGGGGCGATGACCTATACGCTGCTCATCCTGCTGGCCGCCTGGCTGGCCAAGGGCCGTGCCACCGGCCGCGAGGCACTTCTCCGGGTGCTGATCGTGGCCGTCGTCATGCTGGCCCCGGCGCCCGGCGCGGGCTTCACCCTGCTGCTGAGCCCCAACCACTTCGGCAGCAGCGTGCCCGTGCTGCTGGCCTGGCTGGCCGTGGACCGGCTGCCGGCCCGCTGGTCCGTGCCGGCCGTGGCCATCGCGGCGACGTGGGGGGTGACCGCCGACAGTCTCGTCCTCGTCACCGGCGTGGTCCCGATGGTCATCGCGTGCGCGGTCCGCGCCGGCGTGCTGCTGTACCGCCGTGCCTCCCCCTGGGCGGAAGTATGGCTGGCCTTCGCGGCGATCGCGTCCGCCGGGCTGGCCCGGGTGGCCATGGCTCTCATCCGGCGCAGCGGCGGGTTCTCGATCCACCCCGTGGCGACGACGTTCTCCGGGCTGTCCACGATCCCGCACCACCTCCAGCTCACCGGCCAAGGGCTGCTGATGCTCTTCGGCGCCGAGTTCTCCAGCCGGCTCTCGGCCCTGGACCTCGCCATCGCCGCCTTGCACCTGATCGGGGTGGCCGCGGCCGCCGTCGCCCTCGGCATCGCGGTCAGCCGCCTCGGGCGCAGCGGCGAACTGGCCGTCCCCGGGCTTGCCCTCGCGATCATCTGCAATGTTGCCGCGTACGTGCCGACCCCCTTCGTCCAGGACCTGTTCAGTGCGCGGGACATCTCCGCGGTGCTCCCGTTCGCGGCGGTCCTGGCCGGACGGCTGCTGGCTGGCCCGTTCCTGGGTGCCCAGCGTGCCCAGCGTGCCCAGCCGCTGGCTGGCACGGTGCTGGCTGGGCCAGCACTCCGGGCCAGGCTCACCACCGCGCTCGCGGTCGCCGCCGCCGCCTGCGCCGCCGCGCTCGGTTACCACGCCGCCCGGCCGCCAGTGCCCGCGCAGAACCAGTCCCTCGTCGCCTGGCTGGCCACCCGGCACCTGAACGGCGGCCTGGCCGTGGACTACTGGGTAGCGAACAGCATCTCCCTGGACAGCGGGAACCGGATCACGGTCCGCCAGGTCGGCCAGCAGATGGGCGCGGGCAGCGGGGTCCTGACCGAGCCCGTTCCGCGCGAGCTGAACTCCGGCTGGTACACCCCAGCCAGCCATTACGCCGACTTCTACGTCACCGGGGACATCAACCCCGGCGGCTCCGGCGAGCAGGCCGCCGCGGTCCGCACCTTCGGGCCGCCCGCGCAGGTGCTGCACCCGGCCGGCTACACGGTCCTGGTGTGGCACAAGAACCTGCTGGCCGCGCTCCGTTAGCCTCGTCGTCAGTCCCGTCGCCGCAACTTTCTGCGACCGGGCTGTCTCAATCTGCTCTCAGGCGTCCCGGCCGGCCGCTAGGGTCGGCTACCGATTGTGATCCCATCGCTACTCGGCCCCCAGTGGAATCCTTACGTGACCGTTCCTGCGTACGACGTGTCTAGTACGGAACGTATTCGTACCGGAACATCAAGTATTCGCCCGGTCTGGCGGACGGCGTGGGCAGCCGGGATCGCGATGGCGACGGGACTGCTGTTCCTGGCTTACCTGCGCCAGTCCCGGCAGGTCCCGGTGCGCTCCGACGGCGGTTCGATCGCGCTGCAGGCATGGGACATGTGGCACGGCAACCCGCTGCTGCACGGGTGGGTCATGTCGGACGTGTCGTTCTGGTCGACCGAACTGGTCCAGTACGTCGTGCTGGAGGCCATGGGCGGGCTCACCGCCAACGTGGTCCACATCGGCGGGGCCATGACCTACACCCTGCTGGTCCTGCTGGCCGCGTACCTGGCCCGGGGCCGTGCCACCGGGCGGGAAGGCGCCGTCCGGGCCCTGGTCGCGGCGCTCATCATGCTGGCCCCGGCACCCGGTGAGAGCGCGACCCTGCTGCTGACGCCTGACCACCTCGGCAGCGCCGTGCCCGTGCTGCTGGCCTGGCTGGCCGCCGAACGGCTGCCGTCGCGAGGCTGGTACGCACCGGCCGCGGTCGCGCTGCTGCTGGCCTGGGGACAAGTGGCCGACGGCCTGATCCTCATCACCGGCGCGGCCCCGATGGCGGTCGCGTGCGGCGCGCGCGCCTGGGCGGAGCGGCGGCGCAGGCCGGGCCAGGACCCGGGCCAGGACCCGGGCCAGCATCGGCCGGACCTGGCCCTGGCCGCGGCGGCGATCGTTTCTGTTGTCCTCGCGCGGGTGGCCGGGGTGCTCATCCGGATCAGTGGCGGGTTCGTGCTGAAGCCGGTGGCCACCCGGTTTGCCGGGCTGCCGGCCATGCCAGACCACGTCAAGGTGACCGTTGAAGGGCTGCTGGCTCTTTTCGGCGCCGACTTCTCCGGGCCGCATTCCCGGGCTGGCCTGGCCGTCGCCGCCCTGCACCTGATCGGCGCGGCCGCGGTGGCCGTGGCCCTCGTGGTCGCGCTGCGCCGCCTCGGGCGCGGCGAGGAACCCGCCGTCCCGGCGCTGGCCCTCGCGATCGTGTTCAACGTCACGGCGTTCCTGCCCACTCCCTACGTGCAGAACCTGCTCAGCACGCGGGAAATCGCGGCCGTGCTGCCGTTCGGCGCGGTTCTCGCGGGCCGGGTGCTGGCCGCCCCGCGGGCCAGTACGCGGGCCAGTACGCGGGCCCAGGCGCGGCTGTCCGCGGCGCTGGCCGCTGCCGGGCTCGGTTGCGCCGTCGTCCTCGGCTACCACGCCGCCCAGCCGCCGGTGCCCGCGCAGAACCAGTCCCTGGCCTCCTGGCTCGCGGCCCGGCATCTGACCAACGGCCTTTCCGCGGATTACTGGGTCGCTAACAGCACGACGCTGGACGCCGGCGGCCGGGTCACGGTCCGGCAGGTGACCCTCGGCCACCGGGCCCTGATGCACCCGCTGTCGTGGGGTTTTAAGCAGGACTGGTACGACCCGGCGACCTCGTACGCGGACTTCCTGGTCGCCAGCGGCAAGACCCCGGGCGGATGGGGTGCGGCCGCCTTCCGGACCTTCGGGCCGCCGGTCCAGGCGCTGCACCCAGCCGGCTATACCGTCCTGGTATGGCATAAGAATCTGCTGGCTTACATTCGGTAGTGCCGCCGCCCCAGTAGGCTGGCGGCGCTCTCATCGTCCATTCCTGAGGTCCTCACATATGCGACGCATCGTTGCGCTCTTCGTTGTTCCCCTGATCGCCGGGCTGGCTCTGGCCGGCTGCGGTTCGTCTCCGCCCCCCTCACCGAACGCCTCGGTCACGGCCAAGGGCTTGTTCGGCGCCTCACCGTCGGTCTCGATCCCGAAGCTGAAGCCGGCCAGCACGCTCGCGGTCAAGACCCTGATCCAGGGCAACGGCGCGACGATCAAGAAGTCGGACCTGTTCCTGTCCAACTTCACCATCTACGTGTGGAGCGGCACCACGAACAAGCTGCTTGACTCCACCTACTCCAGCTCGCCTCAGGTGCTCCCGGCGACGCTGCTGCCCGGCATCCAGAACGCCGTGACCGGAAAGAAGCTCGGCAGCCGGGTGCTGGCCGTCATCCCGCCGAAACAGGGCTACGGCACGAGCGGTAACTCCCAGCTGGGCGTGACGGGCAGCGACACGCTGGTCTTTGTCATGGACCTGATCCAGAAGTACTCCTCAGGGACCGTTTCCGCCTCCGGGTCCACCGTGTCCAGCGGCGGCGGCAGCCTCCCGTCGGTAAGTGCGGCCAAGGGCACCGCGCCTAAGGTGACGATCCCCAAGGGCGTGACCCCGCCGAAGACGCTGGTCACCAAGACCCTGATCAAGGGGACCGGGCCGGTCGTGACCAAGGGCCAGGACGTCGTGGCCCAGTACACCGGGGTCAACTGGCGGACCGGGACGGTCTTCGACTCCTCCTGGCAGCGCAGCCTGCCCTACAGCTTCAAGATCGGGGCGTCCCCCAGCCAGGTCATCCCGGGCTGGGACAAGGGGCTCGTCGGCCAGACCATCGGCAGCCGGGTCCTGCTCATCGTCCCGCCGGCCGACGCCTACGGCAGCGCGGGGCAGTCGCAGGCCGGCATTAAGGGCACGGACACGCTCGTGTTCGTGGTCGACATCATCAGCGCTGTGAGCTCCGGCTCGGCAGGCTGACCCAGGAGCACGATGGCGGGTCCGGCGCGGGAGGTGGCAGCGGCCGCTACCGAGCCGGACCCGGGCACAACAGAACGTGCGGGTGCGACTGTGGCGCGCCCCGGCCGGCCCGTGCGGCCTGCGCGGCGGGCCCGCGGTCTCTGGGCGGCCATGTTCATCGCGGCCGCGGTCGCCCTGTTCGCCGCGTACGTCGATTCCTACCAGACCTGCGTGCGGTAGAGGGCAACGGTGATGACCAGCGCCGCGGAGCAGACGGACAGCGCGGCCAGCAGGACCGTCCGCCTCCGCAGGCGTGGCGTGGCCAGCAGGACGAGCACGGCCAGCAGGTAGACCTCGACGAAAGCCCGCAGGTCGGCGTAACCGTCCCAGTTGGTGGGGGCCAGGCAGAAGATCACCACGACGTACAGTACGAAGGCCACCCGCTCGTAGACCGGTATGGTGGTGACCCGCAGCGCGGCCAGCGCGGCCAGCGCGAACAGCGCGAGCACGACGAACTCGACGTCCCAGATGATGACCGCGCCCGGGGCCCGCGGCACTGGCGTGCCCGGGTGGCCGAAGTTGCGCGCGATCCAGGTGAACGCGGCGGTGAACGGCAGGCCGGCGTTCTTCCCGCTGTCGCTGTGGAGCGGGAAGACCCCCGTCGCCGCCTTCACCACCCCTTCCCACGCGGCGAAGACCACGGCCGGGACGATCCAGGCCACGTCATTGGGGCCGAAACGATCCCGCCGGCGCGCCAGCTGGACGATCCGGGTGATGCCGAGCGCAGCCGGGACGAGCAGCACCGTTTCCCGGGTCAGGGCCCCGTAGCCGAACGCGGCGGCGGCCAGCAGCGGGTGCCGCTTCCGGTAGGCCAGGATGCCGGCCACCAGGCACAGCGCGCCAAGCGGCTCGGTCAGGTCCCGCGACAGGCTGTCCATCAGGCCGAAGTAGCCTGCGAGCAGCAGGCCCCACAGCGCGGGCCGGCCCGCCTCCTGCGCGAGCAGGCCGCCGAGGTAGGCCAGCGCGGCGAGGGCCGCGATGTTGATGCCCACGAGCGCGTAGGGCACCGCCGCGTGCTGGCCGGCCGACACCAGCCAGGCCAGCACGGGGTAGCCGATCCGCATGAACCGGTACGGCGCATCCATCCTGATGCCGAACACCGTCGTGTGCAGGTTGGCCGGATCCAGCGCCATGCGGTAGTAAAACTGGCCGTCGTAGCCGGCGGAATCGTGGAAAACGTACACCCCGTGCGGCACGTGCCGCCGGTGGCCGTACACGGTCCCGATCCGGAGCAGCTCGGTGAGGTTGCGGTGCGCCAGCAGGATCAGCCGGCCCTCGATCGCGGCCAGCGCGGCCACAAAGGCGATGATCCCGGGCAGGGCCGCCCGGTCCGTCACCCTCCTGAGCGCGGGACGACACTCTGGCGTCGTCTCGTCACCAGGCGTGGTCGACGTCAGATGCACGCCCGCCTCAGCCCCCCTGAGTCACGTCCGGTGGGGCCCGTGGCCGGGCCGCCCGAGGACGCGGAAAGCGTACCCGACCAGGGCCGCGAGCGCGGCTGCTACCAGCGGGTATGGGCCGGGATTAGCTCCCGTCCGTCAGGTCGTCGAGGACCAGACCGAGGCCGACACCGAGCATCCACACATCCTTGGCCAACGGGATGCCCTGCTGTGTCGGGAATGGGGTGCCTTCCTTGCGCATACCCGGCGTCTTGACGTACAGCCCGAGCAGGCCGCCGGAAAAGGCGGCCAGGCCCGCCCCGGCTAGCGCCGAAGGGACGACGGGCAGCACCAGCGCCGCGCCCAGCGCGATCTCCGCGCCGGCCAGCAGTCGCACGAAGTCCTTCGGCTTCAGCTTGGCCAGGAACGGGTAGGTGCCGACCGCGAACCCGTGGAGTTGCTCGGCCGTCGCCTCGTCCGCGGACAGCTTGCCGATCCCGGAATTGAGGATGAACGCGCCGGTGGCGATCCGCTGCGGCAGGTGGTGGAGCTTAACTGGAAGTGCCATGTCTTCCTCCCGTGCTGGTCTGTGAGAGCGGCTGGTCTCAGGAATGGCTGGGCTTTAAGTACGGCCGTCGCGTGCGTAACTCGAAGCGGCCATTGTGACATTGCGCAGCAGGCCGGCCGCGTGGCGGCCGGCCGTGGCGGCGGTGAGGAAGTAGGCGCGGTCCTCGTCCAGCCCGCGGCCCATCGTCGAGAGCGGCGCCGGGCACGCCCGCAGCGCTTCGTCCAGGCCGGTGACGCCCACGTGGACCAGCGTGTGCCGTCCTCCGAGCGGACGGGCCTGCTCGGTCACCTGGGTGCCGAAGTCACCGGGCAGGATGGGCACGACCACGTCCGCGTGCGCCAGCGCCACGCGCCCGTACGACGTCAGGCTGTGGTGTGACACGCCGCGGTGCCGCTCGCGCGGATCCGCTTCGCTGACCCGCAGCGCGGCCACCGGCCGCCCCGCGAGGACGGCCGCCGCGTTGACGGCCTCACCGGCCGCGACGCCGGAGAACCCCCATCGTGTGCCCGTCCCGAGGTTGCCCGGGCCCTGCGTCACCACGGCCACGTCCGCGCCGAGCACGTGCCGCGCGGCGAGCAGGCCGCTGTGCAGCGTCACCGCCTCCAGGTCGCCGCCGAAGGCCTGCCCCACGGTGATCGTCCCGGCCAGCCAGCCGGCCTCCCGCAACGTGGCGCAGGTCCGTGAGAACCACGCGGGCAGCGCGCCCCCGTCGGTCATCACGTACGCCACGCGCACCCCGCCGGGTCCTGGTCCGGGTCCTGGCCCGGGCTGTCCTTGTCCCGTCCTGCCGGTCGCGGCGTCCGGTGCGGGCTCTGTCCGCGCTCCCGGTCCGGGTCCTTGCCCGGCGGGTCC
>Ga0066790_10000190_pt1 | contig 20966 bp, 20 predicted proteins | sample OrgsoiDNA2013050_FD_70963 | JGI IMG/M metagenome (GOLD analysis project Ga0066790, IMG submission 70963) | Permafrost soil microbial communities from the Arctic, to analyse light accelerated degradation of dissolved organic matter (DOM) -... | ecosystem: Environmental > Terrestrial > Soil >...
TAGAAGGTGTTGGCGTCGAGCGCTTCGGGCAGCGCGGCCAGCATGATGTTGGAGAAGACGACGCCGGTCATGAAGTCGACCTTGTCGCGCTTGATGTCCTTTTCGAACAGCTGCTTGGCGACGTCGGGCTTGAACTGGTCGTCGCTGACGAGCACCTCGGCGGGCAGGCCGCCGAGCTTGCCGCCGTTCATCTTCACAGCGAGCAGAAAGGCGTCGCGGATGTCGACGCCGAGCGCCGCCGATGGCCCGGAGAGCGTGCTGACGAAGCCGATCTTGACCTTGTCGGCGGCCGAGGCGAGCGTCAGGGCCGAAGTCAGCGCGGCGGCTGTGCAGGAAAGCGCGAGCGAACGAACGAAGGTCGGCATGGGAGGCTTTCGAAGAAGGGGAAAACGTTGCGCGGCTAGACCCAGATCTGCAAGACGTAGTCAAACGAGGCCTGGCTGTTGAACAGGTCGACGCGTTGCAGGTGGATTCGCAACTGCCCGTCTTCATCGCGCACCAGCGTGTGCCGGTAGCTGCCGCCGAAGTGGCGGATCGCGTCGCGGCGCAGCTCCATCATGTGGAAGCGCGAGCGCACCTGCAGCGTCGAGGCGTCGGCCGATTCGATGACGACGTGGCTCACGATGTGGCTGGTCTCCCACTGCGGCGCCTGCGACCAGGCGTTCGGGTGCGTGATGCGGCCCTTCCTGATCTCCATCACGAGCTTGTCTTCGACGAAGATCGAAGGCGTGCCGTCCCACTCGGTCTGCTCAGGTGCCACCGGCATCCAGTAGACGCCGTCTTCGGCGAAGAGGTCGATCCAGGCCTGCCAGTGCTTGCCGTCGAGAAGCTCGGCCTGCCGGTAGAGGAATTGCTCGACCTCGCGGTGCAGGTCGGGCGTGGCGAGCGCGTCGCGTGGCGGCAGCGCATGCTCATGTACGGCGCGGCCGGCGATCGGCGCGCGCGGCGAGTGGCTCGGCTCGATCGACTGCGCGCCGGTAGCCGGGCCGGTCGTTTCGCCGTCGATCACCACTTCCTGGTCGAGCAGGTGGCGCATGTCGGCGCCTGCGCTCGGGATGCGTGCCGCCGGTCCACCGGGTACGGCGGTCGACCCCCCGGGGACGTGCGGGCCGGCTTGGGAGCGACCCGGCGCTCGGCCCGCGTCGCCTTCGCGGGCGCTCATGGCGCGGCCCCGTTCATGTACTTCGTCCACGCCTGGAACTGGTTGCGCATCACCACCTCCGAGGTGCCGTGGTTCGAATACGCCACGCCGCCTTCGACGCGGTCGTCGCCGAAATTGCGGTGCAGGCTCACCCAGTCGCCACCGTTCGAGGTGAGGCCCCATTGCGCCTTGGTCCAGTTCTCGAGGTCGTCGGCATTGATCATGGTCGCTGGCGAATTGACGAGGTTGAAGTACCAGAGGCTTCTGCGGTAGATCGCCTCGGGCGCACCCTTGAGGCGGAAGTGCCAGATCTCCGAGAGCGTCTTGTCGGCCGAGATGGGCCTGAGACAGCGCAGCTGCTGCAGCGGCGACTGCACCGAGAGATACGGATAGACGAGCACGTGGTGGATGCTGCGCGAGAGGTACTCCTCGGCCTTGGCCTCGCCGTAGGCCTTCTGCAGCAGCGCCTCGTACTCGAGCGTGTCGGGGTCCTTCGGGCGCAGGCCCATGTAGGCCTTCAAGATGCCGTGGCCGCGCGGGAAGTTGATCGTCTGCACGCTGTCCCACTGCTCGAAGGTCGAGGCGAAGGTCGAGAGGTAGTGGTAGTGCAGCGGCGCCGAGCCTTCCTTTTCCTTGATGCGCTTCTCGACCCGGCCGGCGGCGATGCCGGTCGACTGGTGCGTCACCGAAGGGTGCAGCGCATCGAGCTGGTTTTCCATGAAGAACTTCCAGTTCGACTGCTGCACGACGCGGTGGCAGTACGGCACCACCTCGACCTCGCCGAGCGGCGAGCGGTCGCACATGTCGTCGAAGGCGATCTTCGCGTCGCCGAGAAATTCGCAAAGCGTCGGCCCCTCGGCCGAGAGGCTGGCGAAGACGAAGCCGCGGTAGCTGTCGACCCGCGCCGCGCGCTTGACGTTGCAATCGGGGTTCGACTTGTTCATGGCCGTGCCCTCGTAGCCGCGGGCCAGCGGAATGGCGCGCACCTTGCCATCGAGGTGAAAGCTCCAGGCGTGGTAAGAGCAGACGAAGGCGCCGCCAGTGTTGCCCTTCAGGTTGCCGACGAGCTGCACGCCGCGGTGCGGGCAGCGGTTGTGCAGCACGTTGATGCTGTCGTCGGCGGCACGCACCATCATCATCGGCTGGCGCCCGATCGTCACGGCCCAGTAGTCGCCGGCGTTCGGAATCTGCGACTCGTGGCCGCAGTAGACCCAGATCTTCTCGAAGATGTTCGCCATCTCGCGATCGAAGATCTGCGGGTCGGTGTACACGCTCTTGTGAACGCGGTCGGGTTCGACCAGGGATTCGAGGTTCATGGCAGTTGGGCTCGTGGCATGTTGCATCAAGTGTGCCCAAAGCGGGCCGGCATTCCAACTGCCGGACGGGCCCGGGGCCCGAGGCTCAGTTTTTCGCGCCTTGCGGCAACGCCATCCCCCGCTCGCGCATCACGTCGCGCAACCGGTTTGGATAGTCGGTGATGATGCCGTCGACACCCCAGTCGATGAGTCGGCGCATGTCGGCCGGCTCGTTCACCGTCCACGCAATGATCAGCAGCCCGACCTCGTGCGCCCGCTTCACCGCAGCCTCGTCGATGTTGTTGAACACAGGTGACCAGATGGTGCCGCCGGCGGCCTTGACCATGTGCGCCACCGACGCGTAGTCGCGCGCCAGCCGGCCCGCCGTCCAGCTGGGGTCATCGACGTTGTTGTTGTTCCGGTTCTGGATCGTCAGGTAGACGGTTCGCATGCCGGGCACCAGGCGCTGCACGAGCTGCAGCGTGCGCCAGTCGAAGCTCTGGATCATCACGCGCTCGCTCATGCCGGCGTCGCGAATCACGGCCAGCAGCGTCTTGACGAATTCTTCCGGCGGCAGCGTGTCGTTCGGCTTGTTCGGAAACACCTTGGTTTCGATGTCGAACTGCACGTCGTTGGCGCCGAGCCGCTTGACCATCGCGAACAGCGATGCCAGGGTCGGAATGCGCTGCCCGTCCTGCGGCTGCTGCTCGGCGAACGCTTTGCCGTAGGCGAGGTCGGGGTTGAGCCGCCCGACGTCGTAGCTCTGCACCTGGGCGAGGGTGAGCGACTTGATCAGCGGGCCGGTCTCCTTCAGCCACCGGCCGTCAGCGTCGCGCGCGGTGCCAGGGTAGAGGGCCGGCTCGTGCGAGATCACGGCGACGCCATCGGCGGTGATGGCGATGTCGAGCTCGAGCGTGGTCACGCCCATCCGCACGGCGTTCTCGAACGAGGCCAGCGTGTTCTCCGGTCTCAGGCCGCGGCCGCCGCGGTGCGCCTGCAGGTCGAACGCGCCGGCCGTTGCGGTCAGCGCCAGGCCGAGACAAAAGGCCAGGAACACACGGGGCTTCATCATGGCGGGCATCCATTCATCGATGCCTGCAACTCTATCGCCACGCCTGGGCAGGCCGGGCGCGTCCTCGCCATCCCCCGATATCCCGGGGCCTTGGTCCGTGGTGGCGCAACGCTAACGAAAGCCGGCCGACGGGCTCCCGGTCATGCGCCTCGATCGGGCAATTCCAGCCCTGAGGGCACGGTGCCCATCCAGCTGCGTTCCATCAGCTCGTACTCCTCGTGGGTCGACTCGGAGACTTCGGGGATCTCGGGCTTGGCCCAATCTCGCCGCGAGACCTCGTGTTCGGCGCGCGTGTCGGCCGCGGCCGTGAGCTCACGCAGCCGTTCGATGACCGTTGCCAGCAAGGCCGACGGCTCCTGGCTGGCCAGCATCTCTGCCTCGGCCAACGCCCTGCCCGTCACCTGAGGCGGCAGGGCTGCGGCACCTGCCCAGCTGCCGCCCCCGAGCGCATCGTGCACGACGACGAGATGGCGTACGGCCTGAGTCGCCGGGTCGTGGACGAGCAGGCGCGCGCCCAGTTCGGCGCGTTGCTGCAGCACCAGCGAAGGCGAATCGCCCGCCCCCGGCCCACGCCGCTGCTCCAGCCCGATCGAGCGGCCAAGCACGTTTCTCACCCAGCGCAGAGATCCGTGCTTGTCCTTGCTGGCCGGGGCCGCGCTCCGGTCCTCGACCAGCTTCGTGTGCGGCGCCTTGCGTCCCGGCGGTTTGGCAGACATGCGGCTTGCCCTCGCTCGTTCTTCGAGATTCGATAGATCCGGTTTCGGCAGACGGCGCGCCGTCTTGAGCCGGCCCGCCAGGATGGCCACCTCGTACGCCAGCGCGATCGTGCGATCTTTGGCGACCGACCGTACTTCCCGACTCGAGCGATCGGGGCGACAAGGCCGATGCCAGACGCGAGCTCGGCCTGGCGAGGTAGAACGATTCGTGCCTGGCCTCGGCCGTGGCGTTGGGGAAGACGACATGGCCGGCGCTTCACTCGGTCTCGAAGCGCGCGATCTCGTCCAGCACCCGTTGCGAGCGACCGACGCTCCTGCCGACCGAGCTGTCGTTCAGGACTCTCGCGGCCCCGGGCACCCAGCGGCTGACCGCCCAGAACGCCGCCAGTGCGCCGGCGCTGCTGCCCACGAAGACCAGCACCACCTGCGGCGCATGGGCGTACACATCGGCACCGAACCAGGCCTTGAACGCGACGAGCACCAGCGGAATCCAGACGAAGCTGCCGGTGACGATCCACAGCGGCACGAGCCGGACTCGCCAGGCACGAAACTCCGCGAGCCTTCGCTGGATCGCGAGCACCGGGGCCGCGTAGTCGATGCCCACGATCATTTGCATCTCCCACGCGCCGCAAACGACAAGCAGCAGCCCGTACGCCTGCACGAGCATGCCGCTGACCACGAGATGCAGCGACCCGAGATGCGCCACCCAGAAGGAGGTGAAGACGACGATGGTCGCCACGCCCAGCAGCATCTGAAGGACCAGGCCGATCTTGACCGGCAGCAGGCGAAAGCGAGCCGAGGCGAGCTTGCGCTCCTTGTACTGCTCCAGATCGAGCGCGTAGCGCCGGGCCATGTGGCGGTCGAGCGACTGCCAGGCGAGTTTCATCTCATCGAGTTCCATGCGTACTCCCCGGCGTGCCGGCGTCGTGGGCCCTCTGCTGTCGAAAGCGCTGCCTGATGCGGCTGATCTTGGTCGCGACATTGGTCTGGCTGATGCCGAGAACCTCGGCGATCTCGGTGTACGGGCGATCCTCGAGATGGAGCAGGATGAGCGCGCGATCGAACGGGTCGAGCTGCGCGATCAGGGCGTCGAGCTCGCGCAGGCGTTCGTCGGCCAGGCGGCTCGGCGTGTCGTCTTCGACCGTTTCCAGCAGCTCGTCGCTCAAGGGTTCGAAGCGTTCGGCGCGCGCGCTCGCCTGGCGCAGGTGCGTGATGCCGGTGTTGAGCGCTATGCGATACATCCAGGTGGAGAAGCGCCGCGCCGCGTCGTAGCTCGGGAATGCGCGCCACAGCTGGCTGCAGATCTCCTGCACGAGGTCGTGGCGATCGTCGATGTGGCCCGCGTACATGCGTGCGACATGGAAGACGATGCGGCGATGCTCGCGCAGCAGCGCTTCGAAGCGCTGCTGGAGTTCGCAAGGGCGGGCGGGCATCTCGGGTGTGTCTCGCGTTCTTCCCGGTGATTCGAGCGGCTCCGCCAAAAATCACAACGAGACCGGAAAATTAGGTCTTTGCGTCTTGAGCGGTCGAGATCACGACCGTCTTGTCGTGCTGCATCAGGTCGGCCACCGAGATTCGCACGAGCAGCCCAGTTCGCCCGCCGCCCGCCAGGCAGTGGCCTACGCCAGCCGCGAGCTCGGCCTGGCGAGGTAGAACCATTCGTGCCCGACCTCGGCCGCGGCGTTGGGGAAGACGACGAAGCCGTCGAACGGCGCAGCGACCACGCGGCCGTCGTGGCGGGTGCCTATCGCCCGGCCCTTCGCCACCGGGTCGAAGCTGCGCCAGGCTTGCGCGAACGCATCGTTGGCGTGGAGCTTGTCGATCACCTCGCACAGGCTCAAGCATTCGACGCCAGGGGTCGGCGGCGGGTCGGGCGCGTCGATCAACCGCAGGTGCGCCAGCGTGGCGACGATCGCGCGATGCGCCACCGCGGGCGCTTGCGCGTCGTCGTGCTGGCCGCATTCGAGCGTGAGCGCCGAGCCGCCCATCGACCGCGTGTATTCGGTCGTGCCGATGCCGTAGCGCGGGTCGAGGTCGAGCGTCGCTTCGGGCAATGTCGCGGCGAACTCGCGGCGGCGCGCGACACCGGCGGCATAGGTGTCGAGCCAGCCATCGACGGCGCGGCCCACGCCCAGGCGCACGGCCAGCGCCTCTTCACGCGCGGCCTGGGTGAAGGGCTCGAGTGGGCCGTCGTTGTCGGTCGGGCCGAGCATCACGAACGGCGTGCCGGGGGAATGGAATGAATGGAGATCGAGCAGCACCTCGTGCGCCGCGAGCAGCGGGCACAGCCAGTTGGCCACGTGGTCTTCGTAGTCGTGCGGCGTGGCGGTGGCCGCGAGCTTGCGGTTCAGGTTGCGGTCACCGACACGACGGTGTTCGGCATAGGCAAGCGGGTTGGCGACAGGCACGAGCGTCAGGCGACCGCTGCTCAGGCGCAGGGTGCCGGCATCGATCTCGGTGATCACACGCTCGATGGCGCGGGTGCCGCAGGTCTCGTTGCCGTGGACCGCGCCGAGGATGATGAGGCGGGGGCCGGGGTAAGGGCTGGCGTAGGAGACGGCTTTGAAGGGCTGCATCGCGACCGATCGTATCGGACGCTACCGGCCGGGTCACCGGCCCGCACCGCGCCGAGGCTTGCCCGCTCGCGCACGAACGTGTCGCCGGCGTGCCGCTCGCCTACATGGCGGCTGGCTCGACCTTGACGACGTCTGAGACCGCCAGCAAGGCGTCGTACGACGTGTCGGTAAATGGACGCGACATCGCGAACACGTCCATACCTTCACGATGCGGCTTTGTATCCGCGCTTCGTGCTGAAGGCGAGGCTGGGGTGGCGGGTCTGGAGGGCATCGCTGGCGTCGGCACCGCTTCGTGCAACTTCACCAACTCACGGGCCTTGGTCAATTCGCGCTCTTTCGCGCCCAGTTGGGCGACCATGGTCGCGTTGCGATCCTGAATCTCTTTCTTGACCTCGTGCACGGCTGAATGAACGGCGAGCTCCACAGTGCGTTGATTGACACGCTTGAGGACGCAATACACGCAAAGACCTGTGGAGACGCAGCAGAAGATGGTGAAGAACATGATCGGTCCTTGAAACTACAAGGCGGAGCGGTCTCGCTCAGAGGGGCTCGCTCATCTCGAGTCGATTGGAGGTCACCATTGCAAGCCGCAAGAAACTGCGGCACGCAAAGGTAGCGCAAGTCGCTTGAGCCGGCGGTTCGACCGCGCGGCGTGCCGTGCGGTTTGCCACGGACAAGGCGACCGCATTTGCCCGCGAACCTTGTCGGATGTGCGAACTCGGCAGTCCTTCGACGATGTTGGCTCAACCTGTTCCGCCCCGGTGGGCTTGCTCACAGACGCTCGCTGCCGACATACTTTCATCATGCAAGTAAGTCAGGTATCATCCATCCCATGCAGCGCAAAAGCTTCGCCGACATGTCCTGCCCCATCGCCAGGAGCCTCGAACAGGTCGGCGAGTGGTGGAGCATCCTGATCCTGCGCGATGCCTTCGCCGGCAAGACGCGGTTCGACGAATTCCAGCAAAGCCTCGGCATCGCCCCGAACATGCTCACGCGGCGGCTCGCTTCGCTGGTCGAGGCGGGCATGCTGGAGCGGCGGCCGTACTGCACGCGGCCGCCTCGCGACGAATACGTCCTCACCGAGCGCGGCCGCGACTTCCGCACCGTGCTGGTGGCGCTGCTGGCGTTCGGCCACCGGCATTTCTCCGTCGTCGGTGGCGGCGGCGCGCGGGTCGTCGATGCCAAGACCGGCGTGACGGCCGAGCCGATGCTGGTCGACCGGCGCTCGGGCAAGCCGCTGGTTGAACCCGACTTCACGATCGTTCGCGGCAAGCGCTCCGCCGTGGCTGTGAAGACCGCACGACCCAAGGAGGCTGCCGGCCTGCTCGCCGCCGCCACGCCATCGCGCCGCGCGGTCAAGGCCGCCCGCGCATGAGCCGCCGGGCCGTTGCCAAGGCGAATTCCGCAGCGCCAAGCGCGAAGGTATCCCCATGAGCGCCTTCACCTCCGCGCTGCCCGGCCGGCCAGGCGCCGCCCCGGGTTCTTCCGTGAGTACCGCGCCCGCCGCCACACCTGTGGCTGCACGCGAAGCGATGAACCCGCGCACGCGGCGCCTGCTGCACGGCGCGATCGTTCCGACGCTGCTGCTGCTCGCCTGGCCGAATATCCTGGTCATGACGGCGCAGGCCTCCACCGGCCTCATCGAAACGTGGTGGATCTCGCGCCTCGGCACCGACGCGCTCGCCGGCATGGCGCTCGTCTTCCCCGGCTTCATGATGATGCAGATGCTCTCGGCCGGCGCCATCGGCGGCGGCATCTCGTCGGCGATTGCGCGTGCGCTCGGCGCCGGCCGCCGCGCCGATGCCGACGCGCTGGTGCTGCACGCCATTCTCATCAACCTCGGTCTCGGCGTCGCCACCTCGGTGCTCTTCCTCGCCTTCGGCCGGCCGCTCTACGCGGCGATGGGCGGCCGCGGCGCCTCGCTCGAGGCGGCATTGACGTATTCGAACGTCGTCTTCGCCGGCAATGGGCTCGTGTGGCTGATGAACGCGCTGGCCAGCGTGATCCGCGGCACCGGCAACATGCTCGTGCCCTCGCTGGCCGTCTGCTTCGGCATCGTGCTGCTGGTGCCGCTCTCGCCGCTGCTCATCTTCGGCTGGGGTCCGTTGCCGGCGATGGGCATCGCCGGCGGCGGCGTGGCCGTGCTCGTCACCACGGCGCTGATCATCGCGGTGCTCGGCTGGTACATCCTCTCGGGGCGTTGCGTGGTGAAGCTGCACCGCGCCCGCCTGAGCCGGCCGATGTTTGCCGACATCCTGCGCATCGGCGGCGTCGGCGCGATCAGCACGCTGCAGACTTCGCTGACCGTGGCGCTGACGACGGCCCTCGTCGGCGCCCACGGCGGTCCCGACGCCGTCGCCGGCTACGGCACCGGCGCGCGGCTCGAGTACCTGCTGATCCCGCTGGTGTTCGGCCTCGGCGCGCCGATGGTGGCGCTGGTCGGCACGAACATCGGCGCCGGCCAGCCGCAACGGGCGCTGCGCATCGCGCTCACTGGTGGCGCGCTCGCCTTCGCCATCACCGAAACGATCGGCGTGCTCGCGGCGATCTGGCCCGAGGCGTGGCTCGGCCTCTTCGGCCACGACCCGCACATGCTCGATGCCGGCATCGCCTACCTGCGCGTCGTCGGGCCGACGTATGGCTTCTTCGGCCTCGGCCTGTCGCTCTACTTCGCGTCGCAAGGGGCCGGGCGGCTCGCCTGGCCGCTGCTCGGCGGCCTCTTTCGGATGGTCATCGCGGTCGCGGGCGGCTGGCTCGTGCTCACGCTCACCGGCTCGCTTGCCTGGGCCTTCGCCGCGCTCGCCCTGGCGCTCGTGGTCTACGGCGCGACGGTGGGGGCGGCGATCGCCTCGGGCATCTGGTTCCGGGCTCGCTGATCGCTCGTCGCGTTCTGATGCGCCAGCTTCGGGTATCCGTCGGCGCCGCGCCCGGCGGGGTCAGGGCGAGAATGTCCGCACGGGCGTCGGATCGCGGAAGGTCTGGCGCTCCTTGCGTGCACCGGCCTTCATCACCGAGGAGAAATCATGTCGCGCGTTCGCCCCGAGAAATTCGTTCATGTGGTCTACCGCACCCGGCGCTTCGAAGCCATGCTTGGCTGGTATGCAGCCGTATTCGATGCCCATGTCCAGCACCAGGACCCGGCGCTGGCCTTTCTCACCTATGACGACGAGCACCATCGATTCGCCTTCATCAACCTGTCGATCCTGCAGCCCGAGGGCATGGAAGTCGATCGCGCCGGCGTGATCGGTGTGGACCATGTCGCGTACACCTACGCGTCGATCGATGACCTGTTCGAGAACTATGTGCAGTTGAAAGAGCAGGCAATCACGCCGTACTGGTGCGTCCATCATGGCATCACGGTGTCGATGTACTACGCCGACCCCGATGGCAACCAGATGGAGTTCCAGGTCGACAGCTTCGCGACCAACGACGAGGCCAACGCCTTCATGGAGGGCCCACACTTCGGTGCCAATCCCATCGGCGTCGAGTACGACCCCGACGAGTGGCTGGCCCGGATGCGGGCCGGAACTCCAGCGAATGACTTCCTGCTGCGCAAGATCCATCAGCCCGTGTCACCGGTGCGAGGCTCGGCCGCGCTCGCCGGCTAGACCGCGCTGCCTCTGCACGCGGGGCAGGGTCGCCCATGGTGGCCCGGCTGCACGATCGGCACGCCAGGGCGGGGCCCGGCTCAAGACGGCTTGGCCGTCGCCTCCGCCAAGCGCTTCTTCTCGCGCAACTGCCTGAGCTGCTCTTCCTCGAAGCGCTTCCTCGACTCGTGCTGCTGCAGCATCTTCTGGTGGGCTCGTTCTTCCAGGTCGGCGGGCTGCGTCACCGCATCGAGCGAGAGCGCCATGAAGCCTGAAGGCGGCGGCTCGCCGCGCTTGCTCTTCAACTTGACGTTTAGGCGCAGCTCGTTGGTCGAGTCGGCATTGCGCAGCGCCTCGTCGAAGCTGATCAGGCCGGCGTCGTAGAGGTCGAAGAGGGCCGCGTCGAAAGTGCACATGCCGAGCTCGCGCGACTTGGCCATGATGCCTTTGATCTCGTGGAACTCGCCCTGGAAGATGCGCTCGGCGATGGTCGGCGTGTTGAGCAGGATCTCGATCGCCGCCGATCGCCCCTTGCCGTCTTCGCGTCGCACCAGCCGCTGCGAGACGATGCCGCGCAGGTTCGCCGAAAGGTCCATGAGCAATTGCTTTCTTCGCTCTTCGGGAAAGAAATTGATGATCCGCTCGATCGTCTGGCTGGCGCTGTTGGCGTGCAGGGTGCCGAGGCAGAGGTGCCCGGTCTCGGCGAAGGCGATCGCATGCTCCATGGTCTCGGCGTCGCGGATCTCGCCGATCAGAATCACGTCGGGCGCCTGGCGCAGCGTGTTCTTCAGCGCGTGATGCCAGCTCTTGGTGTCGATGCCCACCTCGCGGTGCGTCACCAGGCTCATCTGCGACGGGTGCACGTACTCCACCGGGTCTTCCACGGTGATGATGTGGCCGGCCGAGGTTCGGTTGCGATGGTCGATCATCGCCGCGAGCGTGGTCGACTTGCCCGAGCCGGTGGAGCCGACCACGAGCACGAGGCCGCGCTTGGTCATCACCACTTCCTTCAGAACTGCGGGCAGTTTGAGCTTCTCGAAGTTCGGGATCTCCGAGGCAATCGTGCGGATCACCATGCTCACCGAGCGCTGCTGCACGAAGACGTTGACGCGAAAGCGCGAGACGCCGGGAATCGAGAGGGCGAAGTTGCACTCCATCTCCTTCTCGAACTCCTCGCGCTGGTTCTCGTTCATCAGCGATTGCGCCAGCATTCGCGTCACCTCAGGGGCGAGCTTTTGCTGCGTCAGCGGCTTCATGGCGCCCTGCGACTTCATGCTCGGTGGAAAGTCGGCGGCGATGAACAGGTCGGAGCCGCCGGCCTGGCTCATGGCCGCCAGCAGCTTGTGCATGTAGGCGAGGGCTTGTTCTTCGGTGAAGGCTGCAGACATGGTGCTCCGTCGAGGCGTGGTGCACGGCGTCAGGACCCGACGGCGGCGTGTTCCGTTGATCCTCGGAGACTGCCCGCAAACCGCGAATCGGGTCGTCTCAGCAGAGGCCGAAAACACGCTGTATTCGAGCGCTGCCTCGAGGCTCGGCCAGCGCCAGCCGTGCGCTAAGGTAAGGCCCGGCCGGCGCAGTCACGGCCGCGAGGGCGCCGCGTGTTTCGTCGAGGCAGCATGAACGGCAAGGTCAGTGTCAGGGTGGTCACCTCGCTCGGCGTGGCGCAGACGCTCGCCTGGGCCTCGTCGTACTACCTGCCGGCGGTGCTGGCGGCGCCCCTGGCCCGCGACATCGGCGTCGCGACGCCCACGGTGTTCGCGGCGTTCTCCGCAGCGCTGCTCGTGTCTGCGGCGCTCGGGCCGCACGCCGGCCAGGCCATCGACCGCTGGGGCGGGCGCAGCGTTCTCATCGGCACCAACCTGGTCTTCGCGATGGGCCTGGTGGCGCTCGGTGTCGTGCAAGGGCCCTGGGGCCTCTTCGCCGCGTGGGCGATCCTGGGCATCGGCATGGGCAGCGGCCTCTACGAGGCGGCCTTCGCCGCGCTGGTGCGGCTGTATGGAACCAGCTCGCGCCCGGCGATCACCGGCATCACGCTGATCGCCGGGTTCGCGAGCACCGTGGGGTGGCCGCTTTCCGCCCTTCTCGAAACCCACATCGGCTGGCGGGGCGCGTGTTTGACGTGGGCGGCGTTGCATTTGCTCGTCGGCGTGCCCCTGAACGCGATGCTGCCACGCGTCGACCCGCTGCCGGCAGAGCCCGCCGCCGAAGCCTTGCCTGCCAGCGTCACGACACAGGCGACGACGCGTACCGGTGCCCTGCTCGCCGTCGCCTTTGCCGCCACCTGGTTCGTCAGTACGGCGATGGCCGCGCACCTGCCGCAACTGCTGCAGGCAAGCGGCGCCAGCCTGGCCGTGGCCGTCGGCGTAGCGGCGCTGGTCGGCCCGGCGCAAGTGGCTGGGCGGATCCTCGAGTTCGGCTTGCTCCGGCGAATTCACCCGTTGTGGTCGGCGCGAGCAGCGGCATTGATGCATCCGGTCGGGGCTGCCGTGCTGACGATGGCGGGCGCCCCGGCGGCCTCGGTATTCGCCCTGCTGCACGGTGCCGGCAACGGCATCCTCACGATCGCCAAGGGCACCTTGCCGCTCGTGCTTTTCGGGCCGAGCGGCTATGGCTATCGCCAGGGGTGGCTGATGGTTCCCGCCCGCCTCGCCCAGGCACTGGCGCCGTGGCTGTTCGGGCTTTTACTGAGCCAATGGGGCGTGGGCGCGCTCTGGCTCTCGGCTGGAATCGGGCTTGTCGCATTCGCGTCGCTGGCGATGCTGCGCACCGTCGAGCGCTGAGCCAGAGCGACAGCGGTGGGCGGCAGCATGTGCATTCGCTTCGGCGGGCAAACCGGCGCGCCCGCCCGCGGCGCGAAAATGCGCCGATGCCGAACGACTCGACTGCGGACTTTCTCGTTGTCGGCGCCGGCATCGCCGGGGCATCGGCGGGCGCATGGCTCGCCGAGCGCGGCAGCGTCGTCCTGCTCGAGCGCGAATCGCAGCCGGGCTACCACTCCACCGGGCGCTCGGCGGCGCTCTTCATGGAAAGCTACGGCACGCCGCAGGTGCGCGCGTTGACGATGGCGAGCCGCGCGTTCCTCGAGCATCCGCCGGAAGGATTCGCCGAAGTGCCCGTTCTTTCGCCACGTGGTGTGCTCATGGTCGCAACGCCGCAGCAGCAGCCGCTCCTCGATTCGCAATGGCAGGTCATGGGCTCGGTCACCGAGCTCGCGCGCCGGCTCAGCGCTGCCGAGACCTGCGCGATGCTGCCGGTGCTGCGGCCCGACCGCATCGCCGGCGGCCTGTACGAGCCCGATGCCCTGGACATCGACGTGCACGCCCTGCACCAGGGCTATCTGCGCAGCCTGCGGCGGCGCGGCGGGCGCGTCGTCTGCAGCGCCGAGGTGCACACCCTCGCACGTCGCGGCGGCGTCTGGCAGGTCGACGCGGGCGATCGCCGCTGGCAGGCGCCGGTGCTGGTCAACGCGGCGGGTGCCTGGTGCGACGCCGTGGCCCGCCTCGCCGGCGCACGGCCGATCGGCCTCGTGCCGAAGCGGCGCTCGGCCTTCGTCTTCACGCCGCCGCTCGGCATCGCGGTCGGGCGCTGGCCGGCCCTCGTGAGCGTCGACGAGAGCTGGTACGTAAAACCCGACGCCGGCCTCCTGCTCGGCTCGCCGGCGAACGCCGACCCGGTCGAGCCGCAGGACGTGCAGCCCGAGGAGCTCGACATTGCCCTCGGCATCGACCGGATCGAGGCGATGACGACGCTGCGCATCGTGCGCCCAGTGCGCACCTGGGCCGGGCTGCGCTCGTTCGTCGCCGACGGCGGCCTCGTCGGCGGTTTCGACCCCGACGTGCCGGGCTTCTTCTGGATCGCGGCGCAGGGCGGCTACGGCATCCAGACCTCGGCGGCGATGGGCGAGGCCTGCTCCGCCCTCGCCTGCGGCGAAGCGCTGCCGGAATCGATCGCGCGTTTCGGCCTCAGCGAAGCGATGCTTTCGCCGGCCCGGCTGGGTGCGCCCGCCGCGGGCTGATTGCCGACGCTTTAATTTCAAACCGAAAGGCACTTCATGCGCGTCTTCACTGGCGGCCTCGCGACCGAAACCAACACCTTCGCGCCGATGCCGACCGGCCTGGGCGCCTTCCGCGACCGTGGCTACTACCCGGCCGGCACGCACCCCGACGCGATGAGCTTCTTCGCCGCGCCCTTGTGGGCGGCGCGGCAGCGCGCCAAGCAACGAGGCTGGGACGTGGTGGAAGGAATGGTCGCGGCGGCGCAGCCGAGCGGCACGACGACGCGCGCCGCCTACGAGCTGCTCCGCGACGAGCTGCTCGGTGACCTGCGCGCGGCGCTGCCGGTCGACATGGTCGTGCTCGGCCTGCACGGCGCGATGGTCGCCGATGGCTACGACGATTGCGAAGGCGACCTGCTCGAGCGCGTGCGTGCCATCGTCGGCCCGAAGGTCGTGGTCGGCGCCGAGCTCGACCCGCACAACCACCTCACGCCGGCAATGCTCGCCAACGCCGACCTTCTCATCGCCTTCAAGGAATATCCGCATACCGACGTGCTCGAGCGCGCCTTCGAGCTCGTCGACCTGTGCGAGGCGACGGTCGAGCGGTGCGTCAGGCCGGTCGCAGCCGCGGTCGATTGCGAGATGCTGGTGACGATGCACACATCGCGCCAGCCGGCGCGCGGCTTCGTCGACCGCATCCAGGCGCTCGAAGGCAAGGACGGCATCCTGTCGATCTCCATCTCTCACGGCTTTGCCTGGGGCGACACCGAGCACATGGGCACGCAGGTGCTGGTGTACGCCGACGCCGACGCCGCCAAGGCGAAGGCACTGGCGCGGCGCCTTGCCGACGAGCTGATCGGCTTGCGCGAGCAACTGCGCGTGCACCACCCGGGCATCGACGAGGCGCTCGACGAAGCGCTCGCCTTCGACGGCGGCCCGGTCGTGCTCGCCGACGCTGCCGACAACCCCGGCGGTGGCGCCTCGGGTGACTCGACCTTCATCCTGCGGCGAATGCTCGAGCGTGGCATCGGCAACGCCTGCCTGGGCCCGCTCTGGGACCCGGTGGCCGCGCGAATCGCCTTCGAGGCCGGCCCCGGTGCGACGCTGGCGCTTCGCATCGGCGGCAAGATCGGCCCGCTGTCGGGCGACCCGGTCGACGCCACGTGCACCGTCAAGGCCGTTCTCGCCGAGATGACGATGACGGGGCTGGCCGGTACGCCGTTGGCGATGGGCGACTCGGCGTTGGTCGAGACCGGCGGCATCGAGATCGTCCTCATCAGCCTGCGCAACCAGGCGATGGGCACCGACCTCTTTACCCAGCTCGGCTGCGATCTCGCGGCGAAGAAGATCATCGTCGTCAAGTCGTCGCAGCACTTCCAGGCCTCGTTCTCCAAGGTCGCCATGCACGTGATCTACGTCGGCGCGCCGGGCGCCGTGACCCTCGACCTGAACACGCTGCCATATCGAAAGATCCGCCGGCCGAAGTGGCCGCTGCGCTGAAGCAGAGACGCTGATCTGCGCATGGGCAAACCACGGTCCGCCGCCCATCCCGGTCACCTCACAATGGTTCGAGACTTGCATGCCTGCGCCGCATTCCGGCCTTCGAAGGAGCTCTGCATGAAACGCCCCGTCCTCGCCTTCACCGCCTCGCTTTGCTGCGCCAGCCTGCTCGCCGCCGCGGGCAGCGCTGTCGCGCAGACGAAGACGCTGCGCTTCGTGGCTCACGCCGACGTGAAGATCCTCGACCCGACCTTCACCACGGCCTACATCTCGCGCAACTTCGGCTACATGGTCTACGACACCCTCTTCGCGCAGGACGCCAAGGGCGTGCCGAAACCGCAGATGGTCGAGAAGTACACCAGCTCGAAGGACGGCAAGCAGTGGAGCTTCACCCTGCGGCCGAGCCTGAAGTTCAGCGATGGCAACGCGGTGACCGCGGCCGACTGCGTCGCCTCGCTGCAGCGCTGGAGCGGGCGCGACTCGACCGGCCGGGCGATGACGGCGGCCGGCGCCGAGTGGAAGACGGTCGACGCCGGCACCTTCACGCTGACCTTGAAAGAGCCGTTCGGGCTCGTCCTCGAGGGCCTCGCCAAGCCTTCAGGCTTTCCGCCGGTGATCCTGCCCGAGCGCCTGGCCAAGGCGCCGACGACCGCGCCGCTCACCGAAGTGGTGGGCTCCGGGCCCTTCATCTTCAAGCGCGACGAATGGGTGCCGGGAAACAAGGTCGTGTTCCTGAAGAACCCGAACTACGTGGGCCGCAAGGAACCGCCGAGCGGCCTCTCGGGCAACAAGACGCCGCACATCGATCGCGTCGAGTGGCTCTACTTGCCCGACTCGAACAGCTCGACCGCCGCCCTGAAGAACGGCGAGGTCGACATGATCGAGCAGGTGCCGCCCGACTACATCACGCCGCTGCGCAGCGACCCGAACATCCGCGTCGGCAGCGGTGGCTCGTACCAGGGCTTCATCGTCTTCAACCAGATGTTCCCGCCGTTCAACAACGCCAAGGCACGCCAGGCCGTGCTGCACGCGGTGAACCAGGAGAAGTTCGTCGCCGGTCTCGGCTACCCGCTCGACATGCGTCTCACGTACTGCGCCACCTGGTTCATCTGCGGCGGCCCCAACGAGACCGACGCGGGCGCCGAAGCCTTCCGCAAGGTCGACCTGGTCAAGGCCAGGCAGCTTCTCGCCGAGGCCGGCTACAAGGGCGAGAAGATCGTGGTGCTGGTGCCCACCGACATCACGTATCTCAACGCCGCCGCGCTGGTGACCGTGCAGACGCTGAAGTCGATCGGCATGAATGTCGACGCGCAGACCAGCGACTGGGCGACGATCACGGGGCGGCGGGCCAAGAAGGACGCACCCGAGGCGGGAGGCTGGAACGTCTACGTCACCGTCGCCGGCGAGTTCGACGTCAACTCGCCCGTGACCAACGCCTACCTGGGTGCTGCCTGCGGCAACGCCCTGCCCGGATGGGTCTGCGACAGGCCGCTCGACGAGTTGCGCACCGCATGGATCCGCGAGACGGCGCCGGCCAAGCGCAAGGACTTGCTCAACCGCTTCCAGGAGCGCGCCTTCGAGGCCGTGCCGTATGCCTACTTCGGGCAGTATTCGCCGGCGTACGCGGCGAGGAAGAGCATCAAGAACCTCGACCAGTTCTGGAGCGTTCCGACGCTCTGGGCGCTCGACAAGTAGGCGGGGAGCGCGCGCCCCGCCGTGGGGATGCTTCTTCGCCGCATCGCCGCCACCCTGCCGGTCATGGCCGTGGTGGCGCTGATCGTCTTCCTGTTGATCCACCTGGCGCCCGGCGATCCGGCCGCGCTCATCGCCGGTGACCTCGCGAGCACCGACGACATCGCCCGCCTGCGCATCGCGCTCGGCCTCGACCAGCCGCTCTGGCGCCAGTTCGCGATCTGGGCCGACCGCCTCGCCCATGGTGATCTCGGCACGTCGATCTTCACGCAGGTGCCGGTCACCGAGCTGCTCGCGCAACGCGTCGAGCCGACGCTGTCGATCGCCCTCGTCACCATGGCGATGGCCATCGTATTCGCCATTCCGCTCGGCACGCTTGCCGCCTATCGAGCCGGCTCGTGGGTCGATCGTGCCGTGATGCTGTTTTCGGTGCTCGCCTTCTCGGTGGCGGTGTTCCTGATCGACTACCTGCTCATCTGGGGCTTTGCGATCCAGCTGCAGTGGCTGCCGGTGCAGGGCTATTCACGTTTGGCCGACGGGCTCGGCGCCTGGCTCGCGCATCTCGTGCTGCCGTGCGTGAACCTGGCCCTCGTCTACATGGCGCTGCTCACGCGAATGACGCGCGCCACCGTGCTCGAGGTGCTGCAGGAAGACTACATCCGCACGGCCCGAGCCAAGGGCCTCGGCGCGCTCGCGGTGCTCGGCCACGCGCTGCGCAATGCGGCGATCCCGATCGCGACGACGATCGGCGTCGGCATCGCGCTCCTGATCGGCGGCGTCGTCGTCACCGAGACCGTGTTCGCGATACCCGGCATCGGCCGCCTGGTCATCGATTCGGTGCAGCGCCACGACTACCCGGTGATCCAGAGCGTGCTCCTGCTCTCGGCCGGCGTTTATGTGCTCGTCAATCTGCTGATCGATCTCAGCTACCGGTTCTTCGACCCGCGCATCCGCGAGGCCTGACCGTGTGACCCGCGAGAGAAGTGACCGAATGACGATGATTCCCGGCGCCCTGGCGACGGCACCCGACCTGCCTGATGCGGCGCCGCCGCGGCGCTGGCGCTGGCTGCGCAAGCACCCGACGCTGGTGCTCGGCGCGCTGCTGCTTGTCGCCGGCGCCGTCATCGCGCTCGCCGCGCCCGAGCTCGCCAGCCACGACCCGCAAGACATCGACCCGCTGACGCGCCTGCAAGGCCCCTCGGCCGAGCACCGCTTCGGCACCGATGCGCTCGGCCGCGATGTCTACAGCCGCGCTCTCTGGGGCGCGCGCGTGTCGCTCCTCGTCGGCGTGACGGTGGCGGCGCTTTCGACCGGCATCGGCATCGTGCTCGGCCTCGTCGCCGGCTTCGTCCGCCCGGTCGAGGGGCTGGTGATGCGCGTGATGGACGGCCTGATGGCGATCCCCGGCATACTGCTCGCGATCGCGGCGATGGCGGTGACGCGCGCCAGCCTTGCCACCGTGATCGTCGCCATCACCGTCCCCGAGGTGCCGCGCGTCGTGCGCCTGGTGCGCTCGCTGGCGCTGACGCTGCGCGAGCAACTCTATGTCGAGGCGGCACGCGCGATCGGCACGCGCCTGCCGGCGATCCTGTGGCGCCACGTGCTGCCGAACATGATGGCGCCGCTGATCGTGCAGGCCACCTTCATCGCCGCCTCGGCGGTGTTGATCGAGGCGGCGCTTTCCTTTCTCGGCGTCGGCCTGCCGGGGCAGACGCCGAGCTGGGGCAACATGATGGCTGAGGGTCGCAACTTCGTCGCCGTCGCCTTCCACATCATCCTGTTTCCCGGCATCCTGCTCGCGCTCACGGTGCTCGCCATCAACCTGCTTGGCGACGGTCTTCGCGACGCGCTCGACCCGCGGCTGGCACGCCAGCTCTGAGCCCATGGCCGCCGCCGCGCCGCTCCTCGAAGTTGACGCCCTGCGCGTCGATTTCGAGACCCTGGCCGGCACGGTGCGCGCCGTCGACGGCGTTTCGTGGCGGCTCGACGACGGCGGCACGCTCGGCCTCGTCGGCGAATCGGGCTGCGGCAAGAGCGTGACGGCCCTTTCGGTCCTGCGCCTGCTGCGGGCGCCGCCGGCCCGCGTCGGCGGCGCCATCCGTTACCGCGGCACCGACCTTTTGCAGCAAACCGAAAGGGCGATGCGACGAATTCGCGGCGACCGCATCTCGATGATCTTCCAGGAGCCGATGACCTCGCTCAACCCGGTGCTCACGATCGGCCGCCAGATCGGCGAGACCGTGATGCTGCACCAGAAGGTCGGCCGGCGCGAGGCGCTCACCCGCTCGGTCGAGATGCTGCGCCTGGTGCAGATCGCCGAGCCCGAACGCCGCGTCACCGAGTACCCGCATCAGCTCTCGGGCGGCATGCGCCAGCGCGTGATGATCGCGCTGGCGCTGGCCTGCAACCCCGAAGTGCTGATCGCCGACGAGCCGACCACCGCCCTCGACGTGACGATCCAGGCGCAGATCCTCGAGCTGCTGCGCGGCCTGCAGCAGCGCCTCGGCATGGGCATCGTCCTCATCACGCACGACCTCGGCGTGGTCGCCGAAACCTGCGACCGCGTGGTCGTGATGTACGCCGGGCGTAAGGTCGAGGAAGCATCGACGATCGACCTGTTCGAGCGCCCGCTGCATCCGTACACGCGGGCCCTCATGGCCTCGATGCCGTCGCTCAACGCGAGCGCGGCGCGCCTCGTCGAGATCCCGGGCCTCGTGCCGGCGCCGCGCGACCTCGGCCGCGGCTGCGCCTTCGCGCCGCGCTGCGGCCTCGCCAGCGAACGCTGCCGAATCGAGACGCCGCCACTCGAGGCGCACGGCGAGGGCCGGTGGGTCGCCTGCTTCGAAGCCGAGCGGGGCGCGGCATGAACGAGGTGCCCGTATCGGCCGAGCCGCTTCTCGAGGTGCGCGACCTGGTCAAGCACTACCTGGCGCCGCGCCGCTGGCTGCAGCCGGCGCGCCCGCCGGTGCGCGCGGTGGACGGCGTGTCGTTCGCGCTCGGCCGCGGCGAGACGCTCGCCCTCGTCGGCGAATCGGGCTGCGGCAAGACGACGACGGCGAAGTCGGTGCTGCGCCTGGTCGAGCCGACTTCAGGCTCGGTGCGCTTCGAAGGCGAGGAGCTGCTCGGGCTCGACGCCGGCCGGATGCGCGAGCGCCGGCGCGACCTGCAGATCATCTTCCAGGACCCGTACGCTTCGCTGAACCCGCGCCTCGCGGCGAGCGAGATCGTCACCGAGCCGCTGCGCAACTTTCCCACCGCAGGCACGCGCGGCGCGCGGGCGCGGCGCGAGCGCGCCGCGTGGCTTTTCGACAAGGTGGGCCTTCGCCCCGAGGCGCTCGACCGCTACCCGCACGAGTTCTCCGGCGGCCAGCGCCAGCGCCTCGGCATCGCCCG
>Ga0066790_10000191_pt1 | contig 20945 bp, 18 predicted proteins | sample OrgsoiDNA2013050_FD_70963 | JGI IMG/M metagenome (GOLD analysis project Ga0066790, IMG submission 70963) | Permafrost soil microbial communities from the Arctic, to analyse light accelerated degradation of dissolved organic matter (DOM) -... | ecosystem: Environmental > Terrestrial > Soil >...
CTGGCGAGCTCGCTGCGGCTGGTGGGCGACTGCTTCGCTGCTCGCGCGCTCGACGAGGAGACGCTGGACCGGCAGCGACAGGTGCTGGGCCGCGACCATCCGAACACCCTGCTGTCGGCCGAGAGCCTGGCCCACGACCTGCGGGCGGCCGGCGCGTTCCGGGATTCGGCGGACCTGCTGAGGGCCACGTGGGAGAGCTACCGATCGGTGCTCGGAGATGACATGGTCGATACCCTCCGGACAGCCACGAGCCTGGCCGTCTCGCTGCGCAAGGCCGGAGAGCAGGGCGCGGCGATGAACCTGGCGCAGGAGACCTACGAGCGCTACAAGCGCCGTTACGTCAAGGACGCGCCTGATGCCCTATCCTGCGCGCTCAACCTCGCCTGCGACTACGCGGCAGTCGATGACATGCCCCGGGCACTGCAGCTGGTAACCGAGGTGAAGGCGGCCCACCAGGCCAGCTTGGGCCAGGACCATCCGAACACGCTGGTCGCCGCCAACAACCTGGCGAGCTACCTCCGGTGCGTGCACCGGCTGCCTGAGGCGCTTGACATGACCGATGACACGCTGCGCCGGATGCAGCGACGACTTGGTGACAGCCATCCGCTGACCCTGTCGTGCGCGGTCAACCTGGCTAACTGCCGCGGCGACTCAGGCGATTTCGAAGAGGCCGAAGCGCTGGAGCGGCAGACGATCACCCTGCTGCGGGCCACTCTTGGTCCCGACCACCCGGACACGCTGGTCTGCGAGGCCAATCTTTCTATCAGCCTGCGCCAGACGGGACGGCAACAGCAGGCCGAGGAGCTCAGGGCCCGGATCGGCGGTGAACTCACCCGGATCTTGGGTGCCGGCCACCCGGACGCGGCGCAACTGCACAAGTGGCAGCGGATCAACCGCGATCTGGAGCCACAGCAGATCTAGGCACCGCGCCGGCCGGGCTAGCGGCTTCCTGGCCGGCGTGGTCATCGAGATCCCGAGGCCGGCTGGCGGACAGCCACCGGAGGATATCGGGAAGTACGTCCAGCGCGCCGAAGTGGGCGGCACCCGCCTGAACCACCACGGCTGCGCTCGGGATCCTGTCGGCGAGCCACCGGGCGTGGCTGGCGGGGGAGAATACATCGCTCGCGCCGTGCCAGAGCAGGACCGGCACAGAGACGGTGGCCGGATCGAACCCCCATGGCGAGCAGAACGCCAGCGCGTCGTCGATCCAGCCGTAGTCCGACGTTCGCAGCGCCTCGGCGTAGGTCTCGATCAGCATCGACCGGATGCCCCGGTCGGACACCACGCGCCGATCCGGGTCGGGCAGTTCGGCCTGGAGCCTGGCGATCAGGCTGGCGGGGTTGGCTCGCACGGCGTCCGCCACCGCCTTGGTATGGGCGACGATGTCCTCGTAGCCATTCGCCGCGGCCGTGAACTCGATGACATTCGACTGTGCCATTCCGTCGAACCAGTCAAGCCCGTCAGCACCGTGCGGAGCCAGCCCGACCAGGACAGCTGCCTTCGTGGTGCGCTCGGGCAGCAGCGCGGCGCAGGCCAGAGCGTGCGGGCCGCCGCCCGATCGGCCGACGACTGCGAACTTCTCCACGCCATAGGCATCGGCGATCGTCAGCACATCTGCGGCAGCGTCTGCGACCCGCCGCCCGGCAACGCGGTCAGATTCCCCGTAACCTGGCCGGTCGAAGGAGATCAGCCGCACCCCCAGCCGGTGCAAGACGGCTGATCGCGGGTGCGGCCCTAGCCGGCTTCCGGGCGTTCCATGAATGAGAAAGACAGGTTTTCCGTCGGGATCGCCATAGGTCTGGGTGGAAAGTCGCCTGCCGTCGGCCGCTCGCACCGTCTGCTTCAAGATAGTCCCTCGCCGCGCCTGCGCCGCCGCCGTTGATGGGGCGCCGCAGTCTCCAGCATGCCGTTCCCGACCCGGCAACGGAAGGGACGAGGCGGCTGGCCCGGTCCCGTTGCGGCGCTGCTGAGCAGCGCGCAGAACAGATTGTTCCGTTCAAAGGTTAAGATAGGGCCATGGACAGGCCAGCCGCTCCGCGCCAGGGCCCGGGACTCAGCGGCCGCAAGGCCGAGGCCGCCCGGAACGACCGGGCCATCCTCGACGCCGCCCGTGTGGTGTTCATCCGGGACCCGGCCGCGCCGATCTCGGCGGTCGCGGACGAGGCGGGCGTCGGCGTGGGCGCGCTCTATCGCCGCTATGCCGGCAAGGAGGAGCTGCTGCGGACCCTGTGCGCCGACGGGCTGCGCCGCTTCATCGCCATCGCCGAGCACGCGCTGAGCGACGAGGTCGCGGCGGCCGAGTCCTTTGCCGTCTTCCTGGGCGCCATCATCGACGCTGACGTCCACTCGCTGACTGTCCGGCTGGCCGGCACGTTCGCCCCCACTGGCGACCTCCGCGCCCTGGCCGGTCAGGCCAACACCCTCGCCGAACGGGTATTCCGCCGCGCGCGCCACGCTGGCGCCCTGCGCGGTGACCTGAAGGTCAACGACATCGCCATGCTGTTCGAGCAGATCACGGCCGTCCGGGTCGACGACCCCGAGCGGACTGCGGCGCTACGCCGCCGTTACGTTGCCCTGCTGCTGGACGCGCTGCGCCCCGCCGCCGTGACCGGGCGCCTGCCCGGACCGCCGCCGACATCCGATGAGCTCGGTGTCCGGTGGCGCCCGGCCGCCGCGGAAGGCGCGGGCCGGTCCTGACCCGCCGCCAGGTCGCGCTGGCTCAGCCGTGATAAAACATCCTGGGGTGGGACTTAGCGGCAGCGGCCTGAACGTGAACGCTGGCCGAGTGCCCGGCCGCGGCTGGCAAGGCCGCCCCGGACAGCAGTGAGCCGGCCACGCCGAGCGCAAAGACAGCGGGAATGATGATTGCTCGCCCGATGCGCATGATTCCTCCATGCGATTCGCGTGGCAGAGGCCTGTTGTACGGCCCTGTCCAGCCTGGACGGCTTATTGCCGTACTCGGATCTATCTCCCATTGCCTGGTATTTTATGCGTTGCGGAGCAATCAGTAATCGAATGTTTACCTAAATTCGAAAACTGCGCGACAATTATTCTGCCTTTCTTGCAAGGCAATTATGCGCGCTAAGGGGCTGCCATCCATGCATGGCAAGAAATTGAGAAAATTTCAGTGCCTGGTGCAGATTACTCCGGGTGACTTGTACCAAAAATGGCCCTTGTTTCCATAATGTTCTAGTAGTAAAGTTCGCTGCGTGGCCGCCGCGACCCTGGCCGACGCGTTAGTCGGCCGTGCCAGCGAGACTGCCCTGCTGGCCGGCTTCGTGACGGAGGTCGCCGGGGGGCGGGGTCGCTCCGTCCTGATCGAGGGCGAGCCGGGAATCGGCAAGTCCGCGCTGGTGCGGGCCGCCCTGGCCGACGCGGTCGGCTGCGAGGTGTTCTGGGGCGCCGGTGACGAGCTAGGCCAGGCCCTGCCGCTGCTGCCGCTACTTGAGGGCCTGCGGGTGCGCGAGCCCTCAACCGACTCCCGGCGAAAGACGATCGTCCAGCTCTTGCGAGGTGAGCTCACCGCTGACCGCGGCGGGGACGTGTCGGCCGCGCTGGCCGAGCAGCTACTGGCGCTCGTGGCCGAGCAGTGCGCTGCGGCGCCGACGATCGTGGTCGTCGATGATCTGCAATGGGCAGACCAGGCCAGCGTTGCCCTGTGGGGCCGCCTGGCCAGGTCGGCCCGACTGGAGCCGCTGCTGTTAATCGGGATGATGCGCCCTGTCCCGCAGCGGGACGACCTGCTGGCGCTGCGACGAGCCGTGGACGACAGCGCACGGCTCCAGCTCGCCGGACTGACCAGCGCGGCGGTGGCCGAGCTGGTAGCCGACCTGGTCGGCGGCCAGCCGGATGGCAAGCTGCTCCGGCTCGCCGATGATGCGGCGGGCAATCCGCTCTATGTCACCGAGCTGGTCGCCGCGCTGGCGCGCAGCTCCCGGCTGACCCTGACGGACACGGGAGCCGCCGAACTGGCCAGCGGTCCGGCACCGACTTCTTTGTCGGCGGCCATAGCCGACCGGCTGGGCTTTGTCTCCGGATCGGTGCGGGAGGTGCTGCGGGCCGCGGCGCTGCTCGGCGTCGATTTCGCCGTGCCGGACCTGGCCACCGTCCTCGGGCGCGGGGTGGCCGACCTGGTCCCGGCGGTGGCGGAGGCCGCTGCCGCCGGCGTGCTAGCCGAGTCCGGCAACGGCCTCGGGTTCCGGCATCCGATGATCCGCGCGGCCCTGTACGACGAGATGCCGGTGGCGGTTCGCGCCGCCTGGCACCGCGACGCCGGACGCGCCCTCGCTGAGGCCGGGGCGCCAGCCGACCGGGTGGCCCGGCAGCTCCTGGGGGCCGTGGGCGGACCCGATGGCCCGGCAGAGCCGATGGATGAGTGGACGCTGGGCTGGCTGGCTGGTACCGCAGAGCAACTGGTCGGCCAGGCCCCCCAGGCGGCGGCGGAACTCCTCCGGAAGGCGGTCGCGAGTTCCCCGGCTGGGTCGGCTCACCATGACGGCCTGGTAGGCCGGTTCGCTGACGTGCTGTACCGGGTCGGGGACGCGGCCGAGGCCGAGCGGGTCGCGAACGATGCCCTCGCCTACGCCGTCCAGCCCGATGTGCTCGTCGATCTGCACTGGACGCTGGCCCAGTGCCGGATGCAGGCCGGCCGGTTCGCGGAATCCCTGGCCACGCTGAACCAGGCCCTGGCCGCTCCCGGGATCTCGGCCCGGCACCGCGCCCGGCTGCTCGTGATCGCCGCCCGGACGCACAGCAACCTGGGCGAGGTCGAGACGGCTGGCCAGGTGGCGGCTACCGCGCTGGCGGCGGCGACGGACACGGGGGACAACTGGGCGATCGGCTGGGCCCTACACGTGCTGACCATCGTGACCGCCGTGCAGGGGCAGATGGCGGACGCGCTGCCCATGTTCGACCGGGCGCTGAGCGTGACCCAGGCCGATCCGACCCTGACCGACCTGCGGCTGCTGCTGCAGATCAACAAGGCCATCGCGCTCGGCGCCCTCGACCGGTACGAGGAGGCCTTCGCCGCGGCCCGGCAGGCCCGCGACCTTGCGGACCGGGTCGGGACCGTGGTCCGGATGACCCAGGCCCACAGCGCCCTGGGCCAGCTGCTGTTCGAGACCGGTCGCTGGGACGAGGCCATCACGGAGGTGGAGGTGCTGGCAGAAGACCCGAAGGAGCCTGGCGCGGCCTCCTGCGATCTCGGCGTCGCCGCCGTGATCTGCTTTCACCGCGGCGAGATCACCGCGGCGCGCCGCCACCTGGCGGCCGCCGTCCCGCACGCCGAGCGGACCGGGAATCGGGTGGTCGGCCCGCTGGCGCTGGCCCGCAGCCTGGACTGTGAGCATGCCGACGACCTCCCGGCGGCACTGGCCGTCCTGACTGCCGGGTTCGCCGATAACACCGAGGGACTCGACGAGATCGAGGACCTGTTTGCCGACGCCGTCCGCCTCGCTGTGAGGGTCGGCGACCTAAGCACCGCCAAGGCCCTATCGGGACACGCCGGCGCCCTGGCCGCCGGATCGCAGATCCCGCACCGGCAGGCGAACGCGCTCTATTGCGATGGCCTGCTGGACCACGATGCCGCCCGGCTGCTGGCGGCCGCGGAGCGGTATGGCAGTTCCGGCCGGCCGTTGCACCGTGCGAAGGCGCTCGAGGCGGCCGCCGAGGACTTCGTCCGCTCCGGCGACCGCAATCAGGCCCGGGCCGCCTTCACCCGGGCCGTGGAGCTCTACACCTCGCTCGGTGCCGTCGCGGACACCGCCCGGCTGCAGGCCAGGTTCCGCGCGCACGGCATCCGGCGCGGTCCGCGGGCGAAGCACCGGCAGGCGCGCAGCGGCTGGGACAGCCTGACGCCGGCCGAGACCAAGATCGCCGCGCTCGTGGAACGAGGACAGTCGAACCCGGAAATCGCCGCCAGCCTGTTCCTGTCCAGGCGGACCGTAGCGACCCACGTTTCTCACATTCTGAAGAAACTCGACGTCCACTCGCGCACCGACATCGCCCGCGAGGCGGCCTTGCGCACCGTGGCGTCACGGTGATCGCGGGCCGGCGAAGGGTGAGGCCCGCAGGACGTGTCCGGTGAAACCGCCGGGGGCTCTCGGCTCACCAGGCCGCTGGGATCGTCCTGCGGGCTGCTTGGGGCGCTCTCGTCTGGCGCGGCCTGCGACGTGAGCGTGAAATAGACGGCCTTGCCTGCCGGGGTCCGGTAAAAGCCCCAGTCCGCCGACATGCTGGCGACCAGCATGAGGCCGCGTCCGGTCTCCGCATCGGCTGGCGCATCCGTCGGCACCGGCGCCGACCAGGACGAGTCGTGGACTTCCACGCGTAACTCGCCGCAGTCGCAGGTGATGACCAGCTGGACCGTATCGCCAGTCTCGTGCCGGATGGCGTTGGTCACCAGCTCGCTGGTGAGCAGCACCGCGACGGTCGGGTCGAAGAGATCGCCCCAGCCGCGGAGGGCCGCCCGGACCTGGCTGCGGGCTTCGGCCGCGGCGCCAGGGTCCGCGGTGAGCGAGATCTGGCGCGAGCGAAGCGCAGTCGGGCGGGTCGGCGCCATGGTGTTCATCTGGTTTCCTTGCGGAGCCGGTTAATTGCAGTACAAACACTGCTGCAAGTTGCACACGGAGACATCGGTCGGGTGACGGATATCTGAAGCCGTGCCCGTGACCTGACCGCACGCCCTACGCCTCGCCGGACGGGTGCAGGTGCACGCGTTCTCCGTCGTGGTCCAGGATGATGAGGATCTCGACCGGGCCATCGTGGGCGCCGATGGCGTGCGGCACCATGGTGGAGAACTCGGCCGCGTGCCCGGCCTCGACCAGGATGATCCGTTCCCCCAGCTGCAGGCGGGCGGTTCCCGACAGCACGGTGAACCAGTCCCGGCCGGGATGCACGCCCAGCTGATCAGTGCCGACCGGCCGCGCGGGCACCGCGATGCGCACCTTGGCCACCGTCATGCCGTGCGGCGCGCGTTCCCGGCTGAGCATCCAGGTTGTCCGCCCGTGCGCCTGGTCGCGCTCCGGCCGGATCACCACGTCGTCGTCACCGGCGGACTCCACCAACTGGTCCAGCGTGGTGCCCAGGGCCCGGGCGATCGGGACCAGCTGATCGAGGGCGATCCTCCGGTGACCGGTCTCGATCCGGCTCAGGGTGGAGGGGCTCAGGTAACAGCGGGCGGCGAGGGTATCCAGCGACCATCCCCGGGCCAGGCGCAGTCCCCTGATCCGCTGGCGGATCAGGGTGTCCAGGTCGCCTTCTTGCGTCATAGGCAAGACCCTATGCCATCCGCGCATCCGCCTCGTAGGGTTGAGCCCATGACCCATCACCACCATCAGCAAGGTCCGCACGAGGGCACGGACCCGGCGCTGGCTGAGCTGCTGGATCTGGACGCCGACGTCCTGCACGCCTACCTGCTGGAGCTGACCACCTGGGTTCGGCAGCAGGCCGCTGACCTGTCCTGCCGCCGCATCCTGGACCTGGGCGCCGGGACCGGCACCGGGACCGTGGCCCTGGCGGAGCGCTTCGGCGAGGCCGAAGTGACCGCCGTAGACCAGTCAAGGGAGATGCTGACTCGCATCCGGGCCAGGGCCCGAGCCCGCGGCTTCGCCGATCGGGTGCGCACCGTCCAGGCTGACCTGGACAGTACGTGGCCTGCCCTGGAGCCGGTCGACCTGGTGTGGGCGTCCAATTCCCTGCACGAGCTGGCCGACCCGGGCCGGGTCCTCAAGGACGCTTTCGCTGCCATCCGCCCCGGCGGCCTGCTGGTCGTGGCCGAGATGGACGCACCGCCCCGGTTCCTGCCCCACGACATCGGCCTGGGCGTCTCGGGCCTCGAAGAACGCTGCCACGATGCCCTGGGGCACGAGCAGGCCGGCCCCAAGCCGCGCCTCGGGGCGGACTGGGGCCCGCAGCTTGAGCACAGCGGGTTCGCGATCATGGCCAGGCGGACCTTCACGATCAGCCTGACGGCCCCGCTGCCGGCCGCTACCGGCCGCTACGCCTGGGCCTACCTGCGCCGCATCCGCTCCCCGCTCGAGGGCCGGCTGACCGCCGGCGACCTGGCCGCTCTCGACACGCTCCTCGACAGTGCCGGGCCCGGCAGCGTGCTGAACCGGGGCGACCTGGTGGTCCGTGGCACCAGAACCGCGTGGACGGCCCGGCGGCCGTGAGCGGCGCAGGTGCGGCGCTTAGCTACCCCGCCCCGTGATCGCGTCCCGCGAGGGCGCGATACTGAAGTTGTCCCGGAAGACGTTCCGTGGGAATACATTGACGACGACCCTGCCGACTCTTCCAGGCTTCGGTCGAGCTCATCGGCCGTCGCTGGAGCTCGACCATCCTGCTGGCGCTCGCGCGTGGCGCGCCGGTCCAGGTGACCTAGCTGACCTCCAGCGGCAGCGAGCTGATGGCGGCGCTGCAGCCGGACGTCCGCTGGGACCTGCACTGGCACGGTCAGCAGGACCAGGAGCAGGCCAGCTAGCGAGCCCGGCTAGCTATGCCGTCGCTCCGTCCGGCCGGATGCAGCAGGCCAGGGCGAAGGCGAGCTGCTCTAGCTGGAAGGCTCGCGAGCTGCGATGGAAGTCGATGCAATGGCCCGCATGGCGCACCAGGCTCGCGTCGACTAGCGGCGCCGCGGAGAAGATGGCACCGAAGTCTGCCACCTGCTGAGCGTCGGTGATCCAGAGCCGGTCGAACTCTCCCTGACGGCTGTGCACCGGGACGGTGACCTGCGCGGCCGTTGCGCGCACCCGGTCAATCCAGGTCGAGGTGATGTCGAGCAGCTCGGCCTTCGGGACCGGGGAGTCGGCGACATGGCTGGCCGCCGGCATGGCCTCGCCGTAGGTCCAGTCCGGGCCGAACATGACGAAGTCCTTGACCTCACCGGGCAGCTCGACCAGGTACAGCTCGGGCAGCGCGGCCCAGGCGCCCCCGGATTCCGGGGGGACCTGCAGGAGGCAGCCCGATACGGCGATGCCGAGCAGCGGCCACGACGGGTGCCGGGCCGCCAGCGCCGTAGTGACGGCGCCGCCGATCGAGTGGCCGATCAGGACGATGCCGGCCGCCCCGGCGCCGAACGCGTCCCAGAGCTCGCCGATCAGGTGATCCAGCACCGCGGCGTTCTCGAGGATAATCGAGTCGCTGTCGTCCACCCGGCTGCTGCTGCCGTAGGACGGCCGGTCGATGGCCAGGATGGGGATGCCCAGGGAGCTGGCCCGCTCCAGGAGCGAGTAGCCGGGGACGTCGAAGTAGACCGAGGTGTAGGTGCCTCCGTGCAGGGCGATGACCAGCGGCGTGTCGGCCGCCACCGGACCGCTCTCGGCCGGTCTCCGGCCGGAGAACGTCATCCCGTGCGCGGGGCCGTCACTAGTGACCGCGTGGGTGAACTCGATGGTGCCGCTGGTCGTCATGGTGCCGCTGGTCGTCCGAGAGTCGCTGGTCGTCATGGAGAGTCCTCATCGCTTCCTGGTAGCCCGGAGCAGCTAGGTGCTGCGCTCGAGGAGATCGAGCGCGGCCGCCGCGATCGCGTCGGCGTCGATGCCGTGCTCTGCGTAAAGGTCCTGGATGGTACCGGTCTGGCCGAACTCGGTGACCCCGAGATTGGTGCTGGGCACCCGGTTGACGGAGGCCAGGAACGCGAGCGTGTGCGGGTGGCCATCGAGGAAGGTCACCATCGGCGTCGCGCGCCCGGCCGGGAAGACCAGATCGAGGATCCACCGATCGCCGTCGCCGCGGCCCTGCCGGGCCCGGCAGGCGCGGTAGAGCCGGTCAGCGCTGGTCACGCAGACCACGTCCGCCTCGGCGCCGAGGTCCTCGAGGTAGCTGGCCGCCCGCAGCGCCTCCGGCAGCAGTGCTCCCATCGCGGCCAGGGTAACCACGGGCCGGTCAGCCCGGCGGATCAGGTAAGCCCCGGCGATGACCTGCCGCCGCCGTCGCTCCCGGGAGACCGGGTCGGCCGGCACGGAGGCCAGCGACTGGTCGATGGGGCGCGTCGATAGCCGGAAGTAGCTGGAGGAGCCGCCCGGCCGCCCGAGCCTCCCGAGCGCCTCCAGCAGGCACCACTCGAGATCCTGCGCGAACGCTGGCTCGTAGGCGACGCAGCCGGGCTGTTCGAGGCCGACCGAGGGGGTCGTGATGGACTGATGCGCACCGCCCTCGGGCGCCAGCGTGACGCCGGACGGCGTGCCGACCAGGATGGACTGCCCGCCGGCATAGATGCCGAACGACCACGGCTCGAGGGCGCGGTTGACGAACGGGTCGTAGAGGGTCCCGATCGGGAATAGCGGCTCGCCCCAGCGGCTCCACGTCGCCCCGAGCTCGCCCAGCAGCCCGACGAGGTTGACCTCGGCGATGCCGAGCTCGATGTGCTGCCCTGAGGGTCGCTCCTGCCAGTTCAGGATGGTCTCAGCGTCATCGGAGAACCAGTTCCTGCGTTCGGTCGAAGACCAGGCGCCCACCTTGTTCAGCCATCCGCCGAGGTTGGTGCTGGAGGCGACGTCGGGCGCCACGGTGACGACCCGCCGGGCCGCGTCCGGAGCCTGCCGGCGCAGGTCGAGCAGGAACCGGCCCAGCCCCTGCTGCGTGGAGCTGTGCCCGGTGACCGGCCGCCCGAAGTCCGCCGGGATGGCGGGCAGCGGCCGCTGCGGCGGAGCGGGCCGCTGGAGCCGGGCCGCGACGGCCGTGCAGAGCAGGCTCTCCGGCGAGCCGGGCGGGAACCGCTGCCAGGGGTCGGCCGCGTCGGTGCCGAGCGAGGCCGCCAGCGACGACATCTGCTCCGGGGTCAGCAGGTTCGAGTGATTCTGCGGGTGCCCGGCACTGGGCAGGCCGTGACCCTTGATCGTGTAGGCGAAGATCACCGTCGGCCGGGTGTCGTCGATCTCGCCGAACGCGTGCTGGAGGGCACCGAGGTCGTGACCGCCCAGGTTGGCGATCACGTCGGCTAGCTGATCATCGGGTACCGCTTCCAGCAGGCGGGCCACGGCCGGCGCGCCCGGACCGTCGCCGGGCAGTCGCGCGCGCAGCTCGGCCGGCTTGCAGCGCAGCAGCCGCTGATACTCCGGGTTGGCCATCTCGTCGATCCGCGCGCGCAGCTCCTGACCGTCGTCGCGGCCGAACAGCCGCTCCAGGAGGCGGCCGTACTTCAGCGTGATGACCTGCCAGCCAGCCGAGCGGAACATGGCCTGCAGCCGCGTGGCCGAGATGTTCGGCACGACCCGGTCCAGTGACTGCCGGTTGAAGTCGACGATCCAGGCTAGCTCGCCCAGCTCGGCCACGGCTGGGTCCATGATGGCCTCCCAGACGGCGCCCTCGTCCAGCTCGGCGTCGCCGACCAGCGAGTACTGCCGGCCCGGTGATCGGGGAGCCCCGGTCAGGTCGGCCGCGTAGCGCCGGGCGATCGCCCCCCACACCGGGGCAGTGGCGCCGATACCGACCGAGCCGGTCGAGTAGTCGACGGTGTCAGGGTCCTTGGACCGGCTGGGATAGCTCTGCAGGCCGTGGTAGGCGCGCAGCGTCCCGAGCTGATCTTCGCGCAGCTCGCCGAGCAGGAAGTTGATCGCGTGCAGCACCGGCGAGGCGTGCGGCTTGACTGAGACGCGATCATCACGGGTAAGCGCCGAGAACCACAGGGCGGTCATGATGGAGACCATCGACGCGCTCGACGCCTGGTGGCCGCCGACCTTCAGCCCGTCGGGATCCTTCCGGCCCGCGGAGTTGGCCGCGTCGATGATGGCGGTGGACAGCCAGAGAACGCGGGATTCGATGCGCTCGAGCTCGGCCGAGACCGCGGGCTCCGTCGGTGTCCCGGGGACGCTCACTAGGGTCATGGTCGATCCTCCTCGATCGCGATATACGCTATATCACGGCACGCCCGGCGAGAACGGGCGCGGGGCATGAAACGATCCTCGGCGGACGGGTACTGCCGTCCCGTCCCCGGAGACGAGGAACCGCGAATGTCAACGTCGTCGACTGTCAGGTCCGTCGCCGCGCAGAACGTGTCGGCCGTGGACCTGGTGACCGCCGAGATCCGGCGGTCGATTCTGACCGGCGCGCTGCCGGCGGGCGAGCAGTTCTCGATCCGGGAGCTCGCGCGGCAGCTCGGCGTGAGCCACATCCCGGTCCGGGAGGCGCTGCGCCTGCTGGAATCCCAGGGCCTCATCGTCCTGAGCCACACGCGCAGTGCCTCGGTGGCGTCGCTGTCCATCGAGGACATCACGGCGATCTACCGGCTGCGGCTGCGGATCGAGCCCGATCTGGCTGCCCGCTCAGTGCCGCTGCAGACGCCCGATCTGCTCCGCCAGGCGGAGGCGGCGCTGAAGCGGAGCCGCAGTGCCGGGCCGGACCTCGCCTGGCGCGCGCATTGCGAGTTTCACGAGCGCCTGATCGCTCCCGTGGCTACCGAGTGGGATCTCCGCATCATGCACACGCTGTGGCGGGCGGCAGAGCGTTACACGCTGCTGGTCTTCGATCCGACGACGATTGATCAGGCGGAGCGCCAGCGCCGCTACGACCGGCACGCCGGGCTGCTGCGGATAGCGGTGGCCGGGAACGGCCCGGCCCTCGAGGCGGCGCTGACCGCGCACCTGACCTTCAACGAGGCCGAGATCGAGGCGCGCATTAGGCGGCTCGCGGCGCCGGGCTCGCCGTAGCTATGTCCCGCCAGGAGCGCGTCACGCCAGGACCGTCCGATATACGCTATATCGGTGGTGTAGCGTGAGGCCGGCCGGGCCGCCGCATCCGGGGCCGCCGCATCCGAGGGAGTCGCCGCATGAAGGTCGCCGTCACTGGCGGACGCACCGCGCTCGTCGTTGCTGACCGGATCGTCGACGCGGCCCAGGCGAGCCGCGGCACGATCCCCGCCGCGCCCGCGGCGATGTTCGCCGCCTGGCCGGACCTGCTCCGGCTGGCGGTCGGCCTCCAGGACGTCAGTGCCTATCCCGCCCTGGACCCGGCGGCGCTCGAGCTGCCGATGCCCGTGCCACTGCAGGCCTTCGGCATCGGCGTCAACTACGCCGATCATGCGGGCGAGGCCGCCATGGACTTGCCCCCCACCCCCATGGTCTTCCCGAAGTTCCCGACCTGCATCGCGGGCCCGAACGACGAGGTCCTGATCGGGTCAGGCACCGTCGACTGGGAGGCCGAGCTGGTCGTGGTCATCGGGGCCGAGTGCTTCGGGGCGGGTGCCGCCGAGGCTGCGGCAGTGATTGCGGGATACACGATCGGCCAGGACCTGAGCGATCGCGCCGTGCAGTTCGAGGGCGGGGCCAATCCGCAGTTCGGACTCGGGAAGTCCGCGCCCGGGTTCGGCCCCGTCGGCCCCTGGATCGTCTCGGCCGACGAGTTTGACCGCGAGCCGCAGCTCGGCATCCGCTGCGAGGTCGGGGGCGTAGAGAAGCAATCCTCCAACACCAAGCACCTCATCTTCGACGTCCCGCACATCGTGTCCTACCTGTCGCAGCGCGTCCGCCTCCGGCCGGGTGACATCATCTTCACCGGCACGCCAGCCGGCGTGGGCTGGGGACGGACCCCGAAGGAGTACCTGGCGCCCGGTGATCAGATCGTCACCACGATCGATGGCATCGGCGCCCTGACGACCCGGATCGGCCGCTTACGCACGATTCCGCCATTCACTCAGCTATTCATCCAGCTATTCGCTCCAGGGAGACAACGATGTCGAGTGACTCCGAGTTGGACAGCTCCGAGGCGCTGAAGGTCGACGACCAGCAGTTCACGCCGACCCGCCAGCCGGACGCCCCCCGCAACCGGGCGACGAACCGGCCGATCATCGCGCCCGCGCTGCACCACACCACCTTCACGACCAAGCGCCTGGACGAGATGGTCGCCTGGTACGAGCTGGCCGTGGGCCTGGTCCCCGTCTTCTACGGCGAGGACGCCGCCTGGCTGACCAACGACGAGGCGAATCACCGCATCGCCTTCCTGTCGCCGCCCGGACTCAAGCACCCCGAGGACAAGGGCCACACCACGGGGATCCACCACACGGCGTTCGAGTTCAGGACGTTCGATCAGTGGCTCGACAACTACATCCGGCTGCGCGACCACGGGATCCTGCCGTTTCTCACCCTCGATCACGGCATCACGATGTCGGTCTACTACCAGGATCCGGACGGCAACGGCGTGGAGGTCCAGGTCGACGGGTTCGGCGACTGGGCCGACTCCAAGCAGTGGATCGCGTCGTCCCTGGAGTTCGCCAGCAATCCCATCGGCACCTACTTCGATCCCGAGAAGCTGGTCGCGGCGCGGGCCAGCGGGCTGGCCTTCCAGGAGATCCACCAGAAGGCGCGAGCCGGCGAGTACCTGCCCGAGAAGATCCCGGAGGACATCTTCCTGCCCGAGCTCTACTGAGCGGTCCGCAGGCCACCGGTCTTGCCGCGGAGGCGCTGAATGGTCGATAACGCGACGGGGGCGCGCTCCAGCCCGGCGGTCGATACCCCGGTGGTGATCATCGGCGGCGGCCCGGTCGGGCTGGCCGCCGCCATGGAGCTGCGGCATCACGGCGTGCGGTCGACGGTGATCGAGCCGCGAACGACGGTGTCGGCGGTGCGACCGCGGGCCAAGACGACCTCGGCCCGGACCATGGAGCTGTTCCGGCGCTGGTCCTTCGCGGCCGAGGTGCGCAGGCGCGCGCCCATCCCCGTATCGTGGTCGAGCGACATCGTCTTCTGCACCTCCGCGACCGGCCGCGAGATCACCCGCTTCACCGATGTGCTCGGGCTGGACCTGGCCGGCGCCGAGCTGGCGGCCGAGCCCGGCCAGCAGGTCGGCCAGCCCGTCGTGGAGCAGGCGCTGCGCGAGGTGATCGCGACGTCTCCGGCCGTCACGACCCTGTTCGGGTACCGCGCGGTCGCGGTCGAGGAACGCGACGACGGGGTCTGGGTGCAGGCGCAGGACGGCGCAGGAACGACCCTGGCTATCCGGGCCCGGTACGTCATCGGCGCGGACGGGCCGCGCAGCCTCGTGCGCGCCGCGATCGGCGCGGCTTACGAGGGCGCCAGCTCCGGAAGCCCGAACCTGACCGTTGTCTTCCGGTCCGTCCAGCTCGGCCAGCTGCTGGCCGGCCGGGCGCTGCATCGCTGGGTGCTCAACCCCGCCGCGCCCGGGGTGATCGGGCCCATGGATCTGCAGGATCTGTGGTGGGCCATCTCGACGGGGCGCCCGGATGACGACGCCGGCGCGGACCCGGTGCAGATCGTGCGGGCGCTGGTCGGCCGGCCCATCGACGTGGAAGTCCTCGGCACCGACCCGTGGCAGGCCCGGGCCCTGCTGGCCAGCCGGTACCGGCGAGGACGCCTGTTCCTGGCCGGAGACGCGGCGCACCAGAATCCGCCCTGGGGCGGGCACGGATTCAACACTGGCGTCGGCGATGCCGTCAACCTCGGCTGGAAGCTCGCCGCGGTGCTCCGCGGCTGGGCGCCGTCCGCCTTGCTCGACAGCTACGAGTCCGAGCGCAGGCCCGTCGCGCGCCAGACCATCGACATCGCCGCCAGCAACACCAGGGCGCTGCCCACCGAGCTCAGCCACCCGGCCCTGCTCGGGTCGGACGCCGAGTTCGAGGCGGCCCGGCCGGCCGCAGCCGCGGCCATCGAGCAAGCCAAACGATCCGAGTTCTACTGCGTGGGCCTGGTGCTCGGCTACGGGTACGGCCCGGAGGCGGCTGCGCAGACGACCGACGGGTCGGACTACCGGCCGATCGCGGCCGCCGGGAACCGGCTGCCGCACCGGTGGCTGGATTCGGGCGAATCGCTCTTCGACCGGCTGGGTCCCGAGTTCTCCCTCATCGGCGCGGCAGAGACGGCCGCGCCGCTCGCCGCGGCCGCGGCCGCAGCTGGCATCCCGCTGACCCTGCTGGGCCCGGACGTGATCGACGCGGTGGCTCACTATGGCGCTGAGCTCGTCCTCGTCCGGCCAGATCAGCACATCGCCTGGCTGGGCGACGCGGTCAGCCCAGCTGACGCGGAGACCGTGCTCAGGCAGGCGCTAGCCGGATTCGGCACCTGAGACCAGGCGCCGCAGTTACGCGAGCGGGACTTCGACGGCCACGTCCGGGTTCGGGTAGTACCTCTCGACGTTGTCGGCGCCGTACTTAGCGGGCTAGTGGTCGTGCAGGCGGGGAAACATCTGCCCGAACACGTCACCGACCATCGCGATGCCGTGCGCTGCGCTGATTTCCTCGTCTTGCTTGACCTCCGGCACGCTCTGGCCGAGTTCCCTGGCCAGGGCCAGGACCGCATGCAGCGCGGCTCTGGCGAGCGGGCGCATGGGAGCGTCGGGTGCGCGGGCCGGGTCGAATGCCGGGACCGCCCTGGCCACGACCTCGGGCCAGTCCTCGGGCGGCCGGGGACGGCCAAGCGAGAGAACCGGGGCGATATCCCGTGCGGTGGCATCGCGCGACGTGAGGGGCGCCCCGAGAGACCAGCGCTCACGCATGGTCGCCAGCACGGAGGTGTTGCGGTACTCATCACTGACGACAGTCCGCTCGGGGACCCAGGCCGAGATCGCGATAGCGGGGACGCGCACGCCCGACCGGTCGAACGTGAAGCCATACTGGCCCGCCGGAGCGTCCCGATCGGGACGGCAGGCCGGCGGCGGCACGTGGTCGTAGGTCCCGCCGTGCTCGTCGAAGTTGATCATGAGCAGCGTGTTGGTGACATTCGATCCGCGCGCGGAGGACGACGAGCGGACCGCGTCGTAGATCGTCTTCAGCAGGGCCTCGCCGCCCAGCAGAGAGGACGGCGCGCTGGAAGCCGGGCCTGGGTGCATGTCGTTGTGGCCGTGCAGCAGGTTCGGCTCGATAAACGAGTACGCCGGCAGCTGTCCTTTCGCGGCGTCTTCCAGGAATTGGTCAGTGGTGAAGAAATTGGTGGCGAAGCGGCTTCGCAAGCGCGCGGCGTGGATGATGCCCGTGAACGAGACGTGGCTGGGCGGGCTGCAGTAGACCCGCCACGTCAGCCCGCTGGACTCAAGGCGCCCGAAGATCGTCTGCGCCGGGTTGCGCACCGGGAACGCCTCCGGCGGCGAGGTGTTGACCACGTAGCCGGATGCGGTGCCAGCGTGAAAGAACGACCGGTTGGTGAAGGTCTGCGACGGGACCTCGCAGAACCAGTGACCGAAGGTCGCGAAGCCGCGGGCCAGCCCCGAGATGACCGGCAGCTGCTCGGGGGTGTAGCCGGACATGATCTGGGCGTACTCGTCGTAGCTGGGCTGCCTGCCGGTCTCGGCGGTAAACGCGCTGATGTAGTCCGCTACGAAACCGTCCATGGAAGGCCGCTGCCGGGAGTCGCGGGGCGCGTTATACGGGGGAGCCATCTTCGTGGCCGGCTGGCCGCGGTTGCCCGGAGGGTCGATGAGGCCGAACAACTGGGTGTTGACGTGCTGGTACTCCTCGCCCGGGTCCGGGTCAGGGGTGTTCATGTCCCGCGCCACGCCATAGGGCACCGTCCCCCGCTCCGCCCCGTCCTGCGCCCACTCCGGGACCGGGTTGCTCAGGTCCTTCCCGGTCACCCCGTCGAACGACGTCACCTCGCCGGGCTGGTACAGGCGGCCGAGCAGGTTGTCGAACGACCGGTTCTCGAACATGACGGCGACCACGTGATCGAACGCGCTGTCCCTGATCTGACCTGCCATCGCACCCTCTCCGCCCGGCTCGGTGACCTCCCTGGCCCTACCGTACGGTCCGCCACGCGGCCTGATCTTCCGCCCGTGGCCGCCCAGTCGGGCGGACACGGGCGGCTTGCCGCTAGCGGCTTGTCGTTCCTAGATGCTGACGATTCCAGCCGGGCTGCCTCCGGCCGGCAGCGGTGTCGGCGAGCCGGGCAGCTCGGTGAGGTGCCCGCCGTGCACAGCGAAGACGGACAGGAGATGGTTGCCGCTGCCGTCCACGGACAGCGTCCTGCCGTCCGGGGACAGCCGGGCGTCGGTGTCCGCCCCGCCGCCGCTGATGGGCGTGCTGTCGATCAGGGCCAGTGATCCGTCCGGGTTGATGGCGTAGCTGGAGACGTTGCCCGACCCGGTGTTGACGGTGAACAGGTACCTGCCGTTATGGCTGATCTCTACCCAGCACGGCGCGGTCTGCCCGTCGGGATAAGGCGAGGATCCGATCGGGGAGAGGCGGCCGAGGAAGCTGTCGCGGTAGGCCGACACGGTGCCCAGGCCGGCGCCGTTGTGCGCGTTGCTGACGAACAGCTGCCAGGGGCGGGCAGGCGAGAACTCGGCGCCGAGCTGCCCCAGGCCCTGCCCGGTGAAGGGCGAGCCCTCGGCGGCGAGCAGCCGGCCGCCGGGCAGGACCACGAAGCTGTCGATCAGCGAGGTGCCGGTGCGGGTGCCGATGAGGTGGTCGCCGGTGGCGTTGAAGAACACGTCGCCCAGGCCGGAGGCATCCGGGACCGTGACCGTCGAGCCCGGGATCGGGGTCAGTCGGCCACGGGCATGCAGGCGGAAGCCGGAGTATCCGCTGCCGCCGGCGCCGGAGTTGGCGACGTAGACCAGGCCGTGCCGGGAGACCGCGACGCTGACCGGCTTGATGCCGCCGGAGGATACGGGCTGGCCGACGAGCACGGGCACGCCCCCAGCGGTGACCCGCAGGACCGAGATCTGGTTGCTGCCGGCATCGACCGCCAGCAGGTACCTGCCGTCTGGCGTGGCCTGGATCGCGCCCTGGGAGGCCAGGCCCGTGCCGAGGCCTGCCCCGCCGGCGCTGAACGGAGAGCCGGGAATCGGGGTAACCGAGCCGTCGGCGTGCCGGGCGAACCCGTCGACGGTGTTGGCGCCGACGGTATTGCCGTCAACGTAGGTGTACCCGACGACCGGCGGGCCCGTGCTGGCGCTGGCCGCCGCGGCCGGGCCGAGCAGGCCGATGGCGGCCGCCAGCAGGCTACCGCCCGCTGCCAGCCTGGTGTGCTTGCGCATGCTGTCTCCTTGGTGAGGGAGGATCCGCAGTGATCCGCCGATCCACTCCCGTCAGCGCGGCGCGGCAGCAGCCTTCTTACGCGACTTTCCTTCGCGTCACCGATCCGTAAGACGGCCAGCGGGCCGTCAGCCAGCCGGCAGGACGGCGGCCAGCTGAGTCAGATCCGTGATCACGTGATCCGGAGGGGACCCCCAGGGGTCGAAGAGCGCGGACGGCCGGCGGCGGCACCAGGCGGTGCGCAGCCCGACTGCACCGCCGCCGATGATGTCGAACGGGTTGCCGGACACCAGCAGCGTCGACGCCGGCCCGGTCCGCTGCGTCGTCAGCACGTGCCGGTAGATGCCGGGGTGCGGCTTGTAAACGCCGGCCTGCTCGGCGCTGACGAGGTCGTCCACCAGCTCCCGGTAGCTGCTGGCCAGCTCCTCCAGCCAGGCCAGAGGCCCGACGCTGAACACGACGAGGACGTGCCCGCGTTCCCGCAGGGCCGCGAGGGCCGGCCGGGCATCGGCATACGGCCGGAGCCGGCGATAGGCGCCGGCGAGCTGGCTGACCTGGGAGTCGGGCAGCGCGAAACCGGCCTCGGCCAGCGCGCTGGCCAGGCTCCACCGGGTCAGGTCCGCGAACGGCGGGAACTGGCCCATGGCCGTGACCCGGAACATGTACTGGAGCTGCTGCCGCGCCACGCTACCGCTACCTCGCTGGCCCGCTCCCCGCACGCCGGGGCTAGCTCACCGGCGACGCTGGCGGTATCGGCCAGCGTGCCGAACATGTCGAACGCCAGTAGCACCGTGGCCCTCCCCTCAGGACCGGCTGTCCGGCCGGCGCGCGGCCGCCGCCAGTCCCTGCAGGTCCTCACCGCAGGGGCCGCAGGCCAGCAGGTGGGCCGCGACACCGGGGAACCGCCGCTGCGCCGTACCCGGAATGTCGCCGGAGATCTCGTCGCCGAGAATCAGCTCGACGTAGACCTCCAGCACTTCCATGGCCTGCTCGCAGCCCACATCGCGGGGATCGGTCCGCAGGAACTGTTCCAGTGCCTGCCAGCCCGTCATGACCGCCGCCCCTCATCGCTCTCCAGATACCCGTTAGCGACCAGGCTGGCCCGCAGCTTACGTCGCGCATCGAACATCGTCTTGTAGATCGCGTTGCGGCTGGAACTCAGCTCGGCCACCACCGCGTCGAGCGGGATCCCGTTGAGCACAATCGCGGTGAACACCCGGCGCTGCCGCGGCGTGAGCTCGTCCTGCACGGCCCGTCGCAGCTTTGCCAGCAGGTCGCGGGCCTGAGCATCGGCGGCGGGATCGAGCCCGAGCCGGTCCGGCAGCCGGTCCCAGTCCGCGGCCTCCATCACCACGGCCGGGGTGCGCCAGAAATGCCGGGCCAGCTGGCCGGACACCTCGAAGATGACGAACTTGTACGCCCAGGTGGTGAAGCGGCTGTCGCCGCGGAACTGCTCCAGCTTGCCGGTGATCGCCAGCAGCGCATCCGCGGCGGCGTGATAGGCGAGGTCATCGAGCTCGGGGCCGCCGATCGGGATGTGCGCGCCGCGCCGCCGCAGCTCAGCACGGGCGACCCGCAGCAGCATCTCGTGCAGCCGGGCCACCGCCTGGTCGCGCCCCGCTCCGGTGCCGCCCAGTCCCCGCAGCCATTCAGCTGACTCGCCGTCCAGCTCGCGGCCACTGACGGTAGCGCGGTCCGGCGCGGGATCGGGCGGCGGCATGCCACCCATCCTACGGAGCCCGGTCCGGGACCGCCGGCCGCCGGGAGGTTAAGACTCGCTCTTCCCGAGCTGTCCCTGATGCCGCCCGGGCGAGAGTCGGTCCACCAGCCCACCACAAGTGGTGAGCTATGACCGTGCCCACGAAACAGGCCGCCGCGGCGGCGGCGCTGCTATGCGTTACCGCTGCGGTCGCTGGCTGTACGGCGGGGCCGACCGCTGGAGCCGGGCGGGCCGGGCCGGCTCGGGCCGTCCTGTCGTGCGGCGACTCGGCAGGCCAGCAAGGCGGGAGTGAGTCAGGACAACCGGTCA
>Ga0066790_10000192_pt1 | contig 20923 bp, 22 predicted proteins | sample OrgsoiDNA2013050_FD_70963 | JGI IMG/M metagenome (GOLD analysis project Ga0066790, IMG submission 70963) | Permafrost soil microbial communities from the Arctic, to analyse light accelerated degradation of dissolved organic matter (DOM) -... | ecosystem: Environmental > Terrestrial > Soil >...
GCGCCGGAACCAGCGGCACTCAATCAGAATCGACGGCAAGAACTGGACGATCCGACGCCCCGGAAATCCAGGCTAAGAACGGGCGTGGCCTGGTGAGGGCTGCCCATAGCGTTACCGCGCGTGCCGGCGGACTTCGGGGCCCGGCGCCTCCCCGCCCGAGCGGGAAGGCTGTCTGTTTGGGTTATGGGGCGGTGGCGGCGGCCCAGAGGAAGCAGGACAGTTCGCGGGCGCACGCGACGGTGATCACGTTGCCGGGCTTCTTGCGTTCGCGCATCCGTCGGTGGATGCGGTGCAGGCGGTGCTGCGCGCGCCGGGCGATCTGGAGGATGTGGTCGGGCAGCCCGTCGTGGCGCTCGGCCAGCGTGCGGCCGATCCGGGGCGGGCGGGTGTAATGCCAGGCCGCCTCGACCAGGATTCGCCTCGCGTACCTGGAGCCGGTCTTGGTGATCGACCCGTGCGTGTCTGATTCGCCGGACTGCTGACGGGAGGGCACCAGCCCCAGCCAGGAGCCGAGCTGCACGGCGCGGGCGAACCGCTGGAAGTCGGCGACCTCGAGATCCCCGCCGCCCCCGCCGGTAGGTCGAGCGCGCGTGGACATCGATCGCGGCCCATGTCATCGTTCCGGTCACGGTCGGACCTCCTTCGTATGGGGTCAGCCGGAGCCCATCTCCGGCCCGTCGAACCCCCGCACATTGCGATTGAGGTCCCGCCTTCAACGTTCCGGCTCAGCATCCTCAGTAGGGTCTACCCGGCGGGCGGTGCGAGGTCGCCGGGGCCGGGGGCTCCCTACACTCGGCAGCATGCAGAGAGGCCTGTTGACCATCGCGATCAGCAAGACCGCCGGCCACGTTCCCGGGCTGAAGCGGATCCCGGTCCTGAAGCTGCTCGCCTTTGCCGAGGTGGCGCTGCTGGCCCGGGAGCACTTCACCAAGCTCGAGCCGTCCGAGCGCCGGCGGCTGATCCAGCTGGTGCGGCGCGGCAGAGGACGCAGCAGCAATCTCACCGAGTCCGAGCGCGACGAGCTGGCCACGCTCGTGGCCAAGGCCGAGCCGCGCCTGTTCGCCGGTACGGCGGCCGACAAGTTCTCGCCGATCCCGCTACCGGGCCTGGTGGTTCGCGGCCGGGCCAAGCCCAAGTCTCCGAAACGATCATCGCCCACGTCTGACCGCGGCTGACCCGGCCCTTGACTCTCACGTGACGAGCGGGCCCCGGGGCTCGCTGGTTTCGTCCGCGCCGCCAGCCATCGCGGACGCGGACGCGCACGCATCGCACCGGTCAGGCGGTGATCGGGATGTGTCCCGGCTGCCGCCTGACCCGCTCGACCCACTCCCGCACCGCCTCGTAGGGAGCGAGGTCGAAGCCTCCCTCGGCGGCCACATGGGTGTAGGCGTAGAGCGCGATATCGGCGATGCAGTAGCGCTCGCCGACAAAGAAGGTCCGCCGCGCGAGATGCGCGTTCATCGCTGCCAGCGCGGCGACGCCGCCGCGGCGCTTGGCCTCGGCCTCGGCCGGCGCGGGCGTGATCCCGGCGTGGGCCCAGAAGCGGGCGACCGCGATGTTGGGCTCGTGGCTGTACTGCTCGAAGAACATCCACTGCAGCACCTGCGCCCGCTCGAAGCGCTCGCTGGGCAGGTAGGGGGTGCCCTCGGCGAAGTAGTGCAGGATCGCGCCCGACTCGGCCAGCGCGCGGCCATCGCCGAGGACCAGCGTCGGCACACGCTGGGCGGGGTTCAGCGCGCCGAGGATGGCAGCGCGGTCCGAGCGGTCGAACACGTCGACCTCGCGGCGCTCGTAGGCCACGCCGAGGTGGGCGAACAGCAGCCTGACCTTGTAGCAGTTGCCCGAGGTTCCCGACTCGTACAGGAGCACGGGCAGACCCTACCCTTCGGCAATGCAAGCCACCGAAACCACGGTGCAGGTCGTGCCGGTCGCTGTGATCCGCACGATCGCATTCGTGGTCGGCGCGGCGTCGTTGGGAGCCGAGATCTCGGCGGCCCGGCTGCTGGCGCCGTACTTCGGTGCCTCGACGATCATCTGGGCGAACACGATCGCGACCGTGCTGGTGGCGCTCTCGGCCGGTTATGCGATCGGGGGAAGGCTGGCCGACCGCCGTGCCGACCTCCAGGGCCTGTGCGCGATCGTGCTCGTCGCCGCGGCGCTGCTGGCCCTGGTCCCGTTCGTCTCCGGACCGTTTCTGAGCTTCTCGGTCAGGGCGCTGGGGTCGCTGTCGGTCGGCGGTTTCGTCGGGTCGCTGGCGGCGGTGCTGGTGCTGGTCGCGGTTCCGGTGATGCTGCTCGGCACGGTCGCGCCGTATGCCAACCGCCTGTCGCTCGATCGTGTCGCCGATGCGGGAACGGTGACCGGTCGCCTGTACGCGATCTCGACCGCCGGATCCCTGCTCGGCACCTTTCTGGCCGCGCTGCTCCTGATTCCGCTGATCGGGACGCACAGGACATTTCTGGTGTTCGCGCTGTCGCTGGCTCTCGTCGCTGCGCCGTGGGTTGGCTCACGTCGCTTCCTGCTCGTGCCGGCGGCCATGGCCTGCCTGCTCGTCGTGCCGCCGGCCGCCGTGGGCGCCGGCGTGGCGGGTGCCCGCGTGATCTATGAGAACGAGACCCCGTACCAGTACGCGCGAGTGCTGCAGTTCGCCGATGGAGAGCGCTGGCTCCAGCTCAATGAGGGCGTCGCCATCCATTCGCTGTACCGGCCCTGGACCTACCTGACCGGCGGTTATTGGGACGACCTGCTCGTGCTGCCGCGGGCCGCGGCCGTCGGCCGGCTGCGGCGGATCGCGATCCTCGGCGACGCGGCCGGCACGGTCGCCCGCGCCTACGGCCACTACTTCCCCGCCACCCGGATCGACGCCGTGGAGCTCGACGGGGAGCTGAGCACGATCGGCAAGCGCTACTTCGGCCTGCGCGGCCCGAACCTCCATCTGTACACCGCGGATGCGCGCCCCTGGCTGGCCGCCTCGGGCGCCCGCTACGACGCGATCGTCCTCGATGCCTACCGGCAGCCCTACATCCCCTTCTACCTGATCACCAGGGAGTTCTTCGCCGACATCCGCGCCCACCTGCGCCCGGGAGCCGTGGTGATCGTGAACGTGGGGCACCTGCCCGCCTCGGACAGCCTGGAGAAGGTGGTCTCGGCGACGCTGCGGTCGGACTTCGGCTTCGTCCGGCGCGACCCGGTCAGCCAGACGAACACGCTGGTCGCGGCCAGCGACGCGCCGTTGTCGCCGGCGCGTCTGGTGGCGGCGGGGCGTTCGCTTCCGTCGAGCCTGGCGGCGCTCTCGCCTCAGGTCGCCGGCCGGCTCGGGCCGGCGCTCTCCGGAGGGTCGGTCTACACCGATGACCGAGCCCCGGTGGAGTGGCTCACCGACCTCTCCATCCTGCGCTACGCGGCGGGACAGCGGTAGCGGCCCGGCCGCGGCGGGGCCGCCCCGCGCGTCGGAGCGGCTCAGACGCTGGCGAGCCCCGCGTCCTCCGAGGGCGCGGGGATCGAGATTCGCCGGCGAGCGGCGGCGGGTCAGACGTGGACGACGGCGCTCAGCAGGAGGTGAAGCTGCGGGGTGACCTGGTTCGGCCTGCCGGTCGTGCCGTCTGACAGGGTGCTGCTGAAGTGGCGGACGCATTGGCCGGCCGGGGCGCTCTGCATATAGAGGCCGCTCGAGTCGTTGCTCAGCGCGAGCACGTCACCGCGCTTGACCTTGATGTGCGCGGAGAAGGTGTTCAGTCCGGCCACGGTCACGGTCTCCAGGGCGCTGGAGTGGACTGCCTTGAGCTTGCCGTGACCGACCGGGCGCAGGATTCGGAGCTGGACCTGACCGCCGACGCTGCCGGCGTTCAGCGACCAGTCGACGAGGGTCCCGGAGCGCTTGACGACGTCGGTCGCCTTGCCGTGCTCGAAGGGCATCTGAGCCTCGATTCGGTCGGCGTTCGTGCGTTGTCTGCACTGTGATCGAGAACCCGACCCGTTCCCAGGGACCCAAGGTGTGGACCGCGCCACACCCACGATGTGAGCCGGTGCGTCAGGCGGGTACGGGCTCGGCGACGGCCGCGGACGGCGGCCGGTCCTGGAGCACGCGCACGCCCCGGCGCGGCGCCAGCGTGATGGCGCGGAACTGCACCTTCTCGGGCGTCGCATTGGCGGGGCGCAGTCGCACCCGCTCGAGCACCCGGCGGAGGACCACGCGCATCTCCATCAGCGCGAAGCTGGCGCCGAGGCACCGGCGGGTGCCGCCGCCGAACGGGAGCCAGGTGTAGGTGTCAGGAGCGCCGGGGCCGAGGAAGCGCTCCGGGCGGAAAGCCCTGGGATCGGGATACAGGTCGGTGCGCCGGTGGATCGTCCGGATCGACGGGTTGATCTCCACCCCGGGCGGAATCACATAGCCGCCGAAGTGGAAATCGCCGCCGCTGACCACGCGCCCGACGCCGGGAATCACCGGACGGATTCGCAGCGCCTCCTTGACGACCGCGTCCAGATAGTCTTCGTTGCCGGCCTCGATCGCGTCGTGCGTCCGCCGCAGGACCGACGCGTTGTGCAGCAGCAGGTCGAACGTCCATGCCAGTCCGGTGGCGGTGGTCTCGTGGCCGGCCAGCAGGAGCGTCACGAGCTCGTCGCGGACCTCCTTGTCGGTCAGGCGATCGCCCCGCTCGTCCTCGGCCAGCAGCAGCGCCGAGAACACATCGTCGCGCTGTTCGAGGTCGGGCTCGTCGCGGCGCCGCGCGATCTCGGCGTAGAGGATCTCGTCCACGGCGCGCCGCTGGGCCTCGAACCGCAGCACCGCGCCACGATCCCGGGACCTGACCGCGGACAGCAGCAGCAACCGGCGCGGCCGGGCCAGCGGCTCCACCATCGCTCGCAGCCGGCGCCGAAGCTCGGCCTCGGCGGGACCGGTCGCGTAGCCGAAGACCGCGCGCAGGATCGCGCGCAGCGTGAGTGACTGCATCGTCGGCAGCAGCGCGAACTGCTCGCCCACGGGCCAGGAGTCGATCTCGGTGTCGGTCGCGGCACGGATCACCTGCTCGTAGGCCTGCATCCGGCGACCGTGAAACGGCGGCAGCATCAGGCGCCGGTGCCGGAGATGCTCGTCCTCGTCGAGCAGCAGGACCGAGCGCTCGCCGAGCACCGGGCCGAGCAGCGCGTTGGCCTCACCGGCATGAAGCTGGGCGCTGGATCCCTGGAAGACCTCCTTGACGAGGCCCGGGTCGAACACCATGACGAAGCTCGAGTCGAATACGGTGCTGAACGTGACCGCATTGCCGTACCGGCGCCGGCAGGCCTCGAGGAAGCGAGGACCGGCGAGCACGAAGCCGGCGGTCTGGACGAGCCGCGGAAGGCGAGGACCGGGGGGAAGGCGGGCGGCCGAGACGCTCATGCTCGTGTTCGATGGTTGCACACGCCGGCCCCGCCACACGCCGAGCCCACAAGCCCCATCTGTCAGAGTTGTTTCAGGGTTCTCGCCTATCTTGGTCGCAGTTCCTGAGAAAGGCGGAGTCGTATGAAACACCTGCGCACAGTCTCCACTCGCCGTCTGCTGGCCCTGATCGCGGCATCGCTCGTGATCGTCGGCGGCGGGACGGCGATCGCGGTCGCAGCGTCCGGGAACGCTCCGACGCCCAAACCCGAGCCGCTGGCGCAGGCGATCCACAACGGTCTCGGGGCTCCCGCGATCACCGGGATCACCGCTCGGGTGACGTTCGCCAACCACCTGATCGACTCCTCGAGCATCCAGGGCTCTGACCCGATCATCTCCGGTGCCTCGGGGCGCCTGTGGCTCGACCCGGTCAACCATCGTCTCCGCCTCGAGCTGCAGTCCGACCACGGCGATGCGCAGGTCGTGGTCAACAACGGCTCGTTCTGGGTCTACGACCCGATGGCGAACACCGTCTACCGGGGCAAGGTCCCGGCTGACGGCGCCAAGATGGGCACCGGCGCGAGGTCCAAGCCCGCCGACCACGCACTGCCCACGGTGGCGGCGATCGAGTCGGACCTGAACCGCCTGATGGGGCACGCCAACGTCTCCGGGGCGATCCCCAGCGATGTCGCCGGGGAGCCCGCGTACACCGTCCGGATCTCGCCCAAGCACGACGGCGGTCTGCTCGCCGCCGGCGAGCTCGCCTGGGACGCCACGCACGGCGTCCCGCTCCGGTTTGCCATCTACGCGCGGGGCAGCACCACGCCGGTGATCGAGTTGAAGGTGACCGACATCTCCTTCGGCGCCGTGCTCGCCTCTGACTTGGTGGTCAAACCGCTTAGCGGCGCGAAGGTCGTGAACGTCTCGGTGCCGGCCGGGGCCGACAGCGCCAATTCGAAGGCGAAGCAGGCGGCCTCGCCCGCCCACCGCAAGTACGCCGGCGTGACCGGCGTGGCGGCCGTGTCCCAGCACCTGCACTTCGCGCTCGTCGCCCCGAGCACGCTGGTCGGCCTGCCCCGCCAGTCGGTGCGCCTGCTCGACTGGAGCGGGAGCCCGGCGGCGCTCGTCACCTACGGCCAGAACCTGGGTGGCATCGCGGTCATCGAGCAGCCGGCCGGCTCGGCCAAGGCTTCCATCCCGGCCGCGAAGGGCGACCATGCCGGCCTCAACCTGCCGACCGTGTCGATCAACCGCGCCACCGGTCAGGAGCTTGATACCGCGCTCGGGACCGTGGTCCGGTTCACGCGCGGAGGCGTCGCCTACACGGTGCTCGGCTCGGTGCCGCCGCCGGCCGCAGAAGCAGCGGCGCGGGAGTTGTAGCGCTTGAGCCCTCCGGGTGCTGTTCCCGTTGAGGTCCGCGGACTGGTCAAGGAGTACGGCCAGCTGCGGGCCGTTGACGGCGTCGACATCACGATCAACGAGGGCGACGTCTACGGCTACCTTGGGCCCAACGGGGCGGGCAAGACGACCTCGCTGCGGATGATGCTCGGCCTGATCACGCCGACCGCGGGGACCGTGAGGCTGTTCGGCCGCAATCCGATCGAGACCGTGCATGCGCTGGAGGGCGTGGCCGGGTTCGTCGAGGCGCCGACGTTCTACCCCTACATGACGGGGAGACGCAACCTCGAGCTGCTGGCCGCATTCGACGGCGCCGGCGCGAGCGAGCGGATCGATGAGGCGCTGCACACCGTCGAGCTGGCCGACCGGGCCGGGGACCGCGTGGGCGGCTATTCCCACGGTATGCGCCAGCGCCTCGGCATCGCCGGCGCGCTGCTGCGCTCGCCCAAGCTGCTGCTGCTCGACGAGCCGGCGACCGGGCTCGATCCCGCCGGCATGCGCGACATGCGGCTGCTGATCCGCCGGCTCGCCGACCACGGCATGACGGTCGTGCTCTCGAGCCACCTGCTGGCCGAGGTGGAGGAGCTGTGCAACCGGGTGGCGATCGTGCGCTCGGGGCGGATCGTGTACGAGGGGCTGATCTCGGAGCTCAAGCGCGGCGCCGGCGCGGTCTACCGCCTGGCCACCACCGACGACGAGCGCGCGATCGCGATCTGCCGGGCGCAACCGGGGATCTCCGAGGTGCGCATCGAGCACGGGCACATCTGCTTCACCGCCGACGAGCCCGCGGTGGCGGAGCTCTCGCAGGCGCTGGTCGAGGCGGGCGCTCTGATTCATGCGTTGGCGCCGCAGACGGTGACGCTCGAGGATCTGTTCTTCTCGCTCACCGAGGGCACCGCCGCCGTGACGCCCGACGGCCCCCTGGCCGAGGTCGCACAGTGAGCCCGGGGGTCCTGACTGTCTACCGGTGGGAGCTGCGAAAGCTCCGCTATCAGAAGCGAACCTACCTCGGCCTCGGCGCCGCGGTGATCGTGCCGATCCTGTTCGTGATCGCCACCCATTTCCGTCATCGCGGACCCGAGGACGTCCCCTTCGGGAGCTACATCAGCCGCAGCGGGCTGGCGATCCCGCTGGTTATCCTGCTGTTCGGCGCGATCTGGATGTTCCCGCTGATCACGGCCCTGGTGGCCGGTGACATCTTCGCCTCCGAGGACCACAACGGCACCCTGAAGACGATCCTGACCCGCTCGCTGGAGCGCTGGCAGATCTTCGCCGGCAAGGCGCTCACCGCGGCCACGTACGGGATCGCCGCGATCCTCCTCAGCGGGACCGTGGCGGTGATCGCCGGCTGCATCCAGTCCGGGTTCAATCCGCTCCAGAGCCTGTCGGGAACCGTCGTCTCGGCCCCCAAGGCGCTCGGGCTCGTCTACACGAGCCTGCTCGTGTACCTGATCCCGATCCTCTCGATCGTCTGCATCGGGCTGCTGCTCTCCACGATCACCCGCAACAGTGCCGCGGCGGTGGTGGGCACGCTGATGTTCTCGCTGCTGATTCAGCTGATCGGCATCCTGCCGGGGCTGACCGGTCTGCAGCCCTACCTGCTGAGCACCCAGTTCAACGCCTGGCAGGGCCTGCTCCGCACGCCGATCGACTGGGCGCCGATCATCCGCGCGGCCTGGGTCTGCGCGCTCTACGGGGTGCCGGCTCTGGCCGCCGCCTGTCTCGTCTTCCTGCGCCGCGACGTCGCCGGTGGATGACGCGCGCTCCCGGAGAGCGCGTGCTGGTGGTCGACGACGACCCGCCGCTGCGGCGGATGCTCGAACGGACGCTCAGCGCCGAGGGGTTCCGCGTCAGCGTCGCCGGCGACGGCGGCGCGGCGCTGGTGGCGGCGGAGCGCTCGGCCCCGGACGTGATCGTGCTCGACGTGGCGATGCCGCTGCTCGACGGGCTCGCGGTCTGTCGCCGGCTGCGCGCCAAGGGCCTGGGCACGCCGATCCTGATGCTGACCGCGCGCGACGCCGTGCCCGACCGTGTGGCGGGTCTGGAGGCGGGCGCCGACGACTATCTGGTCAAGCCGTTCGCGGTCGAGGAGCTGATCGCGCGGGTGCGGGCCCTGACCAGGCGCGGGACGGATTCCTCGGCGCTGCTGTCCTACTCGGATCTGGTGCTCGACGCTGAGCGACGGACGGCCACCCGCTCGGGGCGCACGATCGGGCTGACGGGCCGGGAGGTCACGCTGCTCGAGCTGCTGCTGCGCGAGTCCGGCCGCACGGTCACGCGCGAGCGTGCGATCGACGAGATCTGGGGCGGTGCCGCGGAGCCGAACGTGGTCGATCGGTACGTCACCCGGCTGCGGAGAAAGCTGGGTAACCCGCCGCTGATCCGCACGGTCAGAGGAGCAGGGTTCGCGCTGCGGGCGTGAGCACCGGACTCCTCAGCGGGTTCTCAGCAGCGCTTCGGCCTCCTCGTCAGCTGACGAAGCTTTGGTGGATCGGTCATCCTCGACCAGCAGCACCCGCGTTTGGGATGGCTCACACAATGTGGTGTATTGGCTCGAGTTGGCATGTCCCGGCGGCCGTTGATGGCCATAACAGCCAACCGCGCCAAATGACCCGCGTCCAAACGGGCCGATGACCCCGTGGCCATGGGTCGAGGGCTGATCCCGATCCCCCGTACGCTCCGTGCCCGGCTCGTGGCCGCAGCGGCGATCTCGATCCTGGCTGCGGTCGTCCTGCTCGGCATCGCGGCCGTGACGCTGGTCAACCATGAACTGCGGGCCTCCCTGGATCGGGCGCTGCGCCAGCGGGCAGAGGAAGTGGCCCAGCTGGCCGTCTCGGCGCCTGCCGTGCTGACCGGGCCGGGTGCGCTCGAGAGCCCGGTCTCCGGACGGCAGATCGCGGTCGAGGTGATCGACGCGCGTGGGCGCATCCTGGCTCGATCGGAGACGCTCGGAGCGCGTCTGCTCCCGGAGGACTCGCTGGCCCGCCAGGCGCGCGTCGCCGGACGGACCGGCTTCGAGGACATCCGTAGCGGCGGACGGCCGTTCCGCGTGTATGCCGCGCCGATCGCCGATGCCGGTGGCCCGGCCGCCGGCGGGGCGGTGCTGGTCGCGTCGGATACCTCTGACATCCCCGACACGATCGGGCGGCTGGGGTTCGTGCTCGTGCTCAGCGGTGCCGTGGTGGCGCTGCTGGCGGCGCTCGCCGCTGCCGTGCTCACTCGACGCAGCCTGCGGCCGCTGAGCCGGCTCGTCGACGCCGCCGGAGAGATCGAGCGCACGGCGGACCCGACCCGGCGCCTGCCGGCGGCCGGCGCCGACGACGAGGTCGGTGAGCTGACCGGGGTGCTGAACCGCATGCTCGCGTCACTCGAGCAGGCCCGCGCCGGAGAGCGGCGGTTCCTCGCCGACGCCTCGCACGAGCTGCGCACGCCGGTGACGACGCTGCTGGGCAACGTGGAGTACGCCGCTCGTCACGGCGCCGACGCCGAGGTGCTCGCCGACCTGCGCCGGGATGCGAGCCGGCTCGCGCGCCTGGTCGACGACCTGCTGGTGCTCGAGCGCGCCGCCGTCCCGGCCCAGGAGCAGAACGTGGTGGACCTGGCCGCCCTGGTCGGGGACGTCGTCGCGGCTGAGGCGACCGTCGGAGCCGGGACCGGCCACGGGGACTGCGACCGTGACCGGGTCAGCCTCGCCGAGACCGTCCCGGTCCGCGTGCGAGGCGACGAGGACGAGCTTCGCCGTGCGGTCACGAACCTGATCGAGAATGCGCTCGTGCACGGTCCGCCGGAGGGCGAGGTGACGGTCGCGCTGCGTGCTGCCGAGGGCCAGGCGCTGCTCACCGTCCGTGATCAGGGCAGTGGCCCGGACCCGGCCGGACGGGAGCGCCTGTTCGAACGGTTCTGGCGGGGCCCCGACACCTCCGGGCGGCCGGGATCCGGCCTGGGTCTGTCGATCGCGGCGGCGATCGCAGAGCGCCACGGCGGTCGCATCGAGGTCGACGGGCCGGCGTTCACCATCGTTCTACCGGAGGCTTGACCACTTCCCAAGCGGGCTCGGAGGCAGTCGGAGAGAGACAGAGCCCGCCGTCCCACATAGGCGGATTCTCATCCGGATTCTCACTCTGCTCTTACCCTCGAGCCGCATACTCTGGGTCATGATCGGCGACAAACGCCCAGGCCTCGGACGGCGCGACCCAGCCCTGGCCAAGCTCCACCGCGACGCTGCCATCTCGAGAGTCGGGAACACGCGCAAGCTGGTAGCCGTGGGCGCCGCCGGCCTGACCGCCGGCCTGGCGTGGCTGGCGGCATCCGCTGCTCCCGGGCGCACGATCGGGACCACCGGGCAGGCCAGGAGCAGCGGCGTCACGCCCGCGCCGAGCTCGAGCTCGAGCTCGAGCGTATCGAGCCAGCAGCTGCCGCCCCTGGCCAGCCCCGGCGATCTCGGCCTGCAGAGCCCCGGCCAGGCTCCGAGTGCGCCCACCGGTCAATCACAGGCGCCGGCCGATCAATCGCAGGCCGCGCCAGTCACGCCCGACCCGTCGCAGGCCGCGCCTGCCCAATCGGCGCCGCAGGCTGCCGCGCCGGCGCCGGTGGTGTCCGGAGGCTCGTGATGCCATCGGCACCGTCCGCATGAGCGGGTCGGTCGCCACGGACCGGTTTGCCGCATTCGGGGGAACGGCAGTGATCGCGGCCGCTGAGTCCGCGGCCCTGCCCGGCGCCCGCGCGCAGGTGCAGCGCACGGTGTCCGAATTCGACCGGACCTGCAGCCGCTTCCGCGAGGACTCGGAGCTGATGGAGCTGAACGCGGCCGCCGGGTCGACGGTGGCGGCCAGCCCGTTGCTGCTCGATGCCGTCGATGCTGCCCTGCGCGCTGCCCGCTTGACCGACGGCGACGTCGATCCGACCATCGGCGAGGCACTGATCGCGCTCGGCTACGACCGGGACTTCGCGTCGGTCGGCGCCCGCTCACCCGGCACCGTGGCGCCGAGCCGGGTCTCGTTCGCCGCCGTCCCCGGCTGGCGCACCGTGCACCTGGATCGCGAGGCCGGCACGATCCGGATCGGACGCGGCGTCCGCCTCGACCTCGGCGCGACCGCGAAGGCGCTCGCCGCGGACCGTGCCGCTGCGGCAGCCCACGCCGCAGTCGGATCCGGCGTGCTGGTCTCGTTCGGGGGCGACATGGCCGTCGCCGGCGATCCGCCCGCCGAGGGCTGGAGCGTGCGGGTCACCGACGACCACCGCTCGCCGATCGAGGCGCCGGGCCAGTCGATCACGCTGCGCACCGGCGGGCTGGCGACATCCAGCACGACCGTCAGGCGCTGGCCGACGGTTGAGCCGGGCGGCGCACACCATCTGCTCGATCCCTCCACCGGCCGGCCGGCTCCGGTCGTGTGGCGAACTGTCAGCGTCGCCGCCGGGTCATGCCTGGACGCCAACATCGCGAGCACGGCGTCGATCGTGCGCGGCGAGCGAGCGGTCGAGTGGCTCACCTCGCTCGGGTTGCCCAGCCGCCTCGTCGCGGTGGACGGGACCGCCCGCCACCTGGCGGGCTGGCCGTCAGAGGGAGACGACCTGCCATGACGCCGCTCGGGGCAGTCGGGCCGAGCGCCTACTGGTACCTCGCCCGCGGCACGGGCGCGGTGGCGCTGGTGCTGCTCACGGCCAGTGTGGTGCTCGGCGTGCTGGGATCGATCCGCTTCTCGGTCGCGCCTCGGTGGCCGCGGTTCGCGATCGACACCCTGCATCGGGACGTGTCCCTCCTGGTGCTGGTGCTGCTGGTGGCGCACATCATCACCAGCGTGCTCGACAGCTTCGCCCCGATCCGGCTGACCGACTCGATCATCCCGTTCGCCGGCGTCTACCGGCCGCTGTGGATGGGGCTGGGGGCGCTCTCGTTCGATCTGCTGGTCGCGCTGGTGGCCACCAGCCTGCTGCGGCGCCGCCTCGGCTACAAGACGTGGCGCGCGGTGCACTGGCTGGCCTACGCGAGCTGGCCGGTCGCCGTTCTGCACGGTCTCGGCACGGGCACTGACGTCAAGGTCTGGTGGATGCTCGGGCTCACGGTGGCCTGCGCCGCGGCCGTCGTGATCGCGGTGGTGATCCGCATCGGTCAGGGATCACCATCGCTCGAGCGCGTCCGCGTTCCGGCCGTGGCCGCGGCGCTCGTGGCTCCGCTGGCGATCGCCGTGTTCGCGCTCCAGGGCCCGCTCCAGCGCGGCTGGGCTCGGCGTGCGGGCACGCCGGCCTCGCTGCTGGCCAAGTCGTCCTTCACGCCGGCCTCGGCGAGGGCGCCGGCCGCGGCCGCAAGGACTGCTCCGGCTCCGGCCGCCCGCCGCGGCCCGTTCTCAGCCGCGCTCGCGGGGACGATCACGCAGACGGCCGAGCCCGGGGGCGCGATCGTCGACCTCGTCCTCAGCCTCACCGGCGGCGCCCACGGGAAGCTTCGCGTGCGGATCGCCGGCGCTCCGATCGACGGCGGGGGGCTGTCGATGACCGGCAGCCAAGTGGTGCTGGCCGCGACCGGGCTGCCGTCGGTGATGCAGGGGCGCATCCTCTCCCTCCAGGGCCAGCAGTTCCTCGCCCGGGTGGCCGGGGCATCCGGCTCGGCGTTCGACCTGCGCGCGAACCTCACCATCACCGGGCAGGGCAGTGCGGTCACCGGCACCCTGTCGGCGACACCGGCCGGAGGTGGCGGATGACCGGACCGCAGGGACTTCCGCGCCTGCTCGCCGGCCTGCATGCTGACGGCAGCCCGATGACGCTGGCCGACCATCGGCGCGTTCACGGCGACCTGCGCCGCACCCAGCCCGCAGAGTTGATCCAGGCGATCGATCTCGCCGGCCTTCGCGGCCGTGGCGGCGCCGACTTCCCGACCGCCCGCAAGCTGCGCGCGGTGGCCGAGCGGCGCCGGGCAGCAGTGGTCGTCAACGCCAGCGAGACCGAGCCGGCGAGCGGCAAGGACAAGCTGCTGCTCTCCCGGATGCCGCATCTGGTCCTCGACGGGGCGGTGCTGGCGGCCGGAGCCGTGGGCGCACGTGAGGTGATCATCAAGCTCGGGGAGGGGGCACACGAGTCTCTGGCCGGCATCGAGGGCGCCCTGGCCGTGCGCGACGGCGACCCGGTGTCATTCAAGTTCGCGCTCGGTCCGGATCGCTACGTGGCCGGCGAGGAGAGCGCGGTCATTCACTTCCTCAACGGCGGGCAGGCAAAGCCCACCCTGGTGCCGCCGCGCCCGTACGAGCGCGGCTACCACGGCCGCCCGACGCTGGTCCAGAATCCCGAGACGCTGGCGCAGGCAGCGCTGATCGCGCGCTATGGAGCCAACTGGTTCCGCGAGATCGGGACCGACGCCGATCCCGGTTCGGCGCTGGTCACGATCACCGGCGCGGTCCGGGCTCCGGGCGTCTACGAGCTGGCCTTCGGGACCCCCATGAGCGATCTGCTGGCTGCGGCCGGAGGGTCGACCGAACCGCTGCAGGCGCTGCTGGTCGGCGGCTACTTCGGGACCTGGGTCGAGGCCACGCGAGCGCTGGGCCTGCGCCTGTCACGCGAGGACCTGCGATCGGTCGGCTGCTCGCTGGGCTCAGGGGTGCTGATCGCGCTCGGCGAGAGCGCCTGCGGACTGCACGAGAGCGCTCGCGTGATTCGCTACCTCGCCGACGAGTCCGCCGGTCAATGCGGCCCCTGCGTGTTCGGGCTGCGGGCGATCGCCGACGCCACCGCGGGACTGGCCGAGGGGGTGGCCCACGCCCGCGAGCGTGACCGGTTGCTGCGGTGGACCTCCGAAGTCCGGGGCCGTGGCGCCTGTCATCACCCCAACGGCGCCGCGCGCTTCATCGAGAGCGCGCTCGAGGTGTTCTCCGCGGACATCGACTGGCACCAGAGCCAGCGCTGCACCGCGCGCCCGGTGGGGCTGCCGCTCGGGGGGCCGGCGCCCGACGTCCGCCACGCCCTGATGGAGGCCGGCTGATGGCCTCGCGGCTGCGGGTGAACCCGATCATGTGCGAAGCGCATGGCCTGTGCGCGGAGCTCCTGCCGGAGCTGATCCGCCTCGACGACTGGGGGTACCCGATCATCGACGAGGCCGAGATCCCGCGCGAGCTGCTGGGCCTGGCCCGCAAGGCTGCGGACGCGTGCCCGACCCTGGCGTTGCTGGTCGACGAGGATCGCTAGCGACGTCGGTCAGGGCAGCAGCTCGCCCGAGGCTCCATTCGCGCGCCTTATTGGCACAATGCCAAGTGCTGAGACGACGAGAGACTGGGAGAGCCATGATCACCGAGGACCTCACCGACGAGCAGCGCGCGTTCGTCGAGTCGATCCGCGATTTCGCCAAGCGCGAGTGCGGCACGCGTGAGCAACGCGACGCGCTCACCGAGAATGGGAACGAGCCGCACAACCAGGAGCTGTACGAGCGCGTCGCCGACCTCGGCTGGCTCGGAGTCGCGATCCCCGAGGCCTATGGCGGCACCGGGGGCGGCGCAGTCGACATGTGCCTGCTGTGCGAGGAGTTCGCCCGCGGGATGATCCCGATGGGATTCTTCTCCGTGAGCATGATCACGGCCGGCGCCTTCGGGCGCTTCGGCACCGAGGAGCAGAAGCAGGAGATCATGGGCGGCGTCGCACGCGGCCGGGTCGAGGCGATCGCGATGTCCGAACCGGAGGCGGGCTCGGACGTGGGCAACCTGTCCTGCAAGGCGGAGCGCTCCAACGGCGGCTTCGTGATCAACGGCCAGAAGACCTGGATCACCGCGGCACACGCGGCCGACCACATCCTGCTCGTCTGCCGCACCGACCGCACGGGCAACAAGCACGAGGGCATGTCGATGATCTCGGTGCCCACCGGTTCCGAGGGGCTCGAGGTCCGCGGCATCGACACGATGGGCGGTCGCGAGGTCAACGACGTGTTCTTCACCGACTGCTACGTGCCCCAGGAGCGCGTGCTGGGGCAGGTCGACCAGGCCTGGATGCAGCTGATGGCGGGGCTCAACAACGAGCGTCTGATCATCGCCGCCCAGGCGCTGGGAATGGCGCAGCGCGCGTTCGACGACGTGCTCGCGTACGTCAAGGAGCGCAAGCAGTTCGGTCGCCCGATCGGCAGCTTCCAGGTGCTGAGGCATCGGCTGGCCGATCTCGCCACGGAGATCGAATGCGCCCGCGAGCTCGTCTACGGTGTGGCCCAGAAGGTGGACGTGGATCCCGGGCGCCTGCTCCCGCGTGAGGCGTCGATGGCGAAGCTGAAGGCGACCGAGATCGCCAAGCAGGCGACGCTCGAGGGGATGCAGATGATGGGCGGTTACGGGTACGCCTGCGAGTACGACATGGAGCGCCAGGTCCGCATCGCCGTCGTCACCACCATCTACGGCGGGACGAGCGAGGTCCAGCGCGAGATCATCTCGAAGACGCTCGGGCTATGAGCGGCCCGCTGGAGGGCAAGACGCTGTTCATCTCCGGCGGCAGCCCTCTACGTGGAGGTCTGAGCGGGCGGCCGGCTCCTCAGCAGATCGAGGCAGAAGTAGCGCACGGCCTGGTTAAGCACGTCCGCGGCCTCCCACTGCAGGAAGTGGCCGGCGCCGGGGATCGTGAACGGGCCGACGCGCTCGGGGAAGGCGGCCTCCATCCGGGAGGGGTAATCGCGTGGGATGACGTGGTCCTCGGGGCCGTAGAGGATCAGCGTGGGCGTGGGGTTGCGCTCGATCAGGCGCGGCGGCTCAGCGGCGGTCCTGGGGCCGCCGTAGTACTCGTAGTTGGCGATCGAGGCGCGGAACGAGTCGGCATCGGCGAACGGTTCGGTCATGAAGTCGACCGACTCGGGGTCGAAGGTCCCGGGAGCGGCCCAGTAGCGCGGGCCGTACATCTGGGCGACGTAGCCTCGGCGCTTGGCCGCTGTGTCGAGCTCGGCGGCGAGACCGTCGGCCTCGCGGGACTGGCGCTTGAAATAGTCGCCCGCCATGCGCACCTCGGGTGAGAGCGGCGACGGGGAGCCGGGCAGCATCGGAGCAATGGTGTTGAACAGGACCAGGCGCTCGATGAAGCCCTCGAAGCGCAGCGACAGATCCTGCGCGACCACGCCACCGAGGTCGCCGGCGCAGACCGCACAGCCGTCGTGTCCGAGCACCTCGCGCGCGAGAGCCTCGACGTCGCGGGCGTGCGTGACCGCGTCGTACTCTCCGCCGGGGGCAAGCGCCGAGTCGCCGAAGCCGCGGAGGTCCGGGGCCAGGACGTCGAACCCGGCCGCAGCCAGCGGAACGATGTTGCGCCACCAGATCCGCTTCGTCTCGGGCCAGCCGTGGAGCAGCAGCAGCGGATAGCCCCCGGCACCCTCGCGGAAGTACGCGAGCTCGACGCCGCGAGCCTCCGCGCGGTGCACGCGGAGGCTCGCGGGCCCGGGCCCGGCGCAGATGTCGCTCACGTCACCTCAGGACCGGTCGCCGCGGCCGTAGAGCAGCTTGACGAACTTGACCAGCAGCTCGCTGCGGAACGCGGCGTAGGGGAACTGATACAGCTCCTTGTTGAGGGCGAAGCGCGTGAGCAGAATCGTCTGGCGCTTGGCGTACTTACGGATCCCGTCGGCACCGTGGCGGACGCCGACGCCGGAGGTCTTCCAGCCGCCCATGGGTACCTCGAGCGCGCTGTAGTTGGCGACCGTGTCGTTGACTGTGACCGTGCCGGCGTGAAGCCGCCGAGCCACCGCCTCACCCTTCTCGAGGTCCCGGGTGTAGACCGACGCCTGGAGGCCGTAGGGGCTGTCGTTGGCGAGCGTGATCGCCTCCTCGACGTCGGCGACCTTCATGACCGGGAGCGTGGGGCCGAAGGTCTCCTCGGTCATGCACTCCATGGAGTGGTCGACGCCGGTGAGCACGGTGGGCTGGAAGAAGGCGCCGTCGGCCTCCAGGCGCTTTCCGCCGGTCGTGACCCGGGCGCCCTTCTTGACCGCGTCCTCCACGTGAGCCTCAACGATGTCGGCCTGGGGAGGGTTGATGAACGAGCCGACCTCGACGCTGCCGAACCCTCCGGGAACGCCCTGCCGCAGGCTGCGCACGCGGTCGGTGACGAGCGAGACGAACTGGTCGTAGACCGGCTCCTCGACGTACACGCGCTCGACCGAGATGCAGGTCTGACCCGCGTTCTGCATCGACCAGTACACGGCCGAGTTGGCCGCGCGCTCGAGGTTGGCGTCGGCGAGCACGATCAGCGGGTCCTTGCCGCCGAGCTCGAGTGAGACGGGCGTGAGTGTCTTGGCGGCGCGCTCCATCACCGTCTTGCCGGTCTCCGTCGAGCCGGTGAACATGACGAAGTCGACCTCGTCGATCAGCGTCAGCCCGATCGGTCCACGGCCGACGAGGACCTGGAACACCCCGTCCGGGATGCCGCATTCGCGCAGTCCCTCCTCCATCAGCAGGGAGCTGAGCGGGGTCACGCTCGATGGCTTGACGATCACCGAGTTGCCGGCCGCGAGCGCCGGGATCGCGTCGCCGACGCTGTTGGACAGCGGGTAGTTCCACGGCCCGATGATCCCGGCGACCCCCACGGGCTCGTAGCGGACCATCAGCTTGCGGCCGATCAGGAACGGAGAACTCGACCGGAGCTTCTCCTCGGCGAGGTATTTCGGCGCCTTCTTGGCCCAGAACCCGAACGCCGCGCACATGTAGCCGAGCTCGGCGACCGCCACGTCCTCCCGCGTCTTGCCCGTCTCGGAGACCACCGTGTCGAGTACTCGGTCGCTGTTATCGAGCAGCCACTTCTGCGCGCGCCGCAGGATCTTCCCGCGACCCTCGAACCCGAGCTCGTGCCAGGCGACCTGCGCGCGGCGGGCGCGGGCAACCATCTCCACGACCTGCTCGGGACTGCAGGCCGGAAGCGTGGTTACCAGCTTGCCGGTGGCCGGGTTGAAGACCTCGATCTCCTCGGCCGAGCCGGCCGAGCCGTCGTTCTGTTTCTCTGTGATCGTCGTTGCCATCACTGGACCGCCTTTCTCACGTGGTTGATCTTTCGATTGCCATTCGATGCGCGACCGGGTTGGGGAGCAAGCCGCTCCACCGCGGGCAGCGCGTCACGGACGATGCTGAAGAAGCCCTGGACGACGAGCGCGTGCGCCTGCTCGCGGGTGAGCCGGCGGCGCTCGAGCCACTCGAGGCTGGCGGCCTCGGCGAACCCGGAGTAGGCGCGGAGCACCGCGCGCAGCTCCGGCGGCGCGGTGGCGGGGTCGCCGGGGCGGATGGCCACGATCAGGCTGTCGATCGCGTGCTCGCGCGCCTGCTCGAGGATCGCCTCGACCTCGGGATCGCGACCGAGGCCCTGAGCGCCGTTGGCCGCGAGCCAGGTGCCACGGTTGCGCCTCAGCGTCTCGAGCCAGCGGCCGACGCTGTCCTCGATCTGCTCCTCGACCGTGCGGCCGTCGTCGGCCTCCGGGACCGGATGCGAGGGAACCCTCACGAGCGCGCGCACGACCTCAAGATAGAGTTCGCGCTTGGTGCGGAAGTAGTGATGCAACAGCCCACGGGCGACCCCGGCCTCCCGCGCGATCTCCGAGGTCGAGACTGCGGCGTAGTGGCGCTCGGAAAAGAGGCGCCGGGCACACGCGAGGATCTGGCGGCGCCGCTCGTCGTGGTCGAGGCGCTGCCACCGGGGGGCCGGGGTGGTGGCCATTGGCGCCAACGTACCACAGTTGGCGTAGCGCCAATAACGCGCGCGGGGACGTTCGAGGTCACGCTGCGGCTGTACGGACCGCTGCCCTCGGCGCTGAACCGAACCTACGCCTACCCGGCCATCTCCCGGACCGGCTGAGCCTCCGGACCGGCTGAGCGCGGCGCGCGCCCGGATCGCTCAGCCCGCCCGGCCGGCCGGCCCGCTCAGCTGGTCATCCCGCCGAACGAGCCGCCGGTGATGTTCAGGACCTGTCCGGTCACGTAGTTCGACCACGGGGAGCAGAGGAAGAAGATGCCGCCGGCAGCTTCTTCGGGCGTGCCCGAGCGCCCGAGCGGGATCATCATCCGAGCCAGGCTGCGGAGCTGCTCGGGGATGCCCAGCTGCACGACCTCGCCGCTGATCTCGCTGACGTTCGACTCATCCTTGGCGGCCGTCAGCCGCGTCTCGATGAACCCGAACGCCACCGCGTTGACGTTGATCTTGAACTGCCCCCACTCCTTGGCCAGCGTCTTGGTCAGGCCGATCACGGCCGCCTTGGCGGCCGAGTAGTTGGCCTGGCCGGCGTTGCCCTTCGCGCCTGAGACCGACGAGACGTTGACGATCTTGCGGAACACCTCCACGCCCTCGTCGCGCTCGCGCTTGGCCGGCTCGCGCATGTACGGAGCGACGGCCCGGCAGAGGCGAAAGGGCACGACGGCGTGGATGTCGAGCATCCGCTGGTACCACTCGTCGCTCATCTTGTGCAGCGGCGCGTCGAGCGTGTAGCCGGCGTTGTTGACCAGAATGTCGACCTTGCCCCACTCACCGATCACCGTCTCGACGAGTCGGTCACAGACTCCTTCCCGGGTCAGATCGCCGGCGAACACCAGCGTCTCGCCCGCGATCTCACCCGCGGTCTGCTCGGCGACCTCGCCGTCGAGGTCGTTGATCAGCACCCGCGCACCGTGCTCGGAGAGCAGCTCGGCCGTGGCTCGGCCGATTCCCCGGGCCGAGCCGGTGACGATCGCGACCTTGCCGTCGAGAACCTTCATGCAGGATTTCCTCCCATGGTCGTAAGGCGGCGGGCGCGGCGGGGGTCGGCAGCGCGGGCCGGAAGCGCGCAGCGAGAGAATTGGCATTCTGTCAACAAGCCGCCCTCGCTCGCGCTAAAGTCCCCCGCCGCAGCCGAGCGGATCCGGCCGCCCCGCGCCCATGAACGCCACCGACTGGATCTCGGCCTACGCCGACAAGCTGGGAATCGAGCCCCCGACCGCGGAGGAGTTCGAGGCCGTGCTCGGTCTGGCCGGCGTCGCCGCCCACGCCTCCGAGCGGATGGCCGCGCCGGTGGCCTGCTGGCTGGCGGCGAAGGCGGGCGTGACGCTCGAGGAGGCGATGGCGATCGCCCGTGACGTGCCCGGATCGTGACCGAGCGGGCATACGACATCGTCCTGTTCGGCGCCACCGGCTTTACCGGCGGCCTGACCGCGGAGTATCTGGCCGGCCATGCGCCGGAGCAGACGCGCTGGGCGCTGGCCGGCCGTA
>Ga0066790_10000193_pt1 | contig 20911 bp, 11 predicted proteins | sample OrgsoiDNA2013050_FD_70963 | JGI IMG/M metagenome (GOLD analysis project Ga0066790, IMG submission 70963) | Permafrost soil microbial communities from the Arctic, to analyse light accelerated degradation of dissolved organic matter (DOM) -... | ecosystem: Environmental > Terrestrial > Soil >...
CTGCCCGCCCCGACGCCGGTCGTCCCGGCCCTGCCCGCCCCGACGCCGGTCGTCCCGGCCCTGCCCGCCCCGACGCCGGTCGTCCCGGCCCTGCCCGCCCCGACGCCGGCCGTCTTCCTGGTCGGCGCCAGCATGCGCCCGCGTGACCTGCGGGTAAGCGCCGATCAGTGCCTCCGTCGGCCCTTCAGCCCGCGGATGCTTGTCTCCCGCGTCCTGTCCGCCGCCGCCCGGCCCACTCCGCGGGGGCGCCCGGGTGCACCAGCCCCAAGCACCACGGTCATCCCAAATACCATAGTCATCCCAAACACCACAGTCGTCACAGCGGCCTCAACAGCTCACACCCACTCCCTACTGGCACACCTGGTCACCTCAATCGCTCCTCGCGACATCGCGCTCACCCCGGCCGAGTTCGCCCTGCTGTCCGCGCTGGCCGCGCACGCCGGCCGGGTACTGAGCCGGGACCGGCTCCGGGCCGCGATAGGCCCGGCGGATCGGCCCAGCTCGGCCCGGGCGGTGGACGTGCATATCGCCCAGCTCCGCGCCAAGCTCGGAGCGGAGCCGGGCGCCGCGATCCGCACCGTTCGCGGCGTCGGCTATATCCTCGACGAGCCGCTGAACGGTGCGCACCCGTCGTCAAACCGTGGGGTGCCTGCCACGCCACTCATGCCGCCCCGCTAGCATCGGTGGCGCACCATACCCGATCGTGAGGGGCTGCGGACCGCGTGACTGTGCTCGACGAGATCCTCGACGGCGTACGCGCCGATCTCGCCGACCGCCAGCGCCGGGTCACCCTTGACCAGCTCAAGGAGATGGCCAGCCGCGCCCGGTCCGCACGGGACGCGGCCGCCGCGCTCAAGGCGGAGGGCGTCAGCGTCATCGCCGAAGTCAAGCGGGCCAGCCCGTCGCGCGGCGCGATGGCGGAGATCGCGGATCCGGCCGCGCTGGCCGCCGCGTACGAGGCGGGCGGGGCCCGGATCATTAGCGTGCTCACCGAGGAGCGGCGGTTCGGCGGCACCCTGGCCGACCTCGACGCGGTGCGCAGGGCCGTGCAGGTCCCGGTGTTGCGCAAGGACTTCGTGGTCAGCTCGTACCAGCTCTGGGAGGCGCGCGCGCACGGCGCCGACCTGGTCCTGCTGATCGTGGCCGCACTGGAGCAGAGCGCGCTGGTGTCCTTGGTGGAGCGCGCGTCCTCCATCGGCCTGGTGCCGCTGGTGGAGATCCACGCCGAGGCCGAACTCGAGCGGGCCGTGGATGCCGGCGCCCGGGTCATCGGGGTCAACGCCCGTGACCTGACCACGCTGCAGCTCGACCGCCGCGTCATCTCCTCGCTTCTGCCGCGGATTCCGGACGGGATCGTCAAGATCGCCGAGTCCGGTGTGCGCGGGCCGCACGATCTGCTCGCCTACGCCGCCGCCGGCGCGGACGCCGTGCTGGTCGGGGAGAGCCTGGTGACCGGGAAGGACCCGCGCGCCGCGGTCGCGGACCTGGTCACGGCGGCGTCCCATCCCGCGCTGCGCGGTGACCGCTGATGACCGAGTACGTCGGCGCCCGCTCGGCCGCCCCTGGCGCGGCCCGTACCCCGGTCTCCGCCGGGGCCACCGTCGCCGGCGTTGCCCTCTCCGGTGCTGTCCCCGACGCGACCGGCCATTTCGGGATCTACGGCGGGAGCTTCGCCCCCGAGGCACTGACCGCGGCGCTGGATGAGCTGGTCGCGGAGTACGCCGCGGCGCAGCTCGACCCGGAGTTCCGGGCCGAGCTGGGCCGGCTGCTGCACGACTACGCGGGTCGGCCGACGCTGGTCACCGAGGTGCCCCGGTTCGCGGCCAAGGCCGGCTGCCGGGTCCTGCTCAAGCGCGAGGACCTGACGCACACCGGCTCGCACAAGATCAACAATGTCCTCGGGCAGGCGCTGCTGACCCGGCGGATGGGCAAGACGCGGGTCATCGCCGAGACCGGGGCCGGCCAGCACGGCGTGGCCACCGCGACCGCGTGCGCCCTGTTTGGCCTGGACTGCGTGGTCTACATGGGTGAGGAAGACACCCGGCGGCAGGCGCTGAACGTTTCCCGGATGCGCATGCTCGGCGCGGAGGTCATCCCGGTCACCTCGGGCAGCCGTACGCTGAAGGACGCGATGAACGAGGCGTTCCGGGACTGGGTCGCCTCCGTGGGCAGCACCCATTACTGCATCGGCTCGGTCGGCGGCCCGCACCCGTTCCCGACGATGGTGCGGGACTTCCAGCGCGTCATCGGCGTGGAAGCGCGCGAGCAGGTCCTGGCCATGACGGGCCGGCTGCCGGACGCGGTGATGGCCTGCGTGGGCGGCGGCTCGAACGCCATCGGTATCTTCCACGCCTTCATCCCCGACACGTCGGTCCGGCTCATCGGCTGCGAGGCCGGCGGCGAGGGGCCGGAACCGGGCCGGAACGCCGCCACGCTCACCTCCGGGTCGGCGGGCGTGCTGCATGGCATGCGCACCTACCTGCTCCAGGACGACGAGGGCCAGACGCTGCCGACGCACTCGATCTCGGCCGGCCTGGACTACCCGGGTGTGGGCCCGGAGCACGTCTGGCTGCGCGAGAGCGGGCGCGCTTCGTACCGCGCTGTCACCGATGAGCAGGCGCTGGAGGCGTTCAGCCTGCTCTGCCGGACCGAGGGGATCATCCCGGCGCTGGAATCGGCACACGCGCTGGCCGGTGCCCTGCAAATCGGCCCGGAACTCGGCCCTGACGGCGTGCTCCTGGTCAACCTGTCCGGCCGGGGCGACAAGGACGTGGCCACCGTCTCCGAACGGCTCGGCCTGTGAACGATAGTCCGGTCACCCGGGCCTTCGAGCAGGCCGCCGCCGGGAACCGGGCCGCGCTGATCGGTTACCTGCCGGCGGGCTTCCCCAGCGTGGACGGCGCGATCGCCGCGGCCGTGGCCATGGCCGAGGCGGGCGCCGACATCATCGAGGTCGGCCTGCCGTACTCGGACCCGCTGATGGACGGGCCGGTCATCCAGGAGGCCGTTCAGCACGCGCTGGCCGCGGGCACTAAGGTCGCCGACACGCTGCGCACGGTCGAAGCCATCGCCCGGGCCGGCGTGCCCGCGCTGGTCATGACCTACTGGAACCCCATCGACCACTACGGCGTGACCGCCTTCGCGCGCGATCTCGCCGCGGCCGGCGGTGCGGGCCTGATCACCCCGGACTTGCCCCCGGAGGAGGCCGGCCCCTGGCTGGAGGCGTCCGACGCCTACGGGCTGGATCGGGTCTTCCTGGTGGCCCCGAGTTCGTCCGAGGCCCGGATCGCCACCGTGACCGCGCGGTGCCGGGGCTTCGTCTACGCCGCCTCTCTCATGGGCATCACCGGGGCGCGGGAGGCGGTCAGCGGGCTGGCCGCCGGCCTGGTGGCCCACGTCCGCGCGCACACGAAGCTGCCGGTCGCGGTCGGGCTCGGCGTCCGCGACGGCGCCCAGGCCGCCGAGGTGGCGAAGTTCGCGGACGGGGTGATCGTCGGTTCCGCGTTCGTTCAGCGCCTGCTGACCGCCCCCGACCTCACCGCCGGCCTGGCTGCCGTCCGTGACCTGGCCGCCGAGCTGGCGTCCGGCGTCCGGGGTGACTCGGCCCCAAGCGCCGCTTCCACCTCCGCCCCAAGCGCCGCTCCCACCCCAGCCCCGTCGCCCGGGAGCTGACGCTGCCGAACCTGCCGGTCGCGTACCTCCCCAGCCCGGCCCGGGGCGAATGGCACCCCGGGCCGCTGCCGGTGCGGGGGTACGCGCTCTGCATCGTGCTCGGCATCATCGTCGCGGTCTGGCTAACCGCCCGCCGCTACATCCGGGCGGGCGGCGCGGGCAGCACGATCCTGGACGTAGCGGCCTGGGCGGTTCCGTTCGGCTTGATCGGCGCCGCGGCGGGCGCGGTGGTGCACGAGGGCACGAGGCTGTTCCCGTCGCGGCCCGATCTGTGGTCCGCGGCGCGGGCCTGGGACGGTGCCATCGGTGTGCCCGGTGCCGTGGGGCTCGGCGCCCTCGGGGCGTGGATCGCCTGCCGCCGCGCCGGGGTCCGGCTGGGGCCGGTCGCCGGGGCCGCCGCGCCGGGGCTGGCGTTCGGCGCGGCCTTCGCGAGCCTCGGCAGCTGGTTCAGCCAGCAAACGTACGGTCGGCCGTCGGCGCTGCCATGGGCGGTGGAGATCGCGCCGGTGCACCGGCTCGCGGGGTATGAGAATTTTGCCACGTTTGAGCCCGTCTTCGCCTACGAGGCGGTGTGGTGCGCGGTCGCGGGCGGCCTCGTGCTATGGGCCACGCGGCGGTTCACGCTGCTCGGCGAGCGGGCCTTCTCCCTGCAGCTGGCGCTGACCTTCGCCGGCCTGTGCGCCGCGGATTGGCTGCTCATCGCGCCTGCACCGCACCTGGCGGGGCTGCGGGTGGAGCAGTGGGCGGAGCTGCTCACGGTGGCCGGCACGGCCGTCTACCTCTACCGGACCAGGCACCGGTACGGGCCCGACGTCATCGCTCCCGGGCAAGTCAGGCGCCAGCCGGGGCCGGCCGCAATCGGTGCCTCCTAGATCTTGGGCACGATTCGTCCGGTGATGTAATGTGGGCGTAACTTTCGCGTAGCCAGCGAGCCGTTACACGGCTTTCGCGGCAGGGCCAGCGCCGTCCCGACGCATCAGCAGAAGCAGACGAGACGACGACAGGAGTTTTGATGGCGCCTGCCGGCAGAGCACAGGGACAGGACCACGGCGTGCGTGGGCCTCAGGGACTGTACGACAGCCGTTTCGAGCACGACGCCTGTGGCGTCGGCTTCATCGCCGATCTGACCGGCCGGCCCGGGCACGACGTGGTGTCCAAGGCGCTCACCGCCCTCTGCAACCTCCAGCACCGCGGCGCCGAGGGCGGCGACCCCGGCAGCGGGGACGGCGCGGGCATCCTGACCCAGATCCCGGACGCCTTCTTCCGCGAGGTCTGCGACTTCGACCTGCCGTCGGCCGGCTCCTACGCCGCCGGCCTGGTGTTCCTGGACAAAGAGACCGCCGGGCGGAAAGAGGACAAGGCGGCCATCGCCCGGCTCGCCGGGGCCGAGAACCTGGTCGTCCTCGGCTGGCGCGACGTCCCGCACCACCCGGAGGTCTGCGGCCGCGGCGCGCGCGCCGTACAGCCCCACCTCGCGCAGCTCTTCCTGGCCGGCACCGGCCGGCAGCGCGGGATGGAGCTGGAGCGGATGGCGTTCTGCCTGCGCAAGCGGGCCCGGCGGGAAACTGGCGTGTACTTCGCGAGCCTGTCGACGCGCACCATCGTCTACAAGGGCATGCTGTCGCCGCCCCAGGTCCAGCCTTTCTTTCCGGACCTGTCCGACGAGCGGTACCGTTCCGCGCTAGCCATGGTCCACTCGCGTTTTTCCACCAACACGTTCCCGTCCTGGCAGCTCGCGCACCCGTACCGGTACATCGCGCACAACGGTGAGATCAACACCGTCCGGGGCAACCGGAACTGGATGCGGGCCCGCGAGGCCATGCTGACCAGCAGCCTGATCCCGGACTCCGCCGATGGGCGCGGCATCGACCGGGTCTTCCCGGCGGTGGACCCGGCCGGCAGCGACTCCGCCAGCTTCGACGAGTGCCTCGAACTGCTGCACATGGGCGGCCGGTCGCTGCCGCACGCGGTGCTCATGATGATCCCCGAGCCGTGGGAGAACCACGCGGAGATGGACCCGGCGCGCCGGGCCTTCTACGAGTTCCACGCGGCCATGATGGAGCCGTGGGACGGCCCGGCCCTGATCGCGTTCACCGACGGGACGGTCATCGGCGCGGTGCTGGACCGCAACGGGCTGCGCCCCGGCCGGTACTGGATCACCCGCGACGGCCTGGTCATCCTGGCCAGCGAGGTCGGCGTCCTGGACATCGACCCCGCCACCGTCGTCCGCAAGGGCCGCCTCCAGCCGGGACGGATCTTCCTCGCCGACACCGGCACCGGCCGGATCGTGGAGGACGAGGAGGTCAAGGCGGCGCTGGCCGAGGAGCACCCGTACGAGGAGCTGCTGCACGCTGGCCGGGTCCACCTGAACGACCTGCCGCCCCGGGAGCGGCCGCTGCCCGCCGCGAATGAGCTGGTCACCCGGCAGCAGATGTTCGGCTACACCGAAGAGGAACTGCGCATCATCCTCGGCCCGATGGCGCGTACCGGCGCCGAGCCGATCGGGTCGATGGGCACCGACACCCCGGTCGCGGTGCTGTCCGACCGGCCGCGGCTCGTCTTCGACTACTTCTCCCAGATGTTCGCGCAGGTCACCAACCCGCCACTGGACGCCATCCGGGAAGAGCTGATCACTTCGCTGGCCGGCACGACCGGCCCGGAACGGAACCTGTTCGAGCCGTCCCCGGCCTCGTGCCGCCAGGTCGTGCTGCCGTTCCCGGTGATCAGCGACAGCGACCTGGCCAAGATTGTGCACATCAACTCCGGCGGGGACCTGCCCGGTTTCGCGGCGCACGTGGTCGACGGGCGGTACGACGCGTCCGCCGGCGAAGGGGGCGGCGGAGAGGCACTGCGCCAGCGCCTTGAAGAGATCTGCTGGGAAGTGTCGGAGGCGATCAACGACGGCGCCCGGATCATCGTCCTGTCCGACCGCGGCGTCGCCGACCCCGCGGTGATTGGCGAGGGGCGAAGCCTGGCCGCTACGGCGAGCACCACCACCGGGGCGCGAAGCGCAGTGGGGGGCTCCGGGGGGTCGTCCCCCCGGGCTAACACCGCTAACACCGCACCGATCCCGTCGCTGCTGCTCACCGGCGCTGTGCACCACCACCTGATCCGGGAGAAGACCCGCACCAAGGTGGGCCTGGTCGTGGAGGCGGGCGACGCCCGCGAGAGCCACCACGTGGCCCTGCTCGTCGGGTACGGCGCCTCCGCGGTCGCCCCGTACCTGGCCATCGAGACGGTCCGCGACATGGCCCGCCGCGGCGTGCTGGAGGGCGTGGCCGAGGACAAGGCCGCCGCCAGCCTGATCAAGGCGCTTGGCAAGGGCCTGCTGAAGATCATGTCCAAGATGGGTGTGTCCACGGTCGCCTCCTACACCGGCGCACAGATCTTCGAGGCCACCGGTCTCGGCGAAGAGGTCATCGGCACCTGCTTCGAGGGGACGACCTCACGGCTCGGCGGCGTCGGGTTCGACGTGCTGGCCACCGAAGCGCACCGCCGGATGATCCGTGCCTTCCCGCTGGGCGGCGTGCAGCCCGCGCACCGGCGGCTGGAGATCGGCGGGGAATACCAGTGGCGCCGGGAGGGCGAGGCGCACCTGTTCAACCCGCAGACCGTCTTCAAGCTGCAGCACGCCACGCGCAGCCGCCGGTACGACATCTTCAAGGAGTACACGTCCTTGGTCGACGACCAGGCGGCCCACCTGATGACACTGCGCGGGATGATGCGGATCAAGGGCGTGGACGCGCCCAGCGCCCGCCCGCCCATCCCCATCGAGGAGGTCGAACCGGCGTCCAGCATCATCCGGCGGTTCTCCACCGGCGCCATGTCGTACGGGTCGATCTCCGCCGAGGCGCACGAGACACTCGCCATCGCGATGAACCGCATCGGCGGCCGATCCAACACCGGCGAGGGCGGCGAGGACGCGGAGCGTTTCACCCGCGACGCGAACGGTGACCTGCGCCGCTCCGCGGTCAAGCAGGTGGCCAGCGGACGGTTCGGCGTCACCAGCCACTACCTGGCCAACGCCGACGACCTGCAGATCAAGATGGCGCAGGGCGCCAAGCCCGGCGAAGGCGGCCAACTGCCCGGCGGCAAGGTCTACCCGTGGATTGCCCGGACCCGGCACTCGACGCCCGGCGTGGGCCTGATCTCCCCACCGCCGCACCACGACATCTACTCGATCGAGGACCTGGCTCAGCTCATCCACGACCTCAAGAACGCCAACCCGGCCGCGCGCGTGCACGTCAAGCTGGTCTCTGAGGTCGGAGTGGGCACGGTCGCGGCGGGCGTATCCAAGGCGCACGCCGACGTGGTGCTGATCTCCGGGCACGACGGCGGCACCGGGGCGGCCCCGCTGAGCAGCCTCAAGCACGCCGGGACGCCGTGGGAGGTGGGCCTGGCCGAGACCCAGCAGACGCTGCTGCGCAACAAGCTCCGCGACCGGATCGTGGTCCAGGCCGACGGGCAGCTCAAGACCGGCCGCGACGTCGTCGTCGCCGCGTTGCTCGGCGCGGAGGAGTTCGGCTTCGCTAGCGCCCCGCTGGTCGTGTCGGGCTGCATCATGATGCGTGTCTGTCACCTGGACACCTGTCCGGTCGGCATCGCGACCCAGAACCCGGAACTGCGCAAGCGGTTCACCGGCAGGCCCGAGTTCGTGGTCAGCTTCTTCGAGTTCATCGCCGAAGAGGTGCGCGAGTACCTGGCCCAGATGGGCTTCCGTACGCTGGCCGAGGCGGTCGGCGAGGTCGGCATGCTCGAGGCCGCGCGCGCCGTGGAGCACTGGAAGGCCCACGGGCTTGACCTGGCGCCGATCCTGTACACGCCGGAACTGCCCGAGGGTACTGCGCGCCGCAACACCACCACCCAGGACCACGGGATCGAGCGCGCGCTCGACAACACGCTGATCCAGCTGGCCGAGGGCGCCCTCCAGGACGGCACGCCGCTGCGCCTGGAACTGCCCGTGCGGAACGTCAACCGGACGGTCGGCACCATGCTCGGCTACGAGGTGACGAAGCGATGGGGCGCCGACGGGCTCCCGGACAACACCATCGACATCTCGTTCCGCGGTTCTGCCGGGCAGTCGTTCGGCGCGTTCCTGCCCCGCGGCATCACGCTGCGTCTCGCCGGGGACGCCAACGACTACGTGGGCAAGGGCCTGTCCGGCGGCCGGGTCATCGTGTCCCCCGACCCCGAGGCGAACTTCGCGGCCGACGAGCAGATCATCGCCGGCAATGTGATCGGCTACGGCGCCACCGCAGGGGAGATCTTCCTGCGCGGCATGGTGGGCGAGCGGTTCTGCGTGCGCAACTCCGGCGCGCTGGCCGTGGCCGAGGGTGTCGGCGACCACGGCTGCGAGTACATGACCGGCGGCCGGGTGGTCATCCTCGGTCCGATCGGCCGCAACTTCGCGGCCGGCATGTCCGGGGGCATCGCGTACGTGCTCGACCTGCCCGCGCACCGGGTCAACCCCGACATGGTCGATCTGGACCCGATGGACGGTGACGATGCCACCTTCCTCCGCGACCTGGTGGAGTCCTACGCGGCGGAGACCGGGTCGCCGGTCGCGGCGCGCCTGCTGGAGGACTGGGACGCCGCCCTGGCCCGCTTCGGCAAGATCATGCCGAAGGATTACAAGCGGGTCCTGAGCGCGACCCAGATGGCCGAGCGCGAAGGCCGCGACGTCAACGAGGCCGTCATGGCCGCGTCACACGGCTGACGGATATCTCAAGCTTGGGCAGCGGCCTCCGTGTGGGCTGCCGCCCAGGTGGCGGGACCCGCCAACGGCGTCGGGTCCCCCGCGCACGATGAGTGAGACCTGCCCCGGTAAGACCAGCCCGGTAAGACCAGCCCGGTAAGACCAGCCCGGTAAGACCAGCACAGAAAGGGACGACCGCCCGATGGCCGATCCCAAGGGATTCATGACCACCCCGCGCGAGACCCCGGCCCGCCGGCCGGTAGACGTGCGCATCCGGGACTGGCGTGAGGTGTACACCGATTTCCCGGCTGGGCGCCTGGAGCGGCAGGCCGGGCGCTGCATGGACTGCGGCATCCCGTTCTGCCACACCGGCTGCCCGCTCGGCAACCTCATCCCCGAGTGGAACGACCTGGTCTGGCGGCACGACTGGTACGAGGCGTCGGAACGGCTGCACGCGACCAACAACTTCCCCGAGTTCACCGGGCGGCTCTGCCCGGCCCCGTGTGAGACCGCGTGCGTGCTCGGGATCAACGCCGACCCGGTGACCATCAAGCAGGTCGAGGTCGAGATCATCGACCGCGCGTGGGCCGAGGGCTGGGTGCAGCCCGCCCCCGCGCCGGTGCAGACCGGCAAGAAGGTCGCGGTGATCGGTTCCGGCCCGTCCGGCCTGGCCGCCGCGCAGCAGCTGACCCGCGCGGGCCACGATGTCACCGTGTTCGAGCGCGCCGACGCCCCCGGCGGCCTGCTCCGCTACGGCATCCCCGAGTTCAAGATGGAGAAGCGCCATCTCGACCGCCGGCTGGCCCAGATGCGCGCGGAGGGCACCGAGTTCCGCTGCAACGTGACCGCCGGTACCGACGTCACCGTCGAGCAGCTGCGCGCCGAATACGACGCGATCATGCTCGCCGGCGGCGCGACCGTGGCCCGCGGCCTGCCGGTGCCCGGTGCCGACGCCGACGGCATCCACCAGGCCATGGAGTACCTGCCGCTGTCCAACCGCGTCGTGGCCGCGGCTGGGGGAGCCGGCGCGCCGGGCCCGGTCGCCGAGCCTGCGATCAGCGCGCGCGGGAAGCACGTGTTGATCATCGGCGGCGGCGACACCGGCGCGGACTGCCTCGGCACGGCCCACCGCCAGGGCGCCGAGTCGGTCACCCAGCTGGAGATCATGCCCCGCCCGCCGGAGCTGCGCCCGGACCACCAGCCGTGGCCGACCTACCCGATGACCTACCGTGTCTCCAGCGCCCACGAAGAGGGCGGCGAGCGCGTGTACGCCGTCTCGACCCAGGAGTTCGTCACCGACGAGGCCGGGCACGTACGTGCGCTGCGGCTGATTGAGGTGGAATTCACCGGTGGCCGTTTCGAACCGGTGGCAGGCACCGAGCGGGATCTGCCCGCTGATCTGGTGCTGCTCGCGATGGGATTCACTGGTGCCGAACGTTCCGCGCTGATGGCCGACCTCGGCGTGGAGTTCGACGCCCGGGGCAACGTGGCGCGGGACGGCAACTACGCCACCTCGGTACCGGACGTGTTCGTGGCCGGGGACATGGGCCGCGGCCAGTCGCTGATCGTCTGGGCCATCGCCGAAGGCCGCAGTGCCGCCGCCGCCCTGGACGCCCACCTAACCGGCAACACAGTCCTGCCGGTCGCCATCCCCCCGACGGCCCGCCCCATGGTCTAAGAACCGGTGAGCGGCCGGTGCTAACGGCGAGCACTCGCGCAGGTTACGGCGAGGTGTTCGTACCGGCCCAGCGACCCCGGGCCGAAGGTCCGGGTGAGCGGCCGGTGTCTCGGCGAAGTACCACCGCGCGGGCGCGGAGCGCATGCGGGGGGCTCCGGGGGGTCGCCCCCCCGGGCTAGCATGGTATAGACCACTGGGGCGAGCAGAGGAATGCCCATGAGCCGCCGCGCGAAGATCGTCTGCACGCTCGGACCCGCGACTTCCAGCACGGAACAGATCGGCCGGCTGGTCGAGGCCGGGCTCGACGTCGCCCGGCTGAACCCTGAGCCACGGCCGCCACGCCGATCACGAGCTGGCCTGCGCGCGGGTCCGCGCCGCGTCCAACGCCTCCGGGCGCAGCGTCGGCGTCCTGGTGGACCTGCAGGGCCCGAAGATCAGGCTCGGCGCGTTTCCCGGCGGCCCGGTCCGGCTGGGCGCCGACGACGAGTTCACGATCACCACCGAGGACGTGGCCGGGGACCGGAACCGGGGGGCGACCACCTACCAGGGCCTGGCCCGGGATGTGCGGACCGGGAACCGCATCCTGATCGACGACGGGCGGGTCCTGCTCGAGGTGACCGGGGTCGACGGTCCCCGGGTCAGGACGAGGGTGCTGGTCGGCGGGACGATCTCCGACCACAAGGGCATCAACCTGCCGGGGGTCGCGGTCAGCGCGCCCGCGCTCACCGAGAAGGACCAGGACGATCTGTGCTGGGCCATCAACGTGGGCGCGGACATGATCGCGCTGTCCTTCGTCCGGCGGCCGGAAGACGCGGAAGTGGCACGGGACGTGATGAACGAGTGCGGCGTCCGGCTGCCGCTGATCGCCAAGATCGAGAAGCCCGAGGCGGTCGATGCGCTGCCCGAGATCGTGGCCGCCTTCGACGGGATCATGGTGGCCCGCGGCGACCTCGGGGTCGAACTGCCGCTGGAGCAGGTCCCGGTGGTGCAGAAACGCGCGATTTCCCTGGCCCGGGAGAAGGCGCGCCCGGTCATCGTGGCCACGCAGATGCTGGAGTCGATGATCTCCGCGCCCCGGCCTACCCGTGCCGAGGTCTCCGACGTGGCCACCGCGGTGGACCAGGGCGCCGACGCGGTCATGCTGTCCGCGGAGACGAGCGTGGGGGAGTACCCGATCGAGGCGGTGACCACCATGTCGCGCGTCATCTGTGCCGCGGAGGACGACAGCCTGCGCCCGCTGTCCTCGCTGGCCCGGGTGCCGACCACTACCGGCGGGGCCATTGCCCGCGCCGCGGCCGAGGTCGGCGCGATCGTGGGTGCCCGCGCGCTGGTCGCCTTCACGATGACGGGGGAAACGGCCAGGCGGCTGGCCCGGTACCGGTCGCCGATTCCGCTGCTCGCGTTCACGTCCGAAACCGCCACCCGGAACCAGCTCGCCCTGACCTGGGGCGTGCAGACCTTCATCCTGCCCTCGGTGGATCACACCGACGAGATGGTGCGCCAGGTGGAGGCGGCGATGCTCGACATAGGCCGGTACGAGAAGGGCGACAAGATCGTGATCGTGGCGGGCACCCCGCCCGGCAGCCCCGGCAAGACCAACGCCCTGCGCGTCCACCGCATCGGCGACGCCGTGGCCCGCGACTGACGGTCCCTGCCGAAGCTCCTCCCCTGATAAAGTCCCTCCTGGGCCGTAACTGGCGCTGAGGTGGACAACCACCGGGGAGCGACCCGCCGCCAGCCGGCCCGCCGCGCGCCTGGGCGAACGTCCCTGTCCTCATGCCCGGGAAGAAGGAGCCATGGCCGAGACTGACATCGCCCAGCGCACCGGCACGACATCCCCCGTCTCCGTGGGTTACCACGCGATGCTCGACGTGATCGGGGCCTCCGAACCCGCCGTAGCCAGAGCCATCGCCGACGAACTCGCCTCGCAGCGCCGCCAGCTCAAGCTCATCGCCTCGGAGAACTACGCCTCGCCCGCCGTCCTGATGGCCATGGGCACGTGGCTGTCGGACAAGTACGCCGAGGGGACGGTCGGCCACCGTTTCTACGCCGGCTGCGAGGTCGTGGACCAGGTCGAGGCGCTGGCCGCCCGCCACGCCACCGAACTGTTCGGGGCGGACCACGCCTACGTCCAGCCGCACTCCGGCATCGACGCCAACCTCGTCGCGTACTGGGCCATCCTGGCCCGCCGGGTCGAGCGCCCCTTCCTGGACTCTCACGGCGCGAAGAACGTGGACGCCCTGGACCCGGCCGCGTGGGAGCAACTGCGCCGCGACTTCGGCGTGCAGCGGATGATGGGCATGTCGCTGGACGCCGGCGGCCATCTGACCCATGGATTCCGCGCCAACATCTCCGGCAAGATGTTCGACCAGGCGAACTACGGCACCGACCCGGATACCGGGCTGCTCGACTACGACGCCATCGCCGCCCAGGCCCGCGCGTTCAAGCCGCTGATCCTGGTCGCCGGGTACTCGGCCTACCCGCGCAACCCGAACTTCCGGCTGCTCCGCGAGATCGCCGACGAGGTGGGCGCGACCTTCATGGTCGACATGGCGCACTTCGCGGGGCTGGTCGCCGGGGGCGTGCTGACCGGGGACCTCAACCCGGTGCCGCACGCCGAGATCGTCACCAGCACGACACACAAGTCGCTGCGCGGCCCGCGCGGTGGCCTCGTCTTGTGCACGCCTGACTACGCACCCTACGTCGACCGCGGCTGCCCGCTGGTCCTCGGCGGCCCGCTCCCGCACGTGATCGCGGCCAAGGCCGTTGCCCTGGCCGAGGCGCGCCAGCCCACCTTCGCCGACTACGCCGCGCGCATCGTGGCCAACGCCCGCGCCCTGGCCGACGGCCTGCTCCGGCGGGGCACGCTCCTGGTCACCGGCGGAACCGACAACCACCTGGTGCTGGCCGACGTGGCCGCCAGCTTCGGGCTGACCGGCCGCCAGGCCGAGGCGGCGTTGCTGGCGGCGGGTGTCGTCACCAACCGCAATTCGGTTCCGCGCGACCCGAACGGGGCCTGGTACACCTCCGGCATCCGGCTCGGCACGCCCGCCCTGACCACACTCGGCCTGGGGACCAGCGAACTGGACGAAGTCGCGGACATCATCACTACCGCGCTGAAGGCGACCACCCCGCAGGCCGGCTCCAAGGCCAAGCACATGATCGACCCAGGCGTGGCCGAGGCGGGCCGCGCCCGCTGCGCCGACCTCCTGGCCCGCTACCCCCTGTATCCCCAGATCCAGCTCTAGGGCCGCCGCGGCTCAGAACTCCGCCGCGGCTCAGAACTTCGGCCCGACGAACTCATCCAGCCGCGCCACCGCCTCCCGCCGCGCCACCGAGATGGTGTTGCGCCGGGAGAACCGCCAGCTGACCCCGAGCTGATCAAGGGTCTGCCCGCACAGCCCGAGAATGTCCCGTGATTCGTTGGTGAACATGTAGCGCGGGTACTCGTACCACCGGTCGCCGCCCGGCAGCGGCCGGCGGACCCGCGAGATGAACCTGCATCCGTCGGAGTGGAACAGTCCCCGGGCGAAGTCACCGGGCTGCTCACCGACAATGATCCCCTGCCAGGGGGCGAGCTCAATGACACGATCGTGCTTCTTGCCGGGGCCGTGCTGCGGGAACAGGCACGGCCAGTGCCGTGAAGAGGCGATTACTTCTGTGCAGCCAACGCACTGCCGCACGCCCACTTTGTTACCGGGACGTATCGCGCCCATTGCCTTCTTGCATTCCTCAATCAGCCCTGGCCACGCATCAGCGCAGGCGATCCGAAGCACCCACACTCCTTTCGCCGGGTCGCCGCTAACGCTTATGCAGCCGTCGCCCAGATACAGCCCGAGCAAATAGGCGTAGTCGCGGACCGGCTCCGGAAGGCGTGGCGGTACTGCACATCGTGGGCAGGATGCGCGCTGGCCGGTCTTCTCCGGATGGTCCAGCCAGTCACGTAAAGTGGCGCGAGAAACGCCGGTGGACTTATGTACCGCACGCAGGCTCATGCCCCGATCAATAAGTGCGAGTGCCTGCCGGTGGACATCACGGTCGTACATACCGGAATCGTCTCATGTAGCACCGACAAAATGCCGCTGATGATCCCGGGGATATGCCCGGGATGACGCCCGTGAGTGCCCCGAGTGGGATTCGAACCCACACTGCACGGATTTTGAATCCGCGGACTCTGCCGATTGGTCTATCGGGGCAGCGGCCGCTCCGGGGGACCGACCGCATCATAATCTACCCGCAACCTGTACGCTCGTCAGCGTGAGCCAGAAGCAGCTACGAGTCGTTATCGCCGAGGATGAGGCGCTGATCCGCCTGGACCTCAAGGAAATGCTGGAAGAAGAGGGCTACGCCGTCGTGGCCGAGGTCGGGGACGGTGAGGCGGCGGTCGAGCAGGTGACCGCCCTCCGGCCCGAGCTCGCCATCCTCGACGTCAAGATGCCGGTGCTGGACGGCATCTCGGCCGCGGAACGGATCGCGGCCGAGCGGCTGGCTCCGGTCGTCATCCTGACCGCCTTCTCACAGCGTGAACTCGTCGAGCGGGCCCGTGACGCGGGCGCCATGGCGTACCTGGTCAAGCCCTTCACCAAGGCGGACCTCGTACCGGCCATCGAGATGGCCGTCAGCCGCTTCCAGGAGATCACGTCGCTCGAATCCGAGGTGGGCAACCTGCGCGAGCGGCTCGAGGTGCGCAAGGTCCTCGACCGTGCCAAGGGCCTGCTCCAGGCCGAGCACGGGATGACCGAGCCTGAGGCGTTCCGGTGGATTCAGAAGACATCGATGGACCGCCGGCTCACGATGCGTAAGGTCGCCGAAGCGGTGATCGACGGCTCCATGTCGGCCTCGCAGCCGACGGAAACGCCCTCATCCTGACCGGACTCCGGATACTCGGGACATAACGGAGCCCGGGGTGCCTTTGGTGCCGTATCCGCCTTCCCCGGTCGGACACGTTCTCTACTGAGCTCCCCGGGCTCACCAGCACCACGTTAGCGAGCTTTCGGCGTACAGCGCAAAGGCGGGCCACCTCGCTGAGGGTGCTGGGCCACTGTCCCGTCGCCCACCGTTCACCACTGCGGGCTCGCGGCAACCACCTGCTGCGCTGTGCTGACCTCGGGCCGGCTTTGGGTGACCCCGGGACGGAATCCGCCGCGCATGACCCTTGCCTTCGGTCACACAGCGTGACGAACAGCTGAGAGAGTGCGGGCCCGAGGTGCCTTCACGGGCTTCTACCCGCGGGGCGGGTCCCGCGGGAAGCCGGGCCACCTGCGCTTTTGTCGCGGACCGTGGCTAACTGATCACGTAGTGCGCGATGCGGGCTTCCCGGGCCGCGGCGCCGAAGATAACAATCTCGTTGCCGTCTGGGGCTGCCTCTGCTCGCGGCCCAGGGCTCCCCGCGCCCGGCCTGCGGGCGCGCCGGGCTTCCCCGCCCGGCTCGTGCCAGCGCCGCTCGTCCGGCCCCTGGCCTGCGCGAGCGCCGCACGTACCGCCCCCCGGCCCCGCCGGGAACCCAGGACGGATGTCTCCGGCGGGCCGCGCGCTTCCGGCACCGGGCCACTACGAACGGCGAGGTTACCGCGCCGTTTCGTATCTTCTTGTGGGAAACGGCGTGACTTTTACTGGGATACGGCGTGACTTCTTCGTTGTTAGCGTTCACAATTCCTTCTGAAAACGGCACAAAGCCGTATCTTCGAGGAACCCAACGAAGGGAGCCTTCATTGTCTGACGAAACGAGACACCGGAGATTCGGGCGGCGAGCCCGGGTCACTGCGGTGTCGGCCGTTACCGCGATCGCGGCGGCCGCGGGAGCATTCGGTGCGACGGCGGCCTCCGCGGCGCCGGCCAAGCCCGCGGGGGGGAACTGCAGCCCGAGCGTCAGCAGCCAGCCCTTTGGCAGCGCCTTTGACAGCTTCGCCAACAAGATCCTGCCGGTTTACCGGTTCACGCTGAGCAACTGCCGCGGCCTGAGTGCCAAGATCCTCAGCTACGGCGGCATCGTCCAGGAGATCAGCGCTCCGAGCCGGTCCGGCCAGGAGACCGACATCGTCCTCGGCTTCAAGACGCTCGCCGACTACATCAAATTTGACAGCCCGCCGGTCACCGCCAACGGCGGCCCGTACTTCGGCGAGACCATCGGCCGTTACGGCAACCGCATCGCCAAGGGCACGTTCCAGCTGAACGGCACGACCTACCACCTGCCGATCAACAACAACGGCAACTCGCTGCACGGCGGCCTGGTCGGCTTCGGCAACCACGTCTGGGCGGCTCAGGAGGTACACGGCAAGGGCACCGCCGGCGTGCAGCTCACGCTGGTCAGCCCGAACGGCGACCAGGGCTACCCGGCCACCCTCAAGGTCGTGGTCACCTTCACGGTCAACAACGCCGGCCAGCTCGGCATCCACTACAACGCCGTCAACGAGTCCAAGACGCTGGCGACCGTGTTCAACCCGACTAACCACAGCTACTTCAACCTGGCCGGCCAGGGCTCGTCCGCGGGCTCGGCGTACGGCCAGTACGTCCAGATGAACGCGAACAAGTACACGCCGACGGACGCCACCCAGATCCCGCTCGGCTACAACGTCCCCGTCGCGGGCACGCCGTTCGACTTCAGGGCTCCGCACACGATCGGCTCCCGCATCGACGACGTCAGCGCGCCGGACAACGCCCCGGCCGCGGACCACCAGCTGCTCATCGCCCAGGGCTACGACCACAACTGGGCGCTGAACAAGCAGACCAAGGCGACCACCGGGCCGGACGGGCTGAACCTCGCGGCCCGCGCCTCGGACCCGGCCAGCGGCCGTAAGCTGACCGTCTGGACCGACCAGCCGGGCGTGCAGTTCTACAGCGGCAACTTCCTCAACGGCACGCTGGTGGGCATCAGCGGCCAGACCTACCGCCAGGGCGCCGGCTACACGTTCGAGACCCAGCACTTCCCGAACTCGCCGAACCAGCCGAACTTCCCCAGCACGGTCGTGGGACCGGGCCAGACGTACAACTCGACGACCATCTTCGCGTTCAGCTCGTAACGAAGACGGAGTGATATCCGTGTGGCCTGGCGGCATCTGCCGCCAGGCCACACTTTTGCCAGGGACCGGTGTCATCGCGTCCTGACCCGGCCGGGTTGACCATAGGATTTGAGCCGTGGCGACGAAACTCGCGGCCGCTCCGGGCGGCCAGCAAGCCAAGGGCCAGGATCGGGCCGGGCACCCGGGCCGGCTGCTGCTGCTAGACGGGCACTCGCTGGCTTACCGTGCGTTCTTCGCTCTCCCGGCCGAGAACTTCTCGACCACCACGGGCCAGCCCACCAACGCCGTGTACGGGTTCACGGCCATGCTCATCAACGTCCTGCGCGACGAGCAGCCCACGCACATCGCGGTGGCCTTCGACCGCAGCGAGCCGACGTTCCGGCACGAGCAGTACGTTGAGTACAAGGCGAACCGGCGGGAGACGCCGGAAGACTTCCGCAGCCAGCTCAGCCTGATCTTCGAGGTGCTGGACGCGCTGGGCATCGCCCGGCTGTCGGTGGCCGGCTTCGAGGCCGACGACGTCATCGCCACCCTTGCCACCCGGGCCGAGAACGAGGGCATGGACGTGCTGATCGTCACGGGCGACCGGGACGCGCTCCAGCTTGTCGATGACCACGTGACGGTGCTGATGACGCGCCGGGGCATCAGTGACATGTCCCGCTTCACGCCGGAATCCGTCGAGGAGAAGTACGGCCTCACGCCCCAGCAGTACCCCGACTTCGCGGCCATCCGCGGTGACCCCAGCGACAACCTGCCCGGTATCCCGGGGGTGGGGGAGAAGACCGCGACCAAGTGGGTCAGGGAGTTCGGCTCGCTGGAACAGCTGGTCAACCGGGTCGATGAGGTCAAGGGCAGGGCCGGCGACGCGCTCCGGGAGCATCTCGGCGACGTGCTGCGCAACCGGCAGATGACCGCGCTGGTCCGGGACGTTCCGCTGGACCAGATCGGCGCGGGCCCCGACGAGCTGGTGCCGCACGTCTGGGACCGGGAGCAGATCCACCAGCTCTTCGACACCCTGCAGTTCCGTGTGCTGCGCGAACGCCTGTACGCCACGCTGCCCGCCGGCATCTGCGGTGTCGCGGCCGGTGAAGCGGCCGCGACCGAACCGGCCGCGGGGTTCGAGGTCGAGGTCGAGCTGCCCGGGCCCGATGAGCTGGCGCAGTGGATCGCCGATCACGTCGCCGACCCCCCCCAGACGGATAGCGGCGCGGCGGATAGCGGCGCGGCGGATAGCGGTGCGGCGGATAGCGGTGCGGCGCAGACCACCCGCTCCGGGGTTGCGGTCACCGGCACCTGGGGCCGGGGCACCGGAACGCTGACCGGGATTGCCCTCGCGGCCACGGACGGCCACGGCGCCTACGTTGACCCGGCCACGCTGACGGAGGACGACTCTGCGGCCCTCGCGGGCTGGCTCGAAGCGGACTCGCTGCCTAAGGCCATGCACGATGCCAAGGGCCCGATGCACGCGTTCGCCGCCCACGGCTTCGAGCTCGCCGGGCTGACCAGCGACACCGCGCTGGCCGCGTACCTGGCGCTGCCCGGCCAGCGCTCGTTCGACCTCGGCGACCTCGCCCTGCGCTACCTCGGCAAGGAACTGCGCGGCGACGCCGAGGCCCCCGAACAGCTCACCCTGGACGGTTCCGGCGAAGAGGACGCCGCCGCCAATCTGGTGCTGCACGCCCGGGCGACCGCCGAGCTGGCCGACGCGCTCGACGCCGACCTGGCGCGGCGCGGCGCGGCCACTCTGCTGCGGGACGTGGAGCTGCCGCTCGTCGGCGTGCTGGCGCGGATGGAGCGCACCGGAATCGCCGCCGACACCGACCATCTGGCGGCCATGTCGGCGACCCTGCACGGCGAGGTGAAGGCGGCCGAGCAGGCCGCGTTCGCGGTCACCGGGCACGAGTTCAACCTCGGTTCGCCCAAGCAGCTGCAGGAGGTGCTGTTCACCGAGATGGGGCTGCCCAAGACCAAGCGGATCAAGACCGGCTACACCACCGACTCCGACGCGCTGACCGGGCTGCTCGCCCAGACCGGGCACCCGGTGCTTGAGCACCTGCTCCGGTACCGGGACGTGGCCAAGCTGAAGAGCATCGTCGACTCGCTGATCCCGATGGCCGGCGAGGACGGCCGGATTCACACGACGTTCAACCAGATGATCGCGGCCACCGGCCGGCTGTCCTCTACCGACCCGAACCTGCAGAACATCCCGATCCGCACCGAGGAGGGCCGCGGCATCCGGCGCGCGTTCGTCGTCGGCGAGGGATTCGAGACCCTGCTCACCGCGGACTACAGCCAGATCGAACTGCGGATCATGGCCCACCTGTCCGGGGACGAGGCGCTGATCGCCGCGTTCGAGTCCGGTCACGACTTCCACGCCGCGACCGCCTCGCGCGCCTTCGGCCTGCCGCCGGAGCAGATCAACGGGGAGCTGCGGAACCGGATCAAGGTGATGAACTACGGGCTGGCCTACGGGCTGTCCGCGTTCGGGCTGTCCGACCGGCTGCACATCCCGTCCGACGAGGCACGGGCGCTGATGGACGAGTACTTCAGCGAGTTCGGCGGGGTCCGTGACTATCTGCGGGACATCGTGGCCCAGGCCCGCCAGGAGGGTTACACGGAGACCATGTTCGGCCGCCGCCGTTACCTGCCCGACCTCAACTCGGACAACCGGCAGCGCCGGGAGATGGCCGAGCGGATGGCGCTGAACGCCCCCATCCAGGGGTCGGCGGCCGACATCATCAAGATGGCGATGCTGGCCGTGGACCGGGCGATCCACGATCGGGGCCTGAAGTCCCGCATGCTGCTCCAGGTGCACGACGAGCTGATCTTCGAGGTGGCACCCGGCGA
>Ga0066790_10000194_pt1 | contig 20839 bp, 18 predicted proteins | sample OrgsoiDNA2013050_FD_70963 | JGI IMG/M metagenome (GOLD analysis project Ga0066790, IMG submission 70963) | Permafrost soil microbial communities from the Arctic, to analyse light accelerated degradation of dissolved organic matter (DOM) -... | ecosystem: Environmental > Terrestrial > Soil >...
TCATGCGCGCACCGGCAGGCTGGAAAGCAGTTTGTCGAGCGTGATCGGGTAGTCCCGTATCCGCGCACCGCACGCGTTGTGGACCGCATTGGCGATCGAGGCGCCGGCGCCGCAGATTCCGAGCTCGCCGATGCCCTTGCTCTTCAGCGGGTTGGATTTATCATCCAGCTCGGCCAGAAAGATGGCGTCGATCGCCGGAATGTCGGCATGCACCGGCACGTGGTATTCGGCGAGATCGTGATTAACGAAATAGCCGAAGCGTGGATCGAGGGTCATCGCTTCATGCAGCGCCGCGCCTACGCCAAACACCATTCCGCCGATCGCCTGTGACCGCGCGGTCTTGGCGTTCAGGACGCGGCCGGCGGTGAATACGCCGAGCATGCGCCGCACACGCACTTCGCCGGTATCCTCGTCGACGCCGACCTCGACGAAGTGGGCACCGTAGGATTGTTGCGAGAAATCCTTGTTGTTGCGGCCTGGCCGGATTTCGCCGTCGGCGTCCATCCCGGCACCGACTAGGTCAGTTAGCTTTCTGGACTGTTCGCCGGATGCGATGCTGCCGTCGGCGAAGCGCGCGTTTGCAGAATCCATGCCGGCGGTCCGTGCCAGCTTTTCACGTAGCGCATTGCAGGCCTCGAACAGGGCCGAGCCCGAGCTGCCTGCGCCCCACGATCCACCCGAACCCGCTGCCTGTGGAAAGTTGGTATCGCCGAGTTCGACCCGGATGCATTCGGTTGGCAGGCCAAGCATCTCCGCGGCGATCTGCGCCAGGATGGTATAGGTCCCGGTACCGATGTCGGTCATCGCCATCTTGACGGTCGCGTTGCCGTCAGGATCCAATCGGACATTGGCCTTGGAGAGCAGAAGCGGGTTGCCGCGCGTCGCCGCGGCCATGCCCATTCCGACCAGCCAGTGTCCGTCACGAACCTGGCCCGGCTTCGCATTGCGCTTGTCCCATCCGAACCGGCGCGCACCCTCCTGCATGCAGGCGATCAAATGACGGCTGGAATAGGGAATATGCTTTTCCGGGTCCTCGCTTGGCTCGTTGCGTAGGCGCAGCTCGATCGGGTCGAGGTTGAGCTTTTCGGCAAGCTCGTCCATCGCGCATTCAAGCGCCATCAGCCCGACAGACTCGCCGGGCGCGCGCATTGAAGAAGCAATCGGAATGTCCAGCGGCGCCAGACGATGCCGTGTCAGCCGATTGGGTCCGGCATAGAGCGTCCGGGTCTGGAGGGCGGCGCCCTCGTAGGTTTGCTCGCTGGGTAAATTGCCCGAGAACACATCGTGGCCGATCGCGAGGATACGTCCGTCGCGATCCGTGCCCAGGCGTAGGCGCTGGATGGTGTCGGAGCGGTGCGTCGTGACGTGAAAGATCTGCTGCCGCGTCAACGCGGTTTTCACCGGCCGCTTGAGCCGCCGCGAGGCGATCGCTGCCAGGATGGCATCGGCATTGACCCAGAGCTTGCCACCGAACCCGCCGCCGATGAAAGGGCTGATCAGGCGTACGTTTTCAGCGGGAATTTTCAAAGTTGTCGCGATGGCCTGCTGACCCTGGTTCAGCATCTGGTTCGCGGTGTGCAGGATCAATTTGTCGCCGTCCCACATCGCAAGCGTGGCATGCGGTTCCATCATCGCGTGACTTTGCAATGGGGTGGTATAGGTCACGTCGATTTGCACCGGGGCGCTGGCAAATGCGCCAACGAAATCGCCCACCGCGCTGTCGGCCGCCGGAGCATCGTTCGGCGTCGGAACACGCGCCTCCTTCAGGTTGGCGCGTAGCGCATATTTCCCGCTTGATCGATTATATTTCACGTCTACGAGATAAGCAGCCGCCCTGGCCTGCTCGAAGGTCTCGGCAACCACGAAGGCGACCGGCTGTCCGTAGCCTGTCACTTGCGGGCCGGTGAGCACCGGGTGCGCTTCACGGTGAGTGCCGGTGCCCTGCGCGGGCGCGTTGCGATGAGTGAGAACCAGCGCGACACCGGGCGCCTTCTCCGCGGCCCGCGTATCGATCGATCTGATCGTTCCTTTTCCGATCGAGGCTTCGACCACAAAGCCATACAGCACGTTCTCCTGCTGCATCTCAAAGGCGTAGCGCGCGCCGCCGGTAACCTTCAATCGGCCGTCCACGCGATTGATCGGTTTGCCGACAATGCCAGGTGCATCGAGGGCATTAGGACCGACGGTTGAGTTCATTTCCATGAGATATCTTCCTCAGGTCCGGGTTATCTCTGCCAGCATGCTGTGCAGCGTCCGCCGCGTCAGCGGTATCTTGAAATCGTTGCCGCCGAACCCGCGCGCGCCTTCGAGTACGGCATTTGCGGCGGTATTGAAGGTGGCAGTGTCCGCAGAGGCGTTGACCAATCCTTGCTCTGCCTGTGCTACGCGCCACGGCTTATGTGCCAACCCGCCGAACGCCAGCCGAGCCGAACGGATCCGGCCGCGTGTGCTGTCGACGATCGCGGCCACGGAAACCAGCGCAAAGGCATAGGAAGCGCGATCGCGAACCTTGCGGTAGACCTGCACACCGGGAGGCGGTGAGGGCAGCGTCACCGCGGTGATGATTTCGCCTGGCTTGAGCGACGTCTCGATCTCGGGAGTATTGCCTGGAAGACGATGAAACTCCGCGATCGGAATGGTTTTGGTTTCGCCGTCGCGATTGACCGTCTCCACATTGGCATCGAGCGCCCGCATCGCCACCGCCATATCCGACGGGTGCGTCGCGATGCAGTGCTCGCTGGTACCCAGGATGGCATGAATGCGGTTGAAGCCCGCGAGCGCCGCGCAGCCGGAGCCGGGGTTGCGCTTGTTGCAGGGTTTTGTGACGTCATAGAAATAGTAGCAGCGGGTTCGTTGCAGCAGATTGCCGCCAGTCGTGGCCTTGTTGCGCAACTGCGCGCTGGCGCCAGCCAGCAATGCACGGCCCAGGACACCGTAGCGCTGCCGCACCCGCGGGTCGGCGGCAAGATCGCTGTTCCGAACCAGCGCGCCGATACGCAAGCCCCCATCGGCCGTGTCTTCGATCTTGTCGAGCGGCAGGCGGTTGATGTCGACCAGGTACGAAGGCGTCTCGACCTGCAATTTCATCAAGTCGAGCAAATTGGTGCCGCCGGCAATGATTTTCGCACCTGGCTTGACGGCAGCGGCGGCCGCGTCAGCGGCCGAGCCGGCTCTTTGGTAGGTAAAGGCCCTCATGTCGGCATCCCCGCGGCTTGTTTGATGGCGGCGACGATGTTGGGATAAGCTGCGCAGCGGCAGATGTTGCCGCTCATCCGCTCGCGAATTTCCACATCGGTAAGTTCAGCGGCCGGTTGCGTCAGGTCTCCCGTGACATAGCTCGGCATGCCCTGCCGGCTCTCGGCCAGCATTCCGATTGCAGAGCAGATCTGACCAGAAGTGCAGTAACCGCACTGAAAGCCGTCATGTTCGACGAAAGCTGTCTGCATCGGATGCAGATTGTCGCCCGTTGCAAGCCCCTCGATCGTGGTGACGGATTGGCCGTCGTGGATGACCGCAAGCGTCAGGCAGGAGTTGATGCGGCGCCCTTCGATCAATACCGTGCAGGCGCCGCATTGGCCGTGATCGCAACCCTTCTTCGAGCCGGTCAGCGCGAGGTGTTCCCGCAAAGCATCCAGCAATGTTGTGCGGGGATCCAGCGTCAGCGAATGAGAATGGCCATTGATCTGGAGTTCGACTTTCACCGGAGGCGGGGGCGGCTCGTTGTCATCAACCGGGCTGGCCGCAAAAACGGCATGTGGCAGCGTGGTCAAGAGCAGCGCGGCGGTTCCGGTTTCGATCACCGTGCGGCGGGTAACCTCAAATGCATTTGGTGCATCAGGCTCTGTATTGGATTCGTGCTCGTCCATGATTGCTCCATGTTCGCGAAGTCCGTGAAGGCTGTCTGGAGGAGGACATCAGGCTTACGGCCTGGTGTCTTCCTGCTCCCCGCAGGAAGACACCCGGCTTACGGCCAGCTATCGTCCGGAAGGTTGACAACGATGGGTGTGGCGGTGCTGCGCACGACTACCCACCGAAACGGCTCCTGTTTCGAAGGGTTGATTTCCATGTGCGGCAGGAAGGCGGGGACATGAATGAAATCCCCGGCCCTCGCACGTGCGACCGATTCGCCTCTTTCGCCCCAGCGGATTTCGCAGATGCCGGAGAGGACGTAAGCGATCGTCTCCTGTTCTCCATGATGATGAACACCCGTCCGGGCTCCCGGTGCCACCTCGAACAGGCCGCCCCAGATGGCCGATGCGATACCGAGCGCCGGCGCGATAGCGGCCCGACGTTCGGAGCCCGGCGTCTGCGCCGTTCCCCGATCGAATTCAGCCGGGCTGACGATGTGGATGGCTGCAGAAGAATTCATGGCGTCCCGGATCAATTTGGACCTTCGACTGGAAAGTTAGGCAGTGGTTGATTAGAGAGCCACTAAATTGGAGTTTAGTATTCCGCGTCGATTTGAGACGGAGCCCGTTGGCAAAGCGCTCGCAGCAGTTTTCCACCTCAAATGATAATGCATCGCATCGAGTTGATGCAGGTCGCGCAATCATCGAAGCCATTTACCGGGGATGTCAAAGAATGCTCATTCGGCAGGTGCCGGCACAACACGGCTGGAAGCTGCTTGCTTCTTTTCCCCGAACAACCAGGTCTGCAACCGGTCCAGATAGATATAGACAACCGGCGTCGTATAGAGGGTGAGCACCTGCGACAGAGCGAGGCCGCCGACGATGGCATACCCGAGCGGCTGGCGAAGCTCCGATCCGACTCCGCTACCGAGCATCATCGGAACGCCGCCAAGCAGCGCCGCCATCGTGGTCATCAGGATCGGCCTGAAGCGCATGATGCAGGCTTGATAAATCGAGTCCTCCGCTGTCAGCCCCTGTTCATGCTCGACGTGCTGGGCAAAATCGACCAGCATGATTCCGTTTTTCTTGACGATGCCGATGAGCAGGATAATGCCGACAATCGCGATCACGCTGAGATCGTAGTGAACCGCCATCAGCAGCAGCAGCGCACCGAGGCCGGCCGATGGCAGGGTCGAAATGATAGTGATCGGGTGAACCAGGCTTTCGTATAGCACGCCAAGGATGAGGTAGATGACGAAGAGCGCGGCGGCGATAAGGATCGGCGTGCTCGACAACGAGTCCCCGAATGCTTGGGCGTTGCCCTGAAAGCCGGTCTGAAGCGAGAGCGGTTTGCCGAGGTCTTTTTCGATTTGCTGGATGGAGCTCACCGCCTGGCCGATCGCGGTGCCCGGCAGCAGGTTGAACGAGATCGTCACCGACGGAAACTGACCCTGATGGTTGACCACGAGCGGCGCGACTTTCACGACCGAGTCGACCAACGTCGATAACGGCACCTGCTGCCCGCTCGACGATTTGACATAGATGCCGTTGAGCGCTTCGGGCGAGTATTGGAACTTGGGGTCGACCTCCAGGACGACATGGTACTGGTTCAAAGTCGTGTACATGGTCGAGACGATACGCTGGCCGAAGGCGTCGTCGAGCGTGTTGTCGATCGTGTAAGGCAGGATACCATAGCTCGAGGCGACTTCGCGCTTGATCGTGATGTCGAGGAGAGGTCCCGCATTGAGCTGATCGGTGGCGACGTCGGTGATCCCCGGGACGGTCTTGATCCTATCGAGGAACAGCGCTGCCCAATGATTGAGCTCTCCGGGATCAGCGTCGTTCAGTGTGTACTGATACAGCGTCTTGGACACTCGCCCGCCGATGGTGATGTCCTGCGCGGCTTGCATATAGAGCGTGATCCCCTGGAGTTTGGCAAGGTTGGTCCGCAGCCGCGCGAGCACCTGGTCCATGCTGCCGCGCTGAGTCTTGGGCTTCAGCGCGATGTAAACGCGGCCGTTATTGACTGTGGTGTTGCCGCCGCCGGCGCCGACCGCCGCGCCGACCGAGGCGACGGCTGGGTCCCGCATCAGGGCATTGAGCAAGGCTTGCTGGCGCTCGGCCATGGCCTGAAATGAGATATCCTGCGCCGCCTCGGACAAGCCGATGATCAATCCGGTGTCCTGCTCGGGAAAAAAGCCCTTGGGGATCAGCACGTATAGAGATCCAGTGAGGGCGATGGTGCCGAGCATTGTCATAAGGGTGATGAAGCGATGACGCAGCACGATCTTGAGGCCGATCTCATAGAGATTGAGAAGACCATCGAAGCCGCGTTCGGAAAGCCGGTAGAGCCATCCGTGCTCCTTGCTCTCCGGCTTGAGAAGGTATGCGCACATCATCGGCGTGAGCGTCAGCGAGATCAGTAGCGACAGCACCAGGGCAACGCTGACGGTGATGGCAAATTCGCGGAACAATAGACCGACATAACCGCCCATCAGGAACAGCGGAATGAACACGGCGATCAGTGATAGCGTGATCGACACGATGGTGAAGCCGATCTCGCCGGCACCCTTCAGCGACGCTTCGAACGGGGAGGCGCCTTCCTCCATGTGCCGCACAATGTTCTCGATCACGACCACGGCGTCGTCGACCACGAAGCCGACCGCGATCGACAAGGCCATCAGCGAGAGGTTATCGAGACTGTAGCCGAGCTCGTAGAGGACAGCGAAGGTGCCGATCAGCGATAGCGGCACGGTGACGGCCGGAATAACGGTGGCCCAGAAATTGCGCAGGAACATGAAGATCACCATCACCACCAGCGCTACCGTCAGCATCAACGTAAACTGCACATCGCTGACCGAGGCACGGATGGTCTCGGTGCGGTCGGAGATGATGTTGACCTTGACCGCAGGCGGGATCGAGGCCTGAAGCACCGGCATCATCGCCTTGATCCGGTTCACCGTGTTGATGACGTTGGCGCCGGGCTGGCGCTGGATCGCCAGGAGCACCGCTCGTTTCTGGTTGTACCAGCCCGCAATCAGGTCGTTCTCCGGCGCACTGATAGCGCGGCCGACATCACGTATGCGGACCGGCGCGCCGTTGCGATAGGCGATCACGAGATTGGCGTAGTCATCGGCCTTCAGCAGCTGATCGTTGGTGTTGAGTGTGTAGGTCTGGCGCGGGCTGTTGAGCGTGCCTTTCGGCAGATCGACATTCGCTTGGCCGAGCGCCGTCCGCACGTCCTCGAGGTTGATGCCGCGGGCTGCCAGAGCCTGCGGATCGAGCTGCACGCGGACGGCCGGCTTCTGCTGACCGCCGATACCCACGAGACCGACGCCGGATATCTGCGATATCTTTTGCAGCAGAATATTCTCTGCATAGGCATCGACGGTGGTCAGCGGCAGGGTGTCCGAGGTCAGCCCGAGCACCAGGATCGGCGTGTCAGCCGGATTGACCTTCCGGATCGTCGGCGGATACGGCATACCCACCGGTAGGTACGGGGTGGCTGCATTGATCGCCGACAGCGTATCGCTCACCGTCCCATCGATCTGACGGTTCAAATCGAACTGGAGAGTGATCTGGGTGTAGCCGAGTGCGCTTGCAGACGTCATCTGGGCGAGGCCCGGGATCTCGCCGAACTGCAATTCGAGCGGCGTCGCCACCGAAGACGCCATGGTCTGCGGATCGGCGCCCGGCAGCTGGGCTGTGACCTGAAGGGTCGGGTAATTGACGTTCGGCAGGGCCGCCACGGGCAATAGCGGATAGCTGACCAGGCCACCGACCAACAATCCCACCATCAGCAGGGTGGTCGCGATCGGTCGATGGATGAACGGCGCGGATATGTTCATGGGATGGGTGCCTGCTGCGCGCTTTGTGCGATGGCTTCCTGCGCGGCCTGGCCGTGCAGCATCCTGACGTGCGTGCCTGGTTGCAGCTTGTATTGTCCGTCGACCACAACCTGCTCATTGGCCTTGAGGCCGGAGTCAATGAGCGCCTGGCCGCTGCTGATCTGCGCGACCTTGACTGGCCGGTTCTCGACCGTGTTGTTGGGGCTGATGACGTAGACGTAGGCGCCATTCGGACCCTGCTGCACGGCCGATGCAGCGACGGTCAGGCCGTTATGCCTTGTATCGACAAGCAGCCGCGCGTTGATGAGTTGGCCAGGCCAGAGCCGGTGCGACTTGTTGGCAAAATTCGCCTTGAGCTGGATCGAGCCCGTGGTCTGCAGGATCTCGTTGTTGACGAGGCCGAGCACGCCTTGATCCAGCAGGGTCGTATCGTCCTGGCTGTAGGCGAGAACTGCGAGCGGCGCCTTGGTTTCCTGCTGTTGTTGCTGGATTTGCGGCAAAACCGTCTCCGGGAGCGTGAAGATCAGCGAAATCGGATCGATCTGCGTGACGACGACGAGGCCGTTCGTGCTTGATGGGCTGATGATATTGCCGACGTCGATCTGACGAATTCCGGCTACTCCATCGATCGGCGACGTCAGGCGCGTGAAGCTGAGCTGAACTTTGGCGGCGTCAATCAACGCCTGATCGGCCTTGATAGCCGCCTGCAGCTGTCCCACTTGCGCCTTCTGGGTCTCGAGCAATTGCGGAGTGGCCCAACCCTTCTGCCCCAATGTGGTGTAGCGCGTGAGATTGGCTTGGGCATTGATGAACTGGGCCTGATCGCGTTCGAGGTTTCCAGTGTACTGGTCAATCAAAGCCTGATAGGGCCGCGGATCGATCTGCGCGAGCAGATCCCCCGCATGCACGGTCTGGCCTTCGGTGAAGTTGATGCTCATGATTTGCCCCTGGATCTGGGCGCGTACGACGTCGGTGTTGTACGCAATCACCGTGCCGACACCGCTCAGATAGATCGGCACGTCATGCTGGGCGACCACCCCGGCGACGATTGACACCGGGGGTGGTGGAGCGGGCGCGGCAGCGGCCTTGTTCAATGCCTGAGTGTGCGTGAAGTACAGGAAACCGCCGGCCGCAAGCGCCGCGGTCAGTAAGGTAGTGAGGATAGCAACTTTCTTTTTCATGGCTGCTCTCGCTGATTCATGGCCACTCTCGCTGACAGACGAAAAATGTTTCAGCAGCCACCCGGAGTGATCGACGTTCCGGTGGTCCCGGTAGTCAGACTCGGCTCTTTAGTCATAGGCCCGGACCCGTCGGAGCTAACGTTGATCCGCTCGAATTACTCCCGGGAAGAGTGTTCCCAACAGTGCTTGTCGTCGTGGATGAAACAGCAGGCGGAGATGTAACGGCTGGCATCGTTGGCACCAACGGTGCCGTCCCCACTGTGGGCAATACGCTTATGGTCGGTACCGCAGCTGCGGAGCTGACCCCAAGATTGCCGATCTCGATAGATCCCAACGGAAGTCCGGTTCGAGCGGCGCCGCCCGGTGTTGTGGGCGACGTTGAGGTTGGCGTCGACGATGAAGCAATGCTGCTCGAGCCGGAACCGCACATTCCCGACAATCCCGACGTTTCCAGCATCCCTGAGGTTGTCGACATTCCGGATGTCGCCAATATTCCCGACGACGTTGACATTCCGGACGATGTTGACGTCCCCGACATTGCTGGCGCCGCGGTTCCCATTGTCATTCCGCCGCCGTCGTAGGTGGCGGTCGATCCGTACATGCCCGAGGGCGCAGTTCCCAAGGTCGAACATGTCGTACCGTTGCTCGGCATTGCGATTGTGCCAGTCGAATAGGTGGGCGCTGGACTAATTCCGGGTGATGCGAGCTCGGTGGAGCCAAGGGGGATGCCAGTCGGGGAAACCGTCGAACCCGTCTCGATCCCAAGCGGCGAGGTCGCTCCAATGGTAGGCGTCGGGGTGGCCATTCCGCTAACTTGCGCGATGGCAACGTTGCAGACGAAGAGTGCTGGAATGACCGCGGCAATCAACGAGAAGCTCCTCGGCGCTCTCGGCTTGCCGACCGCGTCGCCGCGGCAAGCGCTTTTGTCGATCAGTTTCGCGACGATCCCGCTTGGTGCGAGGCTATCGGACATCGGTCAGTCCCCTCAGTAGTGGCGCGCGAGGCTTCGGAATAATCTGCGGCGGCAGATGCCCAATTTCTTGTTCAGCGCCGCGTCCCATTCTTGTTGTCCCGCGTCGAGTGTCGAAAAGCAGCTTTACTTCGAACTGGTCTCAGATCTGCTGCAGACGTGTCCGCTGGTCGGAAGGTGGCTGGCTCCCGCGATCTGTTCAATTAAATACGCGTTTATGTTCTTGGTGCCGATCTATCGCGCCGCAAATCCGTATGCCTGGCCTAAACTCGAATAAAGGGGCCGACGCCGAGCCCGTGCCGATTTCAGAAGTCTGAATTTTATTTTACTTGAGCAGGTCGCGTTCGCGGCCGAAGTCAATGGACCATCTCGGATGGGAAATAGTTATCCAACCGGGACGTACCTCTCAGGCGAGATATTGCCGCGATCACGGAGAGCGCAATGAGCGAAGACGATGTTGCAGGCGTCGGCGACTATGAAGGTGCGGCGGCAGGCTGGGGCGCTCTGAAAGCCGTGGCAGATGCCGTTCGCGGTCAGATGTCTATTGTGAAAGAGACACGCGGTCTCCTCAGCATGAACCAGCCGCACGGGTTCGATTGCCCGGGCTGCGCCTGGCCCGATCCGAAGCACACCTCATCGTTCGAGTTCTGCGAGAACGGCGCCAAAGCTGTTTCATGGGAGGCGACGGCCAAACGGACGACGCCGGAGTTCTTCGCGGCGCATGCGGTCAGCGAACTCTGGAAATGGTCGGACTTCGACCTTGAGAATGAGGGGCGTCTGACGCATCCGATGATCTACGATCGGGCCACTGATCGGTACCTGCCGATTTCGTGGGACGAGGCGCTGGCGAAGATCGGCGCCGGGCTCCGTTCGTTGCCGGACCCCGATATGGCCGAGTTTTACACGTCCGGCCGGGCCTCCAATGAGGCGGCTTTTCTCTATCAGCTGTTTGCCCGGGAATACGGAACCAACAACTTTCCCGATTGCTCGAACATGTGTCACGAGGCGACGAGCGTCGGCCTGCCAGAATCGATAGGTGTTGGCAAGGGAACGGTGACCCTGGAGGATTTCGATCACTGCGACGCGCTCTTTTGCATCGGCCACAATCCTGGAACCAATCACCCTCGCATGCTGACGACGCTGCGCGAGGTTTCGAAGCGGGGAGTGCCGATTATCGTGTTCAACCCGCTGCGCGAGCGCGGGCTGGAACGGTTCACGTCGCCGCAGCACCCTGTCGAGATGTTGACGCTGAGCTCGACGCCGATCGCATCGACTTATTATCTGGTAAAAGTCGGCGGCGACATCGCGGTGCTGAAGGGGCTCATGAAGACCCTGGTGGCACTCGATGCCAAAAGCCTTGCCGAAGACGGCCCTGGTGTTCTCGACCGCGAATTCATCAAGAATCATACTACCGGAATCGATGAACTGCTGGCCGACCTTGACGCGACCTCCTGGCACGCGATCGAGGAGGCCTCTGGTCTTTCGCGATCGGATATCGAGTTCGTCGGTAATATCTACGCCAAGGCGGAGCGGGTCATCATCAACTACGGCATGGGGATCACCCAGCATCGCCACGGCACAGGCAATGTGCAGCAGATCGCCAATCTGCTGATGCTTCGCGGCAATATCGGGCGCAAGGGCGCCGGCATTTCTCCGCTGCGTGGCCACTCGAATGTGCAGGGAGACCGCACGGTGGGCGTTACCGAGAGTCCGAATGACGAGCTTCTGGAGGGAATAGCCCGCGTCTTCGGATTCGACCCGCCACGCAACAAGGGCCATAACGCGGTCGAAGCTGTCGAGGCGATCCGGGACGGGCGCTCGAAGGCTCTGGTCTGTCTTGGTGGCAATCTCGCAGTTGCGATGTCCGATCCGGAAGTCACGTTCAAAGCGATGAGGAACCTCGATCTCGCGGTACATATCGCCACCAAGCTCAATCGCTCGCATTTGCTGCTGGCGAAACAGTCCTTCATCCTTCCCTGTCTGGGACGCACCGAGATTGATATTCAGGCGACGGGCCGGCAGTCGGTTACTGTGGAAGATTCGATGTCGATGGTCCATGCTTCTCGGGGCGGACTGACGCCCGCGTCCGAGCATCTCAGATCGGAACCGGCAATCATCGCAGGTATCGCGCTGGCAACATTGCCAAACACGCGGGTCGGCTGGGCCGAACTGGTTTCCGATTACGCAAAGATCCGTGATCGCATCGAGGCGGTCTTTCCCGCATTCGCAGACTTCAATGCCCGCATCAAGAAGCCGGGCGGATTTCGGCTATATGTTGCTGCATCGGAGAAAGAGTGGCTGACACCGACGAAGAAGGCCAATTTTCTCATCTATCCCGGACTCGATGAAGATCCGCTTGTGCCGAATCGTGACACTCTCACGCTCACGACGATCAGAAGTCATGATCAATACAATACGACGATCTACGGCTTGAACGATCGCTATCGCGGGATTACGGGGCGCCGTGACGTCGTGTTCGTCAATGAGCGCGACCTCGCCAGCCGCGGCTTGAAGCACGGCGATCTCGTAGATATCAGCGTCGTTCCCGATGCGGGATCGAAACTGGGCAAGCGCGTCATGCGCAACCTGACGGCGGTCGCGTACAATATCGCGCAGGGCTCGATCGCGACCTATTATCCAGAGGCAAATGTCCTGGTGGCACTCGATCATTACGACACCAAATCCGGGACGCCTTCCTACAAGTCGACTCCGGTTCTGCTCCGCGCTTCGCCAATTGGTTGAGACCGCCAATAAATGAATCCGAATATGCAATGGTAAAATATGGCAAATGCGCCGGTCGCCAGGAAGGCCCCCGAACGTATGAATTCAGATAGGTGCGCCATATTGAGCGCTTTGCGCGGGGCTTATTCTGGTTGATCCGTGGTTCAACAGACCGGGCGTGAAACGCGACGTGCGTATCGCATTCAAATCACGCGCCCCACGCCCCTTGCATCGCCGGCGCTTTAACGGCGATGTTCTTGGCCGCTTTTCGCACTTTCTCGAACGCACGCACCTCGATTTGCCGTATGCGCTCACGCGACACGTTGAATTTCGCCGCAAGGTCTTCGAGCGTCGGTGGTTCGTCGGCCAGATGTCGCGCCTCGAAGATGCGACGTTCGCGGTCGTCCAGTACATCGATCGCTGCGATTAGTGCCTTACGCTGATGTTCTGTCTCGTCCTGTTCGACGACGATAGCTTCCGGTGAGGGGGACTGATCAACGAGACGGTCCTGCCATTCGCCGGCTTCACCGTCATCATGAACTGGTGCATTGATCGATTTATCGCCGCCGAGGCGTCGATTCATGTCGACGACATCCTGGTCCGTGACATCAAGATTCTTTGCGATCAAAGCCACCTGATCGGGGTGTAAGTCGCCGCTTTCGAATGCAGCGATCTTGTTTTTTGCCGAACGCAATTTGAAAAAAAGCCTTCTCTGGTTCGCGGTAGTGCCGATTTTCACAAGTGACCACGAACGCAGAATGTAATCCTGGATGGAAGCCCGGATCCACCACATCGCGTAAGTGGCAAAGCGAAAGCCTTTTTCGGGCTCAAAGCGGTTCAATGCCTGCATCAGGCCGACATTGCCTTCGGAGATGATTTCCGAGATGGGCAGACCATAGCCGCGGTAGCCCATGGCGATTTTGGCGGCCAGCCGGAGATGACTTGTGATAAGCTGGTTCGCGGCATCATGGTCGCCGTGCTCGCGCCAACGTTTGGCAAGCTCACACTCCTGGTCCCTTTCGAGCATCGCGAAGCGCCGGATGTCGGAGAGATAACCTTTACCGCGTCCATCTCTGGCAAGCGCCGGTTGGCGCCGTGTTCGCGCTGTAAGGCCCGCGAATTGTCCCTCAATGCCCATATCAGTCGCTCCATCATGGAAAATTGGATAGCTTCCGTCGTTCGAAACTCGAGCGGATCACTAAATGATAGGCGCAGCGCGCGGCGGAGCCATTAAATTGAGGTTTAGGACATTAAATTTGAATTCAAGTGCGAGGCTCGTTGTATGCGGTGGCATGGCGCTTCGCGTTCGCTGCTGATTAACTACAGCTACGTCACCAGAAAAAAACTGGTGAAGCCGATCGAACGTCGTGCCACCGTGAACGCCGATGCCGCGTTTTTTACGCTGGTACAGCGATGGACACTGCTCTCGTAAGTTGGGCTCACCCGACGGAGCTGGCGTTCTGCTATTCGCCAATTCCCCGAGGTAAGCCCATCAAGACAGCGAAAGCCGCCCGTCGGCGGCCTCCGGATCGGTTTACCATTTAGTAGGCGCAGGTGTACGGCCAAGTGGATGACGTGTAATTCGGTTTATACGGGCAATCGAGGCCGTAGTCGTAAATGCCGCCGCCGACGAAATGACGTCTTCCAACGCCAAAGTGCTCGTGACCGACGTGCGCCATGTGAGCTCCGCCCAAGTCACCGACGTGACCTTCGCCAAGACCTCCAATGTGATCCCCGCCAAAGCCATTCATGTGACCTCCACCAAAGCCGCCCATATGTCCCCCGCCGAAGCCGCCCATGTGGCCTCCGCCACCACCACCGTGTCCACCGCCGCCGCCGCCGCCGCCGCGGGCTTGTGCACCTGTGGCAAGAAGGCTGCCGGCAAGCACCGCGCTTGCCAAAATCATCATAACTCGTCCTCTCATGACATTCTCCATTGATATGTGCGGACTGTCCGCTCAGGCATTGTAAGACGTGCGTATGCCTCAACGAAACAGGCGCCAACGTTGCGATGGACTTGAGATGGGATTTCTTGTCTGCTTTCTCTATTAAATTCTCTTTCAATCAACCAATGAATGCCCGTCTCACTAGAGCCAGGCGGGCGCGCTCGCGTATTGATCGAATGTTGCTGCAAGTAGGCTGAGATTTCAGCCCTCGCAAAAATTGGACGGCGCGCACCGCCTTATTGAGGGGCATGAAGCGCGGCGCGCGCCGTCCAGTCGACAGCCGCATGATATCGCCTCGGGGGACAGGCGTGGCTGTTCTGAACGTGATCTACGCTTGCCGCGCCAATCACGCCATTAAACAATGTTTCAGAATCGATCCACGTTGTTTCTGGTGACAGGTCCAGGAACTGACCGACATTCTCCCTCTCGCTGTTAAATGAATCCCGGAAAGCTAAATCCGTTTTTAGTTGAGAAGGCTACGTCAGGCAGCGACTGTACTACTGGCGGCTCTTGCTTCTCGGCGCGGCACGCCCCTGAATGGAGCAATGCATAATGGAACCGGCCCGAGTCGTTCCTCGCCGGATTTGGCGAGATGGCAGTCCGAGCGTCGGCAGTCGTTCGATTCCAGAAGAGACGGCGGTGGCGCTTACATACAACGGCGGAACCTATGCGGTAATGATGACGACACCGCGGGATTTGGAGGATTTTGCGGTCGGCTTCAGCCTAAGCGAAGGCGTCATCAGCTCTTCTGCTGACATCGATTCGTTGGATGTCCTGCCTCTCGATGGTGGCGTCGAACTGCGGATGTGGCTCACCAAGCCGAAAGCTGATCGTTTGCAGACGCGGCGACGGCATATCGCCGGACCCACAGGCTGCGGATTGTGCGGCATCGAATCAATCGCGGAAGCAATACGCCCGCCGGCCATTATCGGGCCCGGCCGCCAGTTCTCACCCGAACAGATCATGGTGGCCATGCAGAGTCTACCATCGCGCCAAAAGCTCAACATCGAGACGCGCGCGGTACATGCCGCGGCCTTTTGGAATGCCGCAGGCGGCATCGTTGGCTTGCGCGAGGACGTTGGCCGCCATAACGCCCTCGACAAGCTGTCGGGTGCACTGGCGCGTGCGTCCGTTGTGGTGGGCGACGGGATCATTCTTCTCACCAGCCGGATATCAGTTGAGATGGTGCAGAAAAGCGCCGCGATCGGAGCGCCCGTAATGGTGTCGGTTTCGGCGCCAACCGCGCTGGCTGTTCGCATGGCGGATGCCGCGGGTATTACACTTGCTGCCATTGCGCGAGCGGACGGATTCGAAGTGTTCACGCATCCTTCCCGAATTGCAAGCCGTTGCCAAATCGCGACCGGTAAGGCTCCGCTGGACGGTTTGAAAAAATAATGCCGGCCAGGAATGACAAATTTGTTAGGAAGAGCTGACGCAATAGTGACTTTATTTGGCCAGCAAGAGAATCCTCCGACACTATCTCATCGAGATACAAGGCGCGCTGGCAAGGCGCTATTGCCGGTGCTGGAGCGTCTGTAATCAATGGAGACCATTCTAAAGGAGACTACAATGCGAAAAACAATTGTAACCATTCTTGCCGCGTCGCTGATTGTCGTGTCGACAGTCGAGATAGCCGCAGCGGCCGGGCGCTACATTCACAAAGCGGATCATGCGCAGGCGCGTACGAGCCAGCAGTTCCGCAACGCCAACGACTCCATGGCTTCGCCATCCGTCGAACAACAGAACTGGTCCGACTACAGTGAGGGCCATGTGATCTCGGCACCGGCCGGTCAATGATGCCGACCTGATCAAACACAAAGAGCCCCGACGATGTCGGGGCTCTTTTTTGTGAGCCAATGCTACAAGAGTATGTCTCCCTCACAGATCGCCGACGAGGGGAAGATCCGATCTCCGCAGCATTGTAGTTTCGATCATCTCTCGCACGACGAGCCTGGAGGCATTGGCAAGTCGGATGTCGATGAGCGCGCCCAGTGATGTCCGAAGCGGTCTTCAAAGTCCGTCGGGATAGATAGCATCTATCCAGCGAGATCAGGGAGTACCGCCGCATGGCGCTTTCTCTGCACCATGCGGACGTTTTACTCAATCAACTGGCTGGGTACGCGAGACCTGCGTATCGCCGACACCGATTATATTGGGCCTGCTTAACTGGCCGGCTTTGGTGGAGAACCCGGCTTAAGTGATGAAACGCGCCAAACCGTGTTTCCCACATCGTCGGCGATCAACAGCCCGCCACTCCGGTCTATTGCCAAACCAACCGGCCGTCCGTGGGCGTGATTGTTTTCATCGAGGAAGCCAGTGACGACATCTTGCGCCGGGCCGCTCGGCCGTCCCCCGCTGAAGGGCACGAAGACAACCTTGTAGCCGTTAAGGGGCGTTCGATCCCAGCTTCCGTGTTCGCCTACGAACGCACCGCCGCGGTAGTTGGCGGGAAGATCGGTGCCGGTGTACATGGCCACACCAAGTGGCGCTACGTGGGAACTCAGTGCATAGTCCGGCGCGATCGCAGTGGCCACCAGATCGGGCCGCTGTGGCATGATCCGGGGGTCCAGGTGCTGGCCGTAATAGCTATAGGGCCAGCCATAGAACCCTCCGTCCCGCACCGAGGTCAGATAATCCGGAACCAGGTCGGGCCCGATCTCGTCGCGCTCGTTGGCGATGGCCCAAAGCTTGCCGGTCTCAGGCTCCCACTGCAGCCCGGTTGGATTGCGAATTCCGCTGGCGAAGATGCGGTGCGCGCCCGATGCCCGATCGACCTCCCAGATCGCAGCACGCTCATATTCAGCCCCGATTCCGTTTTCGCCGATGTTGCTGTTCGACCCGACCCCGACATAGAGCTTGGAGCCGTCTGGACTGGCCAACAAACTCTTCGTCCAGTGATGATCGATGGGGCCGCCAGGGAGATCGGTGAGCTTGGTGCCCGCGGCAGTGATGCTGGTTTGTCCATCCTGATAAGGATAGCGGACGATGGCATCGGTGTTTGCGACGTAAAGATCGTGACCAACCAGCGCGACGCCAAACGGCGAGTTGAGGTGGTCCAGAAACACGGTTCGCAGCTCGGGAACGCCATCACCCTTGGTGTCGCGCAGCAAGGTTATGCGGTTTGCGTCCTTTGCTTTGGCGCCGGCGAACTGCTGTACCCAGCCGGTGATGATGTCCTTGGGCCGGCTGATCGGCGCTTTCGGACCATTGCTCTCGACCACCAGCACGTCTCCATTCGGGAGGACGTAGACGGACCGCGGATGCTCAAAGCCGGTCGCCAATGCATGGATCTGCAATCCCTGCGCTGCCGTGGGGGTTTCATCCTTTCCCCATCCGGCGACTTTTGCGATCCGGATCGGCGGCATCAGATACTGCTGCAACTCGGGCAGCACGGGATTGGCGCCGATCTGCCTTCTCGGGTCGCCGCCATTATCGTCACAACTGGCGAGTCCCAGGCCGGCGATGGCGACAACAAGAACCGCGAGACGCGGCAGCATCTTCGAACGTGCAGCCTTAAGGGCGTGAATCATGATTATCCTCCAACGCGGGGCCGATTTGCCAGGGCCATGCCAACCCAGGCCGTCAACAGGAGAACGACGACGACGAGTCCGGAAAGCATCAGGCCCGTCGGGACCACGGCGGTGTAACCGTCGCGGCTATGAACGAAGGCGTTGATCAGCGAGAGCAAGACAGCGAACGCGTAGCCAACAACGCGGGGCCAAGATGGCCTATCGATCTGTCTGCCGCCTGCAAGGTCGATCACGTAAGCGATGGTGGCAAGGCCCGCCATGATCAGACCGGCGGCGACCAGCCAGATGGAGAACCTCTCCCACAAGACATCAGGGGTCTGCCAATAAACAAGATCGGTGACCAGAGCGCCCGCGAAATAGGCGGCGGAAAACGACACCAAAATCCTGTGCAATGGGCGGCCGCGCGGCTTCGCCGTGGACCTCAAACTGGCATCGCCTATGAAAGTTGCTTCCGTGATCGTAGCGTGCTTCATGCGTCATTCCTCCAATCGATCCTGCGCATTGTCGCTTCCAAAAAGGCGCTTTGATTCTCCGGGCCTTCATAAGGGATGTGACGACATCGCGCTGCTAGTCCAACATTGCCTCGGCGTCGTCCATTGTCTTCTAAATTAGAGTTTATTTTTCTGAGACAGTTCGAACGATTTGCGCCAACGCCTCGTCGCAATTGCGGATCGTCCTCAGACCGCTCGTCTCGAAACAATGCCGTTCTGATTGGCCGACGGCAGATACAATCCGAAATTTTGCCGCTGCGTCAGGATAAGCAAACCCATCGGCATGATGTTGTGGTTGAGATGCGCCATGATTTAGCGCAACCCGCCTGAGCCAAGTCTAGGCGAACGAAGATGCCGTTCAGAGTCCCTCGCGCATTCAGTTGGTTCCGTCTCGCCGGGAATCATTCCTGACGCGGTTTTGCAGTAACAGCTGGGCGGACGATCCGCCCAAACGGCATGGCTATTTTAATGTCTACCTTCTTAAAATCAAATTTAGTGTCCTGAATTGCAATTTAATGGTGGCGACAGGTGATCTTCCTATCATCAGCTGTACGTGTGTGATTGGTGGATTTATGACGAAGAGAACCATGTTGACCCGCGCCTCCGTCAGCATCTTTCTGGCTGTGGGCATCCTCGCGGCGGCGCATGATTCCGGTGAAGCGCAGGATTCCGGCAAAGTCGGGCCACCCATAGAAACCGTGAAGGCTTTCGGCGACGATTTCCGACTGGTCGGTATCGGTGTCTCAGCCAAAGGCCGGGTATTCGCCACGGCGCCATCCTCCAATGTCCGGTCACGCTTCAGCATGATCGAGGTCGATTCCAAAACCGGCGCAGTCACACCTTATCCCGATGCTGCCTGGAACAATTTTAGCGAGCAAGGGGATGGCAATTCGGAATGGATTTCCGTGCAGGCGCTATGGGTCGACAAGTCGGATCATCTTTGGGCACTCGACTCGTCACTGTCGAAAGTCGATCAAGAGCGGCTGCCGCCGAAGCTGGTCGAGTTTGACCTGTCCACTAACCGGGTGATCCGGCAATATGATTTCAAGGGCGTGGTCTCGGCGAAGGACTCGCTGAACGATGTGCGGATCGATACCGTGCACGATTGCGCTTATCTCACCAATGCCGGAAACAAGGGCAGCTTGGTAGTGCTCGATCTGAAGACGGGGGAAGCCCGGCAGGTGCTGGTCGGCGACCGCTCCACCTTCGCCGATCCCAGCCAGCATCTGATGATCGGCAACGAAGTCGCGCTGCGGCCGGACCGCTCGGTGGTAGCGACACAGGCCGACGGTATCGCACTTTCTCCGGATGCGCAGTGGCTCTACTTCCGGCCGCTGACCGATCATAATTACTGGCGCGTGCCCACTTCGGCCTTGCGCGATGCCAAGCTCTCCGAGGTGGAACTTGCCAGGAAGGTCGAGTATCTCGGTAGCTCTGTGCTGAGCGGCGGTCTCATCATGGATGGAAAAGGTACGCTTTATGCCGGCGATCTCGAACACCGCACTGTGGTCGCACTCACATTGACTCCGGACAAAAAGCTGCGCTCGAGAATCTTTGCCAGCGACCCCTCGAAGCTATCCTGGGCAGACGGTTTTGCGATCAGTGGCGGTTACCTCTACATCGCCGATTCCCATCTCTGGGAAGTGGCGTTCAAGAACAATCTGCCGCATTCCGGTCCCTTTACCATCTTCAAGGTGAAGCTTCCGGATTAGCCACGGCGCGACACCTATGTTCCGCGGCAGAAGCCTGCTGGGGCTCGTCGACGTGGAGCTGTCCGGAACATAGTATGGAGCATCCAAATGACGACTATGAAAGCCCTTCGCTTCGAAAAATATGGACCGCCGTCGGTGCTCTCGATCCAGGAATTGCGGGTGCCGGATCTTAGGACGGGAGAGGCGCTAGTCGAGTTGCATGCCTCCGCCATCAATCCCAGCGACGTGAAAAACGTCGCCGGCGCCTTCAAGGCCTCCCTGCCGCGCATTCCGGGACGAGACTTTGCCGGAGTGGTGGTGGCCGGCGATGGTTGGAAAGGAAAAGAGGTCTGGGGGAGCGGAGCGGGATTTGGCGTTTGGCGCGATGGCACGCACGCCCAATATATCGTTGTCAGTTCGGACCGGCTCTCCGAGAAGCCGGCTCTCCTTTCAATGGAGGAGGCGTCCACTGTCGGCATTCCCTATCTCGCCGCGTGGTCGGGTCTGGTTGATGCGGCTAATATCCTGGAGGGAGAGACCGTTTTGATCACTGGTGCCTTGGGCGCGGTCGGCAGGGCGGCTACTCAGATCGCGCACTGGAAGAAGGCGAAAG
>Ga0066790_10000195_pt1 | contig 20826 bp, 19 predicted proteins | sample OrgsoiDNA2013050_FD_70963 | JGI IMG/M metagenome (GOLD analysis project Ga0066790, IMG submission 70963) | Permafrost soil microbial communities from the Arctic, to analyse light accelerated degradation of dissolved organic matter (DOM) -... | ecosystem: Environmental > Terrestrial > Soil >...
GGGCGATCACGAGCACTTCGACGTGACCTCGAAGAGTCAGTTGACCTGTCTGCGTTTGCGTCGTGAGAGCAAGACATCCAGATTGAACAACTCGGGGAACGCATCCGTCACCCGCTCCAGAGATTGGCGAACCCGTCGAGTGAGTGGTGTCCCGACAGGGAGGAAGCACTCGTCGTCGGCGAGAAATCGGCCCATGCCGATCGCCGCCAAAGCGTCATTGAGTACTTCACGTGTTCTGCCCACCTCAGCACGCGCGGCATCTGCTCGCGCCAGAGAAGCTCAGATGGATACATTCTGGCAAATTCATCGGCGTGGCCGAGAGCTTCGCGGGCGGTTCCCCAAGCAAGGTTGGCGAGGATGGCCCGGCCCAGGTCCTCGTCCGCACCCGACACCACATTGAAATGTACGTCCGAACCAGCAAATCGGCACTGGAAAAATAGTGCCGCTATTCCACAAACCTTGCGCCCGGTGGGATGCGCCAGACCACGCCCGACCTCGAGTCAACCGGCTTCAGGATACGGACGGGCTCAGGCCGGATCGTAAAGCCCTACGTAGCACGCACCTGCGGTGTAGCCGGTGCTGAGACCGACGGATAGTTGCCACTTTTCGTGCCCCGCGATCTCGGCGGTGGTGACCTGCACGGAGTTCTTGTCAAAATGGGTCTGTTGAACATCAAGGACGCCGACCTCGAGCGAGTACAGCCCGTTGCCATTGGGATTGGGCGGGACCGTCCCAGCGGCGTCGAAGGTGCCCTTGGCGACCACCGATGACCCGTTCGAACTCAGTTCGCACGTTGCGGGGGCAACGTCCGGCAGCACGGTGTCACTGAACACGTTGAAAGGTAACGCAACACTGGTCTGAGCAGTCGGAGGTGGAGTCCGAGTCGTCGGCGTTATATTCGTCAACGCGAGGGCGCTGACTCCGCCGCCCAAGATGACAAGTGCGGCACCACCGACGAAAATCCTCGGCCATAGCGCCAAGATCCAGCCCCTTCCATTCGCCGCCGCCTCGCTGTCACCTGCAGAAACGGTGCGGCTGGCTCCGGCCTCTGGCCAGGGTGCCGCAGGGTTCAAGCACCACCACACCGTCTGCGGGTCCTGGCATCAATTCAATACCCAGGTGTGACCTGATCTAACACGAAATCAAGGCGCAACCGCCCGCCAGCAGGGAGCGTGCCGAGCGGCACTTGCGACCGATCCGGCACGCCCCTCATCTCTCAGCGGCTCCATCCTCAATTCACCGACGCCGGCAAGAGGTCGACCGTTCGATGACCAGTTGGCCCGGAAACGGTGCCCTTGCCTCGCCTCACGGGTCCCACAAAATGCACCGAAGTGAGAAGTCACGCCCGGACAGAAATGTCGCCTGGCCTGCCCAGACTCGCTCAGACCGGACCACACCACACGGGGTAAGCTGACGGGTAGTCAGATTCGTGTGCGACCGGGATTCCCTGGCGCCGCCTTCCGGCCCTGGAGGTCGTCCCAGCATGGATTTTGAGTTCTCCGACGAACAGCTCGCGTTCGTCAAGGAGGTGGAGACCTTCCTCGACGCCAACGATGATCCCGAAGTCTTCGACGTGACCCGGGAGAACATGGCGCAGATCGTCGACACCCCCAAGCGCCGGGCCTTCATGGCTTCCTTGGGAACTCAGGGATGGCTGGGCATGACCTGGCCCGCCGAGTACGGGGGTAAAGAGGGCGAAGGCGTCTACGAGTACCTCCTCAACGAGGAGCTGGCTGGCCGTGGCGGTCCGCAGATCGGCAAGGGCGTCGGCATCATCGGCAAGACCATCATTCGACATGGCAACGCGCGCATGAAGGCCGAGTTCCTGCCGAAGATCCTGCGCAACGAGGTCGAGTTCGCCGTCGGGTATTCCGAGCCCAACGCGGGCTCGGACGCCGCCTCGATGCAACTCAAGGCGACCAAGGTCGACGGCGGCTGGATGCTCAACGGCCAGAAGACCTGGACCACGTCGGCCCACTTCGCCGAGTGGTACTGGGTCGGGGCCCGCACGGATCCGGCCGCGGCCAAACACGCCGGGATCACCCTGTTCCTGGTCCCCATCGATCAGCCCAGCATCACGGTCAACGCCATCTGGACCATGGGGGACGAGCGCACCAACGAGGTCTTTCTGAACGACGTCTTCGTGCCGGACGATTACGTGGTGGGAGAGCTGAACCGGGGTTTTCAATACATCTCCGAAGCGTTGGACCTCGAACGATTCACCATGTTCACCTTCTCGCCGATCAACCAGCGCTTCGAGCTCTTGACCGAGTACGTGCGCACGACGGTGCGTGACGGCGTGGCGCTGAAGGACGACCCGATCATCCGGCAACGACTGGCCCAGCTGGCCACCGAACTCGAGGTGGCACGGGTCATGGGCCTGAAATTCGTGTTCGAGTCGGGCAAGGGCGGCGCCGCCCCGACGACCGAGGCCTCTGAGTACAAGCTATTCGCCACCGAGCTCTCCAAGCGCCTGGCCAATGCGGCCATGGACATCGCCGGTCCGGGCAGTCAGTTGCGGGTCAAGACGGAAGGGGGACCGATGGCCGGGCGCTCCGAGTCCACCTACCGCTACACGGTGATCGACACCATCGGCGGGGGGGCGTCTGAGATCCAGAAGAACATCATCGCCCGGCGCAAGCTCGGTCTTCCCAAGAATTTCTGATTTCTTGGTCACGGCCACGTCACCCACCGGACCTCTGCAAGGGGTCACCGTCCTCGATTTCTCGTCGGTTGGACCAGCCGCTCGTTGCACGCGCCTGCTGGCCGACTACGGCGCGCTGGTGATCAAGATGGGTGCGGTGCCCTCAACGGAGACCGCGGCCGATGATCCGTGGTTCTTCGCCTACAGCGGTCACCGCGGCATGCGCCGGGTCATGGTCGACCTCAAGGATGACGGCGGCCGGGACGCCTTCTTCGCCCTGGCCGACGACGCCGATGTGGTGATCGAGAGTTTCCGCCCGGGTGTGGTCGATCGGCTGGGCATTGGATACGGCGCGGTGAGCGCCCGCAATCCGGGCATCATCTACTGCTCGACCAGCGGCTACGGCCAGAACGGGCCGTACGCCAACCGGGCCGGCCACGACATCAACTACCTGGCCGTGGGCGGGTTTTTGGCCATGAGCACTCCGGGAGTCGATAGTGCACCACCCATCCCCGGCGCCACCATCGCCGACGCCGCCGCCGGAGGCATGCAGGCCGCCCTGGCCATCACGACCGCGTTGGTGCGTCGGTCCGCGTCCGGCGCCGGCACCTACCTCGACGTCTCGGTGGCCGAGGGCGTCCTCTCCCTGATGTCGCTCCCGATTGACGAGCAACTGGCCCTCGGCACCGCTCCGGAGCCGGGTCACGACGTTCTTTCCGGTCGCTTCGCCTGCTACGGCACGTACGAGACCCGCGACGGCAAATGGGTGTCCGTGGGCGCCATCGAGGCGAAGTTCTTTGCCAACCTGTGCCAGGCTCTCGGCTGTCCCGAACTGGCGGGGGATCAGTTGGACGACGCGGCCCAGCCCGCCATCCGGGCTGCCTTCGCCGCAGCCTTCGCCACCCGGAACCGGGACGAATGGATCGCCCTGCTCGGGGAGGCTGACACCTGCGTCGCTCCCGTTCTCGACGTCGCCGACGTCGCCGACGACCCCCAGTTCGCCGCCCGCGGCGTGTTCACCCGGGCGACCCACCCGACCAAGGGCTCCCTGCGCCAGTTGGCCCCGCTGCTGGCCGGCATGGATCGACCCGGGGGGGCGGTGTCGCTGCCCGATCCGACGGAGACCCAGACCGAGCACCTCTTGAAGGAGGCAGGCGTTCCGGTCGAGACCATCGCCCGCTGGCTGTCCCGCCGGGTCGTGGCATGACCGACACCGATCTGTTGGCGCGGGCGCTGGAGATGGTGGGGGTGGAGCAGTACCCCGAGATCAGCGAATTCCCGGTCGAGCGTGGGTATATCTGGACCTCCTGCGCCTCGGTGGAGAACGGCAATCCTCTCTACTGGGACGACGAGGTGGCTGGGGCCCTGACGGGCGGGCCCATCGCGCCGCCCACCATGGTCTCGGTGTGGTTTCGCCCGCACAGTTGGGCTCCTGGGAGGGCCGAGGTGGCGCTGCCGCTGCAGGTGCACTTCGACCTCAAGGCACTCTTCGGCCTGCCCGAGGCCGTAATGAGCGACAACTCGATTGAATTCCACACTCCGGTGCGCCTGGGCGATGTGCTGCGCACCCATCAGGTCCTGCGGTCGATCAGCGACGACAAGACGACCAAGCTGGGCACCGGTCGGTTCTGGGTGATCGAAGTGGTCTACGCCAATCAAGACGGAGACCTGGTGGCCGTCGAGTCCTACACCGGCTTTGGCTACCGTCGCACGACTGACGGATCGGGCCGCTGATGGCCACCATCGCACCGACCCTTCTCTTCGACGATGTGCGCCCGGGCGACACGCTGCCCGAACTCCGCTACGACGTCAGCGCCACCACCGTGGTGCTCGGCGCCCTGGCGGCGCGGGACTGGCGCCCCATGCACCACGACCACGATTTCGCTGTCAACCGCAACGGGACCCGGGACATCTTCTTGAACACGCCCAACCAGGCAGCCTGGTTCGAACGCTATCTCACCGACTGGACCGGCCCGCACGGACGATTGGGGCGGGTCACCTTCCGCATGTTGGGGTCAGTCTTCCCGGGTGACACCATGGCACTCAATGGCATCGTCGAGGGGACCGAGGTCGACGCGTCCGGATGCGGCTTCGCCTCCGTGGCCGTGACCCTGTCCGTCGACGGTGACACCAAGACGACGTGCGCCGCTCGCATCGCGCTGCCGCGTCGGACCGACGACAACCCGTGGGCCCGCCGCGGTGACCAGTGGCAACCCTCGCCGGTCAGCGCATGAACGCCCAGCCCGATCGATCGCCCAACCGGAGGTAGTTGAACCATGTTGGACCTTGACTTCAGTCCCGAGCAGGAGATGTTGCGCCAGACGACGCGCGACGTGCTGCAGCGGCACTGCCCGCTCGACGTCGTCCGCGATATGGAGGACAACCCGACGGGCTATCCGCTCTCGTTGTGGACCCAGCTCGGAGAGCTTGATCTCATCGGCCTGCTGCTTCCGCCCGAACACGGCGGTTCGGGCATGACGCTGGTCGAAGGCGTGGCCCTGTACCAGGAGTTCGGACGGGCCCTGGCCCCGATCCCGCATTTCGTCAGCGCCGTGCTCTCCGGTGGGGTGCTGGCCCGTTCGGCCAGCGAAACGCTGAAGACCCAATGGTTGGATGGCCTTGCCTCGGGCGAGGCCATCTTCACCCCGGCCTGGCTCGAACCGGAGAACGGGTACTCACCTCGAGGCATCGAGGCCCGGGCCGAACCGCACGGTGAAGGCGGGTTTCGACTGAGCGGGACGAAGCGGCACGTGGCCTTCGCCGCGGCGGCCGACCGGCTCGTGGTACTGGCCCGCACCGGTGATGCCGCCGAGGCCATCGACCTCTTCCTGGTTGATCCGACGGCCGTCGGGGTGACCCTGCGCCAGCAGTTCACCATCGCGTCGGACACGCAGTACGAAGTGACATTCGAGAACGTCGCCCTCTCCGGCCAGGATCGGATCGGCGCTGCGGGCACAGGATGGGCCACGTGGCAGGACGTCCTCGAGCCCGCACTGGTGCTCCTGGCCGCCCAGGCGGTGGGTGGCGCCCGCTACGCCCTGGAGATCACCAACCAGTACGCCAAGGACCGCCAACAATTTGACAAGCCGCTCGGCGCGTTCCAGGCCCTGGCCCACAACCTGGCCGATGCGGCGACCAACCTGGACGGGGCCGAGCAGCTGGTGCACGAAGCCGCCTGGGCCGGAGCCAGCGGACGGTCACTGCGTTCCCTGGCTCCGATGTCCAAGTTGTTCGCCTGCCGTACGTTCCGCGACATCACCGCCATGGCCCAGCAGATCTTCGGCGGTGTCGGCTTCACCCTCGATTTCGATATTCAGCTGTACTTCCGCCGGGCCAAACAGCAGCAGGTGATGTGGTCGAACGACCGCTCGCTCGAAGACGCGGTTGCTGCCGCCCTGTTGGACTGATCCGACCCACGGGCACCGTGTCTGCCCCATCGGCAACGCTCAGCGCGCATGAGGCCAGGCGGGTCGCCCTGGCGGCCCAGGCCCTCTTGGGCCCCCGGCCGACCGGGGGCCCGGCGGCCACCGTGCGACGGCTCGGCGCCGTCCAACTTGACACCATTTCCGTTCTGGCCCGATCGCACGAGCTCGTCGCCTACGCCCGGCACGGCCCGATCGAACGAGATCGGATCGAGGCGTCCTATTGGGGTCCCAAGAGCACCACCTTCGAGTACTGGTCCCACGCCGCCTGCCTCTTGCCCCTCGAGGAGTGGCCCTCCTACGCGTTCAAGCGCCGGGGCCGCCGGGCCAAGGGGAGGGGATGGCACTCCTTGAAAGACGAGACAAAGACCTGTGGCGAGGTCATGGCCCGCCTTCGCGCAGAGGGACCTCTCACGGCCAAGGAATTGGGCGGAGCAAAAAGGGGAGGCCCGTGGTGGGACTGGTCCGAAGTGAAGATCGCTGCTGAACGTTTGCTGGATGTCGGCGACCTGGTCTGCCGGCAGCGCCGCGGGTTTCAGCGCGTCTACGACCTGGTCGAGCGCGCCATTCCCGACGAGATGCGACACGAGGAATTGAGCGACGAGGAATGCGTCACCCGGTTGGTGCGTTCCGCCGGGCGGTCGCTCGGGGTGGCCACCGTGTCCGATCTGGCCGTGTACCACGGGGTACCGGCCAAGCAGGTTCCCCCCGTGCTCGAGGCCGCCGGTCTCGTGCCGGTGCGGGTCGAGGGTTGGACGAAGGCGGCATACGCCGATCCCGCCGCTCTGCAGGTGTTGGGTCGCCGACTCCGGGGGCGCACCCTGCTGCTTTCCCCGTTCGATTCGCTGATCTGGGATCGGCCCCGTACCGAGCGCCTCTTCGGGTTCCGCCACCGGCTCGAGGCCTACACGCCACGCGACAAGCGCCTCTTCGGGTACTTCGCCATGCCGGTCCTGGCCGGCACGAAGATGGTCGGTCTGGTCGATCCCGGCCGAGACGGGAGGACCTTGGTGGCGAAGCAGGTCACGTTGAACTCCCGCGGAGCGACGCAGCATGTAGCTGCGGCGTTGACAGAAGTGGCGACGTGGGTCGGCAGCGACAACATCGTGGTGGGGCGGGTCGAACCGCCGGAACAGAAGGTGATCCTGGAGAAGGCCCTGATCGCATAGCGTGCGATGACCGGGTCCCGCTCGTATGACGTGCAACCCAGGGCACTGTGGTTGGTGGAGACCCCGCCGGGGTGCAGAAGATCCGCCACTTTTCGCTATCATCCGCTGGTTCGCTGCACTCGCCCAATCGGCTGAATGACGAGGTCGAGCCCGCACGGAGGATGGAATCAATGACGAGCACGGAACTCCTGGTCGACGCCTTCGAGCGGATCCGCGACGCTGTGCACCCTGCCGTGAACGGGCTCTCGCGTGACGAGCTGGCGTTTCGCCCCGAGGACAACTCGAATTCCATCGCCTGGTTGGTATGGCACCTGACCCGGATCCAGGATGATCACGTCGCTGGGCTCGACGGCCGCGAACAGGTATGGACAGCGAACGGCTGGGCCGAGCGGTTCGCCCTGTCCCTCGACCTTTCAGATACCGGATATGGACACGGCCCCGAGCATGTGGCGATGGTCACCGCTGACGACCTCTCGCTGCTGGGCTATTTCGAGGACGTCCACGACAAGACGCTGGAGTTCGTGCGCGCGCTGGCCGACGAAGACCTCTCTCGAGTGGTGGATCGCTCGTGGGATCCTCCCGTGACCCTGAGGGTGCGTCTGATGAGCGTGATCGCCGACGACCTGCAGCACGCGGGTCAGGCGGCGTACGTCCGGGGAATTCTCCAACAACGCTGAGTGCCGGAAGGCCGGCTCAATAGGCGGTTGCCGCAGACCGTTCTGCAATCTGCTCAAAGATGGGGACGGACCCGCTGTACGGACCGGTCTGCGCCGGGTGGTGCAGCACCAACTGGTCAATTCCCATCTCCGCATAGGGAGTCGCCAGCGCTTCGAATTGGTCGAGTGACGTGATGACCGGATCGGTGGGTGTCCACAGCACCACCTTGCCGAGGCTGTCCGGATCCCGACCCACCTTGGCGCACGCCTGATCGAGTTGAGCGCGTTGCCTGCGGACGGCGTCGACGATGTCGGCAGGTGTCCGCGGTTCACCCGAGCCCGGCCCGATGGTGACCCACTGCTGACCAGAGGAGGCGGCCAGGCTGATTCCGCGCGGACCGCCGGCGGCAATCGTCAGCGGAAATGGGGTCTGCAACGTTCCGGGCGTACTTGGGGCATTCGTCGCCGCATAGTGCCGACCAGAAATGGTCGTGCGGGCAGCGGCATCGCCGTCGAGCACTTGTCGCAGCGTCTGGACGAATTCGCCGTAGCGGTCCATCCTCTCGGCCGACGACCAAGGGTCCTGCCCCAGGGCCCGAGCGTCCGGCCCCTCAGTGCCGGGGCCCACGCCCAAGTCGAAGCGGCCATCGCTCAGGTCATCGAGCGCAATGACGTCTCGGGCCAACGCCACCGGATGCCGAAAATTGGGGGTGGCCACCAAGGTGCCCAGTCGGATCCGCTTGGTGACCGCCGCTGCCGCGGCCAGAACGGGGATCGCCGCCAGCCACGGGCCGTCCGGCATTCCGCCCCAACGGATGTGGTCATAGGTCCATGCCGATGCGAAGCCGACGCCATCGGCCCACTCCCACTGTCGGCGTGCGTCCTTCCAGCGGTCGGTGGGGAGTATCACGAGACCGATGCGCACCGCGTCAACCTACCGGCTGCCCTCCTCCCACGCTGGACCTCGCCAGTCGATCCACCCGCCGTGCTCGTGCACGATGGCGAGCAACTCCCATCGGGCCGCACCGCCTTCGAAGACCGCCGCACCGAGAAGATCGGCCCCGGCGTCACGGTCGGGCACGGGCTGGTCGGCAAACGCGGCCACCGTCCCCACGCCTTCAGCGCTCAACCAGGCGATGGTGCGCGTCTGAGATTCAGCCTCCAACAGGTCGACGAAGCGCTGCCGAGCTTCGAGACTGAAATAGGCGAAGGCCCACGTGGTCACGATGACGGCGGCGACGCCGATCGGGAGGTCGCCGAGAACGCCCGGGAGGGCGTCGATGGCGTCACCGGCGATCACCCGTGGGGGATCCTGTTGGGCCAGGTGTATAGACGCGGCGGTGCGTTCGAGTCGGCCCGTGTCGGGCCATACACAGGCCAACAGCCAACGAGCATCCTCCGGGTGGCCGAGGTCGATCGGAGAGCGGTCGATCCCGATCCGGGACCGGAGGGGGGGAAGAGCCGGAGCAATCGGCGGGTTGCCACCGGCCACTCGGCAGGTGATCTGGACGGGGGAATCTGACGGGCCGGTCGCACCTGCCGCGCCGTAGTCAATCCGGTAGCGATCGCATAAGAGGTTCAGTCCGGCGCTTGCCCCCACATCCGTCAACGCCATCGGTTCACTGAGCTGGGAGGCCAACCAAGTGAGGCCCGGACCGATCAATGCGCTGCGGCCGCACTCATTCGTCTGTATATGACGTGTGGACAGGAGCGCCATCACTTCTTCCTGGCGGTCCCGACAGAGTTGGAGAAACAGCGGTGCCGGATCCGCAGCTGAGCGTCCCGAGTAGACAGCAGCCAGGGGATCGTCCGGATCATCGAGCAGCAGGTAATGGACCGCCGCCAGCAAGGCCGGAGGTAGGTGAGCCGAAGGCGGGGCGGACTGCACCCAGCCGAGGAGTTCGGGGTCGCCGGCCACCGCGATGGAGAGGCGTTCATAGAGCGGCGAATAGTTGTGGCAATGGAGGGCAAACCATTCCCACATATGGACAAAGTCCCTCGTCGGTGCGGACATGGCAAAATACTCACACATCCGTCGATGTCCGTGACGTGCGGCGGTCAACGGTAGATGTCCCGTCTTCCGAGCCGTCAAATTCTGTCATCGATCGTGTCCGCCAAGGGCATGGCGCCCTGGTGGTGCAGCCCAAGTCGGACCGGAGTCAACAACTCATGGGGGAAGAGCTGACAAGCACCAGATGCATCGCGGAGTGTGGCGGTCTCACCGACGATGAGAGGGCCCAAGGAGGCCGGAAGCCGGTGGGGGCAGCGTGTCAGCGAACCACCGAGAGGTGGCGGTGCGCGAGGTCATCGGCCCGCTCAACCGGGTGATGGCTTCTGCGATCGAGCGGCGGCGGCTGAGCGGGGCACCATCGAGCAACTCGTTCCAAAAGATGGCCCATCCCCCGGCTGGCGCGTCGCCGCCAGCGACCGTGGTGAGCAAGCGGGCCACGACCGCCACGGCTCGGGGCCGACCCACCAGCGCAGCCTGGGCGGCGGCGGTGATCCGATGATAGGGAAGGTGCGCGGCGGCAAGGGCGGCTCGATAGCGCTCGGCCGCATGCCCGGATTCGCCCAGCACGGCCTCGGCGGCTGAGCGTCCGCTGCCCATGGCTTGGGCGATCCCCTCGCCTTGAAGCGGGTTGACGAGGCCGGCGGCGTCGCCGACGAGCAGCACTCGACCCCGTGCCGGATTCGTGCCGACCATTCCCATCTTCAGCCAACCACCGAGGCGGCGCGCCGGGGTCGAGGCCTGCGAATCGGTGAGTAGACCGCGTACCTGTAGGTACTCGAGGAAATCCGGTAGCGCCCTCAGCGCTCCCGCCCCGGCTTTACGATCAGACAGCGTCCCCAGACCGAGGCCAATGTTCGCTCCGTCCTCCGCCCCGGGGAACACCCACCCGTAGCCGGGAAACGCGCGCCATGGCGTCGGCTCCCACAAGACGATGGACGGGAGATCCACCGGCCGCGGCAGGTACGTGCGAACCGCGAACCCCCAGAGGACCTGGTCGGTATCGACCAGGCCTGCGGCCGAAGCAACACGACTGGTCGCTCCGTCGGCTCCAATCACGAAGTCGGCGCGCAGCTCTTCTCCGGTGCTCAACTGGAATCCGTCGATTTCTCCGTCTTCTTCCAAGGGTTCGTCTGCCCGTCCGACGATGGGTGTGGCTCCGGCCTCAATCGCGGCCTGATGGAGCGCGGCGTCGAAGACCGTCCTGGCCACTGACGTGCCGTGCCCCGGATACGTCAGTCCTTCCGCACTGGGCAGCCGCACCTTTCGACCGGTCGGACCGACGACCCACATATCGCCGACATCGGCACCGGACGGCAGCGGGAGCCCCAGCTCGGTCAGCACCTGGAGACCGCGGGGACCGACCAGGTCGCCACAGGCCTTGTCGCGAGGAAACACCGCCTTGTCGACCAGGGCCACCCGAGCCCCGCTTCGCGCCAGCACGAGAGCAGCAATGCTGCCCGCCGGACCGCTCCCGATCACCAGGACGTCAAAGCGCGTCGCTCCCACCCTGCTCCCTCCTCGGTGTCCGGACTTACAATGAGATCCTTTCATCCCGAGAGTAGGAGACCCGTTGACGACCATTTCCGGTGATCGGAACGAATTTGCGCAACATTTGTTCACGTCTCTCCCTCAGCGCTACGACCGGTTGGCTGAGGTCCTCTCCATGGGTCAAAACGGGCGATGGCGACGGGCCATGATCGACCGGATCGTGCCCTCCTCTCCCGGCAAGGTGCTCGACGTAGCCTCAGGGACAGCCGGGGTCGCATTGCAGCTGGCTTCGCGAACGTCAGCCGATATTGTCGGTGTGGATCTGACGCAGGCGATGCTGGCTCAAGGCCACCGCAACGTCGCCGATGCCGCCATGGGCAGTCGAATCCAACTCGTTGCCGGCCGGGCCGAGCAGCTGCCCTTCCCCGATGGTTCCTTCGACGCGCTGACCTTTACGTACCTGCTGCGTTACGTCGATGATCCTCAGGCCACACTCTGTGAGCTTGCTCGGGTGGTGAAGCCCGGCGGAGCCGTGGCCAGCCTCGAGTTCCTCGCCCCGCCGAGTCGTTTCTGGCAATTTTGGTGGCGTCTCTACACTCGTCTGCTCCTGCCCGCAGGCGGGTGGCTCACCGGGGGGAGAGAGTGGTTCAACGTGGGCCGATTCCTCGGCCCCAACATTTCCGAGCATTACCGGAAGTATCCGGTCGCATGGACCGTGGAGGCCTGGCACAGAGCCGGATTCGAGAACATCGGCGTACGCGTCATGAGTCTTGGTGGCGGCCTGGTGATGTGGGGAAACCGCAGCAGTGAGTGATCGGCCGGACTCTGACGACCGAGGCCCTGAGTCTGGGGATTTGCCGCCATTGACACCACGGCTCGAGACCGGCACCGAGCAGCGGCCGGCCTTCTATGCCGCTCGCCCCGGCGGATGGAGGGATTGGTGGACTCTGCTTCACCCCCCCTACACCGCATGGCACCTGGCCTACGTGGTGATTGGCGCCTCTCTGGCTCCTCACGTCCAGCTTTCCCGGCTGGTGGCCACATTGTTGGCGTTCTTGTTCGCCGTAGGGTTTGCGGCTCACGCACTGGACGAGTTGCACGGGCGCCCCCTGGGCACCCACATTCCCACCGCGGCGCTCATTGCGTTGACCGCCGCCGGCTTGGCCGGCGCAGTCGCCTTGGGCATCGCCGGAGTGTCGCGCGTCGGATGGGCACTGATTCCTTTCCTGGTGCTCGGGCCCCTGTTGGTCGTCGCCTACAACCTGGAGTTGTTCGGTGGGCTGGTCCATACCGACCTTGGGTTCGCCATTGCCTGGGGTTCGTTCCCGGTGCTCGTTGGCTATGTGGCCCAGACTGGTCGCCTGGCGCTGAGCCCCGTGATTGCCGCGGTCGCGGCCTGTGCTCTGTCATTGGCGCAACGCCGGCTGAGCACCCCGGCACGGTTCATCCGCCGCCAGGCGACCGGGATCGAAGGCCGTATCACCTTGGGGAGTGGAAAGTGGGTGCCCATTGACCAGGAGTTGCTGCTCGGCCCTCTCGAACGTGCGCTCGGTGCCTTGTCGTGGGGCGTCGTGCTGGTTGCCGCATCGGTGGCGATTGCCCGTCTGAGTTAGGGGGCAGGCTCGAGACGTCGGCGGAACCCGGAGACGGTCATCTCGACGACCCGGTCATGGCCCCACTGAAAGAGGGGGTGAGCGAAACGGCTGGCCAGTCGCATCGGGCGCTGCATCATCTCGAGCGTCCAGGCCACCTCGACCTGGGATCCCGTACTGATGGGTTCCACCCTCAGGCGCGCGTCGCCTTCGATGTCACCGTGGATGACGGCGTCAATGGCCACGGGTGGATCCCACCGGGTGAGTTCGACCTGCAGGCGCATCCGGTACGGAAGGGGCGGGGCCACCACCGCGTGCAACACGGACCCTGCGCCCAGGGGCTCACCTTCGAGACGGAATTCCTGCAGCCACGGCCACCAGCGTTCGTACTGGTCGACCTGATCCAGAACGTCCCACAATTCAGGAGGAGTCAGGCCGAATTGATACCCCCGCTGGTATTTGATGACTGGTTGTTGCGGCATAAGGGGGCTCAAGAGGAACCGGCGGTCGCCAAGGCATTTCCTTGTACGTTCATGTCATTCAATTTCGATTCCGTCCAGAGGGGTTGCCGGCGACGCTGCATAGGGGATACGCCGAAGCTCCGCCGAGGGATTCCCTGCTACGAAATCTACCTGTTTTGACCTCCCCGTTCTGCTGTGGGCGCCGCAACGAGTCCTCGGGCCAAGGTCAAAGCGGTCTGCGGCGTCGAGGTCACAGTCGGTTGGTCACTCCTTACAGACCGTGATGGTGGATCGAGCACCGACACTTGGGGTTGTAGAGCGAAAGATGGGTGCCACAACCCGACGCGTCACAGACCCGACCTCGCCCATACGTGGGCGTTGGCCGCCCATGAACCAAGTCGGTGACTCTGCCGGATCCAAATCCGAAAGCGCTGTTTCTGTTCATTTCCATTGCTTCCTTTCACTCTCTTGCGTGACTATCGGTCGGTTGGGCGTCATCCTCGGGGTAAGCGGTACATCTATTGAAGAATTGACGGCCGTTGGTGCAGGGTCGGAGGTGGCTTCTTCGCGCATGGTCGCGTGACCGACAATGAACCGGCACAAGACAGTGGTGTCGCCCGACTGGAGGAACCGCGACCGACCGCCCAGCTCGCCAGGATCTTCGGCGTGTTCCCGAGCTGCCGCTCCAACCAAATCCCGGCCACCAGCAGATGGCAAGCGACACCGATGGCGCGACGGTCGATCTCCGATTGTCTGGTCCGAGGAGGATGCGGACTGGAATTTCGAACGGTCATGGAAGCCCCCATGTACTTGAACGGATGCAAATGTCTTTTGCACTGCGTAATACGACAGCGGGTTACAACGACGTACGTTTCTCTTGAAAGAGGGGCAGCGGCGGGACGGATTCAGCGGACCGCCTCTTGCGTGAGCTCACGTCTCCACAGACCAAGGGTCGTCTGAGCGCCCGAGCACCAAGCAATACGGTGAGACCGCAAGTCGCTCGCTCGTGTCATGCGGCGTGAGGCGGTATGACGCAGATCTCGCGGTTTGGAGCCTCAGGCGAAGGTGGCTGAACCCACGACGGCGCCGCTGGAGTTGAAGAGTTGCGCTCCCCGAAGCCGGCTGATGTCCACCCCGATGGTTTTGGTCATCTCACCTGTCCCCCGGTGAAGCTCGATGGTGCCGGCAGCCACGACTGAACCGGTGTTCAACTGGAGCTTGCACTTGATCGCGCCACTCGACTCGGGTACGCCCACATTCATGTAGACCCACGATGGATGTCCGCCATAGACGACGATCTGTCCCAACACACTGCCGCTGGCCGTCTCGAACGATGCGGTACGAATGACTGGCCCGCGGGGGACCGCCACAGCCGTTGTCACCGCCGCATGATTGAAGCTGTCGGTGGCCACGACGGTCCCTCCGACCAGCGCCACGCTGGCGGCAATGCCGACCAGCGCGGCGCGGGCGCGGCGCACTTTGAGCGGCCGGACGTTTGGTGCAACGGGGGAACTCGCCTGATCAGCCAATTTTTGGTGCAAGTCGGACACGAACGCTTCGTCAGGGATGGCATCACCAGGACGAGCGGCGCGCAGGGCGATGGCCGTGCGGACCACTTCGGCGTCGGCCGGTTCGGCCTTGAAGGATCCAGGTCGACGGCCGGCGACCAGCGCATCAACGAAGGCGGAAAGCTTGCGGTCGGTCATTGTCCGAACTCCGATCCGACCTTCGCGGCCATACGCAAGGCGCGATGTTGGAGGACCTTGGCGTTGCTCACGCTGACCTCCATTTCGTGGGCCGCCTCCTTGATGGTGCAGGCCTCAAGGAACCGGAGCTCGAGGATGCGCCGGTAGCGATCGGGAAGAGCGTCCAAGATCTTGGCCGCTCGCTGAGGGGCGTCGGTCGGATCTTTGAGCCCGGACGGTTCGACGAGAGCATTGAAATCGGATTCGGGGTCGATCGAGGTGATCGCCAGGCCCAAGGTGCGGCGCCAATGTGAGGCCAGAACCGTCTGGGCCGTGACCAGCAGATACGACCGAACCTCACCCTTCGATGCCGTAAGTTGCAAAGGGCCAAGGGCCGTCCGAAAGACCTCCGACGTGAGGTCTTCGGCGTCGGGACGATTCCCCACCCGCGCGTACATCAAGCGGTAGAGGCGGTCGATGTTGTCGCGGTACACCGACTCCCAGTCGGTGTACCCGTCGGTGTCAACCACCCGCAGATAGGCGATATCTGTATCGCCCGGGGCGGATCGTGGGCTGACATTCGTTGGGCAGGACCGGAGAGCAGGAGACATCTCACCTTAAGATAGGCGGAGGGGTTACAGGGCCCTGATCACCGGGTTCGAGAGTGCGGCGGGCGCGCTGGCTAGGACGGTGGGCTGGGCGGCCTGCCGCTTCGCCCGGCAGGCTTTTCCACCCGACAGGCCGGAGGCGAGCTGCCGTCAAGTCGGAATGACGTCGGCATGACGCGTACATCGACCCCACGGAGCGGAGAGAGGGCACCGGCCCCTCGGCCTGAACGGGGAGTTGGGAACCGAAGGGCCGGTGCAGGAGCACCGGAGACCAAGGGTGCTCACATCGATATAGACCTGGGGGTTACGTCCTGCGCCGGATGCGCGCACGTTCAGTCGGTTGAGATGACGAACCGGCTGGACGCCGAGATCCGACCCCTTCTCGATGCTTCCATCTGCGAATCCGGTCGTCTCTAATGAAAGACGGCGATGGTGAGGACAGCCGAGTCGAGCCTCTCAGTCCTGAGTTGAGTCGCCGTAACCCGCGGCCTTATCTACCACCGACATGAAGCCGGCGATCGTCACATCGTCCAGAACTTCTCCGTCATCGGATACGGCCGCTCTTGAAGGGGCAATTGAAAGTTGGGTTCGGATTATCGAGGACGACATTCCGTCGTCATGAGTCACAACGAGTAGGAGGAATCAATCATGCGTCACCATCTCGGAGCGATCTTCGGCGGAGCGATCGCCCTGTCCGCCCTGTCGGCCATCGGTGCAGGTGCCGGAGCCGCGACACCCGCCACGGCCCCTGGAGGGTCGACAATGAATCCGCCGAGGGTCGCCGCAGTGCAGCAGCCGGTCCGTGCTCAGGGCATCTCCAAGTCGGCGACTCTGCACACTGCGACGGCAACCGTTGGTGGCAAGACCGAATCGATCCTGGTCAATGTCAAGGGTCTCCCCCTGTACTACTTCCGATCGGATACGGCCAAGAAATCGTTGGTCAGCGGTGAACTGGCGCGACTCTGGCCGCCGTTGTTGTCGGCCAAGCCCACGGCCACCGGAATCCAGGGCGCGCTGACCGCCTTGAAGGAGCCCAACGGCCAGCAGGTCGCCTTTAACGGCCACTTTCTCTACACCTTCGTCGCCGACATCCCAGGGCACGTCACCGGCCAGGGCGTGTCGAACTTCTTCGTGGCCACCCCGCGCCTCAAGACGATCAGCTCAGCGAAGACGACACCCACGCCCCCGGCGGCGACGTCGGGCGGCGGCTATGGGTACTGAGGTGATCGCCACCTCTTCGGGGCGCTGCATGGACCGTGCCGAGCGATGATGGGTAACCGTTGTCGTGCGCCGCTCATCGCGGTCCTCCGGTCAAGGCACCTTCACGCCCGTCATCTCCTTCGTCCTGGATCGGGCGTGGGGGCCGGCTGCCCCGGCGAGCGGTGTGAGCCCGACTTGTATCGACGGCCTCGATGGCCGGCGTGGCGAGGAGACCGGACCCCTGCGTGGCGGATATGTCGAACGTGAGAAGCGGGGTTCAATGTAGACCCAGCGAGTCGCCGAACCGGCACCGGACCGAACCGTTCGATGAGGTCCCGGACGGAGAGTCAGACATCGACGACCCATCGAATGTTTCGACGGTCCGGCAACTCACCGTGGTCGCTCCGCCGATTTCTGTTTCGATTGCCTCGACCACCGACACAACGGTTCCTGCTCCAGCCACGGATGGCCGAGCCGACGCCAAGGGCGGGGACCGTCGACTGCTGCGAAAAGGCATTCGCGGCGGAATGAGCGCCGTCACTGTGGCCGTGATGGTGTTCTTCGTCGTCACCAAGCGAGGCGCACTGACGTCATCCATCGGGCGGCTTGGCCATCCTGATTGGTCATGGATCCCGATCGCCCTCGTGCTCGAGGCAGTCTCAATGGCCACCTTTGCCTCGATGCAGAGCCTGCTCCTCAGAGCCGGCGGGACACGAATTCGCCATCGGCCGATGATGGCCACCATCTACGCGGCCAACGCACTCGCGGTGTCGGTGCCCGTGGCCGGGCCCGAATTGGGCACGGCTTTCACCTTCCGACGCTTCACGAAACAAGGTGCGGACACGTCCCTGGCCAGTTGGGCGCTCCTCGTTGGCGGCCTCGTCTCGTCGGTCGGGGCCATCCTGGTCCTCGCGGTGGGCGGTGCACTCTCCGGCAACGTCCTCGTGACGGGGTTGGCCATCGGCGCCGGCCTCACGGTTGCGGCCGTCGGAGCGGCGGTGCGAACCGCCGTCGGACGACCGAACCTCCCTCTTGGCCTGGAGCGACCGACGACATGGATGGTCCAACGCATCGCACGTCTGCTTTTGCATCCGATCGAAGATCCCAGCGAAGCGATCAGGCGGTGGCTGAAGGGCCTGGAATCGCTCCGCCTGTCTCCATCGGAGTGGAGCGAGGTCGGCGGACTGGGGATGACCAACTGGTTGGCCGACGCCGGAGTTCTGGCGATCAGCCTCCTGGCCATCGGAGCGCCCGTGCCTTGGCGCACTCTGCTCCTCATCTACGGGTTGGCCGCCGCGGTGGGGAGCCTGGGGATCACTCCCGGCGGGATCGGATTGGTCGAAGGGACCCTCTGCCTCGGCCTGGTGAGTACCGGCGTCCCGACGGCTCTGGCGCTTGCCGCGGTGTTGCTCTACCGACTCGTGAGTTTCTGGCTGGTCAGCGCGGTGGGCTGGCTTGTGCTCCTCTACCTTCGGCTCGCTCGAGTAGCTCGCCCCGAATCCATCAAAGGAGGCGTCGCCCTGTGAGTATCTGGCCCAGCAATCGTACGAATGCAACATCTCCGGGTACATCGCCGGACTCCCGACGAGGTACCAGCCCCCCTCCGCCAATTGGCCGGCGGCGCTGGCTGCCGTTCGCCGGAGTGGCGGCGACCCTCCTGCTCGTGCGCACGCTGGGCGCTCGCCGCGTACCCTCGCGGAGGTATAGCTATTCCACGTTCCTCTCCCAAGTACAGGCGAACCACGTCAAGACAGCCACCATTGACCCGGCCGGGGCGGTGGCCGGCAGCCTGACGAACGGGACCGCCTACTCGAGTCAGATTCCGACCGCCCTCCAGGACCCGAAACTCCCGACCCTCCTCAAAGCGCACCACGTGGCGATCAGCGGTATCGGTTCGCAGACCAGCATTGGGGCAGTCATCGCCTCATTCTTGCCTCTGCTGCTGTTGGTGGCCGTCGCGGTGTGGATCGGCCGTAAGGGGGCGCGTCAAGCGAAAGGCGGGATCCTGGGCATTGGCGCGTCCAAGGCCAAGGTTTACGACGAAGAGAGGCCCTCGACTCGGTTCTCCGATGTCGCCGGCTACGAGGCGTCCAAGCGCGAGGTGACCGAAGTCGTCGACTTCTTGAAGCATCCCGACAAGTACGCGGGCGCTGGTGCGACCGGACCTCGGGGGGTGCTCATGGTTGGCCCTCCCGGTACTGGAAAGACGTTGTTGGCCCGGGCCGTGGCCGGCGAAGCCGAAGTGCCATTCTTTGCGCTGACTGGTTCGAGTTTCGTAGAGCTCTTCGTCGGAGTCGGCGCCTCCCGCGTCCGTGAGGTCTTCGCCGACGCTCGCAAGCGGGCGCCGTCGATCATCTTCATCGACGAGGTCGATGCCATTGGCCAACGACGCGGGGGCGCGGTCATCTCAAACGACGAGCGGGAACAGACTCTGAATCAGCTCCTGGCCGAGATGGACGGCTTCGACCCCACGTCGGGCGTCGTGGTCATCGCGGCCACCAACCGCCCGGAGATACTCGACCCGGCCCTCCTGCGACCCGGACGCTTCGACCGCCAAGTGGAGATCCCCCTTCCCAACCAGACCGAGCGGACGGCGATCTTGACCACTCACGCCCGAAGCAAGCATCTGGCCCATGACGTCGATCTCAAGGCGGTGTCCCGGGGCACCCCGGGCTTCTCGGGGGCCGACCTCGCCAACCTCATCAACGAAGCGGCCATCGTCGCCGTCCGACACAGCCGCGACGTGATCGCCGCCATCGACCTCGACGAGGCACGGGATCGGATCTTGCTCGGCCCTCGCCAAGCGTCAAATGCGCTGCTTCCCGGGGAGAAGCGTGCCGTCGCCATTCACGAGTCGGGCCACGCCCTTGTCGCATTGTGCTCCGAACACGCAGATCCGGTGACGAAGGTCACAATCTTGCCGGCCGGCCAGTCCCTCGGCGCCACCCAACAACTTCCGACAGATGAGCGACATCTCTATTCCGAGAGCTACCTGAACGAGTCTTTGGCCGTCCGTCTCGGTGGCCGCGCCGCCGAGCTCCTCGTCCTCGGCGAGGCGTCGACCGGGGCGGCCAACGACCTGGCCGGAGCCACTGAGCTGGCCACCAAGATGGTCCGGGACTGGGGTTTCTCCTTACGGCTCGGTCCGATCGGCTTCGGATCGGGGGGACCGGCATACCTCGGCCACCAACTCGAGAGCCGACCCTACGCCGAGGGAACTCAGCTGGTCATCGACCAGGAAGTGAGCCGGATCCTCTCCGAAGCGGGAGAGCGGGCCGCAGCGATGCTGGCTGAGCGTCGAGCTTCCCTTGACGCGGTCATCGACCTTCTCCTCGAGAAGGAGACGATCAGTGGCGAGGAATTGATGGAAGTCGTCCGCGGGCCGGCGGGAAATGCTCGGACAGCGGTTGCGATCGGCTGACCTCTGTGCGACGCGTTCTCACGATGTTGCACCTCCTCCGACTCAGGGCGAATCCCTCCATTCCGAACCGATGAACATCGTCGAAGGCCAAACAACCGCGCCGTTCCCGAGCGGCACACATGTGTTGTCGTTGATGAACAGACTGCGCCATCGCGGTGTTCGCATCTGCACTGCGAGATCACTGACCAGAAATTACGTGCGACACGGAAGATCTCAAGTTGCGCGCCGTGCAGAAGCCGAGCGGTGTAACCCTCCTCGATATGTACAACGGGTGTCGTCGAGTCGACGAAGGTCGCGGACTGGCCCACTGGACAACTACGAAAGGACACATTCAAATGTCGAGCTTCTCACTGCCCAGTCGGGGCGGAATCGGCGAGCAAACCTTTGCCCAGCCCCTGGACATAAAAGCCAATATGGCCGTGTTGCGTTCAACGGGCATCGTGACGCTCATGGGCATCGTCGTGATTCA
>Ga0066790_10000196_pt1 | contig 20811 bp, 20 predicted proteins | sample OrgsoiDNA2013050_FD_70963 | JGI IMG/M metagenome (GOLD analysis project Ga0066790, IMG submission 70963) | Permafrost soil microbial communities from the Arctic, to analyse light accelerated degradation of dissolved organic matter (DOM) -... | ecosystem: Environmental > Terrestrial > Soil >...
CGCGAGGTCGGCGACGCCGGCCTGACGGCGCAGCTCGAGCGCCTCCTCGCCGAGACCACCTCGTGCCGCTAGCGCACGTAGGCCGCCGTGTGGCACGGCTGGCCGGCGCACACGTCGAGGACCGCTCCGTTCGGCAACAGGAAGAGCGACTTCTGCGTGCGGGCCGCGGGGGTGTTACGCGGGTCCTGATGCGGGTCGTGGTTGGTGGCCGAGTCGACGGGCGGGACGTTCCCGAACGGAGGCGGCTGCAGACGGCCCGGACCGCTGTCCCAGATCACGATCGCCGAGCCGTGGAACGGATAGCGGCCGATTGCGGGGATGCCGTAGAACGTTGTGCTCGGTGGCCATGGCCTGGACCCATGAGTCCTCGATCTCACCGCGGTCGCCGAGCAGGCCGTGACCGTACAGAGACAGCCGGGCCCGGCTCGAGCTGCTCGCATCGACGGGATGATGCAGTCAAACAGCGCCGTGGCCACGTTGCCGGGCTGCTGCCGGGGCAGCGCGTCGAGCTTACCCGAGGCGTTGGAGAACCCGGCGCTGGCCGCCGGGTGAAGAGGTTTCCTCTCAGGCGTTCACAACTGCACCGGCACCCTACTGCGGACGGCCTTCCACGTGCTCGACGAGCAGGGTGGCGACATCCACGACCCGCAATTCGTCCCCGGTGCTCTGCACGCCGTCATCCAGCATCACGGTGCAGAACGGGCACGCGACGGCCAGCGTGCCGGCGCCGGTCGCCGCGGCCTCGCGGACGCGGTTCTCGTTGATCGCGCTGCCCCGCTCCTCCATCCACATGTGCGCGCCCCCGGCGCCGCAGCAGAACGTCCGCTTGCCGCTGCGCTCCATCTCCACCGGCGTGCCGACCGCCGCCACCAGCTCGCGCGGCGAGGCGCGGACGTCGTTGTGACGGGCGAGGTAGCACGAGTCGTGGTAGGTGATCGCCTGCTCGCCGGCCGGACCCGGCTTCAGCCGGCCCTCGCTGACGAGCTGGGCGAGCAGCTCAGAGTGGTGCACGACCTCGTAGCGGCCCCCGAAGTCCGGGTACTCGTTGGCCAGCGTATTGAAGCAGTGGGGGCAGTTGGCGACGATCTTGGTCACGCCCGCGTCGTTGAGCGTCTCCACGTTGTGCTCGGCGAAGGCCTGGAACACGTACTCGTTGCCCATGCGCCGCGCCGGGTCGCCGGTGCAACTCTCTCGCGCCCCCAGGATCGCGAAGTCGACGCCGGCGGCCTGCAGCAGCTTCGCCGTCGACTCCGCCGTGGTCCGCGCGCGCTCGTCGAACGAGGACGCGCACCCCACCCAGTAGAGCACCTCGGGCGCCGGGTCCCCCGGCTCCAGCACGCGGACGCCCAGCTGCGCCGCCCAATCGGCGCGCTCGGACTGGGGATTGCCCCACGGATTGGAGGCCCGCTCGACGTCGCGCAGCATCGGCTCCGCCTCGGCCGGGAAGCTCGACTCGACCATCACCAGGTGACGCCGCAGATCGACGATGTGATCGATGTGCTCGATCGAGACCGGGCAGGCCTCGACGCACGCGCCGCAGGTGACGCAATCCCACACGACCTCGTCGGTGACCGCCCCGGGCACCAGCGGCCCGGGCTCGAACGACCCGCTCCCCTCCCCCGGGCCGCCGTCCGGGCCACCGCCGGCGCCGGCCCGGGCCGCGCCGTCGGCGAACACCTGGTCGCGCAGCCCCATGATCAGCAGCTTCGGCGACAGCGCCTTGCCGGTGGCGAACGCCGGACAGGCGTCCTGGCAGCGACCGCACTCCGTGCACGAGAACGTGTCCAGCACCTGCTTCCAGGTCAGGTCGGCGGAGGTCCCGGCGCCGAAGCGCATGTCCTCCTCGTCGACACCCTCGTCGTCGAAGCGCAGCGGCTCGAGCCGGCCGCGGGCGCGGGTGCGCCCGAACCAGACGTTGAACGCCGCGGTCACGATGTGCAGGTGCTTGGAGTAGGGCAGGTAGGCCAGGAAGGCGAGGATCGCCAGCACGTGCACCCACACGAACACGCGCTCGAGCACCTTCGTGGCGCCACCGCCCGAGAACACGTGCGAGAGCGCGTGGGAGAGCGGCGACCACGACGCCGGCCATTCGCTGCGCCCCAGCGCGATGCGGGTGGCGTGCCACAGCAGCAGCGAGATCACGATCGTCGCGATCAGGCCCAGGATCAGGTCGGCCTCGCCGCGATGGCTGCCCTCGAAGCGCTGGGGCCGCTGCACCTTGCGGACCCACAGCGCCGCCAGCACGCCCACCAGGACGAGCAGGGCGAACACGTCGACCAGGAACGCGAACCATCCCTGGTGCCCGAGCCACGGCAGCGTCGAGTGCTTGTCGAGCACCCCGATGAACGCGATCAGGATCGTCGGCGCCAGCACCAGGAAGCCCCAGAAGATGAACGCGTGGATCAGCCCCGGCCCGATTCGCTCCAGCAGCTTGCGCTGCCCGAGCACGATCGTCGCCTCCGCCTGCACGCGCTCGGGCACCTCGCCTGAGCGATCCACCGGCGCTCCCGCGCGCACGAGCCCGACCAGGAACCGTGAGCGGCGGACGAAGATCGTCCCGCTGATGGCCAGCGCGGCCGCGAGCGCCACGGCGGCGACCGGCGAGACTATGTTCCCCTCGCCTTCCTCAGCTCGGCCGAGATCGCCGGCACGACCTGGTGCAGGTCGCCGATCACCGCGTAGTCGGCGCTGGCGAAGATCGAGGCCTCGCCGTCAGGATTGATGGCCAGCAGCTTCTTGGCTCCCTTGCAGCCGGCCATGTGCTGCGTGGCGCCGCTGATCCCGCAGGCGATGTAGATCTCGGGCGCGATCTTGGTGCCGGTCTGGCCGACCTGGTCGGTGTGCGGGCGCCAGCCCGCGCTGGTGACCGCGCGTGAGCAGCCGACCGCCGCGCCGAGCAGCTCGGCCAGCTCCTCGAGCACCGAGAACCCCTCCGCCGAGCCGACGCCGCGGCCGCCGGAGACGACCACGTCGGCGGCGGCCAGCGAGACGCCACCGGCCGCCGCCGGCACCCGCTCGCTGATCCGGACCAGGAGGTCGGCCTCGGACAGCTCGGGTGCGAAGGTCTCGATCTCGGCCTCCTGCGGCGCCGGGGCGGGCTCGGCAGCGACCGCATGGGCAGCGACGGTCAGGAGCAGCGGTGAGCCGTGCACGCGAGCCTGCTCGAGCAGGCTGCCGCCCCAGCGCACGCGCGTCACCTCGGGGGGATCCCCTGGCGTCACCGACACGCAGTTGGCCGCCAGCGGCTGCTCGGTCCGGGCGGCGACGTGGGCCAGCAGCTCGTTGCCGCGCTCGCTGCCGGCGGCCAGCACGGCCGCGGCGGAAAGGCGTGCGGCTGTCTCGGCGATTGCCTGCGCCCAGGCGGCGGGCGCGAAGGCGCCGAGCGAGGGGTGCCCGGCGACGTGGACGGTGCTGACGCCGAGCGCGCCGAGGTCGGGGCGCATTGGCTCCGCGGCCGCGACGGGACCCACCAGCACGGCGTGGAGCGGCGACTCGAGACGACGCGCGAACGCCAGCGCCTGCCCGGAGAGCTCGTCGAGCGCTCCGTCGGGTCCCTGCTCCACGAACACGAGCGCGGGACCGCTCACGGCACCAGCCCCAGCTCGCGCAGGACGCCGACCACTGCGGGGGCGGCCTCGGGGCCGTTACCGAGGATCTCGGTCTGCTTTCCCGCTCCCCCGGGCACGGCCAGGCGCAGCATCTCCAGGCGCGACTCGGGGCGCGGGGGGGTCGAGGCCTGCACCGGCTTCTTCTTCGCCCGCATCCGTCCCGGCACCGACGGATAGCGAGGCAGGTTGATCCCTTCCTGGACGCTGATCACCGCGGGCAGCGGGAGCTCGTAGACGTCGCGGCCGCCCGCAACCTCCTGCTCGCAGCGCGCCGTCCCGCCCTGCACCTCGATCGCCTTGATCCCGGTCACGCACGGCAGCGCGAGCGCGTGGGCGACCCGGATCGGCACCTGGTAGTTGCCGCCATCGGCCGATTCGTTGCCGAACAGGATCAGGTCGTAGGGCTCCTCCGCCGAGCTGATCGCCGCCACGATCGCCGCCGCGCTCGCCTGCGGGTCCCATTCGGCGCCGTCGGTCACGATGTGGATCGCGCGATTGATGCCGAGGGCCATCGCGTCGCGCAGCTGCTCCTCGGCCTCGGGCGGGCCCAGGGTGAGCACGGTCGAGGAGCCGCCGTGCTGCTCGATCAGCCGCACCGCCTCCTCCGCCCCACACTCCTCGTGCGGGCTCACGGTGAAGCCGAGATGGCGGGTGGAGATGGCCTGCTCGTCCTCGGTCAGGACGATCTTGCCGCCGGTCACCGGGACCCGCTTGACGCACACCAGCACGTTCACGAGCGCACCCGCGTGTTCTCGGGGTCGAAGACCGGCGTGGCGCCGGCGATCTCCACCGTCACCGGATAGCGCTCGCCCATGTACTCGACCAGCAGCTGCTCGCCGACCTGGGCGTGCTCGGGCGGGAGGTAGCTCATCAGGATGTGCTTGCCGATCGACGGCCCGGCGCCGGCGCTGGTCACATAGGAGCGGCGGCCGTGGGCGTCGGTGATCGCCGCTCCCGCCCGGGTCAGGATCGGCTCGTTGCCGAGCATGTAGCGCTTGACCCCCGAGGACGAGGTGTGGTCCTCGACCGTGAGCGTGCACATCACCGCCGCCGGCTCCTCCTCACGGTGGCGCAGGTACGCCTCCCTGCCGGTGAACTCCTCCGATTTGACCTTCGGCCCGGCCATTCCGGCTTCGACCACGTTGTATTCGGCCTCGAGCTCGTTGCCGTAGGCGCGGTAGCACTTCTCCAGTCGTCCGGTGGTGCCGTAGACCCCAATGCCGACCGGCACCGCGCCGTGCGGCGCCCCGGCCTCGGCGACGATGTCCCACAGCCTGACCCCCTGCTCGATCGGGACGTGGAGCTCCCAGCCGAGATCGCCGACGTAGGAGATCCGCGAGGCCAGCACGCGCAGCGGCCCGATCTCGATCGTGCGGCAGCGCGCGAACGGGAACCCCGCGTGGGAGACGTCGTCGCTCGTCACGCCGGCGAGGATGTCCCGGGCCCGCGGGCCCCACAGGCCGAGCGTCGTCCACTGGTTGGTCTGGTCGTGCAGCTGCGCGGATCCGTCGGCGGGAAGGTGGTCGGCGAACCACTTGCGATCGGACATCCCGTAGGCGCCACCGGTGACCACGCGGAAGAGGTCATCGGCCAGGCGCATGATCGTCAGGTCGGCCTTGAAGCCCCCGCCCGGGGTGAGCACCGGCGTGTAGATGACACGCCCGATGGGGACGTTCATCTGACGCACGGCGGCGCCTTGCACGACTTCGAGCGCGCCCAGCCCGGAGATGTCGAACACGCAGAACGCGGTCAGGTCGACCAATCCCGCCCGGTCACGCATGGCCAGGTGCTCGGCGTTGATGATCGGCGACCACCAGCGGGACTCCCACTCGGCCTCGCGCCGGGTCACGCGATCCCCGTACTCCTCGAGCAGCGGCGCGTTGGACTCATACCAGTGGGGCCGCTCCCAGCCCACCGTCTCGAAGAACACGGCACCGAGCTCGCGCTCGCGCTGGTGAAACGGCGACAGGCGCACGTCGCGATCCGATTCCCACTGCTCGGAGGGATGGATAATCCCGTACATCTTGTTGAAGCTCTCGGCCGCGCGGGCCCGGACGTGGGCAGCGGTCTTGTGGTGCTCGTGTAGGCGGGCGACATTCGACGCGTAGACGTCGATCTCGGACTCGCCGTGCAGCATCTGCTCGGCGATCGCCCGGCCGACCCCGGGCCCCTCCTTGATCCAGACCGCGGCGGCCGACCACAGGCCACCGACGTCCGCGGTCTCACCGAGCAGCGGCAGGCCGTCGCCGGTGATCGACAGGAGGCCGTTGATCGCGTACTTCACCCCCACGCTCTCGTCGCCGACGATCTCCGGCATCAGCTCCAGCGCGATCTCCATCTGTGGATCGAAGTCGTCCTGGGTGAACGGGAGCTCCGTCGGAGTCAGGGCGGACTCCTCGATCGACGGGATCTCGGCGGGATGGACGAGGATCGGGCGGTGCGCGTAGGACCCGATCTCGAGGCCGGTGCCCTCCTGGCGCTCGTACATGTTCACGTCCATGTCGCGCACGATCGGGTACTCGATCATGCCCTTGGTCTCGGCGAAGCGCGGCGCTGGGCCGATGTCGATCATCTGGTGCACGGCGGGGGCGAGCGGGATCGAGGCGCCCGCCATGGCCGCGATCAGCGGGCTCCAGACCCCGCAGCAGACCACCACCGCTTCGGTCTCGATGTCGCCGCGGCTGGTGCGCACGCGCCTGACCCGCCCCCGCTCGACGTCGATCCCCAGCACCTCGGTGTTCGCGGCCACGGTCATGCCGACGAGCTCCTGGGCCCGCTCGCGCATGATCGTTCCCGCCCTCAGCGAGTCGACCACGCCGGCGCTGGGTGAGTGGAAGCCGCCCAGGATCAGCTCCTCGTTGATGAACGGCACCAGCTCCCTGACCTCGGCCGGGGTGAGCAGCGACACCGGCTCGATGCCCCAGGACCGGGCCGAGGCGACCCGTCGCGTCAGCTCCTGCAGGCGCTCCTGGCTGCGGGCGATCTCGATCCCGCCGCTCGTCGTGAGCACCCCGAGCTCGGCGTACTGGGCGACGCTGTCGAGGGTCAGCGCCGTCATCTCCTGGGAGTGATCGACGGGGAAGATGAAGTTGGACGCGTGTCCGGTGGAGCCGCCCGGGTTGGGCAGCGGCCCCTTGTCCAGCAGCGTCATCTCGCGCCGGCCGAGCCTCGCCAGGTGGTAGGCGACGCTGTTGCCGACGATCCCGGCGCCGATGATGACCACGCTCTGCGCCGCCGGCAGCTGTTTCGAAGACTCTGCCGGCACGGCCATTGGCCGTGATATATCAGATGCAGGTCAGGACCTCAACCGGCGTGGAGCCGGCCGGCGGCCCTCAGCTCGCGGCGACGGTCACCTTGGACATGACCACGGCCGCGGCGCACCGCACGAAAGGAGGGCACACCGCGCCGCGATAATCCGACTGCGAAGTGGCGCTCTCTCCCCTGCTCAGCCGATATGACCACGTGCTTCTCGACCTCGACGGCTGCGTCTGGGTCGGCGGCGTCTGCACGCCCGGGGCGCCCGAGGCGATCGCTGAGCTGCGCCGCTCTGGCAAGACGATCGCGTTCCTGACCAACAACGCCCGGCGCTCGCCCGAGGAGTTCGTGCGCCAGCTGTGGGCGCTCGGTCTCCGCGCCTCGCTCGAGGAGGTGGTCACGGTGGGCGGCGCGATCCAGCACGTGCTCGCGGTCCGCGACAAGCCGCCGCGCGTGTACGTGATCGGTTCTCCGGCGATCTTCCGTCACGTCACCGACTCGGGCGCGCGGATCGTCAACGCGACCGCTCTGGAGACGGAGGCCGACGTGGTGGTGGTCGCGGGGCACGACGACCTGCACTTCTCGGAGCTCCGGGCGGCCACCCAGGCGGTGCTCTCGGGCGCCGAGCTGATCGGGGCCGGACGTGACCGCACGTTTCCGATGCAGGACGGCCTGTGGCCGGGGACCGGCGCCATCATCGCCGCCCTCGAGTACGCGACCGGCAGCGCCGCGCGGATCGTCGGCAAGCCCGACGCGCAGATCTTCCTCACCGCGCTGGACCGGCTCGGTCCCGGCAGCACGCTCGTGGTCGGCGACCGGCTCGACTCCGACCTGGCCGGGGCTGCCGCCGCGGGCCTCGACGGCGCGATCGTGCTCACCGGCGTGACCGACCGGTACCAGGCCGAGGCGGCGATCGAGCCCGCGCCCGTGGCGATCGCCGAGAACCTCCACTCGCTGATCGTCCGATGAATGTCTCGCTGATCGTCAACCCCGCCGCGGGCGGTGGGCGCGCGGCCCGAGAGCTGCCGGGCGTCGAGTCTGAGCTCCGCCGCGCAGGGCTCCGGCACCACACCGAGCGGACCTGGAGTCTCGAGCACGCTCGCGAGCTGGCCCGGGTGGCCGCGGACGCGGGAGAGCTCGCAGTGGCCTTCGGCGGCGACGGCCTGGTCGGCGCAGTGGCCGGCGCCCTGCACGGCACCGACGGCGTGCTCGGCGTTCTGCCCGGCGGCCGCGGCAACGATTTCGCCCGCGTGCTCGGAATCCCGCTCGAGCCCCAGCCGGCCTGCCGCGTCCTGTCCGAGGGTCTGGTCCGGGAGCTCGATCTGGGCCAGGCCGATGGCCACATCTTCATCGGCATCGCCAGCTGCGGGTTCGACTCCGACGCGAACCGGATCGCCAATGAGACCCGGATCGTGCGGGGGAACCTCGTCTACACCTACGGGGCCCTGCGCGCGCTGCTGACCTGGAGGCCGGCCACCTTCACCGTCACGCTCGATGCCGGCGATCCGCTCACGGTCACCGGCTACACCGTGGCGGCGGCCAACTCGAAGGCCTATGGCGGGGGCATGTACCTGGCTCCCGACGCCTCGCTGGAGGACGGGCAGCTCGACGTGGTGATGACCGCCCAGGTTCCGAAGCTCCGCTTCCTGCGCCTGCTGCCGACGGTGTTCAAGGGCGAGCACGTCCAGCAGCCGAGCGTGCTGGTCCGCCGCGCGAGCTCGGTCAGGATCAGCGCCGATCGCCCGTTCACGATGTACGCCGACGGCGACCCCGTCGCCACGCTCCCGGTCACCGTGCGCGCGCTGCCGCGAGCGGTGCGCGTGATGGTGCCCGCATGACCATGCTCGCTCCCAAGCTGGCCGCCGCCCGCGCGGTCGGATCGCTGGCCCGGCGAGCCGGCCGGGGGGGCGGAACGAGCCTGCCCGGCAAGGTGCTGATGCGCCTCGATCCGCACGCGATCTCGGCGCTCGCGCAGCGCCTGGTGCGGGGCTCGGTGGTGATCTCGGCGACCAACGGCAAGACGACGACGGCGGCGATGACCGCTTCCGTGCTGGACCTGGCTGGGATCTCGCTCGTGCACAACCGCGCCGGCGCGAACATGGCCGGCGGCATCGCGTCGACGCTGCTCTCGGCCGCCCGCCCCGGAGGGCGGATCGACGGCGAGCTCGGGCTGTTCGAGGTGGACGAGTTCTGGCTCGACCGGCTGACCGCGGAGCTCCAGCCGCGGGCGCTGCTGCTCTCGAACCTGTTCCGCGACCAGCTCGACCGCTACGGCGAGCTCGAGACGATCGCCGACCGCTGGGCGGCGGTCGCCACGTCGCTGCCCGCGGGGACACGGCTGGTCCTCAACGCCGACGACCCGCTGATCGCCGATCTGGGCCGCGAGGCCGACTCGGTGACGTACTTCGGGGTCGAGGACCGGTCGATGGCGATGCCCGAGATGCAGCACGCCTCGGATTCCAAGCACTGCCGCCGATGCGGGCACGCCTATGTGTACGACGCCATCTACCTCGGCCATCTCGGCAGCTACCGGTGCCCGAGCTGCGGCCGGGAGCGCCCCGCGCCGACGGTGGCCGCGGACGCGATCCAGCTGCACGGCACCACGTCATCCACGTTCAGCCTGCGGACCGCGGCCGGCACGGCCACGGTGAAGCTCCCGCTCCCCGGGCTCTACAACGTCTACAACGCGCTCGGGGCCGCGGCCCTGTGCCTCGATCTCGGCGTTTCGCCCGAGCTCGTCGTCGCCGGCCTCGAGGCCGTCACGGCGGCCTTCGGGCGCGCGGAGCGGATCCAGATCGGTGACATCGAGCTGTCGATCCTGCTGGTCAAGAACCCCGCCGGGGCAAACGAGATCCTGCGCACGCTGGTGCTGGAGCAGGCGGAGCTCGATCTACTCGGGGTGCTCAACGACCGGACCGCCGACGGCAAGGACATCTCCTGGGTCTGGGACGCGGATTTCGAGCTGCTGGCGCCGCGCGTGCGCCGGCTCACCTGCTCGGGCACGCGGGCCGCCGAGCTGGCCCTGCGGATGAAGTACGCCGGCGTGCCGGCCGACAGGCTGGTCGTGATCGGGACCCTCGAGCAGGCGCTCGACGCGGCGCTGAGCGCGGCTCCCGACGGGCGCCTGTTCGCGCTGCCCACCTACACCGCGTTGCTCGAACTACGCGAGGAGTTGGCCCGGCGTGGCCACGTCACCCGCTTCTGGGAGCGCAGAGGAGCGGATCGATGAGCGTGATCTGGCACGACCTCGAGTGCGGCGCCTATACCGAGGACGTGGCGCTGTGGCGCGCGCTCGCGGCCGAGTTCGGCGATCCCGTGCTCGACGTCGGGGCCGGAACCGGCCGTGTCTCCCTCGATCTTGCGCGGCGCGGCCTCAACGTCACCGCGCTCGACCGCGACCCGGTGCTGCTCGTTGAGCTGGCCCGCCGGGGCGACGGCCTGCCGCTTGACACGTTCGCCGCCGACGCGCGCGAGTTCGACCTCGGGCACCGCTTCGCGCTCTGCATCGTCCCGATGCAGACGATCCAGCTGCTCGCGGGACCCTCCGGGCGCAAGGCGTTCCTGGAGCGCGCGCGCCGTCACCTCGTGCCCGGCGGCGCGCTGGCGATCGCGCTGGCCGACGAGATGGAGCCCTACGAGGTGATGCCGGGCGGACCCGCGCCGCCGCCGGACGTTCGTGAGGTCGACGGGGTCGTCTACGCCAGCCGGCCGATCGCGGTGATCGAGGAAGAGGACGGCTTTGTGCTCCAGCGCCGGCGCGAGGTCGTCACCCTCGATGGGACGTGCTCCGTCGAGGAGAACCGGATCAGGCTCGACCGCCTCGACCCGGAGCACCTCGAGGCCGAGGCGCGGGAGGCCGGGCTGACGCTGCTCAGGCGAGAGTTGGTCCCGGCCACCGCCGAATATGTGGGCAGCGCGGTGGTGATCCTCCGTGCCTGAGCTCCGCGTCTGCGCGCTGTACCCCGAGCTGATGAACATCTACGCCGATCGCGGCAACCTGCTGCTGCTCCAGCGCCGCTGCGAGTGGCGGGGGATCTCGTTCACGCTGCTGCGCAGCGACCTCGGCGACGAGCTCGATCCCGAGGCCGCCGACCTGTTCTACATCGGCGGCGGCCAGGACCGCGACCAGCGTCTGTGCGCGCTCGATCTGGCCGAGGTCAAGCGCGACGCGCTGCATGCCGCCGCCGACCGCGGCGCCGTCGTGCTGGCGGTGTGCGGCGGCTACCAGCTGCTGGGGCACTCCTACCAGCTCGGCGACGAGCAGCTGCCCGGGGTCGGTCTCGTCGACCTGCACACCGTGCGCTCGGACGGTCCGCGGCTGATCGGCAACGTCGCGATCGAGGTGGAGCTCGACCCGGGTCGTCCCCGGGTTCTGGCCGGGTTCGAGAACCATGGCGGCCGCACGCATCTCGCGTCATCCGCCACGCCGCTGGGTCGCGTGCTGCGCGGGCACGGCAACAACGGCGAGGACGGGCTCGAGGGGGTCAGACGCGGAACGGTGATCGGCACCTACCTCCACGGCCCGTTGCTGCCCAAGAACGCCTGGTTCGCCGACTGGCTGATGGCCGCCGCGCTTGGGCTGACGGGTCCGCTCGATCCGCTCGACGATGAGCTCGAGGACGCCGCACACCGGGAAGCGCGGCGGGCCGCAGGGGTCTCGTAGGCCAGTCGCCGGGCCGGCGTCGCGGGGCCTCAGCTAGCCGCCGGGCTGGCGCCTCGTGGGGGTCTCACCGAGTCGCCGGACTGGCGCCTCGCGGCCGGCTGAGTCCACCGAGGCGGCGACCGCTCGGGCGCGGCCGGGCTCGGGGTACCCTCTATGGCCTGCCGACCCGCTGGAGCTCCTCGCTGTGAACCGTCCTCTGCGTGTACGCCTGCTCGCGCTCGTCGCAGCCACCGTCTCGATCGCCGTTCCGGCGGGCTGCGGGTCCGGTTCGGCATCCCATTCCACCGCTCTGGCGACGACGACCACGACCGCGGCGGTCGCCACGGCCACGCTGCCGGGATCAGGCAAGCCACCGGTCACGATCGGGGACAAGAACTTCACCGAGCAGTTCGTGCTCGGACAGCTGTACCAGCAGGCGCTCCAGGCGCAGGGCTTCGATGTGGTCCTGAATCAGAACATCGGACCCACCGCTGTCACCTTCCAGGCGCTCCAGAGCGGGCGGCTGTCCATGTATCCCGAGTACCTGGGAACCTGGAACACGGCCGTCGCGAGCGATCAGCGCCAGTACGGGACCGCGCAGTCCGCCTATGCCGCGGGCCAGCGCTTCGCGCTCGCTCACCAGTTGCGGCTGATGAAGCCCACCCCCTTCTCCGACGTCGACGGGATCGCCGTGACGGTGGCCTACGCGAACAAGAACCGCCTGGCCACGATCGGTGATCTGGCCAACGTGCAGGGAACGCTCACGCTCGGCGGGCCGCCGCAGTTCCAGCAGATTCCCGAGGGCCTCCCCGCGGTTCGGCAGGCCTACGGGGTCACCCCCACGCGGTACACCCCGGTGGACGTCGGCTCGCAGTACGGGGCGCTCGACAACGGGACCGTGCAGGCCGCGCAGGTGAACAGCACCGACGGTCAGCTCCAGGACGGCGGATACCGGCTGCTCAGCGATCCCGAGCACGCGTTCGGATGGGGAAACGTCGTCCCGGTGGTACCGCTCAAGGTGCTGGCGGCGGAGGGCCCGGTGTTCGGGCGCACGCTCAACGCCGTCAGCGCGCTGCTCAGCACCGAGGTGATCCGCAAGCTGAACTACGACGTCGACCTCGCCCACCAGGATCCGGCCGACGTGGCCAAGCGGTTCCTGGAGGACAACGGGCTGATCCCGACGCCCGCGCCGACGAGCTAGTCGCCGCTGGAGCCGAACCCACCGGGACCGCGCTCCGAGGACGTGAGCGCGTCGACCTCGAACACCACGGGCGTTTCCACGCGCACCAGCACGAGCTGCGCGATCCGGTCGCCGGCCTCGAGCCGGAACCCGGTGTGGCGATCGGTGTTCAGCAGCAGCACCCGGATCTCGCCCCGGTAGCCCGCATCGATCAGCCCGGGGGCGTTGACCAGAGCGACGCCGTGGCGGGCCGCCAGGCCCGATCGCGGCAGCACGAGGCCGGCCTGACGATCCGGTATCTCCACCGCGATGCCGGTCCCCACCGCAGCACGCTCGCCGGGCGCGAGCACGACCTCCTCGAGCGCGTACAGATCCAACCCCGCGTCGCCGGCATGAGCCCGCGTCGGCAGCAGCGCGCGATCGTCGAGCCGGCGGACCCGCAAGCTCATGCCGAGCGGGCGGTGAGCGCGAACCGCGCGAACCGCGCCGCCACACTCGGCGGTACCCGGGCCACGACGCGCACGCCCGCGGCGGTGTCCTCGCGCACGAGGTCGCCGGCCAGGCCGTGCAGCTCCGCCAGCCTGCCGCCCTCCTCATAGGGCAGCAGCAGCTCGATGTCCTGGAGCGTCCGCGCGAACTCCTCCTCGATCCGCTCCCGCAGCCCATCGAGGCCCTCGCCGGTCACGGCCGAGACGAGCAGCGCGTCGGGATGCCTCCGGGCGAGCTCACGCCGGCGCTCCTCGTCGATCAGGTCAGCCTTGCCCAGGACCAGCACGCGAGGCTGCTCCTCGACGCCGATCTCGCTCAGTACGTCCTCCACCGCGGCGGTCATGGCCAGGAGCTCCTCCTCGGGCGCCGAGGCGTCGGCCACGTGCAGGATCAGATCCGCGCGCCGGGTCTCCTCGAGTGTCGCGCCGAAGGCGTCGACGAGCTGGTGCGGGAGCTTGCGGATGAACCCGACGGTGTCGGTCATCAGGTAATCGCGGCCGCCGGCACGGAGGACCCGGGTGGTGGGGTCCAGGGTGTGGAACAGCCGGTCGCGAACGCCGGCGTCGGTGCCGGTGAGAGCGCCCAGCAACGTCGACTTGCCGGCATTGGTATAGCCGGCCAGGGCCACCGCGGGCAGGTGCGCGCGCTCGCGCTCGGCCCGCATCACCGAGCGGCTGGAGCGCAGGTGGGCGAGCTTGCGCTTCAGGGCGGCGATCCGGTCGCGGGCCAGCCGCCGGTCGGTCTCGATCTGCGTCTCACCTGGGCCTCGCGTTCCGATGCCGCCTCCGAGCCGCTCGAGGTGGGACCACAGCCCCCGCATGCGCGCGAGGTTGTACTCGAGCTGGGCCAGCTCGACCTGGAGCTTGCCGTCTGCGCTGTGTGCGTGCGAGGCGAAGATGTCGAGGATGATCGCCGTGCGATCGATGACCGGGACCCCCAGCGCCGCCTCGAGGTTGCGCTCCTGCCGCGGGGAGAGCTCATCGTCACAGGCCACCAGGTTCGCGTCCGCCCGCGCCAGATCGGCCTTCAGCTCCTCGAGCTTGCCGGGACCCAGGTACGTGTTCGGATGCGGATGCGCGCGGCGCTGAATCATCTCTCCCACACCGGCCACGCCGGCGGTGCGCAGCAGCTCTCTCAGCTCGGCGAGCTGCTCGGTGCCGCCGTCGGGAAGCGCCGCCACGAGATAGGCTCGCTGGCGCGCGCGACCGGCGGCCGGCTCGGGCTGGCCGCCGTTCGCGGACCGGTGTGTACGTCCGTGACGCGTTCGCTGCACTCAGATCATGGTAGCCGCGGCTCAGCCAGGTTCCGGCCGTTCACCCCGCCGGCCGGCCACGAACGTCCGTGTCTCACTGGATGTGGACGTCTGCGGTGCCGAAATCGACCTTCTTGCCGCCGCCGGTGACGTGCACCGTGATCGTGCCGGAATGGGTCGTTCCGGTGGCCTTGTCGACCAGGGTCACCTTGCAGTTGAACGTCACGCCGTCATTGGGCTTCTGACCCGACGGACAGCTGACCGACTTGACCGTCGCGGCGCCGATCCGGTTCACGTCGTTGCGGATCAGGTCCTCGCCTGACTTGGGATCGATCGTGGTCGTGCCACAGGCCGACAGGGCCACGCCCGCGAACAGCACGGGAACACTGAGTAGCGCCGGCTTACGCCGGCGCGGTCTGGTTGTCACGACGAGCATCTCCTCACGTCTCGTATCGATGTGCGCCACCGGTGACCCTAACCGCTGGCGCTGACATCGGCGTCGCTATAGGCGCCGCAGGCGCTCGACCGCCTCGAGCAGCCGATCGTCCGGAGTGGTCAGCGAGATCCGGAAGAAGCCCTCGCCGTGCGGCCCGTACGCGCCTCCCGGCGAGATCACCACGGCCGCCTGCTCAAGCACGTGCTCGCAGTACTCGGCCGCGGTGGCGAACCCGGGCGGCACCGGCGCCCAGATGTAGATCGTCCCCTGGGGCTTCTCGACGTGGACGCCGGCCTCGGCCAGGGCGTCGCAGACCAGATCGCGGCGGCGCTGGTAGACCGCGTTCATGGCCCGGACGTCGTCGTCCACCTCGGGCGCCAGGGCGGCCGCACCCGCGAGCTGGACCGCGTCGAACAGGCCCGAGTCGATGTTCGACTTCAGCCGCCAGTACTGCGCGATCGCCTCCGCATTGCCGACGATCGCCGCGCAGCGCCAGCCGGTCATGTTGTAGCCCTTGGAGAGCGAGAACACCTCAACCCCCACGTCCTTGGCTCCCGGGGTGGCCAGGAACGAGGGCGCCACGTAGCCGTCGTAGGTGGTCTCGCTGTAGGCGTTGTCGTGGACGGCCAGGAAGTCGTGGCGGCTGGCGAGCTCGACAACGTCCGCGAACAGCCCGTCGGGCACGATCGCGCCGGTCGGGTTGTTGGGGTAGTTGAGGAACATCAGCCGCGCCCGCTCGAGCGCCGACTGCGGGATCGCGGCCAGATCCGGCGCGAAGCCGAGCTCGGGCACCAGTCCCATCAGCACCGCCTCGGCTCCGGCGAGCAGCGGACCGCCGGTGTACACGGGGTAGCCCGGGTCGGCCGCGAGCGCCACGTCCCCGGGGTCGAGGAAGGCGAGGTTGAGGTTGAAGATGCACTCCTTGGCCCCGATCGCCGGCATGACCTCGGTCTCGGGATTGAGCGTGACTCCAAACCGGCGCTGGTAGAACGCCGCCACCGCCTCGCGGAACTCCGGCCGGCCACGGTTGGAGGGATACCTGTGCGTCCTCGGGTCAGCGACCGCGCGCTGGGCAGCCGCCACGATCGGGGCGTAGGTCGGCGTGTCCGGGTCGCCGATCCCGAGGCTGATCACGTCGACGCCGGCGGCCCGCTTGGCAGCGATCTTGCGCTCGAGTTCGGCGAACAGGTACGGAGGGATCTGCTCGAGACGGCTACTGGGTTTCATGCAACTCCTTGACGAACTCCTCGGCCAGCGTGCCCCGGAACACCGGAACCGCCCAGCCGCTCAGGTTGACGTGCAGATCCTCCCCCACCTCGACCATGAGCTCTCCGCCGTCGAGCTCGACGGTGACCGGCGAGTCTCCGCCTTGAAGCACATAGGCCACGGCGGCGCCGGTCGCTCCGGTCCCGCTGGACATCGTCTCACCGGCGCCGCGCTCGAAGATCCGGGCGCGGATCCGGCCCGGCCCGAGGACCGCGAACCAGGACACATTGGTGCGATTGGGGAACAGCTCATTGCGCTCGAACTGCGGGCCGATCGCCGGGAGCTCGAGGCCCGCCAGCTCGGCCTCGTCGGAGACCGCGACCGCGCACTGCGGATTGCCCACCTGCACGTGCTGGAAGCGCCAGCTGCGGCCCGCGGCCACGAGCTCGCCGGCTCCATCCGCGGCTCCGCTCGGGTAGTCGGCGGAGCTGAGCCGGGCACGGCCCATGCCGACGGCTACGCTGCTCGGCGAGGTGATGGTGGGCCGGATCTCGCCGGCGGCGGTGATGATCGAGAACGTGTCCGAGTCGGTCCACCGATTCCGGCGCAGGTACAGGATCGCCTCCCGTGCCCCGTTGCCGGAGAGCTCAGCCTCCGAGCCGTCGGGGTTGAAGATCCTCAGGCGCGCGACATAGCCCGGCTCGCCCGCTTCGCTGAGTACCAGGATCCCGTCGGCGAACACGCCGGTATGTCCCGCGCAGATGGCTCGGATCCGGGCCGGGGTCAGCTCGAACGGGAGCGCCGGCTCCTCGACGATGACGTAGTCGTTGCCGAGCGCGTGCCATTTCTCGAACTCCACGCGGCGGGAGTGTATGAGGCGTCCCCGGCTCAGGCGCCGCGGCGGGTGACGGCGGCCCCCCGGAGCCACAGCGCCAGCGCCTCCGCGGCCACCTCGTTCGCGGATCGCTCGGTGACGTCGATCAGGTGAGTCCCCGCGAGCTTGCGCATCCAGGTCAGCTGGCGGCGCGCGTAGTTGCGCGTGCGCCGCTTCATCGCCTCGACATCACCGGCCAGGAGCTCCTCGAAGCCCAGCGCCTTGCGGGCGGTCACCGACGCTCCGGCGGCGTTGGCGCGACGGACCTCGCCCTCCGCGCCGGCGGTGACCATCGCATCGACGCGAGCGTCGATGCGAGCATGCAGCTGCTCTCGCTCGATCATCAGCCCGATCAGCAGCGTCGGGTGCCGAACCGCATCGGACCACAGCTCCGAGTCGCCATCCGGCCGTTCGAGCTCTCCCGAGTCGAGCAGCTCCAGTGAGCGCACGATGCGCTGGCGGTCGCCGGGCTCGATCTTGGCCGCCGCCCACGGCGCGCGCTCGGCCAGCAGCGCGTGCAGCGCCGGCGCCCCCCGGCGGCTGAGCTCCTCCTCCCAATGCTCGCGGATCCCCTCGGGGGGCGGCGGGCGCAGGTTGAGCTCACTGATCGCCGCCCGCAGGTAGAGGCCCGTGCCGCCGACGACGATGGGGCGGTTTCCGGCCTCGAGCAACCCGTCGATCTCCGAATGGGCGAGCTCGGCGTACTGCCCGACGCTGAAGGTTGCGTCGACGGGCAGGAACGAGATCAGGCGGTGCTCGAGGGCGGCCCGCTCGCCGGCATCGGCGGCCCCGGTCAGCACCTCGATCGTCGTGTAGACCTGAAGCGCATCCGCCGACACCGCGACCGGCCGCTCGCCGCGCTCCCGGAGCAGCCCGGCCAGGGCGATCGCGATCTCCGTCTTGCCGACTCCGGTCGGACCGAACAGTGCGATCACATCGGGTGGTGGCATCGGGCGGAGTATCGTGGAGCGATGGCAAGGCCAGCGGACTCGGCGGCCCCCTGGAGCACAGACGGCGGCCCGGCAGTGAGGCCTCGCGGATGAGCGTGATCGCCGGAGCCGGCCTCTCCGCCCACGTCGATCCCCGCGTCGCCGCGACCGAGGCCGCCGCGCTGGCCGCGATCAGGCTGGCCGGCCAACCGGCCGATCTCGCCCTGTTGTTCGTGAGCGGCAGCCATCTGTCGGATCCCGAAGCGGTACTCGACGCCGTGCACGGCGCTCTCGCTCCCGGCGCCCTGGTCGGATGTGGTGCCGGCGGTGTGCTCGGCGGGGGCCGCGAGCTCGAGAGCGGCGCTGCGGTCGCGGTCTGGGCCGCGAGCTTCGACGGCGCCGGGGAGGTGACGCCGTTCCATGCCACGATCCACGATGACGGCTCCGAGATCGAACTTCACGGTCTGCCGCCGCTGGAGGCGGCACGCGGGGCGATCCTGCTTCCCGATCCCGTCTCCTTCCCCACCGACGCGGTCCTCGGCGGTCTGGCCGAGGCCGCGCCGGCGGTGCCGGTTCTGGGCGGAGTCTCCAGCGCCCGCGACTCCGACGGAGAGGCTGTCCTGTTCTTCGCCGACGAGGTCCGTGCCGAGGGAGCCGTGGGCGTTCGCCTCGACGGGATCGAGATGCTTCCCTGCGTCTCGCAGGGGGCAGCGCCCGTGGGGCGCGAGGTGACGATCACCGAGGCTGAGGGGAACGTGATCCACGAGCTCGCCGGACGCCCGGCGCTGGAGACGATCGAGAGTGTCATCAGCGAGCTGACGCCGCGGGAGCGCACGCTGATCGCCGGCGGCCTGCTGGTGGGGATCGTGATCGACGGCGGGAAGCCCGAGTACCAGCAGGGCGACTTCCTGGTCCGCGGCCTGCTCGGCGCCGAGCCCGAGTCAGGGCGGGTGGCCGTCGGCGTCGAGGTACGGGCCGGCCAGGTCCTCCGGCTCCACGCGCGCGACGCGCGCTCGGCCGACGAGGATCTGCGCCGCGAGCTCGGAGTTCGCGTCGCGGCGCTGGCCGGGAGGCCTCCCGCCGGGGCGCTGGTCTTCTCCTGCAACGGGCGGGGCCGCGGGATGTTCGGCGTCGCCGATCACGACGCCGAGCTCGTCCACGGCCAGCTCCGAGGCGCTCCGACCGCGGGCTTCTTCGCCGGCGGGGAGATCGGCCCGGTCGGAGTCCGGAGCTTCCTGCACAGCTTCACCGCGACCGTGGCGGTGTTCCCGGACTAGTGTCGTGAGTTGGAGGTCCGTTCGCGGGCCGCTCGAATCCCGACGGATGTCCAACTCCCGACACGGGGCGGCGGTCCGTCTAGACTGACCCGCCGTGAGCGTCGTCAGCGGGAACGTGCTCCTGACCGGCGCAACCGGCGGAATCGGCCATTCGATCGCGCGGGCATTCGCGGCGCAGGGCGCCGATCTGGTCCTGACCGGCCGCCGAGCCGACGTGCTCGAGCCGCTCGCTGCCGAGGTGGGAGGCCGCGCGCTGGCCTGCGACCTCGGCGATGGCGCCGCTGTCGACCGGCTGGTCGCGGTGGCGGGCGCCGTGGACGTGCTGGTGGCCAATGCCGCGCTGCCGGCCAGCGGGCCGCTGCTGGAGTACACGCAGGAGCAGATCGATCGGGCGCTCGAGGTCAACCTGCGCGCCCCGATCACGCTCGCCCGGGCACTGGCCCCGGGGATGGTGGAACGCGGCCGAGGGCATCTGGTCTTCATCTCCTCCCTCGCCGGCAAGGCGGCGGCACCCGGATCGTCGCTCTACTCGGCGACCAAGTTCGGCATCCGCGGCTTCGCCCTGTGCCTGCGCGAGGATCTGAGATCCACCGGCGTCGGAGTCTCGATCGTGTTCCCCGGCTTCATTCGCAACGCGGGCATGTTTGCCGACAGCGGCGCCGAGCTTCCGCGCGGGATCGGCACGCGCAGCCCCCAACAGGTCGCGTCGGCCGTGATCCGGGCGATCGAGCGCAACCGCGCGGAGATCGATGTGGCTCCCGTGGGCCTGCGAGTCGGGACCGCATTGGCCGGTCTGGCGCCGCAGACCTCAGCGTCGGTCAGCCGCCTGATCGGCAGCGACAGCATCTCGGCCACGATCAGCCGGGGTCAGCGCGAAAAACGCTGAGTGATCGTGGCCCGGTTGGGCATGCAGCGTTAGGCGCTGAAAGATGCTGCCGCGACAGAGGAAGCGCCGGCTGGGTAGCTCGCCGCCACCGGGGTATGGACTCTCGGGCTGCCCGGGATGTGCGTGTGTTCGGCGAAGAACAGCGACTCGTGACCGCGCTCCTCGACCAGGCGCGCGAACGCGCCGAGGCCGACCGCGTCGTGGGTGGGGAAGTATACGATTCCGAATTCCATGGCGCGGAGTCTAGGAGGCCCGCGGGAGGTCTGAGAAGCTATCCACAGGGTGTCGCTGCACGCTGCTGGTGAACGCGAGAGGAGCGATCGATGGGCAAGGCGGTGGTGGTGCTGGGCGCGCGGAACCTGGGCGGAGCGATCATCGATCACTTCGTCTCGCAGGGCTGGGGCGCTGCGGGAGTCGCGCGCAGCCATGACACGCTCGAGCGCGTGCGTGATCGTGGGGCGCTACCTCTTTCGGCGGACGCATCGGACCCGGAATCGCTGAGCGATGCGCTGATCTCAGCGCGTGAGCAGCTCGGTTCCGTTGATGCGGTTATCAACGCGGTGACCGCGAGCCGCGCGCCGTCGGGCGGACCGTTCGGCGGTGGTGAGCTGGCGGACGCCGACCTCGAGGCGTTTCACGGCTGGACGGTGGCAGTCGCCCAACAGGCTTTCGTCTTCCTATCGATTGGGTCGGCAGCGCTACGACAGGGCGGCGGCGGCGCCCTGGTGCAGATCACCGGCGGCTCGTCGCGGCGGGCCATGCCCGGCAGGGGGCTGT
>Ga0066790_10000197_pt1 | contig 20770 bp, 7 predicted proteins | sample OrgsoiDNA2013050_FD_70963 | JGI IMG/M metagenome (GOLD analysis project Ga0066790, IMG submission 70963) | Permafrost soil microbial communities from the Arctic, to analyse light accelerated degradation of dissolved organic matter (DOM) -... | ecosystem: Environmental > Terrestrial > Soil >...
ACTGGGAACCCATCCAGGTGACAACAATCTCTGGGAATCAGTGACATCTATCGCTGGGAACCCGCAACGGAAGTCCAGGACAAGGCACATCCCAGGTGACATCTATCGCTGGGCGTCACAACTTGTCATCTGCGACGGGGGCGCAGGGCGTAGAAGGTGTTCGACCCGCTTGCTGCCGTGGCGCGTCGTCTCGTGCTCCGCGGCGAGGGCCGGTGCCGAGGGTCACGTCCACGGGAGTGGTGTATGGGGTAGCTGATCCGGCTGTGACTGATGTGCCCTGGCTGGGCGTGTCGGCGTGACGTGAGACGGCCACCTCGTGATCCTTCGAATTGCTGAGTTCGAGACGAAGGAGAAACGAGATGGCCGCACGTGACATTGTGCCGGTTCCCGGCGCGCGGTTCGAGGAGACCCTGGCATCGGCGAGCCCGGATGTGCTGCGGGAGATGATCAGGGGGTTCGCGCAGCGGATGATGGACGCCGATGTCGAGGTCCGCTGCAACGCCGGGTACGGGGAGATCACCCCCGGCCGGGTGAACTCGCGCAACGGCTACCGGGCACGGGAGTGGGACACCCGGGCGGGAACGATCGAGCTGGCGATCCCGAAGCTGCGCCAGGGCACGTACTACCCGGAGTTCCCGGGGCACCGGCGCCGGGCCGGGCGGGCGCTGGCCTCGGTGGTAGCGACGAGTTACCTGCTGGGCGTCCCGGCCCGGCGGGTGGAGAAGCTGGCTGCCGCGCTGGGGGGTGACGTCGCTGTCGAAGTCGCAGGTCAGCGTGATGGCCGCCGAGCTGGATGAGATGGTCGAGGGCTTCCGGTCCCGGCCGCTGGACGCGGGCCCGTACACGTTCCTGTGGATCGACGCGCTGACCCAGAAGGTCAGGGAGGGCGGCCGGACCGTCAATGTGCATGCCCTGATCGCCACCGCCGTGAACGCCGGCGGGAAGCGGGAGATCCCGGGCATCGAGGTGGCCTCCTCCGAGGACGGCGCGGGGTGGCTGGCGTTCCTGCGCGGCCTGGTGGCCCGCGGCCTGTCCGGCGTGCAGATGGTCACCTCCGACTGTCACCAGGGGCTGCGCGACGCGATCGCCTCGGTGCTGCCCGGCGCGGCGTGGCAGCGCTGCCGGACCCATTACCACCGCAACCTGCTCACCCGTGTCCCGAAGTCCGCGCAGCCCTGGGTGTCCACCCTGGTGCGGACCATCTTCGAGCAGCCCGGCGCCGCCTCCGTCCGCGCCCGGCACGCCCAGGTCGTGACCGCGCTCGAGGCGAAGTTCCCGGCCGCCGCCGAGCACCTGGACGACGCCCGCGACGACATCCTGGCCTTCACCGCGTTCCCCCGCGAGATCTGGCGCCAGGTCTGGAGCAATAACCCCCGGGAACGCCTGAACAAAGAGGTACGCAGGCGAACCGGCGTGGTCGGCATCTTCCCGGGCCGCGACGCCATCATCCGTCTCGTCGGCGCGGTACTGGCCGAGCAGAACGATGAATGGACCGAGGCTCGCCGCTATATGGGACCGGAAATCCTCGCCGCCTGCCAGAGAACCGGAAAGGAGCCCGAGACTAATGATACAGGCGTGACATTCGAGGCCATTGGTGCTTAAATAGAAGTAGATTACGAGGTGGTCATCTCATACACCATCTCCCTGGACGTGACCTGGCTTTCCGCGCCGGCAGCCGGGCCGCACCTGTCCGGCTCGCTTTCGCTGGTCATAAACCTCGGGCGCCCGCTGTCTGCTCATCGCGAGCTATCCGCCCAACTGAGCCGAACGGGAGGGGCAGCCCGGCCTTCTCACGGTTGCGCGCAAAAACGGTCTAGCAAAGCGAACAGACTTGCTGGCATAGTGGTACTTGCTACACGTACTCAACTCGGGGCAAAATCAACGTACGCAGATGCATGGCAAACGGGGTCTTCGACCCTCCACATTCGTGGAAGGCTCAGCTGCCGATATCTGGATCGTGGGTGTGACTGCGCTGCTCTTTTACAGTGACGTCGACGTGATCGAACATATGCCCGCCGTGCGCACCGCGGAGTTCCACTGATGGCGCCGGAGAATCCGGCGGGGGTGGGGCAACCCTCGATCTCGGCCGCGATCGCGCACTGGGCCCGGGAACGGCCGCGGGCCACCGCCTGTCTGTTCGTCCGGCCGAACCTCTCCGTCGAGCACGAGATCAGCTACGGCGAGCTGGAACGGCGCACCCTGGTCGCCGCCGCGAACCTGCGCACCGTCGCACGGCCGGGCGACCGGGTGATCCTGCTGCTGCCGCCCGGCGCGGACTACCTGATCGCGTTCCTGAGCTGTCTGCGGGCCGGGATCGTCGCGGTGCCGCTCTATCCCCCGCTCCCGCGGGCGCGGCAGGACCGCATCACCAGGGTGATCGAGGACTGCAAAGCGTCCTGCGTGCTGACCACGGCGGATTCGTTGCAGCTGCTGTCCGGCGCGGCGGGGATCGCTACGTCAGAGCCCGGAGACCGGGAGTTCCCCGCACCGGGCACGCGGTTCCTGCTCGCCGAGAAGTACCTGTCCGGCGGTGGCACGGCCCTGGCGGACGAGGGTCCACGCGGCGAGGACCTCGCCTTCCTGCAGTACACCTCGGGCTCGACCGGCGAGCCCAAAGGAGTGATGGTCGACCACCGCAACCTCGTGCAGAACGAGCTGGCCATCGCCTCGGGGTTCGGCGTGCGCGCCGACGACGTGGTCGTCAGTTGGCTGCCGATGTACCACGACATGGGGCTGATCGGGACGACCCTGCTGCCGCTCTTCGCCGGCCTGAAGTCGGTGCTGATCGACACGTTCCAGTTCATCCACGACCCCTTGTGCTGGCCGCGGGCGATCGCCGCGTTCGGCGGCACCTGCTCGGGCGGGCCGGGTTTCGGCTACGCGCTGCTGGCCGGCCGCTACGACCCGGACAGACTCGCCGGGGTCGACCTGAGCGGCTGGCGGGTTGCCTTCAACGGCGCGGAGCCGGTCGACCACCGGACCATGGACCGGTTCGCAGCCTCCTACGAACCGCACGGGTTCCGGCCGGAAGCGTTCCTGCCGTGCTACGGACTGGCCGAGGCCACGCTGTTCGTCACGGGGGGCGAGCCGACGGCCGGGTACCACGCCGAGCCCTTCGACCGCGACGCCCTGCAGGCGGGCCGGCTCGCACCGGCCGGGCCGGGCAGGGCCGACGCCACGATCCTGGTGTCCTCGGGCCGCCCCGCCGCGGCCACCACCGTGGTCATCCGCGACGAGGCCGGGGGCCCGGCGCCGGCCGGCGCGATCGGCGAGATCTGCGTGCAGGGCCCCGGGGTGGCGCGCGGATACTGGGGGAACGAGGCTGCCACGGCCCAGACCTTCCACGCCCGGGTGGCCGGCCATGCGGGCGAGTTTCTGCGCACCGGCGACCTCGGTTCGCTCCAGGACGGCCGACTGTACGTGGCCGGCCGGGCGAAGGACCTGATCATCGTCGCGGGCCGCAACTACCACCCGCAGGACCTGGAGACGGCGGCCCTGGCGACCGCGGGCGACCAGGCGCGGCCGGCCGGGGCGGCGGCGTTCGAGCTCGACGGCGCGGTCACGCTCGTCCTGGAGGTCCGGGGCTCGGCCGCCGCCCGGCTCCGGGCGGACCAGGGGGCGATCGACGCGGTCGCGGGCGCCGTCCGCCGCGGGGTCACCCTGGACTGCGCGGTGGACGTGGCCGAACTGGTCCTGGTCCGGGGCGGCGCGATCCCCCGGACGTCCAGCGGCAAGATCCGCCGGTCGCGGACCCGGGACCTGCTCCTCGCCGGGAAGCTCGACCTGGTCGGGCGCTCGTCCCGGGCACGACCAGCCACCGGATCCGGCATGACGCCGGACGCCAACATCCACGCCGACGACATCCACGAGGTGCTGCGCCAGGCCGTGGCCGCCCGCGCGGGTGCCGACCTGAGCCAGGCCGACGAGTCGCTGCCGCTGGCCGCTCTCGGATTCGACTCGCTCACCCTGGCAGCGCTCAAAGGCACGGTCGAGGAACTGCTGGGCCGAACGGTCGACAGTGCCCTGTTCTTCGGAGACCTGACGATCGAACAGATCGCGCAGGCTGCGACGGCCGGGCAGGCGCACCGGACCGAGGAACTGACCGACAAGGCCGACAGCGACAGCGACCAGGCCCCGATGTCCGAGGGCCAGTCCCAGCTCCAGTTCTACGACCGGCTCTTTCCGCTCGATGTGTCGGCCAACCTGCCGTTCGCGCTCCGGTTCGGGCGACGGATCGAGGCCGGACGGCTCCAGGAGGCCGTGGCCGCCGTGGTGGCCGCGTATCCGTCGCTGCGCACCACCCTGGGACCCGCGGGCACCCGCGTCCAGACGGTCCACGCCGAAACCCGGGTGCCCTGGCAGGTGCAGGAGCTGGAGGAGGAGGATCCGGCGCGGATCCGGGAGTTCTTCGCGGGCGTGGCCTATCAGCGCTTTGACCTCGTGGCCAGTCCGCTCATACGGGCCGCGGCCGTGATCGCGCCTACCAGTACCACGCTCCTGCTCGTGTGCCACCACAGCGTCGTCGATTACTGGTCTCTTCAGATCGCGGCCGCCCGGATCGTGGCCGGAGTCCTCGACCTCGACTATGGCGACCTCTCGCCGGTGGGTCCGTCTGAGTCGGCGTCGGCGGCCGATTGGGCCAGGGCCGAGGCACGGGCGGCGGCATCGGACCGGGGCCGGGCCTCGCTGACGGCCCTGGTGGAGAAATGGCGCCCGCTGCGCGACCAGGCGCTCTTTCCGCCGAGGCCGCTGGCCCGCCGACGGCGCAATCCCGCAGCGGTCACCGATTTCGAGCTCGGTCCGGACGTGACCAGCGCTGTGTACGAGCACGCCAAGTCCCGCGGCTTCACGCCGTTCGTCAGCCTCGCGGCCGCATACCTGCGCGCGCTGCACCTCACCACCGGCCACGACCAAGTGGTGATCGGCGTCCCGCACCACGGGCGCAACGACAGCCGCTTCGCCGGCACGGTCGGCTACCTGGTCAACCTCGTCCCCCTGCTCGGCGACTTCCGCGCCGGTCCCTTGGGCTCCTCGCCGAACGCGCTCGACGCCCTGGAGGAGCGCACCTGGCGAGAACTGCGCGAGTCGTTGACCCATGCGGACCTGCCCCTGTCCCACCTGATCAGGGCTCTGGGGCCGCGCCGGGACGGCAACACCCCGCTGTTCCAAACCACCCTGACCTTCCAGCAGTCCGGCGACGGCCTGCTGAACGACGGCTTTGCCACACCCTGGAGCGGTTGCCGGCAACTGGTCGCCGAAGTCGAGATCGAGGCGTTCGACCTGGCTCCGCGCGACGCGGCCTTCCCCCTGGGGCTCTACGGGGCCCGGGACGGCGACCGACTCACCTTCCGGCTGGTCCGCCAGCCCGATCTGGTCGACGCCGCCTTCGCGGAGCGGGTGTGCGCGGCATTTCGGGAAGGCTTCCTGCGGCTCGATTCATGAAAGGCAGATCTCATGTCCGATGACGATGGTTCCGCCGCGAGCAATCTGGTCGACGTTTTCACCGCGACGGCGGCGCGCTTCCCGGACCGGGTGGCGGTGCGGTGCGGCGAGCGGGCCCTCACCTACCGGGAGTTGGCCGAGGCGTCCTCGCAGTGGGCGGGCAGGCTGATGGACGAGGGCTGCTCGGGGCGCGCGGTGGCGATTCTGCTCGACCGTTCCGTGGACATCGTGGTGGTGGCGATCGCCGTGCTCAAGGCCGGCGGGTGGTACGTGCCGCTGGACCCGGAGGTCCCGTCCGGGCGGTTGGAGTCGTTGCTGCAGGACGCGGCGCCCGCGCTGGTGCTGACCTCGCACCGGCTCGCGGCGAACGTGCCCGGCGCCGCGCGCATGCTCGCCGTCGAGGACCTTGCCGCAGAGCCCGGATATACCACGTCTGCCACCGGGACCGGGGTCCGAGAGCTGGAAGGCTCGGCGCGCGCGTACATGATCTTCACCTCCGGGTCGACCGGGCGCCCGAAAGGCGTGGCCGTCTCGCACGCGAACGTGACTCAGCTGTTCTCCGCCACCCGTTCCCTGTTCGGCTTCGAGCCGGACGACGTGTGGACGCTGTTCCACTCGTTCGCGTTCGACTTCTCCGTGTGGGAGATGTGGGGGGCACTGCTGTCCGGGGCGTGCGTGGTGGTGGTGCCGGTCGAGATCACTCGGAATCCGGTCACCTTCTGGGACCTGCTGCGCGACGAACGCGTGACGGTGCTGAGCCAAACCCCTACGGCTTTCAACCTGCTGACCGCCGAGGACGCGCGCCGCGGGGAACGGCTGCCGTTGCGCTGGGTGGTGTTCGGCGGCGAGGAGTTGCGCTTCGCGGACTGCCGGCGCTGGCTGGAGAAGTACGGCGACGAATCCCCCGCGCTGATGAACATGTACGGCATCACCGAGATCACCGTGCACGCCACGTATCACCGGGTGACCCAGGCAAACCTCGACCGGACCGGCAGTGTCATCGGGCGGCCGTTGCCGGGCCAGGACATCCAACTGCTCGACGCGGACCTGGCCCCCGTTCCGGCCGGAGAGGTCGGCGAGATCGTGGTCACCGGCCCTGGGGTGGCGTCGGGATACCTAAACCGCCTGGAACTCGAACGGGAGCGGTTCATCAGCGTCCCGGGCCGGGACGGCCGGCCCGTGCGCGGCTACCGGTCGGGAGATCTGGCGGTGCTGACCGGGGAAGGCGAACTCGAGTATCGGGGGCGGGCGGACGACCAGGTCAAGATCCGCGGCCACCGGGTGGAGCTCGGCGAGATCCGGGCGGTGCTCGAGCGCGTCCCCGGGATCACGCAGGCCGCCGTCACCGCCCGCCGGCCCGAGCCGGCGGGCAACCCGGTGCTCAAGCAGCGGGACGCGCCCGGCGAGATCAGGCACATTCGCGAGTTGCTCCGGGGCACGGACCAGAGCGGGCAGACCGGCCGCAGAGGCGTCGACTCCGCCGTCAGGATCGTGGCTTACGTCGTCCGCGCGGAGGGCTTCGACGCCGACCAGATGTTCGCCTGGCTGCACGAGCAACTGCCCCCCTACATGATCCCCGCGTTCGTGATCCCGGTCGAAGCGATCCCGGTCAATCAGAACGGCAAGCTGGACCGCGATCAGCTGCCCGCGCCCTCCGCCGCGGACTACCTGCGTCCGAGCAACGCCCAAGCGGGCCCTGACTCCGCCGTCGGCGACAGCACCGCACTGAGCGCGACGCTGTGCGAACTGTTCCAGGAGGTGCTCGGAATCGAGGGCGTCACCGCGGACGACTCCTTCTTCAGCGTCGGCGGCGACTCCATCTTCGCGCTCGACCTGTGCGCCGCCGCGGAGGCACGCGGGCTCACCGTCGAACTGGCCGAACTGTACGAGCTGCAGACCCCGCACGCCCTCGCCGCCGCCATCACCACCTCGCCGGCCGAATCAAGCCTCGCGACCGGCCCCGGTCCCGACGCCGCCGCACCTCGACCCGCCGGCGACACCGCCGCGCTGACCGCGACGCTGTGCGAACTGTTCCAGGAACTGCTCGGGGTCGAGGGCGTCACCGCGGACGACTCCTTCTTCAGCGTCGGCGGCGACTCCTTCCTCGCGCTCGACCTGTGCGCCGCCGCGAAGGGACGCGGCCTCGCCGTCGAGCCGGACGACCTGTACATGCTGCAGACCCCTCGGGCACTCGCTGCCGCCGTCACGGCCGGGCCGACCGGATCGGGCTTCATGACGCAGCCCTTCAGCCTCCTCCAGGACGCCGATCGGGCGCTGCTGCCCAAGACCGGCATCGTGGACGCGTATCCGCTGGCCACACTCCAGGCGGGCGTGCTGTTCCACAGCGCCTACGGCGCCGAGCACAACATGTACTGCGACATCTTCATGTTCCGACTCAAGGCCGAATTCAACCGCGAGGCGCTGCAGTCCGCCATCGACCGCGCCATCGACCGACACGAGATCCTGCGGACCTCGTTCCACTTCGCCGATTACTCCCAGCCGCTGCAGATGGTGCACCCCACCGGCTCGGCCCCGCTGACCGTCGTCGACCTGACCGGCGTCTCCCCGGCGGAGCAGGAAGCCGCGCTCGACGCACACCTCGAGTGGGAGAAGACCACGCCGTACGACTGGTCCCGCCCCGCGCTGATGCGCTTGTCGGTCCACCTGCTCGACCCGGAGCGGTTCGTTCTGTGGATGGGCTTCCACGATGCCCTGCTCGACGGGTGGAGCGAGTCGGCGCTGCTGACCGAGATCCTCACCGACTACTGGGAGCTGTGCGCCGACCCCGATCGGCCGGCCGCGCCCCGGCCGGTCATCCGCTACGCCGACTTCGTCGCCCTGGAGCTGGCCGCGCTGCGCGACGAAGACGTCCGGAAGTTCTGGGCCAAGGAACTCGACGGCGTCGAGCCGATGCTGATGCCGCGCCTGGCGAGCGGCGAGCAGGACGTGCACCGCGGGCGGATCGGGTTCCTCTCAGTGGAGGTCGGCCCGGACCTGTCCGGGCGGCTCGACGAGGCGGCCCGGGCCCGGAACGTCACGCTCAAGCACGTCCTGCTGGCCGTGCACGCCCGGGTGCAGGCCACGCTCAACTCCCGCGACGAGGTCCTGCTCGGCATCGAGTCGAACGGCCGCGTCGAGGAGCGCGACAGCACCGCGGTGCTTGGCACCCACCTCAACGTGGTCCCCTACCGGCTGCCCACCCGCGGCGCGTCCTGGGCCGGGTTGATCGACGCGGCGTGGGCGAAGGAGAGCGAACTGCTCCCGTACCGCCGCTACCCGCTCGCCGAGCTCCAGCACCTGGCCGGCGTCCCGGAACTGAGCGACATCCTGTTCAATTACACGCATTTCCGCAGCTACGAGGCGCTGTCCAGCACCGGCATCCGGGTGCTCGACGCCAAGGGTTACAACCTGACCAGCCTGACCTTGCGGGTCGAGTTCAACAAGGATCCGTTCACCGGGCTGCTCAACCTGGACCTCGAAGCCAATCTCGAATGGGTCACCGAAGACCAGCTGCGGATGGTCGGTGAGCTCTATCGCAACGCGCTCACCGGCCTGGCCGCCGACGTCGAGGCAGTGCCGCGGCAGCGCGACCTGCTCGGCCCGCAACTATCCGACGATCTGATCGCGGGCTTCCGCGGCCCCCAGGTGCCGGCCGGCGCCGAGAGCTGGTTCGAGTTCTTCAACCGGGCCGTGGAGCGGTACGCCGAGCACACCGCAGCGCAGTGCGGCGGGGACTCGATCGGATACCGGGCCCTGTCTGAGCGGGTCGATTCGATGGCGGGCTGGCTCAGCCGCCTGGGCGTCGGGCCCGGAACAGTGGTAGGCCTGTCAGCCGAGCGTGGCATCGGCTACCTGGTCGCGCTGCTCGCGGTGCTTCGGATCGGCGCCGTGTACCTTCCCCTGCCTGCGGGCCCGGCCCTGCGGGTCGGCAGGATGCTGCGGAGCAGCTCGGCCGCACTCGTGCTCTGCGACGGCGCGCGGCGCGCCCTGATCGGCGACGGGATCAGCGAGGCGGCCGGCGAGACAACGGGCCAGGACACGGGAGTCGAGGTCGTCGATCTGTCGGCCGCGCTGGCCGAGGCGCAGTCGGCCGTGCCGTACTCGAGCCCCGCCCCCGGCGGCCGGGACCTCGCCTACGCGCTGTTCACCTCGGGCTCCACCGGCGAGCCGAAGGGCGCCCTGATCCGCCACGACGGGATGCTCAACCACAACCAGGCCAAGATCGAGGCGCTGGGGCTGGGGCCGGGAGACCGGGTTTCCCAGGACGCGGCCGCCACCTTCGACATCTCGGTGTGGCAGTGGCTGGCGCCGCTCTTGGTGGGTGCGACCACCGTCATCTACCCGGACGAGATCGGACAGGACCCGCTGCGGCTGCTGCGAGCCGTGGCCGAGGACGGCGTCACCGTGCTGGAAGTCAGCCCGTCCGTCCTGAACGTCATGCGGGCGGAACTCGGCCGGTGCGGGCTCGATGCCTTCCCGCCCTTCGCGCTGCGCTCGGTGGCCTCCCAGGCCGAGGCGCTGCTGCCGCAGCACGCCAACGGCTTCCGGCGGCTGCTGCCGGAGGTGCGGCTGCTGAACATGTGGGGCATCACAGAGACCTCAGACGACTGCACCCACTACGAGGTGGTCGGCGAGGCCGATGAGAAGCTGGCGTCCTTGCCGATCGGGCGGCCGATCCGGAACACGGCGGTCTACGTGCTCGGCGCGGACCGGGATCCGGTGCCTGCGGGGAGCCCGGGCGAACTGTACGTCGGCGGAGTCGCCGTGGGCGCCGGATACCTCGGCGACGAGACCCGGACCGCGGCGAAGTTCGTACCGGATCCGTACAGCCCGGACCCGGCGGCCGTGATGTACCGGACCGGGGACCGCGGGCGGCAGCTCGCCGACGGTTCGCTGGAATTCCTCGGCCGGATCGACGACCAGCTAAAGATCCGCGGCCAGCGGGTCGAGCTTGGCGAGGTCACCGGCGCGCTGTCCGCCGTCCCCGGCGTACAGGAGAGCGCCGTCGTGGCCCGCGGAAGCGGGGCGGAGACGCGTTTGCTGGGGTTCTTCGTCGCGCCCTCCCCCGACGCCAGCGCCGACCTCGTGCGCGCCGCCCTGGTCAGGGTCCTGCCGAGGTACGCCGTGCCGGACCACCTGATCCGGGTCGACGCCCTGCCGCGCACGCCGCACGGCAAGGTCGACACGAAGGCGCTGGCCAGCTGGGAGGTGACGGCCCCGGCGCCCGCGCGGCCGACCGAGCCGGCCACCCCGACCGAGGCGGCCGTGCTCGAAACCTGGGCCGACGTCTTCCGCTTCGACCCCGGTCCGATGGGGCCCAGCTCGAACTTCTTCGAACTCGGCGGCCATTCGCTGCACGCGACCCAGGCCATGGCACGGCTGCGGGAACGGTTCGGCGTGGACCTGTCGGTGCGGGCCCTGTTCGAGCAGCCGACCGCCCGCGCACTGGCGCAGCGCATCGACGGACTGCGCGCGGCCGAGCCCGCAGCGGACGGAGCGCGGGCCGCCGTGCACATCGCGCCGCGGCCGGCCGGGATGCGCGAGTTCCCGTTGGCGCACAGCCAGTCCAGCCTGTGGTTCCTGCAAGAGCTCGACCCCGAGGACCGGTCCTACGAGAACGGCAACCTGATCCTGCTCTCCGGCCCGCTCGACGTCGAGGCGCTGCGCTTCGCCGTCGACGAGGTGGTCCAGCGGCACGAGATCCTCTCCGTCCGCTTCGGCAGCCGCGCGGGAGTCCCGTTCCAGGCCCCGACGGCGGACGGCTGGGTACGGCTGGAGGTCGAGGACGCCGACCCCGGACTGGCCGGCGACGGCGCGGCCATGCTCGCGCTGGCCCGCGAACGGTACCTCGGCCGGCGCTTCGACCTGGTGAACGGGCCGATCGCCGCGGCGCGGCTGTACCGCTTCGGGCCGACCGGGCACGTCCTGGAGTGGTCCAGCCACCACATCATCTCGGACGGCTGGTCCAACGGCATCGTCCTGCGGGACGTCCAGGAGTCCTATGTCGCCCGGCGCGAGGGGCGCCCCTCCCGGCTGCCCCGGCTCCCGGTCCAGTACCCGGACTACGCCCGCTGGCAAGGGGAGTTCCTGCGCAACTCGCCCCGGGCCGAGGCCCAGCTCGCTTACTGGCGCGACCGGCTCGCCGGATACGCGGGGGATCTGGACCTGGCGACCGATATTGAGCGAGCGGACGACCGGTCACGGGTCGCCGGATACGTGGACCGCAGGTGGGGCCCGGAGTCCTCGGAGCGGCTGCGCGCGTTCGCCCGTGAGCACGGGGTCACGCCGTTCATGCTATTCCACACGGTCGCCGCAGTCTTGACCGCCAAGCTAGGGCAACAGCCGGACGTGGTGCTGGGGGCCGCCGTCGCCGGCCGCGGTGTTCCGGGAACCGAGGACCTGGTCGGCTTCTTCGCCAACACCCTACCCTTCCGCCACCGGGTGGACCTCGACGATTCGGCCGCCGCGCTGCTGGCCGCGGTCTCCGAAAGTGTGCTGAGCGGTTTCGACCACCAGTTGGTGCCGTTCCAGGAGATCGTGAGGGTCTGCGACGTACCCCGGTTCCCGGGTGTGCCACCGCTGGTCCAGGTCTTCATCACCGTCGACGCGTATCCCTTCGACGCCAGCGGCTCCCCCGGCCTGACCGTCACCCGCGAGCAGCTCCGCCCGGACCACAGCCTGTTCGACCTGGTCTACGAATTCGTCGACGAGGCGGAGCTCGGCCTGACCCTGCGGTACGACACGTCGCTGTTCCACGCCGCGACGGCGCTACGCCTGGCGGACGCGGTCGAACGGCTGCTGGACTTCGTCGTGCGGCAGCCGACGGAGCCGTTGCGCAGCGCCCCGCTGCTCGGCGAGGACGACCTGGCTGCGCTGGGTGAGCTCTGGTACGGGCTGGCCGGAACCCCGGCCGACTTCGGCCGGCCGCCGGCCCGGGAGATCATCGGCTCGCCGCACTGGGACGCGTTCTTCGACCAGGTGGAACAGCAAGGACTGATGTCGGCGCTGCTATTGGCGCTGTGAGCGGTTCCTGGACCGGACCACGGACGAAGGGGTACTGAATGAGCTCGTCGGACAGCCGGCTGCTGGGCCGAGCGCTCCGGTTGACCGCCCTGCCGAGCCGGTGGGCCGTGCCCCGCGGCACGCCGTTGCGGCTGCGCCGGTACGGCGCGGACGCGGTGATCGTCCGCGACGCCCGGGGAATCCCGTGGCTGACGGCCGGATCCGAGCGGGACCTCTACTTCGCCGCGGGCTTCGCCCAGGCGTGCGACCGGCTCTGGCAGATGGACCTGCTGCGCCGGCGGGCGCTTGGCAGGCTCTCGGAGATCTTCGGCTCCGCGACCGTCGAGGCCGACGTGCGCGTGCGCAGGCTCGCTTTCGCCCGGCTCGCCCGCGAATCCGAGGCCGTCCTGTCCGAGCCGGGGCGGGCCGCGCTGGACGGCTTCAGCGACGGGGTCAACGCGGCGGCGCGGCGGCTGGCCCGGCGCGCCGGCCTGCCGCCGGAGTTCCTGCTGCTGCGCTACCGGCCCGAGCCCTGGACGCCGCTGGACTCGATCGCCATCGTGAAGCTGCTCGGGTTCGACCTCGGCAAGAACCTGCTGAACGAGGTGTACCGCGCCGGTCTGGCCCGGTTCCACCCGGAGTGCGAGGCGGCGTTCGCCGAGCCCAAGTACCCGGCCCACGTTCCGGTGACGGTCCGCGGCAAGGGCTCGGTGGCCGGGCCCGATCACCGGCGCCCCGATCCGCAACCCGCGACAGCGGCCGTGGCCGCAGCCGAGGGCACGCCGCCGGGCGACTCAGTACACCTGGACGCGCTGCCGCCAGCCTCCCGGGCGCTGCTCGACGGGCTGCTACGCGGCGAGGACGGTACTACGGGATCCAACGCCTGGGTGCTCGCCGGTTCCCGTACCGCCTCCGGTCGCCCGCTGCTGGCCAACGATCCGCATGTGGCCTTCTCCCTGCCCAATCTCTGGTACCAGCTCGGGCTGCGGCTAACCGGCGGCGACCACGAGCCCGAGGGCTACGGGGTGACCGTGCCCGGTCTGCCGGGCCTCGTGGTCGGCGCCAACCGAGACGTGGCCTTCGGCATCACCAACGCCACCGTCGATACCCAGGACCTGTGCCGCCTACCGCCGGACACGCAACTGCCGGGACGCTGGGCGGAGCGCACGCAGGTCCGGGTCCGCGGCGCGGATCCGGTCGCGGTGGAGGCCGCGGGCGCGCCGGGATGGGTGGAGTACGTGCTGCCAGAGGTGGCCGGCGGCGAGCGTTGCGGGCTGTTCTGGAGCGGATTCGCGCCCACCGCCGAGATCGACGGGTGCCTGGGCATGTGGCGGTCGCTCTCCTACGCCGAGTTCCGCGACGCCCTGCGCCACTTCGGAGTGCCCGTGCTGAATTTCGCGGTGGCGTGCCAGGACGGGACCATCGCGCTGAAGACCGCGGGCCGGATCCCGCGCCGGGAGCAGGGCAGCGGCCGCGCGCCCGCCGAGTACGAGCAGGTCGCCCGGTCGTGGCGGGAGTTCCTGGACTTCGACGAGCTTCCCGAGGTCGTCGATCCCCCGGATGGGTACATCTTCAACGCGAACAACAAGCTGTTGCCGGACGACTCTCCGATCCACCTGACCGCGGACTGGGCCGGGGCCTACCGGGCTCCGCGGATCGAGGAACTGGTTCGCGACAGCGCAGGCGTCACTCCTTCCGACTGCGCCCGCTGGCAGATGGACACGGTGAACGTGCGGGCGCGTCGGCTGCTTCCGGTCCTGCTGGTCGCGATCGACCGGGAGCCGCCCGCCGAGGCACCGATAGCACAGTGCCTTGAGTTGCTGCGGGACTGGGACTGCACGGACGCCCCCGAGGCGGGCGCACCGCTGGTCTTCGCCGCGCTGATGGACGAACTGACCGAGGACTGGGTCGGGACGAGGCTGGGCAGGGAACTGACCGCGGTCATGCCGGACCAGGTCCTCCAGATCGACCACCTGGTGCTGGAACCGGCCGCCCGCGCCGCGCTGGGCGTGCCCGGGCCGCTCGAGCACTCCGCCGTACCCGCGCTGGCCCGCGCCGCGCAGCGGCTCGCCCGGGATCTCGGCGGGGATCCGTCGCGGTGGCGCAACGACGCGGCGCACCCGATCGACGACGCGCACCCGCTGGCCGGGTCGGTGGCCGCGCTGAGACCGCTGTTCGGCCTGTCGGCGACGCCGACCGGCGCCAGCCCGTTCTCCGTCCGCCTGATGACGCCGAACAGCTCCGGGACCCTGGTCGAGGGAGCGCCGTGGCGGTTCGTGGCAGAACCCGGCGCCACCGGCGCCATGGTGTGGGACGTACTCCGGCACGGCAGCTCGGGCCACCCCCTGTCAGCGCATTACGACGACCAGGCCGCCGCGCACACCGCCGGGCAGCTGTATGAGGTCAGCTTCGGTTTCGAGCCTCATACCGGGCCACCTCCTCCTGCTCCGCCTCGGCTGCCTCGCGCAGCGAATGATTCGAGATCAGCGGAATCGTGACGAGGGTGAGCAGTGCGAGCAGACCGCCGCCGATCAGGAACGGTGCCCGCACCCCCATGCGGTCGACCAGGATCCCGCCGAGCGCGCCGCCGATCGGTTCGGTGCTCAGCGCGATCATCCGGTAGGCGCTCAGCACCCGCCCCTGCAGCCGGTCGGGCACGAGCCGCTGCCGGAACGAGATCGACACCACGGCGAAGACGGTGATCCCCATGCCGCCCAGCAGCAGGCAGCCGGCGACGGCGAACACCTCGTGGGTCAGTCCGAGCCCGATCCGGCTCGCGGTGGCCAGGGCCAGCGCGGCGCTGAGCACCCGGCCGGGGCCGAGCGAGCGGGTGGCCCGCTCGACCAGCAGGCCCCCGAGCACCGCGCCGACGGCGGTCGCCGCCAGCAGCGTGCCATAAGCCAGCGGACCGAGGTGCAGTTCGCGCCGGACGTAGAGCACGAAGACGGCCGAGCTGGCGGTGTAAGCGAGGTTGACCACGCCGACCGTCACCGCGAGGACCCGCATCGTCGAGTGGCGCAGCAGCCAGCCGACGCCCTCCCTGATCTCCCGCAGCATCGAGGCCCGCGGCGCGGCGGCCGCGGCCCGCGGGGGCCGGGCCTCCCGCCGGCGCCGGGCCAGCTTGCGGATCACGAGGGCGCTGATACCGAAGGAGGCGGCGTTCGCGAACAGCGGCGCGCTGGCGGCGGCGGCGAACAGGAAGCCGCCGGCCGGCGGCCCGGCGAACTGTTCCCCGATGGTCTGGCTGACCGACAGCCGGCCGTTCGCCCCCTCCAGCTTCTTGCCGCGCTCGGCCACCAGCGTCGGGACTGTCGCCTGGCTGGCGGTGTCGAACAGGGTCTGCCCAACGCCCAGCAGCAGCCCCGTCCCGAGCAGCAGGGCGATGTCGGCGTGGCCGGTGGCGACCGTCACGGCCAGCGCCACGACCAGCAGGAACCGGACGCCGTCGACGATCCACATCACCCGCAGCCGGTCCCACCGGTCCACCAGGGTGCCGCTGGCCAGGCCGAGGAAGAGCCAGGGCACCGAGGTGATCGTCCCGCTGAGCCCTACCAGCGCGGCGTTCCCGGTCAGCGAGGCCGCCAGCAGCGGCAGGGCCGACATGGAGATGCCGTCGCCGAGATAGGAGACGGATGCGGCGGTCCAGAGCCGGTCGAAGTCACGGCCTAAGCTGAGGCCGCCCAGCCGCAAACGGTGTCGCACTGCCGCTCCCCGAGGTAAGACCGGGTACTTAATCAGTACACATACACATAGCGGTAAAGCACCGCCATCAGTATGCATAAATACCGCCATCGGTATGCATAAATAAGGCGCACGAATCGAGCGTGCGGGCACCCGGCCGGGTGCTATCCAAATGAACATTCAGACTGATAAGCTAGCACGGATGGCAGGGGCGGCAGTTCTGGGGAACCGACTACGGGGTCGCCTGTCATCGCCGAATACTGCTTCCGGTTCGGCGCAGGGGAAAGGGGCCAAGCAAGCCATGGACTCGACCCGTGCGGAGAGGCTGCGACGCCGGATAGCCCAGCAGAACGGCGTCATCGTCCCGGCGCCCGCCGCCCCCGGCGGCACGGACGGCGGCCGGGACCCCGGTACCGTGCCCGAGGCCTTCGCCGAGCTGGTGCGGCGGTTAGGGCAGCGGCCGGCGGTCCGCTGCGAGGGCAGGCAGCTGACGTACCGGCAGCTCGACGAGGCGTCCACGCGGCTGGCCGCGGAGATCGCCGGCCGGGCCGGGCCGGATGCGCGCCCGGTGGGGATCCTGCTCCGCCGCTCGCTCGAGATGATCGTGGCGGCCCTGGCGGCGGTGAAGACGGGCGCCTGCTACGTTCCGCTGGACCCGGTGACCCCCGCGGGCCGCGTGGGCATGATCCTGGCGGACGCCGATCCGTCCCTGGTGGTGACGACGTCGGCGCTGGCCGGCGCAGTGCCGAGCGGGGTGCGGACGCTGTGCCTGGACGAGGGCCGGGCGATCCCCGAGAACGAATGGCGGCCGCCGCGCCTGGACGGTTCGGCGAGGGCGTACGTCATCTTCACGTCGGGCACCACGGGCCGGCCTAAAGGCGTCCAGGTCTCGCATGCCAGCCTGCTGCATCTCCTGGCGAGCACCCGGAAGGTGTTCGACTTCGACCACACGGACGTGTGGGTGATGGCGCACTCGTTCGGCTTCGACTTCGCCGTGTGGGAGACCTGGGGCCCCCTGCTGTCCGGCGGCTGTCTCGTCATCGCGTCACAGGACGCGGTGCGCGATCCGGCCGAGTTGCGCCGGCTGCTGCGCGACGAGCGGGTGACAACCCTCAACCAGACGCCCAAGGCGTTCAACCAGCTCATCGAGGAGGACCTGCGGCACGCCGACCGGCTGCCGCTGGCCCGGGTGCTGCTCGGCGGCGAGGCGCTGCGCTTCGCCGATCTGCGCCCGTGGGTGGCCAAGAACGGGATCGGCTCCCCCCGGCTGATCAACATCTACGGACCCAGCGAGGCCACCGTCATCTCCTCGTACTACGCGCTCAGCCAGTACGACCTGAACCAGCGCAGGAGTCTGATCGGGCGCCCGCTGCCCGGCCTGGACTTCGTCCTGGTGGACGAGTCGCTCGCGCCGGCGGCGGCCGGAGCGCTTGGCGAGATCGTGATCACCGGGCCGGCGGTGGCGATCGGCTATGTCGCCCGGGCGGACCTCACCCGGGAACGGTTCGTGGAGGTGACCGACCGCTCCGGGCGGGTGGTCCGCGGCTATCGGACCGGCGACCTGGCCGCGCTGACGGCGGAGGGCGAGTACGAGTACCGGGGCCGCAACGACGACCAGGTCAAGATCCGCGGATTCCGGGTCGAGCCGGGCGAGGTCGAGGCCGCGCTGAGCGCGCTACCCGCCGTCGCCAAGGCCGCCGTCCTCGCCCACGACCTGCCCGACTTCGGCATGAGCCTGGTCGCCTACGTGGTACCCGCCGCGGCGGGCGACGCCTCCGCCGACGTGCTTCGCGGGGCGCTCGCCGACCTCGTCCCGGAGTACATGATCCCGCGGATGTTCCTGGTCCTGGACGACCTCCCGCTCACCCACCACGGAAAACTCGACCGGCAGGCCCTGCCCGAACCGGTGCTGCCGACCGTCGAGGAGGCACCGGAGCAGTTCAACGGCGCCCGGGTACCCGACCAGGACGTCGAGGCCCGTATCCTGAACATCGGCAGGGTGCTGCTTCACAACGAGAGCTTGGCGCCGACCGACGACTTCTTCGCGGCGGGCGGCCACTCGCTGCTGGTCACCCGGCTGCTCGCCCGGGTGCGCTCGGTCCTCGGCGTCGACGTGCCGCTACGGGTGTTCTTCCGCGATCCGACCATTCGCGGGCTCGCCGCGGTGGTCCGCGAGGAGCTTTCCACCGCGGACCCGGCCGCTCCCCGGCGCCGCGGCAGGACCGACGTCATCCATAGAGCGCCGGCCGGCGAGTATCTGCCCCTGACCTCCGCGCAACAGCGGCTGTACTTCATCGCGCAGCTGGACCTGAGCAGCACCGCCTACCACCTGCACACGACTCTGCAGCTCGACGGGCCGCTCGATGCCGCGGCGTTGGAAAGCGCATTCAGCGCCGTCCTGGCGCGGCACGCCCCGCTGCGCACCGTGGTTCGCAGAGTCGACGGCCGGCTTGTCGCGCGGGTACAGCCCGCGACCGGATTCCACCTGGCGGTGGAGGAACTCGTCGTGTCCCCGGGGGCCGCGTGGCGCGACCGCCTCGCCGACCGCTCGCAGCAGGAGTGGGCGCGGCCGTTCGACCTGGAGCGCGACCTGATGCTGCGGGCGCGGCTGTTCAGGATCGGCCCGGACCTGCACGCCCTGGTGGTGACCATGCACCACATCGCCGGGGACGGATGGTCGATCGCGGTGCTCAGCCGTGAGCTCAAAGAGTTCTACCAGCACTACCGAACCCCCTCGGACGCCGTTCGCCCGGTCCCGGCACCGCTGCCGTACAGCTACGCGGACTTCGCCCACAGCTTCCACCTGTGGCTGGAGTCCGCGGACGCCGAACCGGACATCGACTACTGGATCGACCGGTTGGCCGACCTGCCCGATGTCCGCCTGCTGCCCGCGGACAAGTCCGGCCCGACCGGGAAGGGGCAGCGCAGCGACTCGGTCCGCTCCCCGCTCGACGCCTCGGCCGCCGAGGCGCTGCGCCGACTGTGCCGGCAGCAGGGAGTCACCATGTTCATGCTCATGGAGGCCGCCTTCGCCGTGCTGTGGGCCCGGCGCGGCGCCGGTCCGGACGTGGTCTTCGGAACCGTCGCGGCCAACCGCTCGCCGGCCGAGTTCGACGAGCTGATCGGCATGTTCGTCAACACCCTCGTCGTCCGGGTCGCGCCCGGTCCGGATGAGGCCTTCCCGGACCTGCTGGCCCGGGTCAGGCTGCAGACGCTGGAGGATCTCGACCACCAGCATGTTCCCTTCGACGTACTGGTCAAGCGGCTCAACCCGAAGCGCAGCGGCGGCGAGACGCCGCTGTTCCAGGCAATGCTCGTGGTGCAGAACAACGAGTCGATGATCCTCGAGCTCGACGGCTTGGACGTCACCGCGCTCGACCTGCCCGACCACACGGCGATGGCGAAGGTCGACGTGCTCCTGGAGGTGCTCGAGCAGGGCGAGGAGATCCTGCTGCGCTGGACGTACAACGCCGATCTGTTCCATCGCGAGACCGTCACCGCCCTCGCGGAGCAGCTCACCGGGCTCCTGGCCGAACTGGCCGCGGCGCGGCCAGCCCGCGGCTCCGGGCAGCCCGCCCGCACGGTCGGGCTGTTCCCGCTGCGGCAGAACGCGGGCGAGGCCGCCCCGGTCTTCGCCCTTCCCGGAGGCCTCGGCCTTGGCTCCTCGTTTGTCCAGCTGTCCTCGCACTTCACCGACCGCAGCTTCAACGCGCTGCACACCAGGGAACTGATCGATTCCGGCGGGAGCGACCTCACCCTGGAGGTCTTGATCGACAGCTGCGTCCGGACGATCACCGGTTCCGGCGACGGACCCGTTCACCTCGTGGGGCATTCGATCGGCGGCCCCCTGGCCTTCCGCCTCGTCGACGCCCTGCGCCGGGGCGGCCGCGAGGTGCTCAGCCTCGTGCTGCTGGACCCTTCCCCGCCGACCGGGGTGGACAGCCTGCTCGCCGGTACCCGCCGGGACCACCTGCGGACCTTCCTCGGCCTGCTGGCCGAGTCGTTCCCCGGCGCCGCGCGGCGCTGGCGCGAGCAGGCACTCGACCAGAACCTGGCGACGGAGCGGTCCGTCCTGCTGCGCGCCGAGGAACTGCTCGGCCGGGCGGAGTTGGACCTGCTGGACGGAAGCCTGACCCGGGCGTTCGACAACTGCGTGGCGATTCTGGGTCTGCGCTGGCCGGAGCCCGAGCCGATCGCCTGCCCGACCCTGGTGCTCGCGGCCACCGCCGAGAGCCACGCGCCGATCCCGGACCACGGCGCGGGCTGGGAGCGGTGCGTGCCGGGCTGCCTGGTCCGACAGGACGTCCCGACGACCCATGAGGGGATCCTGCGGAACCCGGCAGCCGAGCCGGTCGCCGCGCTGATGTCGCGGTTCATGCTGAACCACGAGTCTGCGAGCAGCTGATTCCTGCTTGAGAGCGCCTGACAGGCCTCGCAGACGTCAATGCGTTGCTTGACGCATGCAGATCGAAACATTACTCTGAAAGTAACATTTGTGGGCTATTTCATCGGGATGTTTTGCGCACAAAAACGGGATGACGTGGCTCGACGCGTTCGTTGCGAACCTGTGCAACCGCCAATCCATATAGGCAACCGCCAATTCATATAGACATGCCGTTTCGGCGGTTCAGCACGCGCCGCTTCA